>LQAI01000152.1_pt1 | contig 14419 bp, 20 predicted proteins | sample 1535821 | NCBI WGS metagenome assembly LQAI01 (sample SAMN04331586, study PRJNA305678) | bioreactor metagenome | isolation source: bioreactor_5 inoculated with Wadden Sea sediment 1st replicate of a... | place: Germany:Bremen | reverse complement strand
CCGTTTTTTCAGCGTTTCAGCCAAATTTCAAGAACTAACGGTTTTCACTCAAAGGGTCAACACGAATCGTGCCAGAAAATCATTGCCATTCTTCGGTATTCAATTATAAACTATATCTTTCGTGTTGGTGTGGCTTCAGGCGGAACCGCCTGGAGTACAGTTCACTTTAAACCGATAAACCCCATTGCTGGCCCGAATACATGACTGATTCAGACATCGCCTACCAAACCGATCAATTCTCCATTTCATTGAAAGTCCGGGGAAACCGGGAATACACCAAAGTCAGTTACCCGGTGAAATACGGCATTTTTTCCCGCCTGGAAACCCGGGGTCAGATCCTGGAGTTCAACCTGAACCACGAGATCACACATGCCCGGTCAAAGTCAGCGGACTGGCTCCATCCTTCGGAATGGCTCAAACGAACCCGGGGAAATGACTGGATCTATTATTCCAGCGGCGGATATGCGGGGTGTTTGAAGCCATCGGCGAGTATTATCTGCCCAATTTCATGTATCCCACCAATTCCCTTCTGGGGGGCAGACCGTTTGAATTTCCGGTGATCGCAGACCTGTGCACCTCCTGGCAGACCACTCTGGCTGGCCTTCCCGATACACTGCCCGACATGCCGGACCCTGTTTCCGAGTGGATCAAAAAAGCGAAATCCATTCAGGAGCCGGATCTGAAAAACACAGCCGGCCGTCTGTTTGACATCAACGGGGCCAGGGCAACGGTCCTGCCACCGGATGCCCGGCATGCCGATTACAACCTGATTCCGGTGACCATCTCGGACGGATGTCTGTACAAATGCCGTTTCTGCAAAGTCAAAAATAAAAAAAGTTCACTGAACGGTCCAGATCCGATATCTTGCGACAGCTCAAGGAACTCCGACATCTGTACGGCCCGGACCTGGTCAATTACAATGCCTTGTTTTTAGGGGAACACGATGCCTTGAACGCGTCTAAGGATCTGATCCTGTTTGCCGCACAGCAAGCCTATGACATTCTTGAATTTTCGCACAGCGTCATGAAGCAGCCCCGGACGTTTCTGTTCGGCAGCGTGGATTCCCTGCTCAACGCCGACATGTCCTTGTTTGAAGCGCTCAACCGCCAGCCTTTTGACACGTTTATCAACATCGGCCTGGAATCCCATGACCCGGCCACCCTGGAGCGGATCGGTAAACCCATCACCGCCGAAAAAGTGAGCCGGGCATTTGACCGCATGTGTGAAATCAACCAGGCCTTTGCCCACATAGAGATGACCGGCAACTTTATCATGGACGATGGCCTGCCCCCCACCCACATTCCGTCCATGCTGGCCCTGGCCAGAGACCGGCTTTCCCGTCCGGCTCCCAAAGGCAGTATCTATCTGTCTCCGCTGCAGTTCGGAAAACCTTCCAGGGAAGTGCTGTATGATTTCTACCGCCTGAAGACCGCCAGCCGCCTGCCCATGTTTCTATACATTATCCAGCGGCTGTAAACCGGATAAAAGGGTTGACCCCTGACACGGAGGAAAAAATGAACCAGAAAGACAGACTGATGAAATTGCACGCCGGTGTAATGGCCGCTTTTGCCGCAGACGCACTGGCCTTAGGCGTTCACTGGGTGTATGATGTCGCCCAAATCAAGGAGCGGTACGGCCGTCTAGACTATTTAACCGCCCCGGAAATCGCCCCGTTCCACAAAAACAGACAAAAAGGGAATTTCACCCATTACGGGGACCAGATGCAGGTGTTGCTGGAATCCCTGCATCACTGCAACAGGTTTGACCTGGCTGATTTCGCAACCCGGTGGCAGTCCCTGTTTGACCGGTATGACGGATATCTGGACAAGGCCACTAAAACCACTTTGTCCCATTTTCAGGCCGGCCGGTCTCCGAAGACCGCCGGATCCGATTCCACGGATCTGGGTGGGGCCGCCCGCATGGTCCCCATTGCCCTGTTCCATGGCAACGATGCCGACACATTCATCGATTCCGCCCGGCAGCAGACCGCCATGACCCACAACCACCCCCTGGTACTGGAAACCGCCCGCTTCTTTGCCCTGGCGGCTTTGGAAACCGCCAGCGGTGCCGATCCGGCCGAGGCCCTCCGGACTGCAGCAAATCAGCTCCCCTCTGGATCTGCCGTTCCTCATCTCGTGGACAAGGGCCTTTCCAGTGTTGAGGCACAGACCAGCCAGGCCGTTTCCGGTTTCGGCCGGGCCTGTGACATCACCGAGGCCCTGCCCGGCACCATCCATTTGATCGCCCGGTACCCAAAAGCCCTGAAAACCGCGTTGATCGAAAACATCATGGCCGGCGGTGATTCTTCAGCCAGGGGAATCCTGTGCGGCTTTATTCTGGGCATTCACAGCGGACTGGACGCAGTCCCTCGAAACTGGCTGGAAGAGATGACCGCATTCGACAGCATCACGGCCCTGACCGGCGGCATTTGACAGGTCATTGACGGCTTATCCGCAGGTGCTGTTTCAAATCAGTGAAAGTCAGGGTTTGTACACATCGGTACTGACAGAAATCCTTGTCATCGATATGGGGATTATGGTTGGGCTCCTAAAAACCCCTTTTCATGGACCGAATTTAATGGTACAACCCGGGCCATGAGTCTTTTTGGCCCCATATCCTTCCACGGCGGACATTCCGGTGAATTTTGCTGCCATGCCCAGGACCGGCTCACGGAGATCATCGAACAGTATATTCAAAAGGGATTCCGGCAGGTGGGGATCACCGAGCATATTCCGCCGGTGCAAGACAGGTTCCTATATCCCGAAGAGATCGAACAGGGCCTGACCGGAGATTTTCTTTATCAGCGATTTGCCGCCTATTTTAAGACCCTCAGACAGTTGCAGACAGATCTGGCCGACCGGATCCAAATCTTTGCCGGAATGGAAACCGAGGCCTATTCCGGATACCTGCCCCATGTCCGGCACCTGGTGGAAAAATTTTCACCCGATTACATCGTGGGGTCGGTGCATCACGTGGCAGACATCTGCTTTGATTATTCCCCCAAAACCTATCAGGCCGCAGTCCGGGCCTGCAGCTCTGTCGAGGAGATGTACATGGCATATTTTGACCGGCAGTTTGAGATGATCAACGCGGTCCGGCCTTTTGTGGTGGGGCATTTCGACCTTGTCCGCATCCATGATCCCCATTACCGGAAACGGGTGGCACAACCTGAGATCGCCGCCAGAATCGACCGAAACCTGGATCTGATCAAAGACCTGAACCTGGCCATGGACCTGAACCTTCGGCCCCTGGCCCGGGGCGAGGCAGAACCCTATCCGACCCAATCAATTCTGGAAAAATCCGGTCCCGGCAGATCTCCATGGTGCCGGGGGATGATTCCCACGGGGCGGCCCAGGCCGGAAACCACGTAAATGCCGGCATCCGCCTGCTCAAACACATGGGATTTGATACTCTTTGGCCGGTTCCCCGGCTCCTGGCCATGGCACCGGAGGCAGGATGCGGGCGTTGATTCAACGGGTGAAACAGGCACAGGTGAGGGTGAACGACGAACAAGTATCTGCCATCGGCCCGGGCATCCTGGTGCTGCTGGGGGTCCAGGACGGGGACACGGAAAAGGACGTGGATTATCTGGTGGAAAAATAAGTCATCTGCGAATTTTTGAAGATGACCAGGGAAAAATGAACCGGTCCCTGAAGGACCTGGGCCTGGCGCTCATGGTGGTATCCCAGTTCACCCTGGCTGGGGGACTGCAGCAAAGGCCGCCGGCCATCCTTCACCCGGGCGGCCCCGCCAGATATCGCAAAACGTCTGTATAACCATTTCATTGAAAAGCGAGGGCATCTGACGTTCCAACTGCCGGCGGAAAATTCCAGGCGTTGATGGAAGTGTCTTTGAACAACCACGGCCCGGTGACGCTGATGCTGGATACCCGGCAGAACGAGTCAAACTGACATGAACGATTCCTGTTCGGCCGAAAGCCTTATCATTGTCTTGAAAGAACCCCAAGGGCCCCTCAATGTCGGGGCGGTATGCCGGGTGATGATGAATTTCGGGGTGTCCCAGCTGAGACTGGTGAATCCCTGCTCGGACTTTCGTTCGCTGGATGCCAGGAAAATGGCTCTGGGTGCGTTGCACATCCTGGAACAGGCTGCTGTGTTTTCCGATCTTGAGACCGCGCTGGCAGACATCCATGTCACCTTCGGCACCACCCGGCGGTTCGGCAAATACCGCAAAGATTTTCTCACACCCGCTTCGGCGGCCCGAATCATCAGCCGTTCCGAAACCAACACCCGGTGCGCCCTGCTCCTGGGCCGGGAAGACACCGGGCTGGAGACCCGGGACCTGGATCTGTGCCAGCGGTTTGTCACCATCCCCACCCACGAGGCATACCCGTCCATGAACCTGAGCCACGCCCTGGCCGTGCTCCTGTACGAGGTGTCGTTGAAGTGTGAATCCACCGGCCGGTTTTATGATCCCACCCCTAAAAAACCGGCTTCCGGAAGAGAGATCGAACACCTGTTTCCCATATGCGCCAAACCCTTCTGGATATCGATTATCTGGATCCCCAGAACCCGGATCACCTGCTACGGACCTTCCGGCGACTGTTCGGTGATGCCGGCCTGACCTCCCGGGATGTCCGAATTATAGAAGGATTAATGAGCCGGATCGACTGGACGGAACGTCAGCGCCGGCAGCTGGCTGAAAAAAATCCTGACCTGTTCCAGCTGAATCCGGTCTCCGTATTTTGCTTGACAAAACCGTTGTCCCATGGGTTAAAATGTCTGCAATGACATTTCGGAAAGGAGAGCATACCCTATGATCAAACGAATACTTGTGGGCTTAGGCGGCACTCCTTTCACTGCCGCCGCCACCCAGTGGGCCACGGAACTGGGAGATCTTCACCAGGCCCAGCTGACCGGCGTCACCGTCGTCAACACCAAAAAACTGGAGAATGTGGGCCCGGTACCGGTGGGCGCCGGCGCCTATGCCCAGCGCATGCGCGAAAAAACGTACAGGTAACCAAAGAAGGCACGGAAAAGGCCATTTCCCTGTTCAAGGAGTATTGCAGCCAGCAGAAAGTGGTATGCCGACGGATCAAATATGAAGAAGGCGACACCTTTGAAGCCATGATCGATGAAGACCGGTTCAACGACCTGACCATTTTCGGTCTGCGCAGTATTTTCGAATACGGCTTTGTGGAAAACCCGGACAAGGCCATCCTCAAGCTGCTGCGCCACGGAGTCCGGCCCATCCTGGCGGTGGCGGAAAAGTACCGGCCCGTCAAAACCGTGGTCATCGCGTTGAGTGGATCCATGGAATCGGCCCGGGCCACCCGGGATTACCTGCAGTTGGATCCCTGGCCCGGCGCAAAAATCCGCCTGGTCCATTTCACCCAGCGAAAAAACCGGAACCGTTCCTGCTAGAAAAAGCCGCGGATTACTGCCAGTCCCATGGATTTGATGTGGAAACCGATCTGATTGACGGCAATCCCAAATCCGATCTGCTGGCCTATGCCCATGACCGGGATGCGGATATCATCGTTATGGGAAACAGCTCCCAGAACATCATCAAACGAAGCCTGCTGGGTGACACGGTTCTGGAAACCATTCATTCAGCAGATATCCCTCTGTTTCTGTCCCAGTAGACATGCGGCTGAAACCGCCTGAAACCGAGGTATCCCGGACTACTGCCGGGAAGGGCTTTAGTCCTGCCTGCTGCCCCTGGGACTGTTCAGCCTTTTGTGCCTGGCCTGGCCCGGAAAAGCGCCAGCCAGGCTCTGCTGGTCACCGGGGCCGGGGGCCTGTTTCTCACCACAGCGGCAAAGGTGACCCCGTATACTTCAGAGCGGATCGTTGACCACGTATCTGTCGGGCACGGTGTTTTCCCTGCTGCCGGTGACCGGAATCGCCTGGCTGCCCCACATCCCGGACATCCTGCTATTTTCCCCTGTCCATGGTCCCTGGATTGCCATCGGCCCTGTTCACTTTTGTTCTGGCAGCTACCGCTGTGGCGGTCCAACTCATTGCCCGGGCATCCTACCGAAGTGGTGTCCCCCTGTCCTGGCATACCTGGATCGATGAATTGAATGACAAAAAGAATAGGTAGCTATATTCTAATCGTTGGTTGACAATTCATCGGGTTTGGATTAAGGTAACCACCGCAATTGTAAACTGCCGTATACTGCGGCTTTTTGAAGCAAACACAAGAAAAAAGGGGATCTTTTAAGATGTCACCGGGAGGTATATTCGCTCAAGGCATTATCAGTGTATTTTTTGGTATGGCTCTTTTGTATATTTCTATCAAAATCACTGCGTTCGCTGTTGACAAATTTTCACGAGCAGACAAAGGAGCCGGGAAAGATGGGAAATAAACTGATGGCATTGCTGAATACGACAGGGTTTGTTCACCTTACCCCGGGAATGATTGTCATGTGGATTATCGGCCTGCTGCTCATTTATCTGGCCATCAAAAAACAGTATGAACCCCTGCTGCTGCTTCCCATCGGCTTTGGAATCCTCTTGGTCAACCTGCCGTTGAGTGGTTTGATGGAACCTGACGTGGGACTGTTGTGGAAATTCTACCACTACGGCATCCACTGGGAAATCATACCGCCCTTGATTTTTCTGGGAATCGGGGCATTCACGGATTTCGGCCCCATGCTGGCCAATCCCCGGCTGATTTTTCTGGGAGCCGGTGCACAGGCCGGCGTTTACATCACTTTTTTCGCTTCCCATGCCATGGGCTACAATATCATGGAAGCCGCCACCATCGGTATGATAGGTGGGGCGGATGGACCCACGACCATTTTTATTTCCTCAAAACTCGCCCCCCAACTGCTAGGGGCCTGTGCCGTGGCCGCTTATTCCTATATGGCCATGGTTCCCATTATCCAGCCCCCGATCATGCGTCTGATGACCACCAAGGCGGAACGTGCCATGCGGATGGCAAAGCCCCGGCCGGTGAGCAAACGGGAAAAATTGCTGTTTCCCATCATTTCGACCTTTGTGATCGTCCTGCTGATTCCGGCGTCGGCCCCATTAATCGCCATGCTCATGCTGGGCAACCTGTTCCGGGAATCCGGAGTGGTGGAACGGTTGAAAGGTGCCGCCCAGAATGAACTGATGAACATTGTGACCATTTTTCTGGGACTGCCTATCGGCGCCACCATGCATGCAGATATCTTTTTGCAGCCCAAGGTGCTGTTTATTTTCATCCTGGGGCTCATTGCGTTCATCCTGAGCACGGCGACCGGTATTCTTCTGGCTAAACTGATGAATCTGGTGTCAAAGGAAAAAGTCAATCCCCTTCTGGGAGCGGCGGGTGTATCGGCTGTCCCCATGTCCGCCAGGGTCGTACACAAAGTCGGCATTGAAGCGGACAAACGCAACTACCTGATCATGTATGCCATGGGCCCCAACGTAGCCGGCGTGATCGGCACGGTGATCGCCGCAGGCATGTTCATCACCCTGCTGACACCCTGATGAACACCAAACAACTTATCGACTGACAATCAAAATTTTCAGGACCAACTAACACAAAAGGAGAAAAAACATGGCAAATGACATAACCGCCCCTTTACCGGGTAAAATCGTCAGAATGGACATCGAAGTAGGATCTTCCATTGAAGAAGATATGGAGATCATGGCCATCGAAGCCATGAAAATGGAAACCATCGTATATGCCCCTTGTGATGGAACGATTGAAAAAATCGTCAAAAAAGTAGGGGATGACGTGGAAGAAGGAGATGTGATCGCCACGGTTGCATGATCTCGCACAGGATGTCACCATTGAAGCCTGCCGGTTTTTCCGGCAGGCTTCAATATTTGTCAATCATAGCTGAACACTTTGTACACGGTGGATGACCCCAGAAGGGCATCTATCCTTCCTTCCAGCTCAGCCCGCTCGGCATTGGCCATCCACCATTTCCAGGATTCAAGGGATTTCCAGGTGCTGATCACCAGGTATTCATGGGGATCATCCACATTTCTGAGGGTTTCGCCGGAAATATAACCCGGCTGCCGGTCCGCCATGCCCCGCAGCTCAATGAGCATCTCGGACAGGTCGGCAGCAGTGCCAGATCCATGCCGGAGGTGAGTCTGGGTACACGCCGGGTCATCAATACACGGATGGTCATATTATTCCTCCTTTTAAATCACCAGGCTCTGTAATGTCAACAGGACGCCGGCAGTGACTGCAGACCCGATCACGCCGGCCACATTGGGTCCCATGGCATGCATGAGCAGGTGGTTCTGAGGATCTGCCTCCATGCCCATCTTCTGGCTGACCCGGGCCGCCATGGGCACGGCAGACACGCCGGCAGACCCGATCAGCGGATTGATCTTAGTGGAAAGAAACAGGTTCATCAACTTGACCATGAGAACCCCGGCGGCCGTTCCGATGGCAAATGCCACCGACCCCAGAACCAGAATCCCTAAGGTGGACAGGTTCAGAAACTGGCCGGCGGACAACTGGGCCCCCACCCCCAGCCCCAGAAGAATGGTGACGATATTGATCATTGCGTTCTGGGCAGTCTGGGAAAGCCGTTCCACCACCCCGCATTCCCGCATAAGGTTTCCGAACATGAAAAACCCGATCAACGGCGCGGCAGAAGGCAGCAGCAGGATACAAAGCCCCAGCACCAAAACGGGGAAAATGATTTTTCCACCTTGCCCACCGGCCGCAGCTGGCTCATGCGGATTTTCCGTTCATTTTTGGTGGTCAGTGCCCGCATGATGGGCGGCTGGATCATGGGCACCAGAGCCATATAGGAATATGCGGCCACGGCAATCGGCCCCACCAGGTGCGGGGCCAGCTGGCTGGACAAAAAGATGGCTGTGGGACCGTCAGCCCCCCCGATAATCCCGATGGAAGCTGCTTCGAACAGGTTGAAGCGGATTCCCGGCACAAAATCCGACAGCATCAACGCCCCGACCAGGGTGATGAAAATCCCCACCTGAGCCGCAGCCCCCAGCAGCAGGGTTTTGGGATTGGCGATCAGGGGGCCAAAATCGGTCATGGCCCCCACCCCCATAAAGATCAGCAGGGGAAACACCCCGGTCTTGATACCGATGGTATAGATATAATACAGAATCCCACCCGGGTCGGCCATACCGGCCAGGGGCGTGTTCACCAGGATGGCACCAAATCCGATCGGCACCAGGAGCAGGGGTTCGAATTTTTTGTTGATGGCCAGGTACAACAGCAGGATACCGATACCGATCATCAGGACTTGTCTGACCCCGTCGAACATTCCGCCGGATTCAGGCGAAATAAAACTGGTCAGTCCGGTGGACCTGGCAAAATTGGCCGCCATTTCAAGCATGGGCGGCAGTGTCACCGCATCGCCGGCACCTGCCTGGGAAGAGCCGGCTGCATGGGCAGCCGACACCGTCAATATCAGCAGCACCATACCGCAAAAAGGGCTGGAACTGATCGTTTCATGTCCATAAATAATTATCCTTTGGGCTGGGCCGGCTATGCTTCAAGGGTCAGCAGCACCTGACCGGTCTGGACTGTCTGGCCCTTGACCACCGGGATGGATGCAATCTTTCCGCTGACAGGGGACGGTACCGGGGTTTCCATTTTCATGGCCTCCAGAATCAGCAGGGTCTCCCCTTCGGTCACCGTATCCCCCGCGCCAAACAGAATCTGATACACATTGCCCGGCATCGGGGCCTTGACTTCGGTTTTCGGTTTTTCCCTGACAGCAGGCTTGGGCTCCGGGCCAGCAGCCGGGGTGATGCCGGTGACATCCCCGGTATCGTCTGCCACTGTGACTTCATAAGTTTTTCCATCCACTGTAACTTTATAGTTCAGGCTGATCGGAGCGCTGGGGCCGGACATCTGCTCTGACGGCCCGGTGGCCGATGATAGCGGGGCCAGTTCAGGCGGAGTGTCCGTGACAGGGGCCGCATCAGTCTGTTTTTACGGACCCTGACCGGCTGATGTCCTTTGAGAAAATCCAGGCCCGAGTTGCCGCCGGGAGTGGCCAATGCCCCGATGATGAAAATATTTTCATCGGTCACGGGCAGGCCCTCTTTCTCCAATATTTTTTTGGCTTTCGGTATTCCCGGCTCCAGCAGCTCCACCGGATCTCCGTCAAATTTTTTCATTCCCAGCTGTTTTTCCGCAATCGACACGATTTCCGGGTCCGGGGGTATGGGGGTCCGGCCGAAATATCCCAGCACCATTTTTCCGTATCCGTCCGTGATCTTTTTCCATTTTCCCTGGGTCACATTGGCATAGGCCTGCTGGAAATAAAACTGGGACACGGGGGTCACGGAGGTACCGAACCCGCCTTTGGCGATGCATTCAGACATGGCCTGGATTACTTTGGGATACAGGTGAAGCGTTCCTGTATCCCGCATCATCATGGTGTTGGCCGTCAGGGCCCCGCCCGGCATGGGAGACAGGATCACCTCAGAGGACACCTTCAGGCTTCAGGCGGAAAAAAATAATCCTTAAGACATTCCTCCTGAACCCGGTTGGCTTCCAGAATTTTGGTGACATCGATATCCAGATAATAATCCGTTCCTTTGAGGGCATGCCACATGGAGATCATATCCGGCTGGCAGGTGCCGCCGGAAAGCGGAGACCTGGCCAGGCAGATCCCGTCGCATCCCGCATCGACAGCGGCCTTGTATTGAGTCACCCCGATGCCGGCGGTTTCATGGGAATGCATCCAGATGTCAGTATCCCCACCCAGCAGTTTTCTGGCCGCCCGGATGGTTTCATACACTTTGGCGGGGTTGGCGGTACCCGAGGCATCCTTGAAGCAGACCGAATCATAAGGCACACCGGAATCCAGAATCTCCTTCAAGGTCCTGAGATAAAAATCCGGATCATGGGCCCCAGTACACCCGGGAGGCAGCTCCATCATGGTAACCACCACCTGGTGGTGAAGCCCGGCTCTTTTGATACACCGGCCCGAGTAGACCAGGTTCCGCACATCATTAAGCGCATCGAAATTGCGGATATGGGTCATGCCGTGCTTTTTAAACATTTTGGCGTGCAGGTCAATCATGTCTCTGGGTTGGGCTGACAGAGCCACCACATTGATGCCCCTGGCAAGGGTCTGCAACCGGGCATCCGGTCCGGCCGCTTCCCGGAACCGGTCCATCATGGAAAAAGCAGATTCTCCGCAGTACATAAACAGGCTTTGGAACCGGGCCCCGCCTCCAGCCTCCAGGTGCTCTATGCCGGCATCCACAGCTGCTTCCACAGCCGGCAGAAAATCATCGGTCAATGCCCTTGCCCCGAAAACCGACTGGAATCCGTCCCGGAACGATGTGTCCATGATCTGAATTTTTTTCATCGATACCTTCCTTGAGATGAATTGAAAATTGCTGTAATCACCGCCGTGTCCGCGCCCGGTGGGCGGCCACCGCAGCACTGATGATGGCGGTCAGTTTCAGGTTGTCGCCGGAAGAGGATGCTTTTTTACCGGGTCTGGCGTTTTTTTTCACCACGGCCTGAGACTGTTCTTTTTCCGTAAACGGGGCCAGCAGTTTTGAGGAAATATGAATGAGAAGCATCAGCAGAATCAGAAAACAAAACACCACCCCCATACCCAGTATGGTGAGCTTCAGTCCCTGAAAAATCATTGGATCTCCAGACACGCCTTTTTCAAGGTCGTTATTCAATATTATTCCACTCACTTACATACCCAAGAAATCGCCTAAAGTAAAGTCAGGAAAACCTATTTTATCCTGTAAGAATTTTTCTGACCCGCCGGTTTGCCGATCCGATTTCATCCGCCGGACACAAAATCAGACATGATATGTCCCAACACAAATCCATGGTGTCCGTAAACAGGACATAGGAATTCCCGATGACACGGCAAATAGCTGTGTCCCAAGCCGGATGAGCACGAAACACACAACCCGTTTTCAAACAGCCTGAATTGCGCACCAGCCTCCTGATTCAAGCAATCCTCCCATATCAGGCTTTATCAAAAATATTTTTTTATCCAGGCATGATGGTTGCTATAGCGTTTTGTCAAGCCGGGACAGACACGCAGGCCCGCAAACCTCAACCCGGTACCCATTACCCAACAAAGGAGCCACCATGCAAAATGCCGACGCACCCGCAGAAACGCTAATCATTGATGATGACGAGCCTCCCAGCGGCAGGCTTGATATCCATACGCTTTATCCGGCCCAACCTCCCGGACTGGACTCCATTCACCTGACCCGCCCGGTATTTATCCTGCCGGCAAAAAAATCCGCATCCCCGCATCACCCGAAACTCAACCCTGAAACCCAGGGCCTTCAAAAGCAGTTCTTCCCCGGCTCCACGGCCCGGGACTGGCATGACTGGCAGTGGCAGGTACGCAGCCGGATCCACACCTATGCGCGGCTCAAACAGATCCTGTCCCTGGGGCCGGATGAATATCTGGCGGACAACACGGTTCAGTTGCCCCTGAGCATTACCCCTTATTATGCCAGCCTGATCCCGAAAAATATGGCGGGCCATCCGTTGCGCAAGTGCGTGGTGCCCACGGCCGGTGAATGGGTCAAGCTGCCCTGTGAGTCTGACGATCCACTGGGCGAAGACCACCAGAGTCCGGTGCCGGGACTGGTGCACCGGTATCCCGACCGGGTTTTATTCCTGCTCACCGATTTCTGCTCCACCTACTGTCGGTACTGCACCCGGTCCCGGGTAGTGGGCCATGGCGAAATCCGTGCCAGCCGTGCAAGGTGGGAAAAAGCCCTTGCCTATATTGCCGCCAGCCCTTGTGTCCGAGATGTGTTGCTGTCCGGGGGGGATCCGCTGATCCTGAGTGACGACCGGCTGGAATGGGTGCTTTCAAGGCTTCGAAAGATCCCCCATGTGGAGATTATCCGCATCGGTACCAAGGTGCCGGCGGTGCTGCCCCAGCGCATCACATCGAAACTGGTCAAAATGCTCAAAAAGTATCATCCCCTTTGGATGAGCCTGCACTTTACCCACCCGGAGGAATGCACCCCTGAAACTTTCAATGCCTGCGCCCTGCTGGCGGACGCCGGGATTCCGCTGGGGTCCCAGACCGTGCTGCTCAAAGGGGTCAATGACAATGTCCAGGTTATGACGCAGTTGATGCACCGGCTTATGAAAATGCGTGTCCGGCCCTATTACTTGTACCAGTGCGACCCCATCACCGGGTCTGGACATTTCAGGACCGCCATCAGCCAGGGCCTTGACATCATCCGGGGCATGAGAGGATTCACCACCGGGTATGCCGTGCCCACCTATGTGGTGGATGCCCCGGGGGGAGGGGGTAAAATTCCGCTGATGCCAGACTATGTCGACGGCCGAACCGGCGATGATCTGGTATTGACCAATTATGAAAACAAATCCTATGCCTATCCTGATCCTGGCCTGGAAAGTCACCAGGCCGCATCGGTGGCACACGGCACCAGAATGACCGCATTGAGGAGGAACAAACAATGATCATCGGATTGACTTACGACCTGCGCCAGGATTACCTGGACATCGGATATACAGCGCTGGAAACCGCAGAATTCGATTCCGTGGAAACCGTCGAAGCCATCGAACGGGCCCTGGACGACTTGGGGCATACCCCGGTGCGCATCGGCAATGCCAAACAGCTCACAGAGCTCCTGGTGGCAGGCAAGCGCTGGGACCTGGTGTTCAACATTGCCGAAGGCCTGCACGGCATGGGCCGGGAAGCCCAGGTGCCGTCCATTTTGGACCTGTATCAGATTCCTTATACGTTTTCAGATCCCCTGGGGATGTCGTTGAGTCTGCACAAGGCCATGGCCAAACGGGTCATCCGGGATGCCGGATTGTCCACAGGGCAGTTTTTTCCGGCCGCCGTCCCGGAAGACGTCTTCCGGGTGCCTTTTGATCCTCCCTATTTTGTCAAGCCCCTGGCCCAGGGTACGGGCATGGGAATCACCAGTGACTCCGTAGTCCTGAACCGGCAGGACCTTCCCGGCATCTGCCGGACTCTGCTGGACCAGTTCGGCCAGGCTGTGCTCATTGAGGAGTTTCTGTGCGGCCGGGAATTCACCACCGGAGTGGTGGGCACGGGCAGACAGGCAAAAGTGATGGGTACCATGGAGATCATCGTGCTGGCCGATCCTGGAAAGGACATCTATTCCTTTGAAAACAAGGAAGGATGGAAAGATCGGGTCCAGTACCTACTTGTCCGGGGATGTGGACCCCCTGATCCGGGAGGTGGAAGCCCTGGCCTTGGCTGCCTGGCAGGTGCTGGAATGCCGGGACGGGGGACGGATTGACATCCGGTGTGATGCCAAGGGCACTCCCTGCTTTATCGAAGTCAATCCCCTGGCCGGGCTACGGCCCATTATTCCGACCTGCCCATGGTGTGTGAATTTTTCGGGACTTCCTATGTCCGATTGATTGAAATGATCCTGCTTCGGCCCGGGAAAGGATGCCTGCAACACATCTCAATGCCTGCCCGGAGCGGCATGACCCGCACCATTGCCGTTGT
>LQAI01000151.1_pt1 | contig 14529 bp, 18 predicted proteins | sample 1535821 | NCBI WGS metagenome assembly LQAI01 (sample SAMN04331586, study PRJNA305678) | bioreactor metagenome | isolation source: bioreactor_5 inoculated with Wadden Sea sediment 1st replicate of a... | place: Germany:Bremen | reverse complement strand
CCAGTGATTTTAGCGTGTAAAACGCGGTTGGTCAAGGGAGATTCAGGAAGACGACCGGCTTGTTCTCCATTAATTTGGGGTAATCACCATCAAAACCGGGATTCGCGTTGTATTTCAGTCTACGTGCGTCCCTTCAAACAGACACTGGATAAATTCATCAGAGGTGATCCCACCCAGATAAAGCGACAACTCCAAATCATCCAGCACCTTACGCACATCTCAGGATCGTATCGACACCATCAGGCTTCTTCCAGGGAATCCAAATCGGCCATCCCCATGAAATCACCGGAGATCTTACATTCCTCGATCAGCCCCTTCTTGATGTTGGCCTGAATTTCCAGCTTACCAACGGATAACGGTGGTCGTTCTTATATTCAAAGGCCGGCGCATTGCCGAAATTCCACTCCCAGGACTGATATTTCTCTTTCTGCAGCTTCTCCACCTCTGCCAGCATCTCAGGAGTCAGTTCAAACGGTGTAAGTGGCTCCTCTTCCGAGAAGGCATCTAAGAGTGCCTGCCAAAAGCCCGCACATCCTCAAACTGCCCCTCCGGCAGATATTCTTTGATATTGGTCACCCGGCTGCGGATCGAGGCGATACCTTTCGAGGCGACTTTAGCTTTATCCACCTGCAGAACCCCCTCCAATGAGTCCAGGTTGGAATCATAGAGTAAGGTGCCGTGGTGCATCAAGCGCCCTTTTTGAATCCGCTGGGCCGTGCCGGAGATCTTCTTGCCATCCAACAGCAGATCATTGCGCCCTTTGATCTCTGCAGGGACTGCCAATCTTATTCAGTGCCTTGACCATCGGTTCAGCATAAACGGAGATATCCTGCCGGTTCAACCCATCAATCGGGTAGATAAAGGTGTAATTGAGATTGCCCATATCATGATAGACCGCGCCACCGCCGGAAGGCCGGCGGACAATTTTTGTCTCCAGCCTGCGGGCAGCTGTCCAGGTTAATCTCACTTTCAGCGTTCTGATACCGTCCAATGATGATCGCATTTCGTTCTGCCAGAGCATTAAGATCCGCTCAAACTGGACCAATTCCTTCAGACAATATTCCTCCAATGCCAGGTTCCAGGTGGGGTCCGTTGAGTGCGTTTCGATGTAGATCATTTTGTGTCTTTCCTATTGGTTCACAAATAATATGCAGGATTAAATTTCAACCCCCTTATTTTTTACCCGATTAATCAAGAGAAAAACATTGAAAAAAAGCTTACTAATCCCACAGTATCTGTAGATTTCCGTCTTTTCTAATTATTTGGATGCTCACTGCTTTTGCACACCACCCTACCTCCTCATCGCGACCATTTCATCACCCTTGGGTTAAACAAGGCAATGCATTAACTGGTTTGTCTTATGCTGACTAGTTGAAAGTGAGAAATAATTATGTCAAAAGTAGCCATTGTTACAGATTCAACCGCCTATTTGCAAGATGACCTGCTGGCCACGTATAATATCTCGGTTGTGCCCCTGGTGGTCATCTGGGGGACGGAAACGCTGCATGACAATGTGGATATCGGGCCCAAGGAGTTCTATGATCGCTTATCCAAAGCCAAGATCATGCCCTCCACCTCCCAACCCACCGTCAAGGCCTTTGCAGATGTCTATGAAAAATTACACGCTGAAGGTTACGAGATCCTTGCCCTGGTGCTCTCTGCTGCCCTTTCCGGCACGATGGATTCAGCGACACAAGCCAAAGCAATGGTCCCGGATGCAGTCGTGGAAGTCGTCGATTCAAAAATAACTTCTATACCCCTGGCTTATATGCTTTGGCAGCCGCCCGGGCAGCCAAGCGCGGTGCCTCGCTCAGTGAATGCAAGAAAATCGCTGAAGAAATCCGCGATCATGCCCAGGTCTTTTTGCTGTGGATACCCTGGAATTTCTGCATCGCGGTGGCCGGATCGGTGGTGCATCCAGGTTCCTGGGGACGGCCCTCAACCTTAAGCCGATCCTTTACCTGAAAGATGGCAAAATCGAAGCCCTGGAGCGTGTGCGCACATCTAAAAAAGCGCATGACCGGCTGATTGATTTAATTGGCGACAACGTGTACGGAAAGACTCCCATCAATATGATGGGCGTGGTCGGCGCTAACGCGGAAAAATCCGCCAAACACCTATTGGAAAAATTGAGATCCGTTTCTCACCCCGTGAAATCATGGTCGCCAACCTCAGCCCTGTCATCGGTGTTCACACCGGTCCCGGTACGGTTGGGGTGGGCTTTGTTGCGGGCGTGGATCCGGACCTCCTCAAACTTATCTAATCCCCATCCAACCTTATTGGTAGACCAGAAGAGGCTGCTTTTCAGCAGCCTCTTCTTATTTTCTTGCTAATCTAGCCCAACTGGAATGGAATTTCGGATAAAATAGAGCCGTAGACACTCACCAAAGTTAAAGGATGGATAAATGAACCTTCCTCAAGAATCGGCATCAAAATACCGGATATCCTACTTCCCAATGCGAAAATTGACCCTCAAAAATGGGCAGTGATCGCCTGCGACCAATTCACTTCGGAACCGGAATACTGGCAAAAAGTGGATGAGATTGTCGGCAATTCTCCCTCGACCTATCACATGATCCTCCCCGAGGTCTATTTGGAAACCCCGGAGGAACAGAAGCGGCTGGCTTCCACTCAGGAAGCCATGCGCCAATACCTCAAAGATGGGTTGTTCAAAGCTGTGGACGACCTGGTCTACGTCCTGCGGGAAGTGGATGGACACTGCCGCAAAGGTTGATGGTCTGCCTGGATCTGGAGCAATATGACTATAACAAGGGCGCACAGACCCTGATCCGCGCCACCGAGGGCACCATCCTCGACCGGCTCCCTCCGCGCATTCGCATCCGCGAGAAAGCCGCCCTGGAACTCCCCCATATCCTGGTCCTCTTTGATGACCCCAATGACACCGTTTTTGGCCCGTTGGATGAACAGTCGATGGGTTTCGAGGAGCTTTATGACTTTGATCTGATGCAGGGCAGCGGCCACCTGACCGGTTTTGCGATTAATAATGAAGCCGTTCGGCAGAATATCTTCCAGGCGCTTGCGACCTGATCGATCCCGACACCTTCGCTGAAAAATACAACCTCATCCCCGGCCAGCACAAACCGCTGCTCTTTGCGATGGGTGACGGCAACCACTCCCTGGCAACCGCTAAGGCGATCTGGGAGAAACTCAAACCCACCGTCGGCATGGACCACCCCGCCCGTTACGCACTGGTAGAGATCGAAAACATCCATTGCCCGCGCTGGAATTTGAACCCATCCACAGGCTGCTCTTCGGCCTGAAGAAAGACATCCTGGCTGAAATGCAGGCCTATTGGGGCAACCGACTGGTTGTCACCACCGCTGGTTCAGCGGAAGAAATGGTCCGAATCGTGGATGAAGCCGAAGCAGCCGGGCATCTGGTGGGCTGGATCACACCTGAGGGCTTCAAGGTTCTGGAAATTCGCAAACCGGAAGACAACCTCCCGGTCGGCACCCTCCAGCGCTTCCTTGATGGTTTCCTGGAAAATAACGGCGCAGAGAAGATCGATTACGTCCACGGCACCGAAGTTCTGGTGGAAAAAGGCCAACTGGCCGGCAACACCGGCTTCTATGTCCCCGGCATGGATAAATCCGACCTGTTCAAGACAGTGATCCTCGATGGCGCACTCCCCCGCAAAACCTTCTCGATGGGTGAAGCCCGTGAGAAGCGGTTCTATATGGAATGCCGGAAAATCCAGGTTGATGCGGAAAACTATTTTCCTGTTTCTGATCGTGATTCTAAGTGCTTGTCGCCCGGTTAGGGTGACAAGCACTGTTCTACCTGCGACCGCCACGGCCGCACCCACCCAAACCACCCAGCCCTCGCCATCCCCCAGCCCGACCACCCCGCCGCCCACCGCCACACCCACTGAGGAGCTCTTTACAGTCTGCAGTCCGTTGGAAGGTGAGACCATCGATGCGCTCCCGCTGATCCTGGTCAACCCCCTGGTGGAACCCTATGCCTGGGGCACGGACTTCGGTCACCCGGGGTTGGATTTTGCATACTATCAGCGGGAAGAACGTGAATCCATTGAAGGCATCGAGATCTACGCCATCATGGCGGGGCGGGTGGCGCTCATTCTGGATGACTTGTATCCCTATGGCTATGCAATCGTCATTGAGACGCCGCTCTCAGCCCTGCCCGAAGAACTGCAGCGATCCCTGAAGGCAGAATATGAACCTGTTCCGGTAGATCTGGTATATCAGTACAACTGCCCCAACGTCCCCACGCCCACCCTCACGGGCGAATACTCGCTCTATCACCTCTACGCGCATCAGCAGGTCCGCCCGGCATTCGAGCTAGGCGAAGAGATCGCCTGCGGTCAGCTCTTGGGGAATGTAGGTAACAGCGGCTGGTCCAGCAACCCTCACCTTCACCTGGAGACTCGCATCGGGCCCGCCGATCTTGAGATAACCAGCATGGCGCACTATGAAACCACCGCAACCGAAGAGCAGCTCAGCAATTACTGTCTCTGGCGTTCCAGTGGTTATTACCAGATCATGGATCCGTTTGAATATTGAACGCTGGACCCTAACTCACTTGACACACTGAACATTTGTGCTAAAATATCATTGTGGCTGATAATCAGCCTAAAATGATTTATTCTACGCAGGAATAAAAAAGATTAACTACTAAAGGATGGCGACATGGATGAGGCAAAGAAAACTGTTCTGGATAAAGCCCTTAAAGATATCACCAAACGCTACGGCGAAGGATCCATCATGCGGCTGGGTCAGGCCAAGCACATGGCTGTGGACGTAATCCCAACCGGCTCCCTCTCGCTGGATATCGCCTTGGGCGTCGGCGGCATTCCCCGCGCCCGAATCACTGAAATTTACGGACCGGAATCCTCCGGTAAGACCACCCTCTGCCAGCATATTGTGGCCGAAGCCCAGAAACTGGGCGGCACAGCGGCTTTCATTGATATGGAACATGCCCTCGATCCGACCTATGCCGCCAAATGCGGTGTCAACGTGGACGAACTGCTGATCTCCCAGCCCGACATGGGCGAGCAAGCCCTTGAGATCACCGAAACCCTGGTGCGCTCTGGCGCGGTTGATATCGTTGTGGTGGACTCAGTTGCTGCGTTGGTTCCCCGCTCGGAAATCGAAGGCGATATGGGCGATCCCACCATGGGTACGCAGGCCCGCCTGATGTCTCAGGCAATGCGCAAGCTCTCCGGTGCAATCAACCAGACCCGCACGGCTGTGATCTTCACCAATCAGCTCCGCCACAAGATCGGTGTGATGTTCGGCAACCCTGAAACCACGACCGGTGGTAATGCCCTCAAGTTCTACGCCTCAGTCCGCCTCGATGTCCGCCGGATCCAATCGATCAAAGTCGGCGCCGAGATCACCGGCAACCGGGTTCGTGTCCGGGTGGTCAAGAACAAGGTGGCTGCCCCCTTCCGCACGGCTGAATTTGATATCATGTACAACGAAGGTATCTCCAAAGTCGGTGACATCATTGACCTCGGTTCCGACCTGGATATCGTTGAAAAGCGCGGTTCCTGGTATTCCTATGGCGACATTCGCCTCGGACAGGGTCGTGAAAACGCCAAAGAATACCTCCAGCAAAATGAGGAAATGGCCGCTGAAATCGAAAAATCTATTCGTGAGCAATCCATGGCTGGCGGCATCCCCAACCCCTGGGATAAAGGTGATGATGATTATGCCGATGAAGATGAAGGAATGATGGAAGACGAATAAACCACTCTTCCTTTCCCAATAACAATAAAGGACAGGTTTTTCACGCAACCTGTCCTTTTTCATTTCACAGATTAAAAACAAACCCCTTTCTCTCACCAGTTCAGGAAAAGAAAGGGGTGTTTTTCAGAGTATGTCTAAACGTCGGTTTAAGTTCCCTCTTCCCAGGAGTTCAGATACTTCACCTGCTGGGCGGTCAGGGTGTCAATCACCACGTTCATAGCTTCCAGTTTCAGGCGGGCGATTTCGTTGTCGATATCCAACGGCACGCCGTAGACTTTCTTTTCCAGTTCTTTGGCATGCTTGATCATATATTCTGCGCTCAGAGCCTGGTTCGCAAAAGACATATCCATCACGCTGGCGGGGTGACCCTCAGCGGAAGCCAGATTGATCAGGCGGCCTTCGCCCAAAATGTGGATCACACGGCCATCGGGCAGCTCATAGGCATCCACGAAGGGGCGGACCAGTCGTTTCTCAACAGCCATCTCAGCCAAGGCGGGGATGTTGATCTCAACATTGAAGTGACCGGAATTGGCAACAATTGCGCCGTCTTTCATCGCTTCAAAGTGGTGCTTGTCAATCACGTTGATGTCGCCGGTCAGGGTGACGAAGATGTCGCCGATCGGGGCAGCTTCCATCATGGGCATAACCCGGAAGCCATCCATAACCGCTTCCAGCGCCTCAGGGATCCACTTCGGTGACGATCACGTTGGAGCCCATACCGCGGGCCCGCATCGCCAAACCACGTGCACACCAGCCATAACCGCCGACCACAAAGTTCTTGCCAGCCAGCAGGACGTTTGTCGCCCGGATGATGCCGTCAATCGTAGATTGACCGGTACCATAGCGGTTATCGAAGAAGTGTTTGGTCATCGCGTCATTGACCGCGATCACGGGGAAGTTCAGGGCGCCATCGGCAGCCATCGCACGCAGCCGGATCACACCGGTGGTGGTCTCTTCAGTCCCGCCAATCACCTCTTTGAGCTGATCACGCCGCTCTTTGTGGAGCGTGCTCACCAGGTCAGCGCCGTCATCCATAGTTACCTGGGGATGGTGATCGAGCGCAGCGTAAAGGTGCTTGTAATAGGTCTTGTTATCTTCGCCTTTGATTGCGAAAACGGGGATCTCATAATTTGAGACCAGGCAGGCCGCCACATCATCCTGAGTGGAGAGCGGATTTGAGGCCACGAGGACCACATCCGCGCCACCCGCCTGGAGTGTGCGCATCAGATTAGCGGTTTCGGTAGTCACATGCAAACAAGCTGACATGCGAATGCCCTCGAAGGGGCGTTCCTTTAAAAATCGTTCCCGAATGGTGCGCAGCACGGGCATTTCCCGTTCGGCCCATTCAATCCGGCGTCGACCGCCCTCAGCCAGATCCATATTCTTGACATCGTACTTATCCATTAAATCCTCCATACAAATTTTGGGGCGTTGCAATGCAACGCAGTGTGTTCACTTACTAATCAGAGAGTATCGCATCCAACGCGCCCTGGTCGTCGAAGATGGTTCTGAAACGGGCAACAAAATCGTTGGTTAAATAACATTGTGATTGGGTTCCTTTTTCCTCCAGGCAATAAGTGGCTGCCAAGCGCCCATCCTTGCACAGAGGAGCAGATCAAGCCCGTGGACGTAACCCTTCAGGAAGCCGCCGCGGTAGGCATCACCCACCCCGGTCGGGTCCATGATCTGGTGTGGTGGGACAACCGGGACATCACCCAGCAGCTTGCCATTTTCATACACCCGGGAACCATGCTCACCCAAGGTCACCACGGCGAAATCGACTGCATTCAGGATTTCATCCGCTGTCATCTGGCAGTGCTTTTGCAGCAGCTCAAACTCATACTCGTTTACAAATAAGGCTTTCGCGCCCAGAATGCCCTCTTTGAGCCGTTCACCGTCCAAACGGACAATCTGCTGGCTGGGTCAAAATATAGGGACGCCCATTTCCTGACACTCCAGAGCATATTTTATCATTGCATCCGGAGCATTGGGGCTAATCACGACCACATCATCGGGCGTCAGGCCCAGGTCCTTCATCGATATTTCCGAAGCATCCGCCATCGCACCGGCATAGAAGGTGGCGATTTGCGCATTGGAGAGGTCTGTATTCACAAAGAACGAAGCAGTGAACTTACCCTGGATGATCTTCACGCCTGAAGTATCCACCCCAGCGTCATCCAGTGCCTGCCGGTAATCGCCAAAGTCCATTCCAGCGGTGGCCACCAGGCGGGGCTTTCACAGAGCAGACCGAGGGTGTAGGCGATATTAGCCGCCACGCCACCAGGCTGTTTGGTCATCTCATCCACCAGGAATGAGAGACTGATCGAATCCAGATGTTCAGGCAGGATGTGGTCCTTGAAATAACCGGGGAATGTCATCAGGTAATCATAAGCGATCGAACCGGTCAGGATAATGCTCATTACTTGTCCTCAACTTCCATGACTGCAAGAAGGTTTTCTTTGAAGGGCGGTTTGATGACACCCACATCTGTCACCCAACCGGAAAGGAGGCGGCTGGGAGTCACGTCAAAAGCAAAATTCCGGGCAGTCGCCTTCTCAGGTGTCACCCGCCGGCCCATCAGGTCCAAATCCAGGACTTCCTCCTGCCCGCGTTCTTCAATCGGGATCAGGTCACCCCGTTCAAGGTCAAAATCGACCGTTGAGATCGGGAAAACGGAATAGACGGGGATACCGTTATCATAAGCCGCCAAAGCCAGCATATAGCTGCCGATCTTATTGGCAACATCACCATTTGCAGCCACTCGATCAGCGCCAAAAAAGACTTTCTGCACCAACCCTTTGCGCATCATCAATCCCGACGCACCATCAGTGATAATGTCATAGGGAATGCCATACTGTTCCAGTTCCCAGGCGGTCAGCCGGGCGCCTTGCAGCCGGGGCGGGTCTCATCCACAAAAACATGGATATGCTTACCCTGTTCATGCGCCATACGAATCACGCCCAGTGCGGTACCGTAATCAACGGTGGCAAGCGCGCCGGTATTGCAATGATGCACGATGGTGTCGCCATCCTCAATCAAGCTGCACCGTATTCGGCCATCCGGATATTAGTAGCCACGTCCTCATCAGCCATTTCACCGGCCAGCCGGACAAGTGCTTCCCTGATATCCTCCAGGTTACCATCCACAGATTCAGCAGCCTTCTGCATCCGCCGGACCGCCCAAATCAGGTTCACGGCGGTCGGCCGGGCCTGGTTCAACACCTCACCAGCGACCCTCAGGTCCTCCAGTAAGGCTTCGCGAGTGCTTGCTATGGAACGCAAGCCTGCCAGGGCCATCCCATAAGCGGCGGCCACCCCAATCGCAGGTGCACCTCGCACTACCATCGTCTGGATTGCATCCGCAACGTCATGGTAGTTGTCATATTTTGGATTTTGAATTCCTGGGGTAAAATACGCTGGTCAATCATTTGCATGACCTGTTTTCATCATCCCAGGTGATTGTTCTCATCATCCGTTTTTCCCTTTTCGTGAAAAAACGCCCTTTTTGGGCGTCAACTGAAGGTGCGTTGAGATTTTACCATTGGTTGGCTGCTTCGTCAAAACATTGACACACGCTAACTCTTACATTATAAAACCTAATATGAAGAAACCCAAAACGCTTTACATCCTCATCCTGATTTTGATCCTCACCTCCTGTGCCCAGCCCGGCACACAACAGGGGACACCCCCCGTCGAAGACCTCACTGCGGCCACAGCGACGGCTGAGCCCACGCCTATGCCCACCCCCATACCTACCGCCACCCCGTTGGAAATGACGGATGATGGCGACCGGGCAATTATCGCCGGGGATTATGATCGGGCAATTGAAATCTTCCAAAACGCTCTGGCAAACACCACTGATACAACGGTCACGGATAAGAGCAATTTGGGCATCGGGCAGGCCTACTATGAACAAAGTAACTATGCCCCAGCGCTCACAGCCTTGCGGCTGGCCGCTGCTTCCGCTGATACGACCATCGCAGCCAGGGCCAATTATTTCCTGGCGCAGTCCTACATCAGCCTGGAACGCTATGATGAGGCCTTTCAATCTTTTGTGGCCTATCTTACATTGCGCCCCGGCGTGATCGATTCAGCGATCCATGAACAAATGGGCGACCTTTATCTGACCGTTGGCAACCCTCTGCAGGCCATTGCCAGCTATCAGGAAGCTTACCAGACCGATCCTGCGGGTGGAACAGAGCGCCTGGCGATCAAGATTGCTGCGGCCTACCAGCAGAGCGGTGACACAGCAACAGCCCTCTCGCTTTTCCAGGATATTTACAACACAACCGCCAGCGATTACACCAAAGCCGAAATGGACCTTCGGATCGGTCAGATCTATTACAGCCAGGAAAATTATGACCAGGCCTATGCCTATTATCAGGATACGGTCAATAATTTCCCCTGGGCCTATGACTCCTATTCGGCCCTGGCCACCCTGGTCAATGACGATGTGGTGGTTAACGAATATCAACGCGGTCTGATCAATTACAATGTCAGCAACTATGCCCTGGCCGTGGAAGCTTTTGATCGCTTCCTTGCCACAGCGGATAATGAAGTCGCCATTGGTGCAGCGCTCTATTACAAGGGCCTGGCCATTCGAGCCTATCAATCCACCTCTGGTGAAGGCCAATATGATGATGCCATCACTGCCTGGCAGGAATTGATCGAGAATCACCCCACCAGCGCCTATGTGATTGATGCCTGGGAAGACATTGAATATACCCAATGGGCCTATATGGATGAACCTCTCCAGGCGGCAGAAACCGCACTGGCTTATGTGGCTCGTTACCCTGAATCAGCAGAGGCTGCGGACTTCCTGTTCCTTGCCGGACGTTCCTATGAACGGGCGGGCGAACTGGACCTAGCCTCCACAACCTGGCAGCGGATTGGCAACGAATATCCCAGTGCCGATTACGCCTTCCTGGCAAATTACTTTGCCGGGATCGTCACCGTCCGCCAGGGGAACTGGGTAGCAGCCCAGCCGCTCTTCTCCCGCGCCCTCGTGCTCACCAGTGAACCCTCCGAAATCGCAGCAGCCTATCTCTGGATTGGTAAATGCCAGAATGCTCTGGGTGATGTCAGCGCGGCGGTCGACACCTGGAAACTGGCGCAGACCGCCGATCCCTATGGCTACTACAGCATCCGGGCGGAAGATTTGCTGATCGGTCAGGAGGCCCTCACGCCACCGCTTACCTATGACCTTGATCCAGACCTCTCTCCCTATCGCATGGAGGCCGAAGAATGGGTCCGCACCACCTTTGAACTCCCCGCCGACACCAACTTGCAAAGTCCCGGTCTGCTGGGTAATGATCCCCGCTTCCAGCGCGGGCTGGAATATTGGGCGTTTGGGCTTATACCCCGAGGCTAAAGCTGAATTTGAATCGATCCGACTGGAAGTCGCCAATGACCCGGCTAACACCTTCCGGTTGATCCCCGCCCTGGTGGAGATCGGACTTTATCGCTCCGCCCTGGTGGCAAGCAATAGCCTGCTGAAGCTGGCCGGGCTGGAAGGCGCTACAGCACTGGATGCCCCGGAGTTCTTCACCCGGGTCCGCTTCGGCGCATATTACCTGGATTGGGTCCTTCCGATCACCCAAGACAGGAATTTTGACCCCTTATTATTGCTGGCAATTATGCGCCAGGAAAGCCATTACGAGGGATTTGCCCAATCGGCAGCGTATGCCTACGGTGTCATGCAAATCATCCCAACAACAGGGGAAGAACTAGCTACTGAATTGGGCTGGCCGACAGATTACACCACCGCAGACCTAAATCGTCCCTATGTGAGCATCCTGTTCGGCACCACCTACCTGGCCCGTCAGCTGAATTACTTTGATGGCGACCTCTATGACATGCTCGCAGCCTATAACGGCGGTCCCGGCAACACCCTCTACTGGCAGGAGTTAGCCGGTGAGGATATGGACCTGTTCCTGGAAACCATCCGCATTCAGGAGACCCGTAATTACATCCGCCTTATCACCGAGAATTACACCGTCTATCGCATGATCTATGGCACAATGGCGGAAAGATAGACTCGGGACAATAAAAATTTTTTAGTAAAAAAGGGCTGTGAAAATTCACAGCCCTTATCTTTTCTCAAGTGTTGATTAAATCAACAAGCGCATCGGTTCTTCCAGATATTCAGCAAGGACCCGCATGAACTCTGCGGCCTCTGCCCCATCCGTCACCCGGTGGTCAGCCGAAATCGAGGCTTTCATCTGAGAGCCAACCGTCAACTCACCATCCACCACCATCGGCACATCCTGTACCGCACTCACGGCCAGAATAGCAGCTTCAGGCGGGTTGATGATCGCTGAAAAACTCTCAATACCATACATACCCAGGTTGCTGATCGAGAAAGTGGAGCCTTCAATATCCTCCGGCCGCACCTTCCCTCCCGAGCCCGCCCCACCATCTCACGGATCTCGCGAGCGATCAAGCGGATCGGTTCAAGTCGGCATCCTTGCTGACCACAGTCAGCAGACCGCCCTCCACCGCCACTGCCACGCCGATGTTGACGTGGCCGTGCCGCACGATATGTTTATCATCCTGCAGCGAGGCGTTCAAATTGGGATACTGCCGCAAAGCCAAGGCCACAGCCTTGACCACGAAGTCATTCACAGAGAGCTTGTCCGTTTCCGGCAGAATCTGATTCAATTGTTTCCGCAAGGCCATCAAAGCCCCGGTTCGATAAGAACGGGTCAGATAGAAATGCGGGTAGTTCTGGTTGGAATCCTGCATCCGCCGGCTGATCGCCTGACGTAAGCGTGTCAGGTCAATAACCTCATCAGCGGGCACTTCACCCAAACTGAAACTCGAGGAGGATTGAAATGCCTGACCAACACTGGCAGACTTCGATCCTGAACCAGCAGGGCTCATGCTGTCGAGATAAGCCTCGACATCCTTCTTCACCACGCGCCCCTGAGGACCGCTGCCCTCAACTGCGGCGAGTTGGATATCATGGTCCTCGGCGATCTTGCGGGCCAGAGGCGATGAACGTACACCACCAGCAGGTGATACATCAGCATTTTCATCAGATTCAACTGCTTTTGATGGGGCTTTCTCAGCCTGTTTTTCTCAGCAGGTTTTTCCATCTTCTTTGATGGCTTCCCGCCAGCTTTCACCACTAACGAATCAATCTCATCCTCAGTAGGTTCTTCCCCAGCTGCACTAACCACGGCAATCGGAGAATTGACCGGCAGTTCCGGCTTCTTCGGGGGCCAGGTGGCGGAACATCACGCCGTCCAGTTGATTCCACCTCCACCGTGGCTTTATCCGTTTCAATTTCCGCAATCACATCCCCCTTGGCGACCGTATCGCCTTCCGCTTTGACCCAGCGCACCAATTTGCCCTCGGCCATGTCAAAACCCAATTTGGGCATGGTCACAAGCTCAGCCATTCAATACCTCCTTGGCAGCATGATAAATATCTTCCGTCTGGGGCAGCGCCAATTGTTCCAGTTCAGCGTTATAAGGCAGTGGCACTTCGGCCTGGGCCACCCGCTTCACCGGCGCATCCACATAATCGAATGCCAGCTCATAAATCCGGGAGGACACTTCCGAACCCACGCCATAGGACCGCCAGCCTTCCTCAGCAATCACAGCCCGGTTGGTCCGTTTGAAAGAAGCGATGATCGGGTCCATATCCAACGGCCTCAGAGAGCGCAGGTCAATCACCTCCGCGTTAATACCGTCCTCCGCCAGCATGTCAGCAGCTTTCAAGGCCGCCGGGACCATCTTGGAATAAGCCACAATCGTCACATCGTCCCCTTCCCGCTGGACCTTGGACTTACCCAAGGGTTCCAGATAATCCTCATCATCCGGCACCTCGCCCTTGGTCTGGTACAAAGTGGCGTTTTCAATGAACAGCACTGGATCATCACTGCGGATCGCGCTCTTCAAGAGCCCTTTGGCATCCGCAGGCGTACCGGGGGAGACAACCTTCAACCCGGGGAAGTGGGCAAAGATCGCGTCCGGTGTCTGGGAGTGGGTAGCGCCCAGCTGACGACCGCCGCCGCTCACCGCACGGATCACAAGAGGCAGCTTGAACTGGCCGCCAAACATATAATGCAGTTTAGCCGCCTCATTGATGATATGGTCCATCGCCACAAAGGCGAAATTGATCGTCATCAGCTCTGCCACCGGCCGCAAACCTGTCATCGCCGCACCGATTGCGCTACCAACGATGGCCGACTCGGCAATTGGAGTATCTCGAACACGCTTCTCACCGAAATGATCGTAAAAGCCTTTGGTGACGGCATAAGTGCCGCCCCATAAGCCGACTTCCTCACCTTGAATAAATACCCGTTCGTCGCGCTCCATCTCTTCCCAGAGCGCCTTAGAGATCGCTTCGCGCATGGTCATTCGTGTCATCTTAGCGTCCCTCACTTTCACGTTCCAGGGCGTAACCACGGTATTCCACCGGGGTCGGTTCCACATAGATATCTTCAAAGAGTGTCGATTGTCCGGGTTTGGACTGGCCTCAGCAAAGGCCTCTGCGTCGTCAACAATTTTCATAGCTTCCTCATCCACTGCATCCAGTTCCTTCGCAGTGGCTATCTTTCCTGCGATCAGTTCCTTGCGATAGATACCAATCGGATCTTCTGCTTCCCATTTCTTCACTTCTTCCTTATCGCGGTATCGTTCAGGGTCGCCCATCGAGTGGCCCCGATAGCGATAAGTCATGATTTCCAGCAAGTAAGGACCACCTTCCTTGCGAATCTTTTCCAGCACCCGTGAGACTTCCTTGCGGACTTCCATCACATCCATGCCTTCGATCCGTTCATTGGGCATCCCGTA
>LQAI01000150.1_pt1 | contig 14715 bp, 18 predicted proteins | sample 1535821 | NCBI WGS metagenome assembly LQAI01 (sample SAMN04331586, study PRJNA305678) | bioreactor metagenome | isolation source: bioreactor_5 inoculated with Wadden Sea sediment 1st replicate of a... | place: Germany:Bremen | reverse complement strand
TTTACAGTTCACAATACCGATCAATCCGCTTGGCGATCACGGCCAGGCTGTCGGCCCAGAACTTCTTATCGCGGATGTCGATCCCAAATCGGGCAGCCAGTTCCGCGGCCGGCGCTTCACCGGTGCTGGAGAGCAGCTTCTTATAATCCGGGACAAAGTCGGCGCCGCGTTCCTTATAGATCGCATAGAGGCCAATCCCAAACAGCATCCCAAAGGCATAGGGGAAGTTATAGAATGACAAGCCCGCTGAATAATAATGCGGCTTCCAGGTCCACATATAGTTGTGGCGGAAGTCCGGGTCCAGTCCTTCACCATAGGTCGCTTCCTGAGCCTTATCCATGATCTCGCAAAGCTCATCCGCGCTCAATTCAGCTTTCTCGCGCCGTTCGAAGACCCTTTCTCAAACAGGAAGCGGGAATAGATATCCACAATCACCTGCGAATCGCCGATCAGGGCTGTTTCCAACAGAGCCAGTTCCTCATCAGGGTCCGTGACGCTTTCCAAAATGGCGTTGAAGACAATCGTCTCGCACATGATCGAAGCGGTCTCAGCCATGGTCATCGGGTCTGCCGCTGGAGCATGGTCTTATCGGCCTGGAACATATTGAAGTTGTGATAGCCGTGACCCAGCTCGTGCGCAATCGTCATCACCTGATCGAGCGTGCCATCAAAATTGCACAAAATCCGGGATTCCTTCACCGCCGGCACACCCATACAGAATGCGCCGCCGCGTTTACCAGAGCGCTGCTCGGCGTCAATCCAGTTCTTTTCAAAAGCGCCCTTGGCAAAATCACGCAGCTCATCGGAGAAGGTGCCAAAATTCTTGAGGATAAATTCCCGAGCATCATCAAAGCTGAAGGCCATTTCAGATTTACCCACCGGGGCAAACAGGTTCCACCAGGGCAGAGCTTCCTGACCGAAGCGGGCAGCCTTAGCCTTGAAGTAACGGCGGAAGGTCGGGAAGGACTCTTCCATCGCTTCCATCATCGCCGACAGGGTTTCCCGGTCAATGCGGGCCTGATCCAAAGGTTCCGCCAGCGCATCCGCCCGACCGCGATGGTCATTGAGGGTATTCACCCAACCCTTGATCCCATTCATACAGGCGGCCAGCGGCGCCTTCAGCTCTTTCCAGGCAGCCATCTCGGCCTCATACGCCCGGCGGCGCACATTCTCATCCGGGTGCGCATGCAGGTTGATCAATGCGGGCATCGGCAGAGATTGGATCTCGCCATCCAGGTCAAAATCCACGCTCTTCTGTGAAGTTACAGTCCCTTGCAGCTTCGACCAGGCTCTTGCACCTGAGATGCCCAGTTCTGTGGCAAGGACTTCTTCCTTCTCGCTCATCAGATACTGGCTTTGTTCAGCTATTTCGGTCACCGGGAAGCTATGTTCCCCGGCGGAGTTACCCAGGGCCAGCACCTCAGGTAATTTGTCCTTGAAAGTGCCCAACCAGGCTTCCAGCACAACATTTACATTCTGCAAGCCCACCATCACCTGATCAAACTTGGAACTGATCTGCATAGCTTCCTTATTATAGGAATCAGTGGTCAGGAAGGATTGAATATAGGCCCGAATGGTCACTGCTTTGAGCATGATAGCATTCAACTGGTCCACCACCGTGCTGATCGCCAGGTTGATCTCCTCGTCCGGCGATTCAGGTGTGACTTTTTTCAATTCTTCGTCATAAATTCGTTTAAGCTCAACACCAGCATCCTTCGTCCAGGCAATATCAGCAGCTAATTCCGCAGAGTCCAGGCTGGGGTACACATTTGAGAGGTCCCAATGGGGAGGGGTTTTTGGCATGAATTTCTCCTTATTCATTCTTCAAATAATCAAAGGTTCGGTCGCTTCATTATAAGACAAAATCAGTCCCTAAGCCCAGGCTGGCAAGCGAGGGCCGCAAAAAGGTATAATAATCCCTAACTTATTATCAACACATTGGGTCAGCTCCATAAAGCTGGCGTTTGAAAGGATCGTATGGCGTTTCGAATCACCTCTGAATGGCTCATTGACCTTCCCGACGATTTTGAAAAAAGGGTCGAGGAAGATAAACTGGTCTTTTGGAAAACAGGCATCACTATCATCATTGCGGCCTTCCGCATCCCTGAAGACACGGACAAACTGGAACTGTTGAACCAGGTTCAAAGCAAGATTCCCGAAAATGCACTGGAGAAACTGGTCTCCACCAAAGGGGAAATCGTCGGTCTGGCTATACCAATTAATTAAAGTCAAGAATGAAAATGACCGACTCTCCTTGACCACCTTCACCGCCAGTGATACCTCCTTCCTGCAGGTTGCCTTCTATCTTGACATCCCCGACGATCTCGATTGGGCCAAGACCACCTGGGAAAGGATCATTTTCCTGCCCCAAAATGAGGAAGCTGCCCAAGGATAACCTTTTCACACGAAGGATTATCGATAAAATTAAGCCTCAGTTCAATTATATCAATAATTGTTTTGTTTTCATTAGTATTATCTAAAACGACCTTAATTAATGATATAATCGTCTAGGATTATTAAATCATGGAATTAAGGTCAATTTCGAAAGGAACTCTAATGAAACCGAGACACGCTCGATTGAAAGCTTGATAAGATTAACTTCAAGGACTTTGGCACGCTAATCCTGACCCAGGGTGAGCAGGAATCGCTGACCATTGAAGCTGATGACGACCTGATGGACGACCTGATCTCAGAAGTCCGGGATGGCACCCTTTATCTCGGCATGGATGAAGATTGGATCTCCAGGATAGGTAAACTGGTCTCTACCATATTCTCAACCTCAAACCATAAAGTGACCTACTATCTGACGTTCGTCTCCCTTCAAAAGATCAACGCCAGCGGAAAGTGCAGCCTGAAATGCGATTCGCTCAAAACCGACACATTAAAGGTTAACATCTCCGGTTACGGCAACATGAATATCGATCAGCTGGAAGCCAATGGCATAAAGGTCAATATCAGCGGCCGGGGAGATTTCAAAGCTGCCGGCGCCGTTGAAGAACAGATAATTAATGTCTCCGGCTCCGGTGACTATCAAGCGCCTGATCTGAGCAGCCAAAACACAAAAATTTCAATCTCAGGCCAGGGTGACGCTACATTGCGGGTGGAAGAAAGCCTGAATATTACCATTTCTGGCGTGGGTAATGTAAAATATTATGGAAGGCCCAAACTCCGCCAGGTGATAAGCGGCTTGGGCAAATCAAAAGGATCGACGACGAATAGAAAAGTGGATCACCAGAAAGGGGCCAAATGTCAAACGAGTTCAAAATTGAAAGAAAAGCCTCAGATATATTCCATCCAAGATCGTCTGAAGAGGCCTGGCAGGCGATTAAGGAAAAACGCGACCTGACAGGTGCAGACCTGCAGGGTCTCGACTTAGAGAACCTCAACGCCAGCGGCGCTATTCTGCGAAAGACCAACCTGAAAGGGCTGAACCTTACCCACGGGCTGCTGACGAACCCGAACTTCTATCGCGCTGCGGCTCACCAGGCGAACTTCCAGCATACCGTGATGCTCACTCCCGATCTGGTCCGGGCGAACTTCCTCGGAGCCGATCTAAGCGACGGCGCTCTGGTCGGTGCAGATGCACGTGAAGCCCAATTTGTAAACGCCAACCTCCGTAATGCAGGACTGGTCGGTGGTGATTACAGCCAAACGGACTTTACAGGTGCCACCCTGGCCAATGCCTGGCTGACTGGGCTCAATGTGGAAGGCGCGGACTTCACCGGCGTGGACACGACCGGCGCCAGAGCCTATGGAATCGACTGGTCAACAGCCAAAGTGCCGCCCGCGGTCCTGCCAGCTCCAATCATCCAGCTGCCCAAATGGGCCTGGGCTGCCTTGGCCGGCAGTGTCATTGGCGTGATCGGTGTGCTGATCTATTCCATCTCCCGCCGTCAACAAAATCCGCAACCTAACAGGCTCAGAGGTAACAAAATACCGGCTTTCCTTCTAAACTGAGGAAAGCCGGTTCTTATATAATGAACATTCTCTTTAAAGGGAATCTACCGCCTGCTTGAGCTTGGTGGTGGTATCATTCAGCTGCTCTCTACCCGGAGTGGCCCGCTCGGAGGATTCAACCTGGATTTTGAAACCATCTTCCTTAAACCGCGGAAAAACATGCAAATGGACATGGCCCACTTCCTGCCCAGCGGCTTTTCCATCTGCAATAAACAGATTCACGCCTTCACAGTGCAACCCACTGGACCGCAAAGCTTTATCCATTAGCTGTCCGACCCGCATCACCTGAGCAGCGTCTTCCGGCGACAGCTCCACCAGCGATTCGGCATGCGCCTTCGGGACCACCAACACATGGCCCGGATTTATCGGCTGGATATCCAGAAATGCAATCGTGCTTTCATCTTCGTAAACAACACTGGCCGGCAATTCCCCAGATGCAATTCTGCAGAAAATACACATTATTTAATTCACCTCAAATATTTTGTTCTTAAAAATCTGCCTACTCGATTATTCCTATGGATCCTTAATAACTTCCATTTAATAAATTTAACACAGATTATTCCCAAATTGGAATAAGCAACAAAAAACAAAGAAACATTTGCTTATTTGTCCATTTTAAACGATTTACTTCTATTTTTGATGATGTAGACCTGTCAATTTCCAGCAATAATCCATCACCATTCCAAATTCCATGGTCTGGCGTTCATTAACCAGCAATCGAACAGGTTCTGTATCCTAATGGTATTAATGCTTATTGAGGGAGTATTAGTTTACTTCTTCAGCAGCACAGATGGCATCGGGGTTGATATCGCAATACAGCTGGTTCAGATAATCCAGCCGTTCCAAATTGGCATCCCGCAAGCAGGTTTGTTCTTCAATGCCATCCTCACCGCCATCAGCGTTCAAATCACTGAGGAGGTCACAGTCAGCGTCACGGGAATCTTCCCAGTTAATTTGGCTTTCAACCAACTTGATCCGCAGGTCAGAATCCGCCGTCAGGGCCAGGATGTCATCCAATTTCGAATCCAGCAAGGATTGAGAAGCCTCAACAGCCTGCACTAGACATGCCTGTTGGTCTTCAATGGAATCATCTGAGCAATCCGGCACATCCACAGCCGATTCAACCTGGGCCACATTGGCGACACCAGACTGAATTGAGGCTGGGTCATCGGTATTGTTATTTTTCTGGGAGAAGAAAAAGGCGCAACTCATTAACGTTGCAATAATCGCCAGAAAGGAAATGTTCTGCATATGGCGGCGCATGGTTAATTCTCCTAAACCAGATAGAGGCCCGCATTCCGCGCGCCTGTATCCGAATTGCTCCTATTAAGAGTTCGCCAACCAAATTGATCATTAATTTAGTTCCTTAGACGATTCTAATCCATAAATCCAGCCAAAACAGACCGGGCTGGAAATTGGATGTATTATAACCCTAATTTCGCAAAACCCAAAATGGCGAAAAGGGCACTCTTGGGGATAAAGCCCACCTTCTTCAAATAAAATTGAGTTGCCACAAGGTTAATATCCCGTCAATATTTTCACATGCAAATCATTTCTTGATGAATCTATGATATGATTTTTTGAAATTTATGATTGCGTTAATAAGGAGCTGTGTGGATGAAAACCCTTTTCCTGATGCGGCATGCGAAATCAAGTTGGAAGGACGACAGCCTTGAGGATCATGAACGACCGTTAAAGAAACGCGGGAAGAAAGATATCAAGCTGATCGCCAAGGTGATGAAAAAGAGCGATCTCAACCCAGAACTGATCATCACATCATCTGCGGTCCGTGCCAAGGAAACAGCCGAACTATTAGCTGAGGCTCTCGGGTACAAAGGCAAGATCATCACCTCGGATGCTCTATATATGGGTGAACCATCAGATTATTTGAAGGTTCTGAAGGGTATCAAAGAGAAATATGATTCGGTGCTGATTGTCGGTCATAACCCTGGGCTTGAGGCCTATCTGCAAATCATTGATGGCGAAATCGCATCCCTCCCCACCGGCGGTTTAGGGTACCTGATGCTGGCTGTGGATGAATGGGATGAAATTACCATCGAAACGATGGGTGACCTGGTCGGTTTTTGGAAGCCCAAGGACCTCCGCGAAGACAAATAATCCTTCTCGCCTCTCCCAAATATAGCAAAAATCCCCATTACGGGGATTTTTTCATTCATACCAAACAAAGTCCAGATAAACGAAAAGAGACGCTGTTACCAACGTCTCTTTCATATATTTCAGGTTGTTGCGATTAGAGCATCCCATTCACCAGGGCCAGGAGCAGCCCACCGGCGATCACGCTGCCCAACTGACCGGCAGTGTTGGCACCCATCGCGTGCATCAGGATAAAGTTCTCGAAATCCTCTTCCTGAGCCATCTTGGCGGAGAGTCGTCCAGCCATCGGGAAGGCGCTGATCCCACAAGCGCCAATCAGAGGATTGATCTTGTGACCGCTCATGACGGACATCAGCTTCCCAAACAGCAAACCCATCACCGTATCCAGAACAAAGGCGATCAGTCCCAGGCCCAGGATCATCAGAGTTTGAACATTCAGGAAAGAATCAGCTTTCATGGTCGCACCGATTGCCAGGCCGAGGAACAGTGTTGAGATATTGATGATCTCGTTCTGCGCAGCCTTGCTCAAGCGGTCCACCACCAGGCTCTCCCGCAGCAGGTTCCCCAACATCAATGATGCAATCAGGGGCGCTGCATCCGGGGCCACCAGGCTCACCACCAGGTGACGAAGATCGGGAAGACAACTAACGTCAGCCGGGAGACAGGCTTCGGGGTATATTCCATCCGGATCAGGCGTTCCTTGCGGGTGGTCAACAGCTTCATGATCGGTGGCTGAATGATCGGAATCAGGCTCATATAGGAATAAGCCGCCACCGCAATCGGTCCCAGCATATCTGGGGCCAGCTTGCTGCCCACAAAAATGGCCGTCGGGCCATCAATTGCGCCAATCACGCCAATCGAAGCGGCCTGTGGCAGGTCAAAGCCCAACAGAAGGGCCAAGAGCAGCGTGCCGTAAATCCCAAATTGACCCGCAGCGCCCAGCAGCACCATCTTGGGCTGAGCCAGCAGGGGCTGAAATCGATCATGGCGCCAACGCCAACAAAAATCAGCAGCGGGAAGAGTTCGGTCTTGATCCCGGCGTCGTAGATCACCTTCATAAAGCCCACGTCGGTGGACATGCCGATATTGGCCATAATACAGCCAAAGCCAATCGGCAACAATAGAACCGGTTCATATTCCTTGATCACAGCCAGAGCAATCAGGACCAGACCCACCAGGATCATCACTGCATTGCCCCAGGTGAAATTGGTAAATCCCCGGGTTATTTCTTCGATCAAATAGGTAAAATCCATTGGCTCGCTCCCCTACCCACCGTAGGTCATCCAGGACTTGCCCGTGGCTGACCTGATCGCCAACTGCTACCTCGACTGAGCCGATCACACCATCCCGTCCACTGCAAATGGCGTTTTTCATCTTCATTGCTTCCAGGGTGCAGAGTTCCTGCCCCTTGGTAACCTTGTCGCCAGGCTTGACGGCAATCGCCACGATCACACCCGGCAGCGGTGCCACTAATGACGACCCACCAGCATTTTGTGGTTTGGCAGGTACCGCTGCGCTGGCGACCACCTGTTCAGGGGCTGTCATTGCCGGGGCTGATGCAGGAGCTGAGGTATCGGCTTCCGGCCAGACCTCAAAACGTTCGCCATCAATCACGGCGATCACAGGCCGGGCATGGATATCTTCAACATCAACCTGATATGTTTGACCATCTATCACGACTTTAATCATCATGGAGTTTTCCTCTATCTACTTTTTTCCAGTTGCCGGGCACGGTGAACCGCCTGCCAGGGGCTTAGATTTCCCTGGTCACTCTGAGCAGCGCTTTGAAGTTTCCTGCCGCCGCTCATCGCCATCGCCAAAGACACAGCCACCGCCGCTGCGGCAGCTCGTCGCTGACCTTCTGCGTGTTCCAATTCAGGCACCAGGGTTCATCCGTCTGGGTTGGGAGCGATTCTTCGGTTGGCTTGCGCTTTTTGCCGGAGGTCACCCTCATCATCAGCGCCATCAATCCCCAAAGGAAGATGATGACGACGAACACCAAACCCATGCCAATGCCGGTGATCAACAATCCTTGTTCAATAACAGTCATTGAGTTCCCTCTCAGACCGGCATATTGCCGTGTTTGCGGGCAGGATGTGTCTCGGTTTTATTGCCAATCGCCCGCAAGGCTTTGATGATCATCCAGCGGGTCTCGGCAGGTTCGATCACATCGTCCACATAACCGGCCTTGGCCGCAGCATAAGGTGTGAGATGCTTCTGGCGATATTCCGTCTCGAGGCGTTCTCTTTCGGCTTGAGGATCTTCTGCTTCTTTCAATTCTCGACGATAGAGGATATTGGTTGCGCCTTCCGCACCCATCACGGCAATTTCAGCACTAGGCCAGGCATAGTAAATATCCGTACCGAGGAATTTGCTGCTCATCACAACATAGGCCCCGCCATAAGCCTTGCGGGTCACTACGCTGATCTTGGGCACATTCGCTTCGGAATAGGCATAGAGCACCTTGGCGCCGTGGCGGATGATACCGCCGTGTTCCTGGCTGACACCAGGCAGGAAGCCGGGCGAGTCCACAAAGGTCACAATCGGTAAATTGAAAGCATCGCAGAATCGGACAAAGCGTGAAATCTTATCCGCTGCGTTTATATCCACCACACCCGCCATCACACTGGGTTCCTGGGCCACAATCCCGACCGCATAGCCCTCAAAGCGAGCAAATCCGACAATCGCGTTGCGGGCAAAGCCGGATTGGATCTCCAGAAAGGTTCCCTGATCCACAACCGCTTCGATTGCCGTGTGCATGTTATAGGGAGTACCGGGGTCCAGTGGCACTAATTCATTCAGTGCGGGGGCTAACCGGGCTGGGTCGTCATTGGTCTCCACAAAAGGTGGATTCTCAACATTGTTGCCAGGCAGATAGCTCAGCAGATAGCGAGCCATCACCAGGGCATTCTCTTCGTCCTTGGTCACAAGGTGTGCGGTGCCGCTCTCGCTCAAGTGCACTTGGGCACCACCAAGGGATTCAAAGTCAGTCTCTTCACCCGTAACAGTTTTAATTACTTGCGGGCCGGTGAGGAACATGAAAGACTGCTTATCAACCATGATGATCATATCAGTCATCGCGGGGGAATAAGCAGCGCCGCCGGCACAAGGGCCGAGGATCAGGCTGATTTGGGGAACAACACCGGAATATTGGGCATTACGTTTGAAAATTTCAGCATATCCACCCAAGCTCTTGACGCCTTCCTGAATTCGGGCGCCGCCGGAATCAATCAGACCGACAATCGGGCTGCCATTGGCGGCTGCCAAATCCATCACCCGGCAGATCTTGCGGCTGTGCATTTCACCCAGCGCTCCACCCTGGACGGTGAAGTCCTGAGCATAGACATACACTGTCCGCCCATCCACCGTACCAAAGCCGGTCACAACACCGTCGCCCATGGTCTGATCACCATCGGGGTCATTCTGTTGAACGGTAAAGGCTTCCAACTCGGTAAAGCTGCCCTCATCCAACAGGATTGCCAGCCGCTCTCTGGCGGTCAGCTTACCTTTGGCATGTTGGCGGTCAATCCGGTCTTGCCCACCGCCTTGTTGAGCTTTGGCACGCATTTCGCGCAGCTCTTCAATTCGGGGATCCACGTTTGCCATATCACTCCTTAATAGTTTATGAGTTCGCTTCGAAAGTGCAATTATAACATTATCAACCTTTGAAAAATCCCACAAGTGCTAAGTATCAGGTTAGCGCTTGCCAGGAATCAGGTCTGCCAACAAATAAGCAGAGATTAATGTTCATAATCTCTGCTTATTTTCATCAAAGGGTCCCGGCCTCTCTTATTGACCCAGGTAGCCGTAGAAAAGCTGGTGCCCAAAAGCAATAAAAGCCACTCGGTCAATGCCAATGTAAAGGCCGTTGCGGTCGGGCTTCCACCTCATAGCTCCCAAAGGATGGCCGCAGCATCTGGTGCAGCCGGAAAGTCTGCGAAAATTGGAAGATGTCGCCGCTGTTCGAATCCAGCATGCTGATCGTCTGGTCAGGAGGTGAAGTGAAGAGAAGTTCATTAAATACCGAAGTTGGCATCAAAACCGCCTGATCTTCAAAACCAACTCGTCCGTCCACATAGGTGACCGGCTTTTCACAGACAACCGCACTTTCGCCCACAGCATTGGCCTCACAGGAAACCAGAGACCCATCGGCCCGCAACAGATAAAGCATATCTCCATTGACGGCCAGGTCAACGGCCTGGTTGAGGTCGGGCATATTCTGCGCATCTGTGCCTGAGAAGAATTCCTCGGGGGTCTCACTGAACAGACTATTCGTGGCATAGTACACCCGAACGGTGCTAACCGAAGGAATCAGAGCGTAGAGCGTATTGCTGGCATAGGTGATCGCTGTCACCTCACCCGGTAGCCCCGTGGATTGCGGCAGCTGATCTACAATCGGGTCCATCCCAGCACCACAGTAAGCGACATTTCCCTGCGCATCAATTGCCAGGACATGGGCCAGATAGGGGTTATTGATTGGCAGGGCAACCATATCCACCAAATTGCCGATGCTGCCGGTCTCAAAATTGCCAGCGGCGCAGACAAAATCGGCATCCACTTCAAAGCCCGAACTGCGGCTCTCAGCGTGGATCACACGGCCACCCGCTTCATCCAACAGGTAAAGGTCCGCCCCCACAGAGATGATCCGGGTGATCTCAATGCCATCGAAGAGTGTACCGGTCAATGCCGGGCGGTAATCCAGCCGGACAGCGCCATCCAGCAGGTCCAGGGCGTCTTCCACCTGGTCCCGCAGCAGCACCGTTTCATCCGTTGAACGATAAGTCTCGGCCATCTGGACCATTTCCAAAGCCTGAGTCCAGTTCGCTTTGGCTGTGGCAGGGTCCGTCATCATGGCAGCCGCCTGTGCATATTGTTCAGCCTGTTGATAATAATATTCATACTGCTGGCTCTTGCCCCGGCTGAGGTAAACGCCCACCGCCAACGCCACAACCACCAGCGGCACCGCCACGGCGATGAAGATCATGGAACTCTTGGACAGGGCCGGTTCTGTGCCCTCTGGTGACCAATGTGCCACCAAATCCCGGAAAAAGGTCTGAATATTGGTCTTGACCTTCCGCCACCACTTCAGCGCAGCGGAAATCCCTTTCAGGCTTTTCTCCTCAAATTCAGCATTACGCTGAAGGAGCATCATCTCGGTCCGGAGCTGGCTTTTCACGACGCCCACCTGGCCTGGCATGGGTCTGGGCGGCATCAATTTCCGACTCAGAGCGCATATGTGAAAGCGGTGTCTGTTGGGTGGATTGGCGCGATGGGGGTTGAGTCCGCATTGGCTGCTCGGGTGGCGTTTGTTGTTGCGTTTCCCTAGAGGGCATCTCCCTCCGGGGTTCCACCCTTTCGGGCTGTTCAGGAACAACCTCTTCCTGCTCTTCCGTTGTCTCTTCTTGCGCCAGGTCTACCTGCTCAGCAGGCACAACCGGCTGGGCGGGAACAGGTACGGTCACCTTCTCCTGTTCAACTGGCGGGTCTCAATGACATCCTCTTCACCCATCTCTTGCGACACGGGTTTTCGGGCGTCGTCCCTCTGACAACTGGGCGGATCAGGTTGATCTTACCTTCACCTGCCAATAGCTGCACCAGCCCCAAATCAAACCTGGAAGGCGCCTGGTTGAGCAATCGCCGCCGCAGTTGATCCAGGCTGGGATAACTTCCCGAGAAGTGCAGGGAGTCCTGCCAGTTTTCCAGGGGCGTGGTCGTGCTAAAGAAATAGGCACCGGTCCCGATCTCATCCTGGTAATAGCGGATGGTCGGCGTCCGGCTCACGCCGAGGCCTCGATCCGTCTGACTGGTATCAGTATGATGCTCCAGTCCCTGATGGTTCAACACAAAAGCGTGAGTCTGCCCTGCTTGGGCGATATAGAGGCTGCGGCGGTGGATCACGGCCATGTTCACGGCCGCGATCACCGAGACTCCCTCGGCAGCGGTCTTGATATTACGCTCCATCAAGGTCAGATTCAGCGTTTCAATCAATGAGCGCAGGGCGGCGGTCACCGTTCCGGCGGTCTTATAGAAAGTGTGCGAAAGGTGCTCCGTCCAGGTTTGAACGAGATCATTTGAAATTTCGTCCTTATTGGAGAAATGGAGGGCAAGGATCAACACGTCCTCTTCGCGCCCGCGGGCTGCGCGCCGGGGGGGTGAGAAGGCCTGAATCCCGGTGGAATCTGGCGTGTTTCTGCCCTGCCGGAGATGGATGGGTAAGATGTTCAGATCATACATAGGCACCTGACCAGTAGCTCAAAGGGTTAATACCTTCATTATACACACTAGTCCGCTAAGGTATAATCCCTCCTATGGAATTCAAAAAGATAGAAAATTTCAACGCACTTGCAAAATATACCGAAGACTGGAAAGCCCTGCTCAAGCGATCCGTCAGCCCGGTCCCCTTTCTCACGCCCGAATACCTCTCGGTCTGGTGGCAGACCCGAGGGGGCGGCGAATGGCCCGAGGACAGCGAACTTGTCCTGATCGCGGCTTTTGAGGGCGATGTGCTGGTGGGAATCGCACCGCTCTTTGCCGCCAAAAACCAGGATGGCATCCCCGCCCTGATGTTCATTGGCGCGGTGGAAGTCTCCGACTTCGTGGACTTCATCGTCACAGTGGAAAAGCTGCCGGAATTCCTCACTGGCTTGCTGGACTTCCTTATTAATAGCGACTCCATCCCATCCTGGGATGTACTCGACCTCCATAACCTCCTCGACAGCTCCCCAACCCTGGCCGCACTGCAAGCAGAAGCCAAAAACGCGGCTGGCAGCACCAGCAGAGCCGGCTGCAGCCCTCACCGGTTGTCTCCCTACCTGGTGACTTCGAAGCCTATTTGATGAGCCTCGATAAGAAGCAGCGTCACGAGATCCGCCGCAAGCTGCGGAATGCTGAAGCGGACCCGGTGGAGCCGGGCATGTATTTCGTGGAAGACCCTGAGATTCTGGATGCTGAGGTGGACGCCTTCATTGACATGATGGCCCAGGACCCCGAGAAGAAGGCCTTCCTGACCGCCCCGATGCGCGCCCACATGCACAATGTCGCCCGGGCAGCGCTGGAAAACGGCTGGCTGCAGCTCGCTTTCTACACCCTGGATGGCAAGAAAGCCGCCGCGCACTTCTCCTTCATTTGGGAAGACCGAATCTGGCTCTATAACTCAGGCTGGGAATGGGAATTCCGCAGCTACTCCCCTGGCTGGTTATTACTGGCCAACCTGCTGCGCTGGGCCACGGAAAATAGCATCACCGCCTTTGACTTCATGCGCGGCGATGAGGATTATAAGTATAAGTTTGGGGGTGTGGATAGGTTCGTAGAGCGGGTAACGTTGGTGAAGTGATTTAGAATAATCATTAGTGAATCTAAAGCCGGTAGGGTTTGTAGAAACAAGATAAACCCTACGGCTTAATTGTTAGTTAGAAGCCTCAAACATCATTGAAGAATTTTTAAAACTTTCCTCGCAGGTCTTCCTATTTCTTTTCACTTCCCCATTTAACACAAGCTGCCCAAGCATCATTGACCGGAGCGTGTTTTTTGCTGCCTGACATAAAGACAATATCATGTTTATGGCAATAATAAAGTTTCTCCCAAGTTGATTTCGCATTTTGGTAGATTTTCATCTTGGCTTCATATTCTTTATTGTCTGCCTGGTTTTTAGCATCTGAATCGTTTATGCTATTTACAACTGCTCCAATTCCCCACATGATGAGCCCGGTAATGATCGGTGTTAAGATTATCGTCCAGAGAAAGGATTCATCTGTAATTTGAAGGACAACGGTCAAGACCAAGAATCCAACAATGCCCATAGGCCAGCAGCCTGGTGTCCAGGTATGCGATGGTGGCTTTTGGGGTGGGTTTGGCAGAGAAAGCTTAGCGGCCAAATTACTCTGGGAATGGCTGCTTGTTCTCGTCGTGCTGGAAGAAAATCCATCCCCGACTTTCTTCCCACTTGAAGCACTGTAATAGCCAGAGCTGCCTTGCGTCGTTGATTGTTGTGAACCTTTCGAAGTGCCTGAGGATACAATCGCAGTTACCTTTTGGGCGTTCATTGCATCCCCACAAAGAGGACAATCATAAGGCGAATTTCGAGGTGAAACCTTTACATCAACCTCGATTTTTGGCGTCTCCGGTTTTGCACGTCCGCAATGGGGACAAAACTCAAAATCATCCTGAAAACTGGCACCACAACCTTCACAAACTGGCATCTTCTCCTCCAAACATTTTATTTCTGGCAACAATGGGTTTTTCAATAAAAATAAGGATTGGTTGCTCTTTTACAACCATATTTCTTGACTTAGTTCATTCCTCCCGAACACTAATCTGTTTTAGTTTAATTGCAGAAATTCTACCACGGAAGCGGCCTCAAATTTCGTCGTTACAGCAGAAAAATCGTTGTTTTTCATAAAATTTCTCTTTTTTCCTTGTCAACTAATCCGACTCGGATGCATGAATAGCAACGCCACAGTGAAGATCACTACATTTCCTTATAATATTTATTATTGAATTTATACCTAGGAGAGACAAAGGTCTCGTGAAATTCAAGTTGAGGATCCATTAAAATAAATAATCTCACCTCCTATCCCCGATTCACCCCACATCATCCCCCCATAATTTCTAACAAAACTCTTACGCCCCCACAGCCCCTCTTTTC
>LQAI01000148.1_pt1 | contig 14755 bp, 16 predicted proteins | sample 1535821 | NCBI WGS metagenome assembly LQAI01 (sample SAMN04331586, study PRJNA305678) | bioreactor metagenome | isolation source: bioreactor_5 inoculated with Wadden Sea sediment 1st replicate of a... | place: Germany:Bremen | reverse complement strand
CGGCATAGAAAAAAACGAGCAGAGGAGTTGTTGATAAAGACACGGGAAAAATTGATCCGTTCTCAAAAGATAGAGGCTATAGGCACCCTGGCCGGCGGGATTGCCCACGATTTCAACAATACTCTATCTGTTACTCTGGGTAATATCAATCTGGCACAAATGACCTCTCAAGATGCGAAAATGAACACCCTGCTGGAAAAAGCCGAATCCTCAATCATGCAGGCAAAGGCTTTGGCATCCAAATTAATAATTTTTTCAAAGGGTGGAACCCCTATTATCCGGACTTGTGAAAGTGCTGTATTTTGCAAAAACCCTTAATGCAATTGCAGAAGAAAAGCAGATAGATTACTCTCTTAAGATCGGATCTGTTCCTGGACAGATAGAAATTGATCCTTTGCAATTTGAAGAAGCCTTTAAAAATATTCTCGTCAATGCTCGTGAAGCCTCTGCTGAAAACAGCAGAATTTCGATTGAATTTGATGGTCACAAAACAAGACCCGGAACGGTTGTGATATCTGTGATTGATCAAGGAAAAGGTATAGCGCCTGAAAATATGGAAAGGGTATTTGAACCTTATTATTCCACCAAACCGTTTGGTAATTCCAAAGGAACTGGCCTTGGCATGTCCATTGCTTATTCAATCATCAAAAGTCACAATGGCGAGATTTTGATTAAATCCACCCCAGGAGTGGGAACCCGGGTTGATATCTTGCTGCCGGAAAAACAAAATAAAAATGTATCTATTCAGCAAAAAAATACGTCTGATGTCATTTTTTACTTGACAAGGTTTTTTGTGAAAAATTTTGATTTTTCGGATTGATTGTTAGAAGACTCCGCTTTAAAGGGTTTTCGAGGAATATTCGCCTGTCTGATCCACTTTGAACAAGTGATATATGGCAAGTTATATCCAAATTTTTAAAACGCGCCCAAGAGCCCCTCGTTCGAAAAATTCACCCTAACAACCTGTGTTATAATGTCTCCATTCAAAAGACTGATGTCGAGGAAATGAATGAAGATAGAAACCATAGACGTTGAAGCCACAATTGAGAATACCAGGAAGTTGCTAAAAAATGATCCCGATGGTTCCCTTGCTTTAAGCACCATAGAGTCGTTGCTCACGTTGGTCACCATTTTGATCAATCAGATGGGTCTAAACAGTCTTGCATAGACATTGAGGTTAATTTGAATGCAGTTTGGAATACGATTGTTATTATAATGCCAAACAATTTTTCTAAATCTTGAACCAAACAATGACCGGCCCAAAGCCGGTGGGTTTATGCTTGCGGACTGAAAACCCAGCGATACCGGCTATAGCCGAAACCAGAATATGAACTTGATCTTAACTGACCACACCACACAGTATACGAATTTCAAACATTTCGCAAGTTCGGCAGACAAGCTCTCTGACTCGGAGGCTGATCCCCTGCAAACGTGATATCGATATTTTGTCGCCCAGACGAATGATACTCTATTTGAAATCGTGTATGACTGCCATGCCAATATTCCATGCAAACGACTATAAAACAACTGCTGGCAAAATGCTACCCGCCGAAAGGCAGGGGTTTGAGCCTTTAACAGAAACAATCAACATACATGGCACGACCCATGAAAAATCAGTGCACGGTTTGAATGGGAACAGCCGCATCTGAATTCAATACCGTATCAGGCGTTTGATACGTCCTACCGCATATACCGGAAGGTGTATAAGGACTGTACGGTCTATTTTGAAAACAACCGGTCTGTGCTGCCGCACCCCCTGGTCGGCAAACAAGTGATTCTCCGGATGAAAAATGATCAACTGCGGATTTTTGAAAACCATCACCTGGTAGTGGTCTATGATATCCCGCAGACAAAAGGAAATCTGGTTCAAAGAAAAGCGGTTCTATGACGTCTTGAAAAAAAATTTTGATATGAATCGACGCAAATACAATCACAGCTGCAAAAAAGGCCGGGCAAAGCAGACCATCAGCCCGAGAGCACCAGGGAAAAAGCTATCCGTCACCTCTGGACGAGCTTCTGGAAGAAGAGGTGGCTGCAAAAGAACTGTGCCGGATTGAAACCACCTTGAAAATTTCCGGACTGCTATTTATGAAAAGCATTGACGAATTAGACTTCACCTTCCAGCCAAGCCTGAACAAACAGAAAATCATGGGACTGTTTGATTTGAGTTTTACACGGGAAAAAGGCAATGTGATTTTTCTTGGCCCTCTGGGAATGGGTAACACACACCTTGCAGTAGCCTTGCTCTCAAAACCTGCCAGGCCGGTATGAGTATGAATCTCACCAACATGGCGGATCTGATCCTGAAACTGAGAAAAGACCATGAAGCAGTCAATCCCGGTAAAGGACGGGGATATTTCAAATCCGCCTTGGTTGTCGTTGATGAAGCGGGTTATACGCCCATCACACGGGAAGAATGTAATCTGTTCTTCAGATTTGTTACGAACAGGTATGAAAAATCCAGCACGATTATTACATCGAACAAGGTCTTTGGCGATTGAACCGAATTGTTCCATGATCCCATTATCGTCACCGCAATCCTTGACCAGTTATTGCATCACAGCGCCGTTATAAACATCAAGGGAAAACATCTATCGTTTGAAGGGAAAAATGGATCACAAAGAGAGGTCAAATTTATAAAATGAATGGGTGCGGCTCAATTTTAATGACCGAAAATGGCTCACTTCTTGATAACCGTTGACGGCTTCTTTACTCATTCACCGTATTCAATGATTCTTTCTTGTGGCAGGAAGGACAAAATTGCCTGCGTTTGCAAAAGAATGCCAAGAAATATCAGTCAAAACGATTGGCAATAAAGGACTTTAGCTTGACAGGAAAATAATTATTTCACATAATGGGATCATATAAATATAATAATCATTGTAATGAAAATTTTACAAAAAAATAATCGTTCGAAAGCTATAAAAAAATGGTTTAATTGAAATTTTATCGGAGACAAATTAATGCCGAAATATGGCAGTCAAAAAACAACTAATGTTGATCTCACAAAGAAAGCCTATAATTCGATTCGACAACTCATGTTTCACAACGAGATTATACCTGGTCAAAAACTTGCTTATCGGGATTTGGCTAAACGATTGGATATGAGTCCCACACCAATTGGCAACGCACTAAAATATTTAGAATTTCAAGGATTGGTTCGAAAAGAGCTAAATCGTGGGTATTTTACAGAACGTATCAGTTTGAAAGAAGTTGAGGAGATTTATAATTTTCGTGAGCAGTTAGAGGTATCAATGTTACGAGAAGGGCTCCCAAATTTAGGAAAAAGCCATGAAAAAAATTTGAAAAAAGTTCTAGAGGCATCAATAAACATTACACCAAAAACATTCGTTAGTGAGAGAGTATCCAAAGATATTGACTTTCATATGACTTTAGCCTCTTTTTCTGATAATCAAACCAAATTGCGGAGTTTAAGACAATTATTTGATCTCCTTTATCTCAAATATGGCGGTAATGTACTATTTAATCAGAATATGAATCCGGAAGGATTTGACGTAAATATTGCGTCAACTGAGTCTTGCAATATGTCAACTGTGTGTTCCCATAAAAGAATTTTTAAAAATGTAATTGAGCGTAATTTAAAAGAGGCAAAAAAGAGTTGTCGAATCACATATTGTCCGTTAAAAAAAGGTTCTCAGAGGATTAGAGCGGATGATCAAAGATAAAGATAATTCAAAGTTTTAAAAAATTTTATAGAAGTTCGAGAGTGTGTACCGTATTTCTAATTTTGATGCATCGTGTGATTATAATTTCCGGTATAGTATCATAAAAAGTCGATTAAGTCCTCCAGCAGGAGACTAAATGTCCATTTGGTAATTCTTTTAGCTCTGGTGTTTCTATTTCGCATTTGTTTCATTTTTACCGGGCAGCGCTGATGAAATGCGCACCCTTTAGGAAGATTTCGAGGGCTGGGAACATCACCCTTTAAAATGATTCGGTTACTGATTCTGGTTGGATCAGCAACAGGTACTGCAGACAAAAGCGCCTGGGTGTATGGATGCATTGGGTTGCTATAAAATTCATTTCGGGGAGCAGTTTCAATAATTTTGCCCAAATACATCACCGCAATTCGGTCTGAAATATATTCGACAACTGCCAGGTCATGCGCGATGATGATATAAGAAAGATTAAATTCTTTTTGAAGCTCGACAAGTAAATTAATAATCTGAGCTTGGATTGATACATCCAGTGCTGAAACCGGCTCATCACCAATGATTATTTGGGGATTTACGCTCAAAGCTCGCGCAATACCAATCCTTTGTCGTTGACCACCAGAAAATTGATGTGGGAGACGGTTACCCTGTTCTGGCGAAAATCCCACTTTTTCCAAAAGATATGCGACACGGTCTTTCCGTTCCGCCGCATTTCCTAATCCATGAACCAGCATCGGGATTTCCAAAGTCTTATTCAATGTCAATCTTGGGTTTAACGAGGAATAAGGGTCTTGAAATATAATCTGTGCTTTTTTTCGTAATTTTAATTTTTCATTCTTATTTTAAGTTCTTAAAATTCGAAATATCCTGATTATCGATGAAGACTTTCCCACTTGTAGCAGGAATTAAGTTAAGAAGCGCCATTCCAAGCGTCGTTTTACCACACCCGCTTTCCCCAACAATACCCAGGGTCTCCCCTTTATTTAAATGCAGCGAGACATCATTAACAGCATAGATATACTTTTTTTGACGGGAAAATATACTGCTTTTAACTGGGAAATGAACGTTTAGGTTTTTTGCACTAAGTAGTTTTGTAGGCACGGATAGTCACTGAACCTTTCTAAAATCTAATTAGATGTTTTATTTTCATAATTAAGCCACCGACATCTATCAATATTATAATTTCCTATAAACAACTATGTAAATCATAATTGGCGATGAAATAAACACCTTGTTTTCCCGCCACCCTCAACTGGAATTAATGGTACACGATTCTCTATGCATTCAGGTTTGGCATATTCGCATCGCGGATAAAAATTACATCCATCTGTCAATTCATATAGACTGGGAACCATACCCTTGATTTCCTTTAATGGTACTCGTCCTTTTTTAGATACGTCTCCCAAATTGGGATTGATTTTAACAATGCCATAGTATAGGGATGTCGTGGATTTTTAAAAATTGGAATGACATCCCCTTCTTCTACAATTTCACCGGCATACATAACTATTACTTTTTGAGCAACTTCCGCTACAACTCCGAGATCGTGTGTGATCATCACAATGGCGGTGTCCATGGTCTTTTTAAGATTTAGCATTAAATCCAAAACCTGCGCTTGTATGGTAACATCTAGCGCCGTTGTTGGCTCGTCCGCGATTAGAATTTCTGGATGGCAGGCTAGCGACATGGCAATCATTACCCGTTGCCTCATTCCCCCGGATAGTTGATGCGGAAATTCCTTGACTCGTTTACTTGGTGATGGAATTTGTACCTGATCCAGCATGTCAATTGATCGTTTCCAAGCTTCACTTTTTGAAAGGGATTGATGCCGGGTAAATATTTCGGAAATTTGGTTGCCAATCGAAAAAAGTGGATTCAAGGATGTCATCGGCTCCTGAAATATCATAGATATGCGGTTCCCTCTAATGTCCGCTATCGACGATTCGCTCAGTTTAAGCAAATCGGTTCCTTGGAAAAAAATTTCACCACCCTCGATTTTGCCAGGAGGGCTTTTAATCAATTGAGTGATTGAAAGCGCCATCACACTTTTGCCGGAACCTGATTCCCCTACGACACCGAGTGTTTCTCCGCTTTTTAAATCAAATGAGACATCATCAACAGCCTTAGCCACTCCATTTAGGGTATGAAAATAGGTTTTCAGGTTTTTTACCTGCAGTACAAGATTTTGCGGATTATTTTTTTTGAAATTCATATTAATTCTTATTATTCTCTCGATAGATGAGGATCCAAAAAATCTCTAATTCCATCACCAAGGAGATTAAGACCCAACACTGTGATAAAAATTGCGATACCAGGGTAAATACTAATCCATGGCGCAGTAAATAAATGTTCTCTCGCACTGGCTAACATCCCTCCCCAACTCGGTGTGGGGGGTTGTGCTCCAAGACCCAAAAAAGACAAAGCCGCTTCAAGCAATATCGCTCCGGCAATACCCAGGGTACAAATAATTAAGATGGGGCCAAGAATATTTGGCAAAATTTGAGTGAACATAACGCGCACTTTCCCAAAGCCTAATGCTTCCGCAGCTTTAACATAGTTGATGTTTTTAATGGCAAGCACCTGAGATCTTGTGATACGGCAAGTATATGACCAATTAGTAAGACCCAAAGCGAGAAATACATTGATTAGTCCAGGTCCAAGTATCGCCATAATGGCCAAAGCAAGAACAATCATCGGTATGGAGAGCATAATATTGGTGACACTCATAATTAAATCATCAATCCAGGATCCAAAATAACCTGCACTCAAGCCTAAAGTAATTCCGATAATACTGTTTAATAATTGACTAAAGAGCCCAACCGCTAATGATATTCTTGATCCATAGATAACGCGGGAAAGCATGTCGCGCCCATACAGATCTGTACCAAAAGATACTTGGCGCTTGGCGGCTCTTCAGCAACCATTATATCCGCATCCAGGATTGGATCATACGGAGCGAGAAATGGTGCGAATATTGCGACTATGCATACAAACAATACCAAAGTTGCTCCTAATAAAAAATTCCAGTTCTTTTTAATGACTCTTACATCAATCATTACCGTTTTTCTCCTTAATTGTATTTAATCCGCGGATCAATAATCGAATATAAGATGTCCACCAATAAATTTACCAACATAAAAACGAAAATAATAAGCAAAGTACAACCAAGCGTGATTGGGGTATCCCTGAGAAAAATTGAATCTACAATCAAAGAGCCAATTCCCGGCCAGGAAAACAGTTTTTCCACAATAACCGTTTCACCCATTAGACTCCCGAATTGCAATCCTATTGTGGTCATAAGCAATACCAATGTATTTCGGAATATGTGTTTACCGTTAATGACAGCATGAGATAATCCTTTGGCTTTAGCTGTGCGAATATAATCCTGATTCATCACCTCAATAACTGCCGCCCTGGTTGTGCGAGCTAAAAGAGCCATATGGCCGATTCCTAAAGTGATTGCAGGCAATATTAAATAGACTGACTGGCCGTCTCCATAGCCAAAGGTGGGAAGAATCCTAAGTTTTACTCCAAATAGAAACATGAGTAATAACCCGGACCAAAACTGGGGTATTGAGACTCCGGAAACTGCCCCGATCATAGTTCCTGTATCAATAAACGTTCCTTGGCGCAGGGCAGAATAAAAACCAAGTGGAACCCCAAAAAATACTGCTATAACAATGGCCGAAAAAGCGAGTTTCAGAGTGGGCCAAATGCGCTGCCCCATTATCTCACTGACTGGCACTCCTTGTAGAAATGATTCACCTAAATCACCACGTAAAACACCTGATATATACTTAATATATCGAATATGAATTGGTTTATCCAAACCCCACTTCTTTTCCAATTTATCCAACATGGCCGGGGGCAGCATTTCTTTTCCCCCAGCTGTGAGGGCAGCGTTTCCCGGTAAAACGTTTAATAAAACGAACATTATCAGGGAAATGACAAAGAAAGTCGGAATAAATTGAAGTACTCGACGTGCTATATAGCTGTACATAAATCATGCCCATTTTGTTCAGTAAATTATTATAGATTCGCCTCCCATAATAATTTGTGTCAATGTTCAAATAGCGTTGGCAAAAAACATAAAATCAACTGGTATGTTATACTAAACAACCACCAATTTGACGTTGGTGGTTGTTTAGTAAGTAATTACATATGCGATTTTAAATATATCAGTAACAATGTCAAGACTTTTTCTATAATCTTGCCATTTTTTTCTATATAATTGAATATATAATTACAAAAAACATTGAATATTAAATTCATAATGCAGTCATAGCAAGGAAATCCCGGAAGAAGACGATCCTTCCAGACATCTCCCACGCAGTTTCTCCCGTCGCGACCCATGATAGGATTTTAGATTCCCAGGAGGTAATTTCATATGTGCTACAATTATTTTTCTGCATGCATTATTTTGTTTCTCACCAAGCGAATCAAGCCAATGATAATCAGCCCGTTTTCTGAAAGAAAGTAGAAACGACTTTTTTCCTTCTTTCGGAAGATTCTTTCTTAAGAAAACGAGCCATTTTGGCCATCGACAGGGGATTAAAGCAGGAATGCTGCAATATCATTGTTGCCATTCGAGCTCACCTTATGGCGAAGGACCCATTATTCGACATGATACCCAAAACGTCTCGTTTTTTTATTTAGGATAGGTTAAAGTTTTCCCAATTCATCTAAAAGTTTAATGACCCGTAATCCTTCAGCTATTCCGTTAGTACCGCTAGTGACCACGTTCACAGAAATTGTTTCTAAAATTTCTTCCTTGGTAGCACCAGCCTCTATGGCGTTCATCGTTTGAGCTAACGTGCAATTTGAACACCCTGCTTTTAAGGCCAGGGCCAAAGCCATCAATCGTTTAACTTTTGAAGAAAGAGCCCCATCTTTATAAACGACATCCCACTTGGCAGATTCTGGTACCATTAATTCAGGAAGTTCTCGGTTAAACACTGTGAGTAGTTGCTCTCGTTCTTCATTCGCTTTAATTTGACTTTCCAAAATTTTTCCTCCAATAATAAATAAATTTGATCGCTCCAACTTAGTCACCTGGTTTTGACATTCTATATTGACTCGCTGAGGCTTTCTGGGTTAATTAACCTGTTTGATTTCAAATTTTTCTTTTTTTCAGGCATAGAATAAGATAAGGGACTATGACCCCGTCCAAAAGGCAGGGTTTTCTATGTTAGAATAAAACGTGATAAATGAAATGCACTATGGGGTTAACCATGAACCTTCAGCAGTTGAGATTTCTTTTTTACTAATAATAAGAGCTGGCTCAAGTATAGTAACTTCAGGTGTACAGCCAAATTTTTCCGGAACTGTTTTCGTCCAAACATCCGAAGTAAGATAGTCATTTAGCTCCTGCTCAGAGTCAAAAATATATAAGGCTCCCCACTCTTTTTTTCCTGGTTAACCCACCAGCATTTTGAAAAAATTCCTTTGAGGTTATATATTTCATCGTATGCGCCACCTAAACGCTCTCTCCATGCATCTGTTGTCATTTGTTTATCCATTTTGAATACTACAAATGCCGCTTTTTTTCTGTTGCCATCAGTACTCCTTTTTTGAAATTAATTAATGTTTTATTGTGCTTGTGATAATCAAATATCCCGACGTTTGAGCTTGTGAATGCACCACTCCGCTGCAGGCGGCGGGGTATCATTGTGGGATACTGGTAAGTTAAACGTCGCAAGCGACGGGGTGTTAAACACGAGCCTTGCAAAAAAATAATAAATTCGTATTTAGCTCGATCGTAGTCATAATTACCGACATAAAACTTATAATATACAATGTGTTATATTAACTTATAAATTAAATATACTGATTGCCAAGTAGGGCAATTAGCATCACGCCGATATGATCGGAACTATATCAGGTTGTGAACTCACGAGCGGCTTTTACCATTGCGCTTAAATTTGCCTGGGATGCTTCGGGGGGAGTTCTACATCCTGAACACAAAACAAAATTTCCGTTTTTCCCCATTCCTTTTTCAATACAACGCCTGGCTTCCTCTTCGATTTCAGATGGAATTCCGGAGGATAAACTCGCAGGGGCGATATTTCCCCAAAGACAAAAATCTTCCCCTACAATTTGGCGGGCTTCGGCCAAATCAACCTCTTCGGAGACACTAAGGGCATCTATCCCAGTTTCCAAAAGGAGTTCGATTCGATCAGAAATATTGCCACAGACATGCAACATGACTTTAATTTTATGACTTTTTATTTCTTTTACCAATCTTTTCAAACAGGGAATGATAAAACGCTTAAAAGGTTCCAATGATATGCTGCCAGAGGATAATGTTGGTTCGCCGATCCAGATAAAATCCGCTCCTGCATGAACAATCGCGGCTCCAGTTATTACCTGAGTGTTGCAGCTCAATTCCAACAGCTCTTCGGCTGAGTTACCTCGTTTTTTGAAGTCAGACACTAATTTTTCTGGGCCTCTTAACATGGATGCCAATCGAAAAGGACCCTGTAGATAGCCCGCAATGGGATATTTCTTTTTGGCTAATTGCTTCAATTGACGGATTCCATCCAGAATCATCGGTAACCTACCATCACTATGAGGATTAGGTGGAATCAGCCCAGGCAGATCTGTCGTGTAATCATTTATTACCGAGCTTAATAGCGAGGCTTCTCCTCTCATTTCTTTGGAAAGGTCAACAACACTACCCATTATCTCCGCTTCAGCTTGAATGCCCCATATGTCCCATAACAAATCAAAACCAAATTTTTCCGCACAATAATATTGAGCATAAACATGTCTGAGTGAAGACTCTGTCAAATCTGAAGCGTTGAAACCTGCCTGTTTTGCGCTCCATTCCCGTACAATAGGAGCTATCGCGATTTGATCAGTGGGATCACCATTTAAAGTAGCCATTATTCTTTCATAAGGTGTCATTTTTCTTCCTAAATTGATTTAAAAATTATAAATTCTGGTTTGTTTAAATACTCTTCGATACTTAGAAAATAATGGACTATCGTAGTTCGAGAGCAAATTAACACAATTGCATTTGATTACAAATACTTCGATAGTAAGCTTTAGACGATTGATGTTATGGGATTAAGACATGAGTGCATTCAAAATATTGCGCATCTCCTCTATCGTATATTGACTTGCTTTTATATACTCAGCTGTTTCACTTAAGACGCGTTCCGGGTTGCAATATGCAAAGTATTTATGCAGTTTGTTCTCATGCTTTATACCCAAAGCTTCTCCAATAATTTCCGTTAATCCCATGATATCATATGAATAGTTCTGAATATTTCCGGAAAAGCTTTGATAACAGAATAAACAGTCTGTTACCATGATTTCTGCCCCCATAGCTTCGACACAATCCATACTCTTTTTCCTTAATCCTTCCGCGACAGCGGGATTGCAATTCCAGGTAGGGCCACCACAACAAAAAGGGTAATTCCCCTCTGACGAGATCATGCGGAATCGTAGTTTTGGTATTGCCTGAAGTATTTTCCTCGGAACTTCCATCTGATTCGTAAGATCATTGAATTTGCAGGGATCACAAAAAACAACATTTTTTTGAAAAGCGTATGAAAACGAAGCATCCTTCAATTTTGTAGAAATTAATTCATTAACATGCCCAAGTTTAAAAGGGACATCTCCTCTTTTCTCAAGAGTTTTTGTATATTCAAAAAACATGAAGGACATTGGACGTAAACATTTTTGGGTTTGAGCTTTTCCAAGTATGTAACAAGCTGGATACCCGCGTTTTCGGCTTCTACATACATACCATCCCCTGAAAACCGAGCCCCACAGCATACTTTTCCACCTGCAATTACTGTAAGCTTGATATCTAACTTTTCTAATATATCCAGTAAGGTATCTATTGTACTGACGTGCCTGCGTGCATGACAGCCTATAAAAAGTAAAGTATCGCCTGCAAAAGTGTTAAACGAAGCGCTATCTTTCCAACGCTGATCTGTTGGTTTTACCTGAAGACTGGCAAGCATATCATCGATATCCCAGGCATTTAAGGCTCGGTTGTTTCCCTCAACGCTTACAGGAGAGAGTTTAAACCTTTCCTTTCCTAGGATCTTCCAACGAAGGGCTTGTTGTAAATCATAGACATTGATTTCTTCAGGGCAGACATCTGCACAAACACCACATCGCGTGCAGGCAAAGGCTCGCTCAACAACATTTTTTGTAAAGGCCCCTCCCATCAAGGCATCTTTAGTTTCTTCAATAATCCGTTCTTGATCGATATTTTCTAGAAAACTGACTGATATACAATGGCATTCATCAATACAAATACCGCAATGCACACACTTATCAATAAAATTTTCCACAGATTCGCAATAGTGGCCTATAATGTCTATTTTTTTAAACATATTTTGCCCTTCTTAGAAGAACCATTTACCATCTTTAGTAAAAGCCAACTCAAAAAAACCTTGATAGGATGGTGGCACAACCAAGTTGAACCAGCGATTTAAAATTTTACATATGGAATTAATGTATTACTACCAAACACCTCTAATTTTGAAGCCAGGCAAAAAGCCGCGCACCCTTCCATCTACGTCGATGAGGAGTAAAACTGCTGTCGATCGGTTTTTCAGCCAGTTTCACTTTATGAGGTGAGGCATCTCCTACACAAACGGTGAGAGAAAAACCGGAATCGCTTGCGATTGACATGATCCTGCTGCCTTGTTCTTACAGGTCTTCGGTCAGCTCATAAAAAAATTCCTGGAAGGTTCCTCGTTCTGCCCATACTCATAGATAGTCAGATGGCAGGTCTGAGTATGATGGATACCTTAAAGGCGTATCCTTCCAGAGTATTTTTCGGTTCATAATTTCCATAAGATCCCGTACACCACAGCCCTCATGATTTTGATTTTTGACCATAGCGATCTTTTGCAGGAGTTGTTTTTGATATCAAGGGCTCTATCCCCACATCCATTGTCCGTTTGTAAGTTCCATCTTATTCATATTGCATAATCAGCCTGTTCTATCTAGATTTATTTTATAATTTCAATATGTCATGCTGTAATTTTGCCAAGATCGGACTTTTTACAGGATCATCATATTAAACATTTGTCAAAAATTCTCTTGAAACTCATTCAGACCTCATCATAGTAATTATATATTTCTGATGACAGGCCACATCTTTTTCCGATTTATATAATTTGTAAGATTTCGATGAAGTCTGCTATATGGATCTGTTATAGAGATTCTCTCTCCTCTAATTCGCTCGTGGTGAAGAAGAATCAACCCAGACAGAATCAAATTCCTGGAGCATCATTTCCACACCCACAGGGTACATTCCATGGACCCAAGGTTTGAAGGCAATAGCCGCTTTACTATAATTGAGAAACACCATAACTGCTTCTTCCGTAAGGATACCGTCCAACAAAGCGATATATGCCTTTTTCTTCTTTGGATCTCTTTCCTCTATCGCCAAATCATATACTTTATCAAACGCTGGTATCTTTATACAAGAATCCGCTTTCTTCTTAAACGCGGGTTGTTTGAATGAAATCTTGCCATAACCGCTAACGCGTCAGGGCCCGAATTATGTGCCGTTATCGCAGCTTCATATTCCCCATTCAAATATCGATCATAGGCATGGGAGCCTGAATCGTATCTTTGTAATTTTGGCTGAATATTGATTGCTCTTAAAACGGTAAGAGAGGGGTTACCGCGGGAGTCCCCGCAAATTCGGTGTCGCCACCTTCTATTGTAAGGGGGAAGCCATCCTCGTATCCTGCCTCTCTCATTAATTGTTTCGCTTTAGTCGGGTTGTATTCATATCTGAATCCATCAGGATTAAAACCTGGAGTGGAAGGAGCCAGAAAACCGACGCAAGGATAGGCTTTATTCTTAGAATACTTTTTGATATACGCATCATAATTAATCGAATAATTTATCGCCTGCCTTACTCTTTTATCGGCCAGGGGTTTACGGCCATCTGCCAACGTCAAGTTGGGATTATAGCGAATTCCTCGTGTAAACATTTCTGGAACTTCCATCGAATATTTTTTCAATTCGGGATTCTTCTGTAGTTTCGCGTACTGGGATGAAAATAAGATGTTCGCATCAAGTTCATCAGCCTCAAATGCCATGTCTCGCGTGGCAGAATCGGGCATAATAAAAATAACCAGTTCATCTAGATATGGCTTTCCTGGTCGGTAATAATATGGATTGCGTTTTAATATTAATTTACTTCCTTTAACCCATTTTTCCAGCATGAATGGTCCCAACCCCACAGGATTTTGTGAATAGTGTTCCTTTGGCTCTGTTGTTTCGGGCTGAATGGAAAAATTTGAACGCCACAGTTTATAACTTGCGTCAACAGCATTTTTAAACGTAATCGATACAGTTTTACTATCAATTTTTTTGACACCTGATATCGTCTTGGCTTTCCCTTCGATCACATCCTTGCCCCCAACGATTGATTCCAGCCAGTATGAGGTTGGAAATCCATTTGCCGGATCCGCCATGCGATTATAGGTAAAAAGTACATCATCTGCGGTCATTTGTTTGCCATTGGAAAACTTCACATCCCGTAATGTAAATGTATACGTCCTTCCATCGTCTGATACTTTGACGCTTTCCGCAATTTCCAATCTTACTTCATTCTTTTCAGCGTCCCATCCATATAAACCACGGTGGATATTCATTATAACCGATAAGTCTTTATCATTAGTCGTCGCTCCCGGATCAAGCGTATCAATACAAATTCCATAGGGGGCGATAAAGTGGAAAGTCCCACCTTTTCGAATTGCGAATGAGGTATCCGCTGATAAAACAAACCAAAGTAAAATCAAAACTGGACACTAATACGTTTTTTCTCATCTTTCCTCCGAAAGTATAATTGTTAACATAAAAACTATCAAAAGACACTCAGAACCACCAAACACAATGAAATACTTTTTACCTCTTTGTTGTTGCATAATATTATGATTATTTGTAATTACACTTTAAAAAGACACTTCTAAGTGTATTAAACGCAAACCCTCCATTTGTCAAGAAGAAAGATCGATTTTTTTTTTACCCAGTTGAAATGAATTGAATCAAATGTTTTATCAAAGGGGGTCTGTTTTTTTTATTCCTTTCATATAAAC
>LQAI01000147.1_pt1 | contig 14930 bp, 17 predicted proteins | sample 1535821 | NCBI WGS metagenome assembly LQAI01 (sample SAMN04331586, study PRJNA305678) | bioreactor metagenome | isolation source: bioreactor_5 inoculated with Wadden Sea sediment 1st replicate of a... | place: Germany:Bremen | reverse complement strand
CGAGTCCCGTAACCGGCGCCTGTCCCCGGGATATCTCCATAGGTCCGGGTGATCACTCCATCGGGGGAATTGATGCAGGCCCTTCTGATAAGGTTTCGCAACTCCCTTATGTTCCCCGGCCAGGAATGGCCCCTCATCAGGGACATAGCTTCCCCTGAGATCGATCTGCCCCCGTACATGGCGGTGAAATGGTCAGCGAGGATCTCTATGTCCCCCCGCCTCTCCCGGAGGGGCGGAAGGTCCACGGGAAACTCGGCTATCCTGTAGTAAAGGTCTTCCCGGAAAAGCCCCCCGGCGGTCATCTCCTTTAAGTCCCTGTTGCTGGCTGATATGACAAGGGCATTGGTGGTGATCTCTTCGGTGCCCCCACCGTGTGGTAGGTGCCGGATTCCAGCACCCTCAGGAGCTTTCCCTGGAGGTTCAGGTCGAGGTCGCCGATCTCGTCGAGGAAGATGATGCCGTCCATCGCCATGGTGAACCTTCCCGGTCTGGCCTCGTCGGAGCCGGTGTAGGCCCCCTTTTCCGCCCCGAAGAGCTCGCTCTCCATGAGGTTTTCCGGTATGGCCGCGCAGTTCACCGGTATGAAGGGGCCCTCGGCCCTGGGGCTTCTTCGGTGCATCATCCTTGCCAGGAGTTCTTTGCCTGTACCGCTCTCTCCGTAAAGAAGAACGTTCATACCGCTGCCGGAAGCCCTTTCCGCCCTTGAAAGGCATTCGAGGAACACCTCCGACTCACCCTTCATGCAGTGGCCGGTGTCCCGGCAGAGCAGGGACAGCTTTTCAAGGAGCTCATTCAGTTCGAAGGGTTTGCTTATGAAGTCCCTGGCTCCCAGCTTCATGGCTTTCACCGCCAGGTCCACTGTGCCGAAGGCGGTCATGACAAGGGCGGGGAGCTCCGGAGGGGCCGCCCGAAGAACATCGAGGCCGTTGAACTCACCGGGAAGGCAAACATCGGTGAGCAGGGCCTGAAACCTTCCCTTCTCCAGTTCCTTCATAGCCCTTCCCCCGTCCGCCGCGGCGGTTACCTTCCAGCCGTCTTCGGTCAGGGCTGTGGTCAGCATGCTTCGCATGCCCCTTTTGTCCTCAACAAGAAGTATTCTTTTCAATCTTCCTCCCCGATGGCGGGAATTATAACGGTGAACACCGCTCCCCCGTGTTCTCCTCCGCATGCGTTTATCGTGCCGCCCATTGCCCTCACAAGCCTTCTGGTAATGGTAAGCCCCAGCCCCATTCCCCCGCTTTTGTCCTCGGTGGTGTACATGGGTCTGAACACTATCTCGGGATCCTCCGGCAGACCCGGGCCCCTGTCCTCCACCCTGATACGCATGGCCGGAGGGGATTGCACGGTATCGAGATGCACCGACACCCCGGCGGGGCCGCAGTAGCGAAGGGCGTTGCTCAGCAGGTTGTCAAGTATCCTGCCCAGAAGGACATGCCCTCCGGGTATTCGCCCCTCGGCTGGAAGATCGCCGGTACTTCGGAAACCCACCGAGTGCTTCCCGGTGATCTCTTCAATGGAGTCGGCAGCCTCGTCCATGGATAGCGAACTCTCTATGCTGCTGTTCTGGGAAAGGCTTCTGAAGGATTCCACGATCTTTCTTGCGGACTTCAGTTCGAGACTGGCCTCGGTGAGTATCTCGGAGGTCCGTGAAGCCCCTCCCCCCCTGCCAAGGAGCTGCATGAAACCCTCCAGGGCACAAAGGGCGTTCCCTATCTCGTGGGCCACCCCTCCGGAAAGGGCGCCGAGATCAGCCAGCGCGCTCTCCTCAGCCAGTTTCCTCTCCATGGTCAGGGAGGAGGTTACATCGGTCAGAAGAACCACCCTCTCGCCGGTGTGACTGGAGGTGACCTTGAAGCGGTAGTTCCTGCCATCCTTCTCATGGTCCCATTCGTCCCGGCCTTCCGGCAGGGGAACTTCGGCCTCACTGTCAAGGGGACCAAGTATGTTTTCCGCCTGGCCGTTCCAGAGGGTGGGTGTTCCCGAGGAGTCCAGGACCACCACCCCGGAGCCCATTGCCTCGAGGACCGCTCCGGAGCGCGACTCCGCTATTCTGGCCCTTTTCAGTGCGTCTTCCCTCATGCTTTTCAGCTGATCGTCCTTTTTTGCCAGTAGGTCCACAAGCTTCCTGAAAGAAGCGTCTGCTGCCCTGGCTGAGCTTCCGCTTCCCTTCTCTATGCGGTCCGCCTGGCCGAGAATGTTCTTCAGGGGTTCCAGGACCATTCGCCTGAGATATGAGGGAACAAGTATTGCCACCACCGTGAGGAAGACCGCGAAAAGGGACAGCAGAAGAACAATGTTGCCTCCCTGGGCGAGTACCGGGGAAAGCTCCATAAGCAGCGTTACTCGCACCCCCGCCGGGGAGGTGTACGCCACGGTGTTGCCGGAATCAAGCTCAGAGGGGGAAATGGGCGGATAAGCGGCGAAGGTGCCCTCCGGTGAGGACACAGCAACCGCCCTTACGCCTCCTCCTGGAACCGTTGGCCGAACCATTGCCTCCAGTGTGTTCTGCGTGGGTCGGGTGCCCAGGGCGGAGGCTATGTACTCGGCCCTTGAATAGGCGGAGGATTCGATGGTGGACCTGGCGTCGGAAACCACCAGCCACAGGACCAGTGCGGACACGAAGGCAACCAGGGCCGAAGCTCCGGTGACAAGTGCCGTGAGCCCCTCGATACCGAGGATGAAACGTCCGGCACCCCTTTTCACCGGCTCTTCCTCCATTCCAGATAAGCGCCGAACCCCTGATGAAGGCCATGTTGCCGCTGAGAAGGGCCGCCGTCAGGTGGAAGGGCATCCACAGGCTTCTCTGTAACCTCATCCTGCCCCGTCTGCAGTGGGCATCCATGAAAATGAAGCGGTTCCTCTCACGCAGGGCAAGGGTCGCCGGGGCCCCCCCATGGTGGCGGCGTGGAAGTGTCTTACTGTGATATTCGGGCATCTTATCATGCCATATCCCTTTTTGTGCATCCTTACGCCCATGTCCGTATCCTCCCAGTAGATGGGGGCGTATCTGCAGTCAAGCCCCCCCAGGGATTCCCAGGCCTCCCTGCGCCACAGGGCGCATGCCCCGGAGGGATAGGGCTCCCCTTCACTGAACTGCCCCGTAATGGCCAGACCCCTTCTGAAAGCCCATTTGAAAAGGCTGTCGTCGGAGCCGTCCGGCCGGGGTATCGACGGCACCGCCGCGGCGGTTCCCTCAGGGGCACCCTCCAGGGCATCGATAAGCCCCTGGAAACTCCCCGGTTCCGGGGAGGTATCGTTGTTCAGCAGAAGCAGGAAGCTTCCCGAGGCCCGTTCCATTCCCAGGTTGACCCCCCGGCAGAATCCCGGGGCTCCGGTCCTTCTGAATACACCCGCACCGGGGAACTCTCTCCTGAGGAACTCGGTTGTGCCGTCGGTGGAGCAGTCGTCCACCACTATGAGTTCTCCGGAACACCTCTCTGTTTCCCTGAGTATTCCGGGCAGGAATCTGCGAAGGATCTCCCTTCCGTTCCTGGAGGGAACCACCACCGACAGGGATCTCATCTCAGGCCTATCCTGTCCAGGTATACCGGCTCTCCCCCGGCCCAGACCACCCTCAGCATTCCCTCCGGGGTACCGATGGGCACCTCGTATCGCCCCATAGTTCTGTTCTCGGGACGGTCGGACAGGGTTCCGGCCCTTCTTCCCATTGCCAGGTATTCAGCTGGAAGGCTCATCAGGGGTGTGCTCACAGCTATGGTGTCGGTACCCGCCAGGAGAACTCCGCCGGCGGAGGAAGCCTCAATGACAAGAGTATCACCGGCACCGGCTCCATCCAACACTATGATGTGTCCCGCTTCGGACATCTCCAGCAGACGCTGGCGGCTGCCGAACCAGAAAAACCTTTCCGACGGGTCGGGACTTCTGGGGTATAAAAGGGCTCCCTGAACGTTCTTACCGGGAAGGTCCTCCGCCTCGGTGAGCCCGGGCAAAAGCCCCGGGCCCATTACCCACACCAGAACCACCAGAAGCAGGAATCCTGAAGAATCGGTCCTTCTTTTCAGAAGTATAAGCAGTGACACCGTTGCCAGAAGGGGGAGCAGTAGTGCCGCAGGACCGCTTCTGACCATGGAAAGACCCTGGTTCACCCCGGCCAGTGCAAACAGGGTGTCGGTTCCGTCGGCGTAGTTTGCCCTTGCTGGAGGATACACCGTGACCAGTGAGGATATGATCATGGAAACCACGATGAGGAGCCTGGTCTCCCTTCTGCTCCAGACCCGCCGGAGACCCAGGGCCAGCATGGGAACCATGGGCAGAAATACCCTCCCGGCAGGTGCCGGAAGGCCGTGCCATGTGGTTCCGGTCCAAACTACCAGCACCGTCCAGTAAAGCACCGAGGGGATCACCGCCCTCTTGAAAAGCGCCGGGTCCTCCCTCCTGAGGATGGTCAGGCCGAAGAGGGCCGGAATGGTCCATGGAGCACGGACGAAGAGACCGGCCTCGGGGTCGAAGAGGCTCCACCCGGCGTTGGTCAGCGTTTCCAGGGGCCGGTGAAACAGATTGATCCATATGAGTTTCAGAGACTCGATGTTTCCGTACCTCAGCCAGAAAAGCTGTCCCCCGAGAAGATATCTGTCGATGGCCAGCAGCAGGATTCCGCCAAGGATCACCGTAACGGGTATCATCCATTTTCCACGGCGCGGCTTTCCGCAGGCGTACTCGGCGAGGATTATCCCCATGGCGAAGCCGGCGTACCTCATCTTCAGCGCCAGGAGGAATATCACCGCCAGAAGTCGGAGGAGCTGGTGTTTACCTTCGGATCCCAGTAGAAGGACAAGTGCGAACACACCTGCGGCGAGCCAACCGGTCATGGCCAGGCCCAGTGTGCTGAAACCTGGGTACAGCAAAGCCCCGGCCACGGCGGGAACAGGCCCTGCAACCCTGGACAGGGCCATGACCGCGAGAAGGGTAAGCAGTACGGGAACCGCCCTGAGCCACCTGTCCCCCGCCATCAGACCCGGGGAGATGATAATTGGATAAAGGGGTGTGTGGTGCCCACCGAGGTACTTATATCGCCGGCTCTCAGTCGGACTTCGCCATACCTCTCGGAGTCTGTTCCAGTAAGGCTGGCGGTGATCTCGGCGAATCGTACCTCGTCGGAGTTGACCTCGGCGGTGAACAGTACCAGGAAAAGGACCGGGATTACCCCCCTTACCCCTCCGTATCTAAGTGACGAGGCGTTCTCCAGCCCCCTGGCCACCAGACCGGCCACTGGAACCCCGGCGGCGAAATACCAGCCGGCTCCATGGACGGTCCAGAGCAATGCTGAAACAGTGAAAGCCGCCGCCATCGGCATGAACCACTTACCCATCGGCGACCTGGCCGAAAGCAGGGCGGAAAGGAGCCACGCCGCCGGTATCAGCCGTCCCAGAAACCCCGGGGATGGCATTCCTGAGAACCTCCATGCTAAGAAAACCCATAGTCCGAAGGCAATGGGGATAAGAACAGGGGAGTTCCGTCGAAGGAAGGCGGTCATATGCGCTCACCCCCGGCGTTTATGTGAACCACCGGGTGGCTGAAGGGCCTGTGGCCCCTGAGGAGCTCCACAGAGAGGGTATCCCCGGGAAGGCCTGTCACACATAGCGTGTCCTTTCCCCGGGCAGGAAAGCATGCTTTCCCCCATGGATAGAGCCATCATGGGCATTGTGTCACGGATGCCCCCGCCGTCCACGGCTATCCATATGGCCCAGAGGCCCTCGGTGGGAACACAGAGCTGAACCTCGGTCACGGCTGCGGTAAGGCTGGGCACATGGTAGGTCAGCCCACCGTTCTCTATGGATGATGGGGCAATGGTGGGAACCCTTGAATGGTCCCCTGGCATTCCGGTTAACAGCACCGATACCATATAGCCCCCGGCCAGGATCACATAGGGAAGCCCCCGGTGTCTGTGAAAGAATGCACCAGCCGCGGAAGCGACTGCCAGTGGGATCACCCCGGTCAGGGGAATGAACCACAGCACAGTGGCCACGGAAAGGAATCCGGCTGTCCTCACCCTGGGCCCTTCCCCGGCAAAGGAGGAAAGGGTGCCCCCCATAAGCACCGCCCAGGGAGCGGCTTCAGGGGAGATGAGCCCCAGTATGAAGAATATCGCCTGGATGGGAAAAAGAACGGTCCCAACGGAAAATCCCGCGGCTGCGGACAGGGGCACAAGGGCGATCAGAACACCGGAAAAGCCCCGGAAGAGAACGGTGACAGCCACCGCGCAGCATCCCGTCAGGATCACCGCCGTAGTACCCTTTCCTTCATATCTCATTGATCTCCGCCTTCAGTTCGTTCCCGGGTGAATCGCAGTTAATGTAAACAACACCGGGCCCCGGCGCCAATCGGTAGTTCCTTCTTCCCCCGGCGGGTACGCAGAATCTCACCGGAGGGGAGTCCTTTTCGGTAATTATTGCCCGGTAACGGTGCCCGAAAAGGATTCCAGGACCAGGTTCGAGGGACCTTCCGGCCCCTTCAGGGCAACCCAGGGGGCGGCGATGTTCGCCCCTTTCTGCTCCGCCCTTTTCATTGGCATGTCCAGTGGGGATCCGAAGAGAAGGGATCTCAGTTCAACTGGAAGCTCCACAGGCCTTACCGGTATCCTGGCCGCCGCCACAACCGCCATGAGCCTTCTGATCGGGGAATGCCCCCTCATAAGGCTCCCGCCGCCGGCCCTGGCCTCCCTTCTCCACCAGAACGGCTTCAGGGAGCCTCCGCCGAGATACCTTTTGAAAAGAAGGACCGCTGACTGAAGCTCCCATATTCCCGCTGCCTGTCTGGTGCTGGACCAGCCGGCCATGTGCCTTGCGGAGGCCCCCCTTGCAACGGCGGTCCTGTAGCCCCGGGCCCGGCCCGCAGGGAGAGATCAGCATCTTCGAAATACATGAAGAAGGATTCGTCAAAACCCCGGAGTTCCCTCAGGACATCGGTCCGCCAGAGGGATACCGCTGCGGTTATGGCGGGAACATCCATCGGAGAGGGATGAAGGAAGGGTTCGAAGTGCATGAACCCGCTGTCCCATGCTTCTCCGTACCTGGTGAGGAACACTCCCCTGGAGGCGGTGACCGGTGGATGATCCCACATCCTTACAACAGGCTGAACCCCGGCATATTCGTGGTTCCCTCCAGAAATGAAACCAGCTTTCCCAGGGAATCCGCGGTTATGGAGGCATCGCTGTTGAGAAGCAGGGTATACCCGGTATCGATCCTCTCCAGGCAACGATTGCATCCGTATCCGAACCCCCTGTTGGGACCCTCTATCACCGTGGCCCCGGGAATCCTTCTTTTAACCCCACTAACTGAACCATCCGAGGAGCCGCTGTCGTAGAATACTGATCTCACCCCGGGCAGCCCTTCCAGTGTCCCGGCCAGTACAGGGATCAGTTCTTCAGCATTGTAGAGCACTATCGCTGCGGTTACCCGGTGCATAGCCCCCTCTTTTCCAGTTCCCGGTAGAATCTGCCGGTTACCCTTTCCCAGGTATACTCCGCCAGGGTCTTCTCCCTGCCCCTCCGGGCCATCTCATCTGCTTTCCGGCTGTTGCCAGGAGTTCGGCTATTCTCAGGGACAGTCCTTCCCTGTCGCCGAACTCCACCAGGAAGCCGTCCCTTCCGCTGTGTATCAAGTCCGGCATTCCCCCGGCGTTGCATCCGATAACCGGTGTTCCCGATATCCATCCGTCGAGGAGGACTATTCCAAAGGCGTCGAGCCGGGAAGGCGCCGCCAACACCGACGCCCCGGCGAAAAGGTCCTTCCTGAGCTCCTCGGAAACATACCCCGTTATCACCAGCTTTCCCTCGGGTATTTCCGGCGAAACGCTGTCCAGATAGTTACTGAAATCCTCCATCACAGGTCCGGCCATCACCAGAAGGAAGTCATGGCCCTTCTTCCACAGATCAAGGCATGAGTCGAGAAGGGTGAAGGAGCCTTGTCCCTGCACTGGGCGGTGACACTCAGCACTATTCGGGCTCCGGCGGGAATGGAAAGTGACCCCCGGGCGACACCTGCATCGGCTTCCACCCAATCCGCCGGGTCTATGCCGCTTCCGTGGACCATGACCCTGGAGGGGTCCGCGTGGCACTCATCGGTGTAGACCGATGCTTCAAAGGCGTTCTGGGCCACGACAAGGGCAGATTCACGAAGGATCCTTCTCTGGTCCCCGGCGAAGTATTCCATGGGCATTATCCTGCCGGCGGGGCCGCCGAGATTGGCATGGGGCACAGTAACCAGCGGTACACCGTGCTTTCTGGCGTATCTGTATCCTCCGTGTATCAGAAATGGCATGGCGTTGGCGTGCACGAGATCATATCCCCGGGCTCCCGCCAGCCATCTGTCCATTTCAGGGACGAAGGGGTTGGGATAGTAAAACCGGTCGGGACCTCCCGGGCATAACCTTCTCAATATCCCTCTGAGGATGTTCTGAAGGGGAGGGTGGACAACGGGAAAGCGGATGATCTCCACCCCTTCGTGAACCATCCGTCCCCGGGGAAGGCTCTTTCCCCGTGGGGAAACCAGCCATGACATGTCCCATGCGTCGGTGGTGACCACGGTGGAACCGTAGCCATGGTCCAGGGCAGCCCTGGCGTGCTCCCAGACATATCTTTCCGCTCCTCCGTGGTAGGGCCAGCTCCGATGAATGAGATGAAGAATTTTCACAGCTGGCTCCGGTAGAAGTCCATGGCACGCCGCCCCACTTCCGCCCAGGAAGACCGGGGTGCCCCGGCAGCAAGCTTCCTCAGCCTTTCATCGGCTCCCCGTGTTATGGCGTCGGTCCAGGCTTCTGCGTCATTCACTGGAAGTATGAGACCCCTGCCGGAAAGGGTTTCCGGCAGGCGCCGCCGTCGGAGACGAACACCGGTGTTCCGCATGCCAGGGCCTCGAGAACCGGGAGACCCAGCCCCTCGGAGGTGCTGGGGACCAGGAGAGCCCGGGCTCCCCGGTAGAGGGAAAGGAGAAGCCGTCGGATATCGACTCCACCGCAACTATTCCCTCCTCCTGCACCGGCAGTTCTCTCCCCCATTCTCCGCCCCGGCCAGGACCAGTTTCCCGGCCCCTGTTCCGGCACTCCTGAAACACTTTACCAGGAAGGGAATGTTCTTCCTGGGGACGAAACTGCCCACATGGAGGTAGTATTCCCCGGGAACGAGACCATACTCCTCCATTACCAGCCTGTCCGGTTCTCCTGGGGTAAAGATGTCCTCGGCGGCGCCTCCGGCATATCCCACCCTGTCCGTGGAAATTCCGAACACCTCCGCCGCTCTGTCAGCCGCCCACCTGCTTATGGCCAGGACGGAAGAGCCGTTATCCACCAGCTTTCTGAGCCTTGAGGCGTAGAACAGGGTTTCTTCTGTGTGGGATGAAGGCTCGGTCCAGGGGGTGTCGTCAAAGAATGTGACAACCTTCCTTCTGCCGGCTCCAAAGGGCTGCACACCGGAAAGGTGGATTATGTCCGGAACCCCCACCTCCGCCGCTATCCTTTTTGCTCTGGTGGCCTCAAGCCTCCCGCGCTTCAGGAGTAACCGCCTGAGGAAGGGGATGACCATCCAGTCCGGTGAGGGGATCACCGCCGCCTCGGTAATCGTGCAGGGCAGGCCGGGATGTGTTTCGTGGAGATCTATGGAAATGTGCTCCGTGGAGGCCTCCATAAGGCCCCGGGAGAGGCCCCTTACCCACCTGCCCACACCACCGCGGCTGTGGGTGCATACCGTTACGTCAAGAACCGTTTTCATCGCTTAGCCATATCCAGAGGCTGTCTTCCATTTCTTCCGGTGTGAAAACCGATGAGTACAGGGAATCGTAATGTGCCCTTTCCTGCGCTGGGAACATCCACCTGTTGTAAACCACCGCGTCGGCGCCGGTCATGGAAAGGTGTTCCCGTGCCGGGGGGCCCCCGGGGTCCCATGTGAGTCCCGGTGGTATTCCTTCAAGCATGTCCTCTCCGCCCCTGGCGAAGAACTTCACCCGCCGGGGAACCCCGTCGGCAGCCTCGAAGAGGGAGTACCTCCTTATTGCGGAGGAAGCGGGTATCTCAAGGACCAGGTCTGCGCCGTGGCCACTGCCGTAGAAGGAGGGCACGGTGGTGTCTATCGTTCTGAGGAATGGTGGGGTTATCTCCAGAAGAACCAGGCCGGTGAGTATCCAGGCGGTCCTTTTTCCCCTTCCACCGATCATGGCCCCTGCTCCCAGGGCTGCCATGAGTCCCACCAGTATTCCCAGCCTTGCCGGGGCCCTTGCCGCTGAGAGCCATGGGGTTTTGGCCACCGCCATGTACGGAAGGGGCACCGGTGTGGGAACGCCCCCAAGCTTGAAGAGGGGACCCACGGAGAGAACCATCACCGCCAGTGCGGCGGCCAGGGCCTTCCAGTGCCTGTTTGCCCAGGCCGTACCAGATGGCCAGGAGCATAACGGTGAGCCCCGGGGTAACCACCCTTCGAAGGGGTTGGGCATGTAATCGGTGACGATGTGTCTTCCAAGGAAGGACGGAAGGAAATACGACTGGATCTCCGCCCCCCAGTAGACCGCCTCCTTCCAGTCCTTCCCCGGGTCGTTCCCGGTGAGCCCCGGTGAGGTGAGGAGCCAAAGGGCCCCTGCCACACATCCCAGGGCGGGAACAATGGCGGACAGGGCTGTGATTTTGAACCCCCTCCACCTTGAAAGAAGAACGGTAAGAAGCCACCCGAGACCTATGGTGAAGCCGTGCTGAAAGCTCTCGGCAACCGCAAGGCCGGCGAACAGGAAAGCTCCGGCTGAGTACTTCCACCGGCCCTCTTCAAGGATGAGCTTCACCATGGCCAGGGCCATAATGGCGTATCCCGCGGAGGCTACAGGATAGTGCTGGTACATCCTTATGGACCTTATGGGCATCCAGGCGGTTATGAAACCGGCGACAATTGCCCCCTTCCTGCCCAGGCCCCAGGCCCTGGCCAGAAAATAGCCCGAGACGGCGGAGAATAATGTTGCCACCAGCAGGGATGTTCCATAACCGTAGCGGAAGAGATACGAAAGGAAGAGGTCCGGCCAGCCCATGTTGTTCCAGGCCAGGGTCCTGTTTCCGTAGACCCTGGGATCTGTTCCTTCCTGAAGGGAGCTTCTTATCCAGCTGAAATGCCAGATGCAGTCGTAGACATCGCTGTCCCCTGTGAAAAGAATGTGCCTGGGGTCTTCATACATCCCGGTGGTGCGGCTGCCGCCCCCGGGGGTGAGAATGAAGGGAAGCACGAGGAGAAGCAGAAGGACGAAGAGGAGATGCTCAGTTCGCATCATTACACCGAAGGAGTTTCAGCCACTGCTTGAGGCAGGCTTCCCTGTTGCTGATCCTCTGGAAGTACTCCTCAGCCCTTCGCGATATTGAGCTGTATATCCCGGGATGCTCCAAAGGTATTTCATTGCGGCCCGGGCACCGGCGGCCCCAGCTTCCACCGGTATCCTCAGCACCGCACCGGCGGGTATGTCCCTGAAGCTGCCCTCGGAGGAGAGAACTGCGGGTTTACCGCTTCTGAGTATGTCCATCATTGAGCCGCTGGTCTCGCTGCAGGTGTTGCTGCGGAGGTCCAGGGCAATGTCAAAGAGTTCGATCTTCTCCCGGAAGGCTATGTCGGGAAGCCTTCCTGTTACCTCTACCCAGTCGGTGCCGGTATCCGGCCAGCCGGCACCGGCCACCAGCAGACGACAGGGGTGTTCAACCCTCAGCATGGATACCGCCTGGAACATTGCCTCCCAGTTCCGGCCGTAGTGGTATGTGCCGGCTATCCCGATAACCCTTTCACCGGTTTTTTCTCAGGGGGGACACCCTTTCCAGAAAATCCGGAAGAAAGCCCATTCTGTGTATCCTTCGCCCGGGAAGAAGTTTCTCCATGCGGAGCCTGGCGGTGTCGCTGAGCACCGCTATTGCCGTGGCCGATGAGGTCAGTGTTCCCGCAAGGGGATACCGCCGGAGCCTGGAGTCGTACTCGGACAGGCTTCTGGCTGGTTTTCCCATTCTCTTGAGCACTTCGCCGGCAGCGGAGCCGTAATCGTTCTTCACATGTTCTTCGTATGTCCGCCAGTTCCCGGTGTCGTTGGCCATCTGCCTCAGGGCGTGGTGGAGATTGGTTTCATGGAAAAGGGCGATACCGGGGTTTCCCATGAGGGTTTCGATCACTTCTGTGCAGTGAAGGGAATTACCTATCTGGTATACCACCGTACCCATGAGGTCCTTCCCGGTGAGGCTGCTTATGGGGACGCAGTTGTATCCCCGAAGGGCCGCCCTCCCCGGGGATAGGCCACCCTCCATCGGATATGACCCCCGGTCAGGTCAAGTATCCTTCTGGCGTAGTCTGCCAGGCCGGTTGGCTGTGGTGGAAGCGGAGTTACGAGAAGGGCTTCCATCACAATACCTTCCCCCTCCAGGTGCGCAGCCTCAGGGCCATAAGCTGGCTGAACATCTCCATAATGGGCCCAATGCGCACCCAGGCGATGAATCCGGTCCTTACTGACTCGAATGACACCGTTCCCGCCCGCCTGGGGTAGTGTGAAACAGGCAGCTGCCTGACCCTGTAACCCATGTCCCGGGCAAGGGTGAGTATCTCGAAGTCGATCACCCCGCAGGTTGACCTGGGCTTTATCCTGTGAAAGATGGAGGCTCTGTAGAGCTTGAAGGAGGCGTCGACATCCTTGAAGGCCCTGATGAAAAGAAGGGTTGTCAGGGTGTTCCACAGAAGGGAATAGACAAGGCGCATGCCCGGGTCTTTCCTGCGCCTGCGGTAACCGGAGAGGATGTCAGCGGTGTGCCTTTCCTCCCACAGCAGAACAAGTTCCTTCAGGTCGAACTGGCCGTCGCAGTCGGTGTAGAATATCCAGCTGAACCGGGAGTTCTCGATGCCGGTTCGCACAGCCCTGCCGAAGCCCTTGTTGCCCCGGTGGGAAACAAGCCTGACCCTGGAGTTCCAGGCGGATAGTTCCTCTACGATAAGGGGGGTTTTGTCGGTGGAGCCGTCGTCGATGACAAGTATTTCATGGTTATCCCCGACGAGGCCCTGGAGGACCTTCGAAGCTGAGCGAACCATGTATTCAACGTTCTCTTCCTCGTTGTAGGCCGGAAAGAACAGACTTATGCCCTGTCTGATGGCTTTCACCCCCCTGGATGCTCAAGGATCTCTGCGCAAGAGGGGAATATTAGCCCTCAGCCGTTTTTTTCCAACCTTTCCGGGGGTATCAGGAGCTTCGCTGTGGTAGCCGGCGTAGGGTACTTCCGGGGAGTGGACATTAAGCGGGTTCATGTGGAGTATCCTGTGCATTTCCCTGAGGATGCCGTTCTCGGAGCACCGCTGGGGATCCGCCGCTTCAACCGCCCGTACTATCATGCATCCGGTTACCCTGGCCCTTCGGCTGGCCTCTATCCTGAAAAGGGTGTTTTTCCTCAGGCCGGGCCCGCTGATGTAGAACATGCCCGAGGAAAGGATCTCCGAGGCGGCTTCGGTTCCCGTGGCTATCACCACTGAGACCCTTTTTCTGCCGGCTTCCTCTTTCAATGAAGCCCATACCGCCCTGGCTCCCCGGGTGCCTATTTCCGATTCAAGATTCCATGTTCCTTTCATGCTTATCACCTCCGATGCCATTATACACTTTCCGGAGGCTGATGTAAACACCTGTTTACTTATCGTGTAAAGAGCTGGGGGGAAAGGTAATGCCTCTCCCCCCGTGGAAATCAGCGGCCTGTTCTGCAGACCCGGACCGTTGAAGATCCTCCTGTATCCGTAACCATTACCATATAGGCGCCGGCGGGGAGCCCCTGGCCGTTCAGTGTGTAGGAGCCGCCCTGGAGGCTGCCTGTCCTCACCAGTCTTCCACGGATGTCGAAGACCTCCACGGAAGCGCCATCGGCGAATCCTCCGGCATTTATCAGCGCCGTTGATGTGAAGGGATTAGAGACCGGATGAAGGCTTCGGGGGGAAACCGGCGCGGTTTCGGTCCCGTGAACCGAGGTGGTTGTATCCACCTTGTATATCTTGTCGTTCACCGGATCGCTTATCCACAGATAACCTTCGTCGTCCACGGCGAGACCCGCCGCCGCGGGAACATCGGAACCCATGACACAACCGGTGAGTTCGCCGCTTGTGTTGTATCTGAGGACCGGGCTGTCGGATTCGTCCCGGGCCACCCACATGCCCTGGTCTGACCAGGCGATGTCATAAACCGACGGTTCAAGACCGGGAAAATCCAGCTGATTCATGTACTGACCGGCGGAAGAGCCGGCGATGGTGTACTTGTGAATTGAGAATTCGGTGGTACTGCCGTAAACATTACCGAATGCGTAAATGGTGGTACCGTTGAATGTCGCGCCCGTCACCGACGAGCTTACGGTGCCGCCTCAACAGTATACGTCGAACTGTCCCTGATAGTCTCCGGCGTGTCATACTTGTACATCTTGCCGTACTGCGTGCCGCTGTGCATGGCCACATAGATTGTGCCGTTGCCCCAGGCAAGCCCCCCGGGAACGGATCGTAGGAGGGAGTCTGGTCGGTGATGTAGAAGGAAGAGGTTACGGAGCCGTCGGATGGGTCGATGCCATAGACATACTGGGTGGTGCCGTCCACAGCCCAGAGCACCCCGTCGCCCCAGGCAAGCCCTGTTATCCCCGTGTCCGGAGCGTCAAAGGTTTCCAGTACCGTTGACCCGTAGCTGGCGGCTGCCAGAAGGGCAAGGATCAGAAGAACTTTCATAAATACCCCCTGAACTGGTTGGTTGTTCAGGGTATTATTTCCTGATCCGTTTCATGAGTCAAGGCGGTCCTTCAGAGCGTATATCAGTTCAAGGGCTTTTCTGGGTGTCAGCGTCCGGTTCGATGTTCCTGATCTCCTCCAGGACCGGATGCTCAGGATTGGAGAGGGGCAGGCTCATCTGGCCATTCCCGGCATGCCCTCCCGAGGGAAGAAGATGTCTTCCCTTCTCAAGGTC
>LQAI01000146.1_pt1 | contig 15102 bp, 28 predicted proteins | sample 1535821 | NCBI WGS metagenome assembly LQAI01 (sample SAMN04331586, study PRJNA305678) | bioreactor metagenome | isolation source: bioreactor_5 inoculated with Wadden Sea sediment 1st replicate of a... | place: Germany:Bremen | reverse complement strand
TATGTCGATAAGTATGAACTGTTTTCCAAGGCATTATTAGTGACGTTACCATAGAAGTTGAGGAAAATGGATTTCCAACAGTCTTTATAGAAGCCATGGACGCATCGGTATTGATGATGAATGGTGAAAAACACGTATTTGGTATGAAAAAAACATAGCGATGTTGTCAAAGATATTGCTGGACTCTATAAGCTATCTGCCAAAATGAAACCGACTTCAGTAACGTATGACACCGTCGTACAAAATGGTATGACTGATTTTGAGTTTATACAAAAACTGTCCTTGTTGAATGGGTATGAGTTTTTTATTGTTGGTAAGGATCTTCATTTTAGACCATTGAACGATGACAAAAAGTCGCTAATTGCATTAAGTGTACAAGATAATTTGCTGGCTCTATCAACTAAATCAACCATCGCTCAGCAATGGTCATCTGTAGTTGTGAAAGGCTTTAACTATAAGCAAGAAGAAATTGAAGAAAAATCAGGTGATATTACTAAATTGGGCAAAGGCTCAACAACAGGTGGAAAAATCGTAGAAAAACTTGCAAAAGAAGCAGGCGTTCACGTAATACATGGAGCCTTTGCTACGGTTGAAGAAGCAAAAAGTATTGCACAAGGACTCATGGATCGTCAGGCTATGTATTACCTTGGTGGATATGGTAAAAGTGTTGGTATACCAGAACTTAGAGCGGGGCACAATATTGAACTCTACGGTTTCTGGGGAACAAAAAAAAAGGATGTATTATGTCGTAGATACCCGTCATGTTATTGACGAAGAAGGATACTCTGTAGAATTTTCATTAGGAGGAAATACACTATGAGTTTTATTGACTTAATGTCTACAGAACGGAAACACTTTAATCAACTATATGGAGTAACAATTGGCATTATAACAAACAACAAGGACCCAGAAAAATTAGGACGTGTAAAAGTTAAATTACCTACACGTTTTGGAGACGAAGAAACAGATTGGGCCCGCATAGTAATGCCCATGGCTGGTGACGACCGAGGTACATTTTTTTACCAGAAGTAGACGACGAAGTACTGGTTATGTTTCGAGAAGGATCAATGCGAGAAGTCTATATTCTAGGGAGTCTATGGAATGCCAATGCTACACCTCCAGCAGATAACAGTGGTGATGAAGATAACTTGATTAAACTCATACGGACCAAAGGTGGTCACGAAATAGAATTTAATGATACCAAGGAAGAAGGTACAGTAACCATAAAATCAAAAAAGGCAGGAAAAGTCTTTATTGATGATAAGAACAGCCTTGTTGAAGTTGTTGCCCATGGTGGGACTAATAAAATGACACTCAACGGTGAAAAAGGTGAAATAACCATTAAATGTACAAGCAAACTCACCCTTCAATGTGGCGAAAACAAGCTAATTATTGATGGTAATGGCGGAAGTATTCAATTAAAAAGTACGACATCTCTTGCTGTTGAAAGTGCCAATGTTGATGTGAAAGGTTCCGGTGCAGTTAATGTAAAAGGTGAAGGGGCAGCAAACATTACAGGTAAAGTTGTAAAGATCAACTAGGAGGCTTGTATGAGTAAACAATTTAAAGGAACCGGATGGAAGTTTCCGATTCAGGTAGATCCAACTACAGGAGCCATAATACTTCGTCAGGCGATGACGACATAAAAGAATCTATTGGCATCATACTTGGTACAAAAAAGGTGAACGTGTCATGCGTAATGATTTTGGTTCAGATGTATTCCAGTATGTTTTTAGTGACATGTCTACTACAAATAAGCATCTTTTAGAAGAAGAAATAAAAGAAGCACTTATGTTATGGGAACCAAGGATAACAGATGTCGAAGTAGACATTGAAGAAGATAATGAATATCAAAATAAATACCTTGTTAATATTGAATACACTGTAAGATCAACAAATAACCTCTTTAACTTGGTTTATCCTTTCTATATTTATGAAGGGGTAATTAGAAGATGGCAGATTAGCAGACTAGAAGATAGTAAAAGCAAACCGTAGGGTCGGACTTGCGTCGACTAGCACTTAATACTTAATTGGATGTGATTTTATGAACCGTACATTAATCAACACATCAAAAGATGAAATACTCGGAAAAATAGTTGAACTTGCTGCTCAGTATACACCAGAGTGGAAAGTTGATTTAGACAATAGCGATGTTGGCGTTGCATTAATGCGCATATTTGCTGATATGTATATGGATACTGTTCACTTATATAATCAAGTTTATGAAAAAAATTACATGAGTTTTTTAAACCTGTACAATGCTAACTTAATGAAGCCAAGTTCTGCTCGGAGTCCGGTAGTATTTCAATCCAGTTCTGGTAGTTCACGTCCTGTACTTGTTAAAGAAGGTACAAAGTTACGTGCTATGGCTGAGAGTGGGGATACATTAGGATTTTGACTGAGGGTACACTAGAAGTCATACCTGGTACTATTATTCATCATATATATGCGGACTACGATGAAGATTCTTTTAGAACTTTTGATGGTGAATCATCTTTTGATTTATTCAATTTTGATTCAGATAGTGAGCAATCTCATGAAATGTGGATTTATCACAACAAATTATTTAATGCGTCTTTACCTACAGACTGGCACCTTAAATTATTTCAACAAAATGGCATTCCAGTGGATCATCATCACCTAGAGACCTTAAGTGATTCTCGTTGGGTAACATGGTATTATCCAACAAGAGATGGATGGAGCGCATTTGATGATGTAATAAGTGAACCAGGAAAATTGATATTGTCAAAAAAAGAAAAAACATGAAATCCGACTTGATATGGGTGAAGAGGGAACCCTTCCAGTACATTGTATTAAGTGTGTGCTTAATAAAGGGGCCATATCTAAACTTGTAAATATTCGGATTGATTATATAGAAATGAATTGCGTGAAAAAAAGATATGGGTGATGTAAGTGACTTACCTCATATCTATCGTAACGATAGCTTAATAAGTATTACGGAACCTTTTAAACCTTTTGGTGAACGTTATCATGTGGCTGATCAAATTTATATTGGTGACTTTGAATCATTTCTCTAAAGCGGGAGCATATATAGAAATAGAGTTTGATATGTCTTACGACAGACAACCTATGACAGAGAATAATCAAGCAATCAACTGGAAACTGGTCATGAAACATAATGAAATCACACGATATGAGCCAGTAGATATTATACTTGAAAAAATACAATGGACTTATTGGAATGGGATGACTTGGAAGAATTTAGAGTTAACCGAACGCGGTGATAATCTATTTGCAATACCAACTATGAAGAAAAGAAGTCTAAAGTTTAATTGCCCTGAAGACATGGTAATGTATGAACAATTGGGTCAACCACGATACTTTATTAGAGGAACAATCGACTTTATTCGTAATGATTTTGCTGCAAATGGATTTTATATGATTCCAATTATCGAAAATATGACCTTTGATTACACTTATCGAAATAAAATGCTTGTACCTGAACAGGTTCAATCTGTAAATAATGGTGGGGTAGTTGATGAAACAGAAAGTCTAAATACCTATGGGAAGCGTATAAAAACCGTTTTTACCATTACCAACAAATCAAAAGAGTTTATTTGTTGGATTAAGTTATCCTTTTGGTAAGGGACCTAGCACCTTATTTTTTTCAGTTAGATGAACATCAATCAGACCGAAAAAAACTACGAAAAGCTAGAAGTTACTTATCTTCAAGAATACCTGGCGAAAAAAGATGGAATCAATTTACTTTGAAGATGATACCAATGGCTTTAATACATCTGGTTTAATGACTCTAGGTAATGTTGAATCTATGGTTGAAGAGACCTTATTTGGTCAAAGTGCATACTGGTTAAAACTAGATTTTGGAAAACAAGAGACGATTCAAAAAAATATTTGAGAAGATTCATATTAATTGTATTTGGACTGAGCAAAAAGAGCAGGTTTTATCAGAACAACATTATTTACCCAGGAATGAACATGTAATACAACTATTAAATGTTCCAATCCTTACAGAAGAAGTATGGGTTAACGAAATAACTCAAATTTCGATAAAAGAGATGGAACATGTAAGAGCAAGCTATAAAGTAAAGGAAGTTGTAGATGTATTAGGTCGCGTTGAAGCGTTTTGGGTGAAATGGAACCCGATCCAGAATTTACAAGATGCAGGTGCTGAAGAACGAACCTACAAATTGATTTTATTACAGGAGAAATTCAATTTGGTAATGGCCGTAATGGTAAAGAAATGGTACCTGCCAGTGAAGCTCAGATTAGTGTAGATTACTGTTATGGTGGTGGACAAATAGGAAATGTTAAAAGAGGTATGATTACAACTTTAGACAGATCAATAGCCTATATTGATACAGTAATGAATCCCATTGATGCGTGGGGGGGAGCAGACCAAGAATCAGTAAGCGACGCTATGGAGCGTGTAGGGCATGCTATTCGACACCGTAATAGAGCCATAACTTATGGTGATTTTGAATCTGTGATTAGAAGCAGTGCGAGAGATATTTTAAAAAGTAAAAATGTTTAAGTAATGTTAATGCACTTTATAAAAAAAGAATATGGTCATGTAGCCATACTCGTTATGCCAGATCAACCGACCCTCAATCTTATGACTGATCAGATGAGAGACCACTTAAGTTCTTCTATAAATGAGTGTGCTGTAGCTCAATTGCAAAATCGCATTCATATACTTGATCCAATCTATGTTGAATTGGTGGTATTTGGCAGGATAACAACAGATAAACCTGCTGAAGGTAGATTACTTTATGACAAAATTGTTGAAACCATTAATGGATTCATTGACTTAAGAACAGGACATTTTAATGGGCAAGGATGGAACATTGGTCAACTGCCGGACGAAGATATGATGCTTTCAGTTATTAAAAATATTCCTTCAGTACAGAAAATAGAGGGCTTGAATATATTTCTTTCATATTCAGATGCAACGGGCCCAAAAGAAGAGCGATTAAGAGGTGCTTCGAACAAAACATGTATGTTAGCTTCTAAATGTTCATATAAGTTTGAAATCATCAGTAAATAGGGGGTGGAATGATGTTGCCGATTGAGTCCTTAAGTAAACAAGACTTTTTTGAAATAGTTGAAAATGCACGCTATAAAAATTCACAATTATCACCCCGAATGGACCGATGAGAATTATCATGATCCTGGGATTACAATGCTTGAACTATTGGCATGGTTATTCGACATGCAACGGTATTATCTGGATCGTGTTACGGATAAAAATTACAGGCGTTTCTTTGACCTTTTAGGATTTAAAACACCCGACTCTGCAATGGCTAGAACACTTTTAAAATTACAGCCATATGAGACCCTTTATATGCCTAAGGGATTCTCTTTTAAAGCGGGTGATGTTGTTTTTGAAACAGAACGAGATGTACTTATACAAAATACGGATATTAAAGCAATTATTCGGGAAGAAGACGGGCATCCGACATCATTAGTACATGTATTGGGAAATTCGGTTTCTGTACTTCCTTTTGGCGAAGTGCCTAAATCTGGAACAACATTTTATATTGGGTTTACGGAACCACTCATAAAAAATAAAGCCTACGAACTCTATTTTAGATTAGCCAATGCGACTCTTTATGAGGGAGTAGGTATTGAAGCTTCAAAGCATCAGATGAAATGGTCTTATTTAAAAAGTGACTTGCAATGGGATGACATAGAAATTGTAAGAGATGTTACCCATGGCATGATCCGATCAGGTCATGTACGTATGAAGCTAAGTTCAGAAATGGGACTAAAAGGATTATTTAGTGAGAGTCAGTCCTATATTGGATGAAAATAGACTTTTTGAAGAAGGGCGTTCATCCTGCTCCAGAAATTGAAGATATTGTTCTCAACACTGTGGCAGTAGTAAATAGAGAAAGATTAGTAGATTATAATGCTTTTAAACTAGATCATGAAAGTATGTACGAAATGGCTTGTGATGGTCTTTATCATATGAGCCAAATTGTAATTCAGAAACAATGTGAGTCTGGAGGATGGATGATCTAAACGAAGAGACATTTAATATCGAGTTGATAGATGATGATTCTATTATTAGAATTAACTTTTCAAAAGAAGAAAACAGGTTCATTTAGACTTATCTTTTGTAAAGACTCATTCATGGACGTTATAGGAAGCGGTAATGGATTACCACACCAAATACTAGAATTGATCTAGAGAAAGCGGTAGAGGAATCCTTACACATTCAAGTAGGTCGAGAACGACTGATGGAACGATTGAATGGAATGATTATTTACCTACTAAGGACTTTGTTTCATCACACCCAGAGGCATGTCATTTTACTGTTAATCGTATAAATGGAACACTTCATTTCGGTACACATGAAAATGGAAGCTCTCCTTATAAAGGTTTTGGTAACATACGGATCATAAGGTACTATGAAAGTCATTTTAATAAGGGAAATGTACGAAAAGGTGAAATAAATAAGCCCGTTATTTCAGATAAAAGAATTGGGGATGTTTTTAATAGTGAACCTGCTGTAGGTGGTATTGAACCAGCGACAGTTGAAGAACTTAAAAAGCAGATTGCAGATGAACATAGAACTGTAACCCGTGGCGTAACACTAAAAGATTATGAAATATTAACTGACCAATTACCAAGTGTAGAATTTCATAAGGTAAAGGCAATAGCAACCTAACAGATCAAAATCAGGTGAGTGTTGTTATCATACCTAAAACAGGCGACGCAATGCCACTACCTGAATATAGTTTTTTATCTAAAGTAAGAGATTATTTGGAGCCATCTCGTATTATTGGCACCTCGTTAGAAGTTATTACACCAAGTTATATATGGATGGATGTTTATATAAAAATAAATGTCAAGGATAGACGCAGTTTTAATGTTAAAAAGCTTGAAAGAGAACTTTTGAAACGTTTTAGCATTGATGACGATGATCACGGAATTGGTGACGACGTAGATGAAACAAATTTTTTATCAGTTTTTGTACGGATATGAAGGTGTTCTTCAAATAGATGATCTTCATATTCAAAGAACGGGTAATGTAGGAGCAACCAGTTTTCTTATTATGAGAGACTGCCACATTGATTTGGCTTAGGAGAAACCTATGGAACTGGAGAGCAGATTTTTTTCTATCGCAGGTAAAAAACAATGGATTAGAGGCCATGGTACAGGCGTTATGTACCATCATACTGGTATTCAAATAAAGCCTCAAATGGATTATTTTCTTGAAGCAACATATCGTCTTCAAGAACAAGTTGTTGTACCATTTAATAAATTACGGTTTTATTTGGCTAGACCGTTACCAGAGGTTACGTTGGATAGATGACCAAGGAGTTTGTCATAGACTAGATATGGAAAATGGTCATGACTATGAGATTTGTACGTTTTGATTATTTTAAAAGATTCTGCTATGTTTTCTTTTTTGGTGGATGGCACGATGTATTTGTGGCGTATGATCAAGGGACTAAAGAGTTACTATTCTTTTCTCTAAGATCAGGAGAACTCATTCGACGTTTAAGTGACTTGCCTTATGAATTGGAGTCAATGTACTTAGACGACGAGGGAATACTTAAGGTACGTACCAATGATGGAAGACATTTTCGCATTGACATACCAACAGGCGTAACAAGAGTTATCGAAACAAGTGCTTATGTAAATCCACAGAGTGATCCACTTAACTTAAGAGACAAAGGTATCAAATCTGTGAAGGTAAAGACACTATTGTAGGCTATGACCCTTCCAGTGACCAACTTAAAATTTGGATTCAAAGTCCTTATTATTCAGGATACGGAATGTTAGGCGAAAATGAGTCACTCTACTATAGTAGGTGCTTTGATTCTCATGAAGAAGCAAAAGAATGGCAACGTATTATGATGGACATTGATGTTCCTAAAGGTAGCCAGGTCGAAATAAAGTATTGTGCCTTTGATGAAGAACCATTTATGTTTAAAGATGAATGGGTGTCTTTGGAACAAGTTCTGCATAATCATTCTATATCTTTAAAAGAAAAAGAAGTACTTATGGAAGAAAGATGGTCTGAAGCAATAGTCAATGTTAAAGATACTTTGTTGAGAGGTGCCATTGGACGATATTTAGTCGTCAGAATACGTATGATTGGAACCAAACAATTTAGCCCCTTAGTTAAGCGATTGAGGATATATTACGAAACCATTGATTATAGAAATATGCTACCTGAAATTTATCAAGGTGATCATGATTCAAATGGATTTTTAAAACGATATTTAAGTATTTTTGAAACCATGCTTATGGGCATGGAAGAGGAAATTGACAACATGTCTCGCCATTTTGACAGATCCTTTGTTAAGGGTGACTGGTTGAAATGGTTAGCAAGTTGGTTAAAGCTTCAATTTATAGAGAATTGGCCAGATGAGAAGATCCGAAAGTTTATTGAATGGGCACCAACTTACTACAAGCGGAGAGGTACAAAACAAGGCATTGAAGAACTCATTGAATTCTGCTTAGGCGAAAAACCAATAATCATTGAATACGATCAAATCAAGGGTTCTGCTATTAAACCCAATAGTATTATGGCAAGTGTTGATCAATGGTCGGTATTAATTCTACTGAGACATACATCGGTATTATCAGACGATGAACTTCAACAATTGAAAGCATTAATCAAAGACGAAGTTCCTGCATATTTAAAAATAATGATAGTACCGTTGAATGCATTGGTGTTCTTAGATCAACACACATATTTAGGGATTAATGCAAAACTATCTGACCATCGAAGAATGGAATTAGATGGTAAGCAGATGATGATTCAAAATACATTGAAAGAAAATTCTTACTATGAACTTCAAAGACAATGGATCAATGATTTGGACTTAGGTCTAGGCGAGGAGGTTAGGGATGAACACTTATAAATTGCGTCATTTCGAAAAAAATAACTATTACTACGGGAAGTTGCTAACAGCTAAAGACTTTGAAATGGAACAAGTCTACTTTAATCATAAAAGATATTTGGTTAATAGGTTACTCCACGGAACAGGAATTGTTTCTGGTCTTAACATTATTGCAGTAGATGATCAGACTATTTCATTAGAACCGGGTGTTGCTTTAGATGCTAATGGTCGTGAAGTTGTTGTGTCAAAACCAGCTGCTTACAAACTTTCTATGATTGAAGGATTTTGATGACAAGCAATTTAGAAATGCTGCATATTTGTGTATTGCATATGACGAAAATGGCAATGAACGTATGGAGACAATAGAACGTAATTCTATAGATGATGATCAGGCAGTACAATACAACCGTACTGTAGAAGGTATAAGCTTTACTTCTTAAATGAAGATGATGTTTATAAAATGCCTATTTCAGATCGCATTATGGAGAACCGTAAGGTTTTATATTACGATGCACAGTATACTGTTTCAATAAGCATTCCATCATACATTAAAACTAAAAGCCAGTTTCCGATTGACCTGATCATAGATCGAAAAGACGATAATGCCATGACCCATTTAGATTTTGACATAGATTTATTGGGAGCTACATGGGGAGAAGAGAGTAGTTTAATTCATTACGACCCAATGCTTCATAAATCTAAAGACCCACAAGTTATTCGTAAATTTGCAAAATAGTATTTCTGAAGAACTACTAACTGTAAGCATAAAAAGACAATGTTATAAGAATGAAAAACAAACGAATTAGAGTCTACTCAAAAAGTAGAGTTAGACGTCAAAGCCAATGTTGTGGATGGCAATGTTAATGAGTATGTAAAAAGCTTTGTATCATGAGATGTCTTTTGAAGAACGACTTGAAAAAGACGGTTTAGCTCATCTCTTTTTTATCTAAAATAGATTTTGTACAAGTGGGACATACCTATGTGATAAAAATGTGACCAATATTCCAATGGGGCAGAGTATTCTAAAATACTTATTTGAATAGAGAAATGGGTGGTGGCACAGGAGATGCTGGAAGTAAAGGATTAAGTCTAAAAGCACCTGTGAGGAAATTGATTTTAATCGTGTTCCGGAGGTTGAGCTACGTACTCAGGAATCTGACAAAGACATGACCTTCCACTTTAAGTTGCCAAAAGCCAAACTTGTTTATGAGAACATAGCTACAGGAACCATAGAGCTAAATATTGATGAAAGTTTTAAATTCTCAAAAAGTTTTTATCTGATGAAATTGATCATAAACTTGGTAAAGGGCCTGTATTTATTCAGATAGGCGTTGAAGAAACAAGCGAAGGCATAGCTGAAGAAGAAATGATCTTTTACGGCGATGGTGTCGTATTCTTAAAAGAAATGGAACCGCGGTGTGGTGATTTTCAAACGGGAGCAATTGCTTTTCCTAAAAAGGGAACATTTAAAGCTGGTGTCCGATTATCATCAGGCAAAAAAGAGACAACTGTCGTATTGCGTTGGTGGGCATACAGACAACTCATTGATGTAAACAAATCTAATATGAAGAAATTCTTTGTACAACCGGATGAAATTAAACTATTACCGGAAGAAACATATACTCTAACTGCGTTGTTTACAAACCCTGAAGATGGCCTTAATGAAGAGGTTGAGTGGAGCATTATTGAGAAAAACAATGGGGATATTACTGAAGAGGGCGTTTATACAGCTCCAGCAGTGCCAACCATTGCAACCATTAAAGCTACACTAAAATCGAACCCTGCTGTTTGTGCTTATGCTTATATTACTGTAGAAGAAGAAAAAGCAAATAGCTTACTCAAGAAAGCAAAAATTGTTAAGTAAAAAACAGCCTCAACTAGGTGAGAAAAGAGGATCTTTATGCGAAGGAGAAAGCGCGTCATAATAAGTATTGTTCTGCTCATGTTATGCTTTCATATAACATTTGCAGAAGACTTACTGACACCAACATTAAAAAACAATGCTAAGTTTAACATTGGTTATACAGAAGCTATACATTACAGTTCTTATGCAGCTCACTTTTATGGTATTCTGGTTGGTCTCCAAGAAATGGGATGGGTCAATTCATTAGAGGGTCTTCCTTATGAAAGTGGCGGCGACAATTCTGATGAAATGTGGCAATGGTTGGTTAAAAATCAACCTCAGATTATTTGCATTTTGTATCAGAAGCCTATTATTCCTTTGATGGGAATACCGATGTAAAGCTGTCAGCAGCAGATCGTGTTAAGGCGGGAACTGAGTTAGACCTGATGTTAGTAATGGGTACAAGTGCGGGAAGGGCTGTTACAGAAGTTGCACCCGATATTCCGGTACTGGTATTTTCGACTTCCAACGCAATTGCATCGGAAATCATTGAATCGGATACCGATTCGGGCAAAGATAATGTTTGGGCTCATGTTGATACAAAAAGATACAAGAAACAAGTTGCAGTCCTACATGATATTTTTCAGTTCGAAACCTTGGGTATTGTTTATGAAGATTCTCTAGCAGGGAGATCTTATGCTGATTTAGACAATGTACGGGCAATATGTGAAGAACTTGGTGTAACACTTGTAGAGAGAAACGTAACAGAAAATGCTAACAGTGAAGAATATCCACGTTATCGTGACGATATGAGTAATGCTTTTAAAGATATTGCTGACGACGTAGATGCTTTTTATTTAACAGCAAGTAACCTAGCAGCATCTGATTTACCAGAATTATTTCAACCATTTTATAAAAAACAAGTTCCTGTATTTTCGCAATTGGGTGGAGAAGAGGTTGAAACAGGTGCAATTATGAGTACCGCAGCAAATTATATAGATATTGGTCGCTATGGTGCACAAATTGTATCAAAATCTTTACATGGTGAAAATCCGAGATATCTCTATGCAACCTATGAAGATATACCACTTATCGTTCTAAATATAAATAATGCCAGAAAAATAGGATACGAACCAGATTTCGAAATTCTACTCATAGCAGATAAACTCTATTTTGACCCAGAAAAGTGATGGTGATTAAATGTCAACAATGAAGAATATGAAGCGCATATTTCTACTTGGTTCCATTCTGTTGCTTGTCACTATTATGCTTTTGGTTATATGTTGAATATTTCGGCACTTCGTCAAAATTACGATGCTCCATAAAATCAACATATAATGTTATAGGTAGAGAAGCAGTAAGATTGATGGAATACTCAATCAAATATGGTAAGCCTCTTAAGAACTATTTTGGTATGAACGAATTGTTGGAGAACATTTTAGAGAAGCAAGATGAAATTGTTTCTGTATCGGTATTTGACCATACGGGGGCTACCCTTTACATAGTCGGAAAAGAGGACTATGAAGGGACTAATATTGAAGATGTAGACCGTCTCGTATTATTTGAGAATAATGATGCAAAAGAATCGAAGTCGATCGAAGTAAATAATCAATATCATATATTTATCCCCATCCTTAACAAAGAACAGGCCACAGAAGGTGGTTTGGAAATAACCTTGGATAATGAAAAGCTAAATATCGGTGTTGAGATATTTATTGGTAGCAATCAAAAATCTGCAATAGGAATTACTATTTTAGGTTGTATTTTAATGATTGGTCTCATTCAGATTCAGAAAGTGTTAGATACAGAAGACATTAACCGTAAAAAATTACTTTGGATTTTGATTATTGTATTACTGGTGACACAAGGTCTTTATACTGCTTACAATATGATGAGCCTAAATCAAGTTTATAAAGATATATCAGTGAAAAATGCGGAGAGTATTAAAGGTATAGTTAAGGAAAATACCGACAGGTTGTCAGAAGCAGGGCTGGGGTGGACAGAATTTCAAGGTATAGAATTATGGCTAAGCTCAATGACTGGCTCTTTACCAGACGTTTCAGATATTATCTTGTCGAGCTCATCTCAGGATGAATCTTATCGAGCCAATATGGAAGCGGTTATTGAAGAGAACCAGCAGTATATAGTTGTTGATCAATTGGGAGATGAGACTCAAATTGGTCAAATTCAAGTTATTATTTCTAAAGAAAACATTCGTAAAAAACTCATGAATGCATTCCTAGATTCACTTTCAGTTCTAATTACATCTATTTTAATATATGTAGAAATTTCATTGTTAATGGTATATGCACTTAATCGAAAGCTACATAAGAATTTAGAGAAAACGACTGAAATTGATGAATCTGGTATGATCAGAGCTTTAGCATTCTTGTTTATATTTGGTACTGATTTATCATTATCTTTTATACCTATTATGAGTAAAGAAATATACTTAAGTGGTACAAGTAGTTTAAGCGAGAACATTGCTGTTGGCTTACCTCTCCAGGCAGAAATGCTAGCAACCAGTATCATGGCTCTTATGACAGGCATATTTATAGATAAAAAAGGATGGAAACCTCCTTTTATGGGAGGAATTATAGTTGTTGCAATAGGTTCGTTCTTATGTTCTATGGCTTCAAATTTAACTTTGTTTGCCTTAGCAAGAGGTTTAGTTGGTATCGGTTATGGCTTATCATGGACAAGTATGACAGGCTATATTGGACATTTTAAGTCAGATAAAAAGAGGCGACGTGGTTTTGCAGATTTAATAGCAGGTATTTATGCTGGTTCCAATTGCGGGGTTGTGATAGGTGCCATGTTAGCAGAACGTATATCATTAGACCCGTCTTTTTAGTATCTATTGCATTTACACTATTAGCAGGATCTTAGATATGGATTTGTAAAGAATACGTCTGAAACTGTGGAGAAAGTAGAAAGTCATTTCTCATTTAAGCAGTTTATTAAAGATCCTGATGTTATAAAATTCTTTATTCTTATATCCTTACCAGGTATGGCGATATTGATGTTCTTAAACTTCTTTGTGCCATTGTATAGCAAAAGTATAAACATGACACAGTCTAACTTAGGACGATTGTTCTTAATATATGGACTCTCAATTATTTATCTTGGGCCTTATTTAACAGACACATTAGGCAAAAGAATGTCATCTAAACAAATGCTTGTTTCAGCTGCAGCAATTGTTGGCGGGGCAGTAATACTCTTTGCATTAACAGGGAATATATTTACCCTCATCTTAACAATTGTATTATTCTCAGTTGCTGATAGTTATGGAATAACTTCAAAATCTGCATACTATATGGAGTTAAAAGCATCGCAGAAACTAGGAAGAGGGAAGGCCGTTGGTATATTAAGTACTGTTAGAAAATTTGGTATGATGCTAGGTCCTAATATCTTTGGACTTGCCTTCATTTATTCTATTAGTACAGTTCTATTTTCTGTTGGAGCAACATATGTAGTACTTATTATAATATTCATGTTATTGTCACGGAAGCCAAAGACACAAGTTACGGAGGACTAACATGATACAGTCGGAGATAGAGGACCATCTTATAAAAATAAAAAACCATTTAACAAATAAAGATGAAACAGCCTATTACAGAAGACTCACAATCGATGATCTTGAATTACTTATAGATATAGAGACTAAGAATCAAGAATATACAAATTCTAAAGATATGTGTGTTGATGTAACACGAGAAGAATTTAAGACTTACTTGTGCCCAGGTAAAGGGATTTATTATGGTGCATTTATTGGAGAAACACTCATTGCAATGTATTGTATGATCAGCGATTTAGAAGAAATAATGGCGTTCATATGGGATTGTCTGGTGAAGGCTTAGATCGAGTTGCCCACTGGGAACTTGCTCATGTGTTACCGAAGTACAGAGGCAATGGCCTACAAAAGTTTTTAAGTGAACAATGTTTTAAGTGTTTACTAGAAGAATGGACTGATGTAGAACATACCTTTGCCACCATATATCCTTATAATATTCCGAGCTTAAAATCAACCATTCGTTATGACTTTGTAATTATAGGGCTCAATAACAAATACGGTGGCCATCTGAGGTATATTCTGTACAAACCAATTCATGGAAGTGTGCCTATATTGAAGATGAGTTTATAGAGTTACCTTTACATGAAAGAGAAGAACAAGAAAAGCTATTTGAAAAAGGATATATAGGAACCAAGTTTATTGAGCGAGATGAGCAAAAATATATTCGCTTTAATAAATCAATTGATACAGGACTTGAAAATAGTCCTGTTTGCTTGTAGAAAAACTCCTTAACTTCTTTGTCACAGCACATTTTACCGACTCTTATTTACGTCTGTGTAAACTGCGATTCGCTAAAATGTTTGTTCCGCGAATTTAAGGCTTTTTCAACAAGCTCATCCGGTAGA
>LQAI01000145.1_pt1 | contig 15147 bp, 15 predicted proteins | sample 1535821 | NCBI WGS metagenome assembly LQAI01 (sample SAMN04331586, study PRJNA305678) | bioreactor metagenome | isolation source: bioreactor_5 inoculated with Wadden Sea sediment 1st replicate of a... | place: Germany:Bremen | reverse complement strand
TCAATGATCTTGGAGATCACACCAGCGCCAACAGTCAAGCCACCCTCACGGATAGCGAACTGGGAACCATTCTCCAACGCCACAGGCACGATCAATTCAACTTCCATGTTCACACGGTCGCCAGGCAGCACCATCTCGGTACCTTCGGGCAGTGTCACCGTGCCAGTAACATCCATTGTCCGGATGAAGAACTGCGGACGATAGCCAGTGAAGAATGCACTGTGCCGTCCACCCTCTTCACGAGTCAGGATGTAGACTTCACCTTCAAACTTCGTGTGGGGGGTGATGCTGCCGGGTTTGGCAACAACCATACCACGTTCCACATCTTCACGACCGATACCACGAAGCAACAGACCTACGTTGTCACCCGCCATACCTTCGTCCAGAAGTTTGTGGAACATTTCCACACCGGTCACAACTGAGCTCATGCTCTTTTCCTGCAGACCGACGATCTCAACCGGGTCACTGGTGTGAACAATACCGCGTTCAATACGGCCGGTCACCACAGTACCACGGCCCTTGATCGAGAAGACGTCTTCCACGGGCATCATGAATGGTTTGTCAATGTCACGTTCCGGCATCGGAATGTAGTTGTCAACGGCATCCATCAGCTCGTTGATGCAGGCATATTCGGGAGCGTTCGGATCGGTGGATTCGCATTCCAGTGCTTTCAGAGCGCTGCCGTGGATGATCGGAAGATCATCGCCAGGGAAGCCATAGCTCGTCAGCATTTCACGAAGTTCCATTTCAACCAGCTCCAACAGTTCAGGATCGTCCATCATGTCAACCTTGTTCAGGAAGACCACGATGCTGGGAACCTCAACCTGGTGGGCCAACAGAACGTGCTCACGGGTCTGGGCATCGCACCATCGGGTGCTGCCACAACCAGAATGGCGCCATCTACCTGCGCCGCACCGGTGATCATGTTCTTGATGTAGTCACGGTGACCTGGCATATCCACATGGGCATAGTGCCGTTTGTCGGTCTGATATTCAACGTGTGCAATGTTGATCGTGATACCGCGTTCTCGTTCTTCCGGCGCATTGTCGATTGTGTCAAAGGCCCGATAATCCGCAAAGCCCTTCAGTCCCTGTACTTTTGTGATCGCCGCTGTCAACGTGGTTTTACCATGGTCAATGTGCCCCATCGTTCCTACGTTCATATGCGGTTTTGATCGATCAAATTTTTCCTTAGCCATCTTAAAAATTACTCCTCAACTAGATAAGATAACGATTTCTACATACCTTGGATCTTTTTCATTACGGCCTCTGAAACCGGCGCGTAATGGTCAAATTCCATTGTGAATACGCCCCGGCCTTTAGTAGCTGAGCGTAATTCTGTCGCATAACCGAACATTTCAGCCAACGGGACTTCTGCATCAATCGCCTGAGCATTGCCAGGGCGTACGTCCATCCCCAACACGCTACCGTGGCGGGCATTGATCTGTCCGATAACTTCACCCATGTGCACTTCGGGGACCACAACTTCAACCTTCATGATCGGTTCAAGTAGGACAGGTCTACCCTTCGGCACTCCTTCGCGGATGGCGAAGATAGCTGCCGTACGGAAAGCCATATCACTGGAGTCAACTTCGTGCGAAGAACCATCAATCAAGGTGACTTTCAAGTCTGTCATGGGATAGCCGGAGACCACACCACTTTCGACAGCTTCACGAACACCTTTTTCAACGGATGGGATATATTCTCTGGGAATAGCGCCGCCTTTGATTTCTTCTACGAACTCAAAACCGGAACCGCTTTCCAAAGGTTCAATCCGGAGGACAACATGACCATATTGACCATGGCCACCGGTTTGTTTAACAAATTTATATTCTGCTTCAGGAACGGCTTTGGTGATTGTCTCATGGTAAGCAACCCGAGGGTTACCTACATTAGCCTGAACCTTGAATTCCCGGAGCATCCGGTCCACAAGGATATCCAGATGAAGCTCGCCCATACCTGAAATAATAGTCTGACCGGTTTCATCATCCACGCGGACTTTAAAGGTCGGATCTTCCTCAGCTAACTTCTGCAGGGCTTCACTCATCTTGTCCTGGTCCGCCAGGGTCTTAGGCTCAATCGCCACAGAGATCACTGGGTCGGGGAAGCTGATCGTTTCAAGAACGATCGGATTATTCATGTCACTGAGCGTGTCACCCGTATAGCTTTGTTTGAGGCCCAGAATCGCGCCGATATCACCGGCATGCAGTTCATCCACATCTTCGCGGTGATCAGCATACATGCGCAGCAACCGGCCAACCCGTTCACGTTTTTCCTGCGTGGAATTAAGATAGGTGGAACCCTTCTTAACCACACCAGAGTAAATCCGGATGTAGGCCAAACGACCAACATAAGGATCCGTGACGATCTTGAAGACCAAGGCCGACATCGGTTCATCATCCCGGGAAGCGCGGGTTACTTCTTCATCCGTCTTAGTATGGTGGCCGATAACATCGGGCATATCCAGCGGTGAAGGCAGGTAATCCACAACAGCATCCAGCAAGGCTGAACGCTTTATTCTTTAATGAAGAACCGGCAAATACTGGGGAACTTCGTTATTCAGAACACCTCGGCGGAGGGCAGCTTTCATTTCCTCAATGGTCAACTCCTCACCCTCAAGATATTTAAGGGTCAGGTCATCATCGAGTTCGGCAATCCGCTCAACCATTTCAGCCCGTTTCTCCTTGACGAGATCGCGCATGTTTTCCGGAACGTCTGTATATTCCGGGGTACTGCCCAATTCATCTTCAAAAAGAATCGCCTGCTCTGTGAGCAGATCTACAACACCGACAAAGCTGTCTTCAGCGCCAATCGGCACCTGCATAGCAATGGGACGGGCACCCAGCCGCTCTTCAATCGACTTGATTGTGCGATCAAAAGAAGCGCCAACCCGATCCATTTTGTTGGCAAAACAGATCCGGGGCACCTGGTAGCGGTCAGCCTGGCGCCATACCGTCTCGCTCTGAGGTTCCACACCCTGAACGGCATCAAAAACCACAACGCCACCGTCCAATACGCGCAAAGAGCGCTGGACTTCGGCGGTGAAGTCAATATGCCCGGGGGTGTCAATCAGATTGATCTGGTAGTCTTTCCAGGAAGCCGTTACCGCAGCTGAAACAATCGTGATACCACGTTCACGTTCCTGCTCCATCCAGTCGGTGACAGTTGTGCCATCATCAACCGAACCAATACGATAGGTTCGGCCTGTATAGTACAAGATCCGTTCTGTGGTCGTTGTCTTACCGGCGTCAATATGCGCAATAATACCAATATTGCGATATCGTTCCAGCGGGTACTCTTTCTCAGCCATTAATATTCATCCGATCCGATCAAAGGAAAATCCAAATCCTATAGACGGAAATGGGAGAAAGCGCGGTTGGCTTCGGCCATACGGTGAGTTTCCTCACGGCGGCGATAGGCAGCGCCCTGGTTGGAGGCGGCGTCCATCAATTCACCCGCTAATTTCTCCGCGTAGGATTTCCCTGAGCGCTCACGGGAAGCCGAAATGATCCAGCGCATCGCCAAATACTTGCGGCGGCTGGGTTCAACTTCCATAGGCACCTGGTAGGTCGCACCACCGACACGGCGGGGCGAACTTCCATCATGGGAGAAACGCTTTTGATCGCGGCGTCGAATGTCTCAAGTGGATCTTTGCCAGTGCGCTCTTCAATCAGTTCCATGGCATCATACATCAGCCGGGTGGCTGTGCTTTTCTTGCCATTGAGCATGATCCGATTTGATCATCTCCTGAATTTCGATTCTTCCGAAACGAGCGTCAGGGAAGATTTCTCGTTTTTCTGGTGTATATCTTCGCGCCATTCCTACTCCTTACAAAACATAATAAATTAAAATAGGGCAAAGCATTTAAACAAATCCCCTATGAGACCGATTGAAATGCTTCGCCCTAAAAATTCTAACTCTGACTCTGGCAATTACTTGGGCTTCTTAGTCCCATATTTTGAGCGACCGTGGGAACGGTCCTCAACACCAGTCGAGTCCAAAGTACCTCGGACGATATGGTAACGAACACCAGGCAGGTCCTTGACACGGCCGCCGCGCACGAGCACAACAGAGTGCTCCTGGAGCTGATGGCCTTCGCCAGGGATATAGGCGGTCACTTCCATGTGATTCGTCAGACGTACACGGGCGATTTTCCGCAAAGCGGAATTCGGTTTCTTGGGGGTCATGGTACGCACGACCGTGCAAACACCACGCTTTTGCGGTGCGCCTTTCGGCTGGCGAATGCGTTTCTGCTTCTGTGAGTTATAAGTATATTGCAGTGCAGGCGCCTTGCTTTTATTCCGTTTGGAATCTCGGCCTTTGCGTATCAATTGGTTGATCGTGGGCACATTTGCCTCCAAGTCTAACTAATGACTTCTTCCAATAAGTGAGGCCATCATCATCTTGCAAGTCGATGGCCTCGCTGCTATCCAATTTTGCCTCCAAATGCTGACCGGTATTATAGGGCCAGAATGAAGGTAACGAGGGATGATTCTACCATGTGTGTGGGGGGGCGTCAAGGCGATTCAGCCGCTTGAGTCCCTCTTACATATCACTCCCAATACTAATCAAACCGGTGGGCGTGTTAGGCATTCGAGCCTTGTCTTCGTCCTTACCAAATTTGATAATTTCACCACTTTCGAGCACGGCTTCCACCGCCAGCCCGAGGCTCTGCATTTCCTTGACCAGAACCTTGAAGGCGGCAGGGATGCCGGGATCTTCAATCGGCTCACCCTTGACGATGGATTCATAGGTCGCCACACGACCGGTCACATCATCGGATTTGACAGTGAGCATTTCCTGGAGCATGTACGCAGCGCCATAAGCCTCTAGCGCCCACACTTCCATCTCACCGAAGCGCTGGCCGCCGAACTGGGCTTTACCACCCAGAGGCTGCTGAGTCACGAGGCTGTAAGGGCCTGTGGAGCGGGCATGGACCTTGTCTTCGACAAGGTGGTGCAGTTTCATGACAACCATCAAGCCAATGGTCACCGGATGATCGTAATAATCACCGGATTTCCCATCACGGAGCTTCTGCTTACCTAGGGTCGGCATCGGGCGGTTGATCTTCACCATCACCTCACGAGCCTTCTCCAGCAGGTCTTCCCCGCTGAGGCTCTTCTTGACCTTCTCGCCGTGGCGTTCCATCCAGAGATGGAGACAGGCTTCGATGGCCCGTGTATCCTGGTCATAACGACCGGAAACAGGAATCTCATCGGTTTCAAAGGCCAGGATCGAATCAGGATCATAACCCTGATCGCGCAGCCATTCCTTTAAAACAACTCGTCGGGCATAGGTCTGGCTTGAGGCCATTTCGTAGACATCATAGCCACGATCACCCAGCCACTCTTCAAGATAGAGCAGGCGAACTTCGTCTTCATCACGGATCATCTCTGGATCGTAGGTCTGCTCATCCAGCCATTCCCAGGCTTTCTCAGCAGCCATATCCCAGGCATAATCAATCATCCAGGCTCGGGCCAGTTCAGCTTCAATTTCATACTCGGTTGCGCCATCGAAAACAGGCGTCACAGCCCGGAAGCCGAGGCGTTCTGCTGCCCAACCCAAGTGGGTTTCCAGAACCTGACCGATGTTCATACGACCAGGCACACCCAACGGATTCAGGATCACGTCCACAGGACGACCGTTATCCAGGAAGGGCATATCTTCGACCGGGACTACCAGGGAAACAACACCTTGTTACCGTGGCGACCAGCCATCTTATCGCCAGCTGTGATCTTCCGGCGCTGGGCCACTGAGACCCGCACCATCATATCCACACCGGCCTTAAGGTCAGAGTTATCTTCACGAGTGAAGACTTTCACATCCACCACGATCCCATGTTCACCATGCGGCATACGCAGGGAGGTGTCTTTCACATCACGGGATTTCTCACCAAAGATCGCCCGGAGAAGCCGTTCTTCAGGGGTCAGTTCTTTTTCACCTTTAGGCGTGATCTTACCGACCAGAATATCGTTCGGGCCGACTTCAGCGCCGATCCGGATGATGCCATGTTCATCAAGGTTGCGGATCGCATCCTCACCGACATTGGGATATCACGAGTGATCTCTTCCGGACCCAGTTTGGTGTCACGGGCTTCGACTTCGTGTTTCTCAATGTGCACAGAGGTGAACCGATCTTCCTCAACCAGGACTTCCGAGATCAGGATGGCATCTTCAAAGTTGCCACCTTCCCAGGGCAGGAATGCCACCAGCACGTTTTGGCCAAGGGCAAGTTTCCCATCCACAGAGGAGGAAGAGTCGCCGACAATCTGGCCTTTTTGGATCCGCTGTCCCTTGATCACCGCAGGACGCTGATCAATACAGGTTGACTGGTTGGAACGGCGGTATTTCCGCAGGTTATAAGTATGGATATTGCCGCCTTTTTCACGGACCTGAACCATCCTGCCCGTCACGGACACAACCTCACCGTCCTCATCAGCCACAACAAGCTGGCCGGAGTCGAGAGCGGAGAATTCTTCCATACCGGTTGAAACAATCGGAACTTCAGGCCGTACTAATGGAACTGCCTGAGCCTGCATGTTCGAGCCCATCAACGCACGGTTGGCGTCGTCATGCTCGAGGAAGGGGATCAACGCGGCGCTGACACCAACGATCTGCTGCGGCGCCACATCCATGTAATCAATCTGTTCAGGGTTCCCCAACATAAAGCCAGAGTGCAAACGGCAGGAGACACGGCGGGTAAATTCTCTATGCTCGTTCAATGCCGCATTTGCCTGAGCGATTACAAATTTATCTTCCTTATCCGCCGAGAGGTATTCATAGACTTCCGTGACGAAAGGCGTCACCAGGATGAAATCAACATCCAGTTTCGCCAGTTTCTTCGCCAAGTCTTTGTTAATGCGCTCACCCTTGATGCCAATCACCTTATCAGTCTTGGGATCTTTCACATCTTCCCGAAGCTCGTGACCTTCCAGGTCATCCTTCGGCTTGAGCTGCTTGACCACTTTGCGATAGGGTGTCTCAATGAAACCATATTCATTGACAGTGGCATAGGTTGCCATGCGGCCGATCAAACCGATGTTTGGACCTTCAGGGGTCTCAATTGGGCAGATCCGGCCATAGTGGGTGTGATGCACATCACGTACATCAAAGCCAGCGCGTTCGCGCCGCAGACCGCCAGGGCCTAATGCCGAGAGGGTCCGTTTGTGACGCAGCTCGGAGAGCGGGTTGGTTTCTTCCATGAATTGGGACAACTGGCTGGAACCGAAGAACTCTCGCAGGGACGCCACAACTGGGCGAATGTTCACGAGACTGGTCGGTGAAACCTGGTCCTGATCACGGATGGACATACGTTCACGAATGACACGCTCCATCCGGCGCAAACCCACACGGAGTTTGTTCTGGATCAATTCACCCACTGTTTTCACACGGCGGTTGCGAGGTGATCAATATCATCTTCACGAACCACACCGTTATTGATCTGGATCATCCGGCGCACAATTTGCAGGACATCCGATTTGGTGATCGTCCGGTGGCTGATCGGGATTTCCTGATCAAGCTTCTGGTTCAGTTTATAGCGCCCAACCCGTTCGAGGTCATAGCGTCGTTGGTCAAAGAGTTGTTCTTCCAGGAATTCCTTAGCATTTTCCAGAGTCGGTGGGTCACCAGGCGCAGGCGCTTGAAGAATTCAATCAGCGCAGCCTGGGCCACTGTTCGGTTGCCATCTAATTCCCAGGCAGGTTCCTGGTTAATGGAGGAGGGGATGAAGAGCCGGTCGGGATTGGTATCCACATCCTTGAAGAGTTCGATTAATTCTTCATCGGTGCCGGTCTTGATCGGTGAATTGTCACCCATCCCATCATCCACGGCTGCCAGAGCGCGCAAGAAAACGGTCACCGGGGTGGTGCGTTTACGGTTGAATTTGATGATCACATAATCATTCTTACGGGTCTCAAATTCCATCCAGGCCCCGCGGTCTGGGATCATCTTGGCGGTGGAAAGGAACCGACCGGTGGTGCGGTCCACTTCGCGCTCAAAATAAACACCGGGAGACCGGATCAACTGGGAGACAACCACACGCTCGGTACCATTAATTATGAAGGTACCCTTGGGGGTCATCTCTGGGAAATCGCCCAGGAAGAGATCGGATTTGATTGGCTCTTGAATGTCCTTACCCTTCAACAGCACGCTGACATACAGCGGGGAAGCATAGGTCAGGTCACGTTCGAGACATTCCTCAATAGTATTCTTGGGGTCTTCGAACCAATACTTCAGGTCCCATTCCTTCGAGATCTCATCGTCGCTGGGGAAATAAAGCTGCATTCCCTTGTTATACGATTCGATTGGAGAAATCTCGCCGAATAATTGAGTAAATCCACCTCGCTTGAGCCGCAAGAAGGAATCCATTTGAACTTGAATCAGTTTGGGGAGTTCCAGACCAACTGGAATTCGTCGGTACGATTTGGTGGGCAATAATTCTGCCATTAGCACTCCTGGTAAGCTAAGGTTGCCGGGATTAAATCTAAAATGACAATCCATTTAAATAAATAAGCAGGCGCAAAGCGCAAGTTGTCATTATAACAAATTGAGGGGGAGAGTCAAGCTATCTATCCGTTTTTATCACCCGCCCCATCCATCATAGCACAATTAGACCAGAAATATCAACTGCCTAAAAGTATGCGTCGATGCGCGCCTAGAAAATTGACGAACATTGACTCCAATAAATCGGTAAGTAGTCCATTTAACCAAAAATTAGAGACCAAAGAAAATTCCCATCAGCTTGTTCCATCCGCAGAGAAAGCACAAGCGACGAGAAAGCAATAATCAATGTGGATGCGCTAACACCCAGGGCAGGTTTACGCCGCCAATCAGCTTTGAGAGCGCCGCGTGTTTTAAATGTACACCAGTTTTACGAAAATAATCCAAGCATACTATCCCTTTTATCTAAGCAAGAAATCTATTAATTTTTATCTTTTTTTGCAACCAATATATAGTCCGCTGTTTTTCCCGGTTTCAAGATGACAGATATCCACTTTATTCTTAAAACCAAAGGCTGCTCACTTTATTGAGCAGCCTATTTGGCAATTCTTTTTACGTAAGGCTTATTTCTTCAAGAGCGCTTTTTCAATTTCAGCCTTGTCCAATGGTTTCATGCAGAAGAACCAATCATAGCATTTGAATTTGCTGGTATCTTCCATACGTTCCTTGGCAACACCGCAGGTGCCGGCAGGAGAAATTATCACGTCCTCACCAGGTACCCAATCTGCGGGGTGGGCAACTTTGAACTCATCGGCGGTCTGCATAGCGATCACGGCCCGATAGATTTCATCAAAATTGCGGCCGAGGCTCAGCGGGTAATAAATGATGGCCCGGATGATGCCTTTCGGGTCAATAAAGAACACGGCACGAACAGCCTGGGTGCCGCTCTCATTGGGCTGGATCATTCCGTATTTGTGGCAACATTCATCGAGATGTCCTCGATCAAAGGGAAGTTGACTTCAACATTCTTCATGCCACGATATTCAATCTTTTCCTTGATCGTGCGGAGCCAGGCGATGTGGCTGTGAAGACCGTCAATTGAGAGCCAACCAACTTGGTGTTGGCTTTGGCAAATTTTTCTTCAAGGGTAGCAAAGGTCATAAATTCAGACGTACAAACGGGAGTGAAGTCAGCGGGATGGCTGAAGAGGATCACCCAGCTGCCTTTATAATCTGAGGGGAAGTTGATCTCACCCTGGGTGGTGACAGCTTTGAATTCAGGGGCTTTATCGCCAATGCGGGGCATCGGAATGACTGTTGATGATTCTTGAATTTCCATGATTTTCTCCATTTCGTTTATTTTGTATTTGGTGGTTATTCTTTGGTCCGGACATTCTCTTCTGAAAATGCCGTTTTCTTATAAACTTATGTTGCCTGTTACTTATTTATAATTGTTATTTATTTATATCCATTATAATTTATGCAATGCCAAATGTCAAGGGTATTCCGGGACTTGAGCCTTAAAAATCATTATTATGCTGAAAACAACATCACACAAAGGCCATTTTCGTCTTTAGCTGTCTAAGGTAAAATCAGCTTATCTAACTTAACAACGCCTTTCATTTATAACTCGCAATTATCAAGGAGCAAAATCACCATGATTCCAATCCGCGATCAAATCAGGACCCGACGCGTTCCTGTCGTCAACTACCTGCTGATCACCATCAATATCATCATCTTCGTTTTTGAATGGCTCGCAGGCGCAACAACGGAAAACACCGCCCTGCTATCCCAGCTCGCCTTCACCCCAGCCACGTTCCTGGCTGCTCCTGGCAATCCAGGCAATATCGCGTCCATCTTCACCTCCATGTTCATGCACGCAGGCTGGCTGCACCTGGCCGGGAATATGCTGTACCTCTGGATCTTTGGTGATAATGTCGAGGATCGGCTGGGCCACGTAGCCTACCTGCTCTTCTACCTGGCCGGAGGCGTCATCGCAGCGCTCGCTCACGCCTTCATCAACCCCACGTCCATGCTGCCAACCGTTGGGGCCAGCGGGGCAATTGCCGCCGTCCTCGGCGCGTATCTGGTCTTCTATCCCCACAGCCGAGTCCAGACCTTTATCCCCATCGGCTTCTTTTTGACCCTCAGAGCGCTCCCTGCCTCCATCCTGCTGGTGTTCTGGTTCATCCTGCAGCTTTTCAACGGCGTTCTTTCCCTAGGTATGACGCAAGATATGGGCGGAACAGCCTTCTGGGCCCATATCGGCGGCTTCGTAGTAGGTGTGATCGTCGCGCTAACCGTTGGGAAAGGTCGGAAAAACGACCAATATGAGCCCCAATGGTAAGGTGAGCGCTCCTGAAAATTGACATCCTGCCAAAAGGTATGGTAGGATATTTGTAAATTGAAACATGCAACAGTTGAACGGGGAGCCTGAGTCGTCAGGCTGAGAGGAGGACGTTCGGTCCTCGACCCGCAAGACCTGATCCGGATAATGCCGGCGGAGGGATAAAAATTGTTAACCAATCAACACCCTCCCCGTCAAGAGAGGGTGTTTTTCTATGCTCAAAGACAATCAAAGGGTCATACTCTTTGTCAATGGTGATCTGCCAGAGCCGGAGAAGCTGCGCGCACGCCTGACCCCCAAAGACATCCTGATCGCGGTCGATGGCGGCCTGCGCCATATCGTCTCTCTCGGTCTCACTCCCGACCTGATCCTAGGTGACCTGGATTCCGCCAATCCGGGTGCTGTCCAAAAACTTGAAGCGCAGGGCATCCCCGTCAGGCGGTATCCCATCGCTAAAGACGAAACCGACCTCGAACTCGGTATCCTGGCCGCCCTGGAACATCATCCTCAGACCATTTGGATCGTCGCAGCCATTGGCGGGCGGCTGGACCAGACCCTTGGCAATATCTTCCTGCTGACACAAGCCTCTCTGACGGACATCGATGTCCGGCTGATGGATGGTTCACAAGAGGTCTTCCTGATCCGAGATCACACCCTCATCACTGGGCAGCCCGGCCAAACCGTCTCCCTGCTCCCCCTGATGGGTCCAGTGCCAGGCGTCACAACCGGCCAATTGGCTTACCCCCTCAATCACGAAACCCTCTATCCCGACCGAACCCGCGGCATCAGCAACCTGATGAACGCCACAACGGCTTCGGTCACAATCGATAGCGGCATATTGCTTTGCATCCACACCTTCAACACAACCAATCAGTAGAAAGGTTCCAACAAATAATGAAAAAATCACTTCTTGTCATAATCGTCATCGCCGGCATCCTGGCCGCCTGCACTGGGCAATCCCCTGATGCCAGTACAACAGAAACCCGCACCCTGACCGTGATGACCCACGACTCCTTTGCTATCAGCGAAGATGTTATCGCCCAATTTGAGACCGAGAATAATGTCAAAGTCGAGTTCATCCGCAGCGGTGATACCGGTGCAGCCCTCAACAAAGCCATCCTTTCCAAGGACAATCCCCTGGCGGATGTCTTCTATGGCGTTGATAACACCTTCCTGACCCGTGCGCTGGAAAGCGGGATCTTTGAATCCTATCAGTCCCCACTTCTCGCCCAGGTGCCGGTAGAATTCCAACTTGATTCTACCTTCTCTGCCCTGCCAATTGATTATGGTGATGTCTGCATCAACTATGACAAAGCCTATTTCGAAGAAAACGGTCTGACTATCCCAACCACCCTGGAAGAACTGACCCAACCGGAATACGCCGGCCTGCTGGCCGTTGAAAATCCTTCCACCTCCTCCCCCGGTCTGGCCTTCCTGATGGCAACCATCGCTGAATTTGGTGAAGACGGCTATCTGGCTTACTGGCAGCAATTAGTCGATAACGGCCTGGTGGTCGTGAACGACTGGGAGACCGCTTACTATACGAATTTCAGCGGCTCCTCAGGACAGGGCCCGCAGCCAATGGTTGTCTCCTATGGCTCCAGTCCTGCTGCCGAGGTCATCTATGCCGAATCCCCCATTGAAGAAGCCCCCACAGCCTCCATCGTGGGTCCCAACACCTGCTTCCGCCAAATTGAATTCGTCGGCATCCTAAAAGGTACCCAGAACCGCGACCTGGCTGAGAAGTTCATCGACTTCATGCTCAGCCCCACCTTCCAGGAGGATATCCCCCTGCAGATGTTCGTTTTCCCGGTCAGCACTGAAGCGGAACTGCCCGTTGCTTTTCAAGATAATGTTGATATCCCCACCCAGCCCGCAACTTTGGCCCCAGATTTGATTGATGCCAATCGGGAAGCTGGATCACGCCTGGACGGAGACGGTTTTGCAGTGACCTCGCACACAGCCCGCATCCGCGGACTTTTCAACGACCCACCTGGCGGGCAGCGCTTTTCTGGCTGCTGCCCGCCGCTTTCCTGGGCGTCTTCTTCTATCAGCCGCTGCTGGCGATCTTCAATTTATTGATTTCGCCGGAATGGGGCTTTGACCTTTCCGCCCTGAATTGGGGTCAGGTCTGGGAACCGCTGCAATTCACCTTCTTTCAAGCGACTCTCTCGACCCTGCTGACCCTGTTGGTTGGCCTGCCCAGTGCCTGGCTGTTTGCGCAATTCACCTTCCCGGGCAAGAAGACCCTCAAGCTGCTCTCCACCCTCCCTTTCATCCTGCCAACCGTTGTGGTGGCAGCAGGGTTCAACGCCCTGCTGGGTCCCCGAGGTTGGTTGAACCTGGGATTGATGGCACTGTTCAACCTCGATTTGCCCCCCATTCAATTTCTCAACACCTTTGGGGCGATCCTGACTGCCCACGTTTTCTATAACACTACCATCATCATCCGGGTGGTCAGCAACGCCTGGTCACGCCAGAATGTCCGCTTCCAACAGGCAGCCCGTGTGCTGGGGGCCAGCCCCTGGCGGACTTTTCGAGAAGTGACCCTGCCCCTCCTGCGGCCGGCAATCCTCTCCGCCACCCTGCTGGTTTTCCTTTTCAATTTCACCAGCTTTGGCGTGATATTGATGTTGGGCGGTCCCCAATTTGCCACCCTGGAAGTGGATATCTACATCCAGGCCATGCACCTGCTGAACCTGCCCCTGGCCGCCATCCTCTCCATCCTGCAATTGGTCTGTACCTTGATCATCACCATTGGTCATAACCGATTTAACCGCAAAGACGTGCTTTCCTCCTCCACCCGCGCGCAGACTATGCCCGTTCGCAAACCCAAACGCGGCTTTGAGAAATTTGTCGTGGTGGTGTTGGTGATCACCCTTTTTACCCTCCTGGTCTCACCGCTGGCAGCCCTGGCGTTACGGTCCGTAGTGAAGCTGGACGCCAACCGCGGTGAGCGCGGCGAGATTCAACAGGGATTCACCCTGCAATATTACACCGCCCTTTGGGAGAACCCTCGCGGCTCCCTGTTCTATGTCCCACCAATTGAAGCCGCCCGCAACTCCCTGATGTTCGCGCTGATCACCATCGCAATCGCGGTATTCCTGGGGACTTTGGTGGCCTACGGGCAAAACCAACCCAGCCGCCTGAATGCGATCCTTGACCCCCTGCTGATGCTGCCCCTTGGCGCCTCGGCCATCACCCTCGGTCTGGGGTTCATCATTGTATTCAACAAGCCACCCTTCAGCACGCTGACCTTCCCCATCCTGCTGCCCATCGCCCACAGCCTGATCGCACTGCCCTTCGTGGTACGCACTTTAGGCCCAGCGCTGCAGAGCTCCCCGCTTCTCTCCGGAATGCCGCCCGTGTGCTGGGGGCGAATCCTTTCCGAGTCTGGTGGGAAGTTGACCTGCCCCTGATGGCGCCGTCCATTCTGGTCAGCATGATCTTTGCCCTGACCATCTCACTGGGTGAGTTTGGTGCGACCTCTTTCCTCACCAGGCCGCAATTCCCCACCCTCCCCATCGCGATCTATCGTTATATCTCCCAGCCCGGAGCGCTCAATTACGGCCAGGCGCTGGCGATGTCTACCCTTCTGATGCTGGTCTGTGCAGCCGGCATCTTCCTGATCGACGCCTCCGCCTTCCGGATAAGGAAATTTTCTAATGCTCACCATCCACGAAATCGAAAAAACATACGAAGGGCAACCCCTGCTGAAAAAGGTCTCCTTCACCGTTCAGAATGATGAAACCGTTTGTCTGCTGGGCTCCTCCGGCAGCGGAAAATCCACCCTGCTGCGAATTATCGCCGGGCTGGAACAAGCCGAGGGCGGCCAGGTGACCTGGGATGGTGAAGACCTCACCAACGTCCCCGTCCACCAGCGTGAATTTGGCCTGATGTTCCAGGATTATGCCCTTTTTCCCCATCGCAACGTAAGCGAAAACATCGCGTTTGGGCTGCGGATGCAGGGGTTGTCAAAAGAGGAAATCCAAGGGAAAGTGGATGCCGCCCTGGAGACCATCCATATGACCAGCTTTGCAAAGCGCAAGGTGACAGAGCTTCCGGGGGCGAGCAACAGCGGGTTGCGCTAGCCCGGGCATTGGCACCCGAGCCTCGCTTGCTGATGCTGGATGAACCCCTTGGCGCACTGGACCGGACCCTGCGGGAGCAGCTTGGCCGAGAACTGCGCCGAATCCTGCGTGAGACCAAAATCCCCGCAATCTATGTCACCCATGACCAGGAAGAGGCCTTTGCCATCGCTGACCGCCTGCTGCTCTTGCATGACGGCGTGATCCTGCAGGATGGCAAACCCCATGAGATCTACCATCATCCTAAAAATGTCTGGGTGGCAAGGTTCTTCGGCC
>LQAI01000144.1_pt1 | contig 15196 bp, 33 predicted proteins | sample 1535821 | NCBI WGS metagenome assembly LQAI01 (sample SAMN04331586, study PRJNA305678) | bioreactor metagenome | isolation source: bioreactor_5 inoculated with Wadden Sea sediment 1st replicate of a... | place: Germany:Bremen | reverse complement strand
TTTTTTATTTGTTTGGAGAACAGAGTTCGGAGCACGGAGTACGGTTAAAGTCAAAACCAAGTGCGTGCAAATCGGTTTTGATCTGCAAGGTTTTTGACTTTTCCGTTCTCCGTACTCCGAGCTCCGAACTCCTGTTTCTTCTATATAAATAGAAGAAACAACACTTCACCTAATTAAAGTGGACTTTACACCAAAATCATAGTATTCTATCTAAGGTCATTCACATAAAAAAACTTTTAAAAAAGGTTGAAAAAACCTTGTTTTTATGTGTGGGTGCGATATACTATACTAGCGTGTTTGTGTACTGCGATGACGTAGGAAGTTACTGTTTGACAGAGAATTTCTACTGAGAAATGTCCGTTCTTAGAAATGGGCGACGGGGAAATGCACCTAAGTTTACAATAACAATTGTGAACGCCCGGTAGAGTGTGCATGACTTCCCTCGTATGTGAACAAAACAACGTACGATAATAAGGAGGTTTTTTTATGACTAGCAAACCAGGACAAAAAATTAGAATCAGATTGAAGTCGTATGACCACAAAATCATCGACAACTCAGCAGCGAAAATTGTTGAAACTGCTAAAAGAACAGGTGCTGATATCTCTGGACCAGTTCCATTACCAACAAAGAAAGAGATCATTACAGTACTAAGAGCTGTGCATAAGTACAAAGATGCAAGAGAACAGTTCGAAATGAGAACGCACAAGCGTTTGATCGACATTTTAAATCCAACACCTAAGACAGTTGATGCGCTTATGCGTTTAGACTTACCAGCTGGTGTGGATATTGAAATTAAATTGTAATATCTATTAAACAAGCTTACTAAGAAACAGGTTTATATACTTGAACCTCACCTTAGTATGATTGCATGTGAGACCGGGGTCGAACATGTAATCCGCTGTAAGACAAACAGGAGGTGTATTAATGAAAAGCATTATCGGTAAGAAAATCGGCATGACTCAAATCTTCAACGAAGAAGGTCAAATGATCCCTGTAACAGTTGTAGAAGCAGGTCCTGTCTACGTAACACAGATTAAGACAGTTGAAACAGATGGTTATAGTGCGATTCAAGTTGGTTTTGGTGATCAAAAAGAACACCGTATCAACAAGCCACTAAAAGGCCACTTTGCTAAAGCTGGTGTAAGCGTTAAAAGACGTTTACAAGAATTCCGTGTTGAAGACACATCAGAATTCACAGTTGGCCAAGAGATCAAAGCAGACTTGTTTGCTGAAGGTCAAACAGTTGACGTAATCGGTACTTCAAAAGGTAAAGGTACTGAAGGCCCAATTAAGAGATGGAATCAGTCACGTGGACCAGAAACACATGGTTCTAAGTATCACAGACGTCCAGGTTCGATTGGTGCTGCTTCTTATCCTGCTCGTGTTATCAAAGGTATGCACATGGCCGGACGTATGGGTAACGAACAAGTTACTGTACAAAACCTTGAAGTCGTAAAAGTAGATACAGATCGAAATCTACTATTAATTAAAGGTGCTATTCCAGGCCCTAAGGGTGGAATGGTTACTGTTCAAGCGGCTGTTAAGGCTGGCAAATAGAAAGTTCGAACAGGAAGGGAGGAAGTACAATGCCTAAATTGAACGTGATTAATGTATCCGGCGAAACAGTTGGAGAAATTGAATTAAACGAATCGATCTTCGGAATCGAAGTTAACGGAAGTGTTTTACACGAAACCGTAAAGAACTACCTACGAACCAGAGACAAGGTACGCATTCAGCAAAAACTCGCGCTGAAGTAAGAGGCGGGGGTAAGAAACCATTTAGACAAAAAGGTACTGGTCGTGCTCGTCAAGGTACGATTCGTGCTCCTCACTTTGTGGGTGGTGGAGTTGCTTTTGCTAAAAAGCCAAGAGATTACAGCTACAAATTACCTCGTAAAGTGAAGCGTTTAGCGATGTTATCAGCGTTAAGCTCAAAAGTATCATGCAATGAAATGATCGTCTTGGATCAACTTGCAATGGATGCTCCAAAGACAAAAAAATATGTTGAACATTCTTGGAAGCGTTAAAGCAGAAAAGAAAGCCCTTATCTTAATGTCTGAGAAAGACGAAAAATGTGATTAAGTCGGCTCAAAACCTTCCGGGTGTAGAAACAGCATTAGTTTCAACAATGAACGTATATCAAATCTTGAACCATACATCATTGATTCTAACTAAATCAGCTGTTGAAAAGATTGAGGAGGTGTATGCATAATGAGAACTCCTTATGATGTTGTCATTCGACCAATTATTACTGAAACAAGTATGATGGACGCAGCAGACAAGAAATACACTTTTGAAGTTGACAGAAGAACAAACAAAACAGAAATTAAATTAGCGATCGAAAGTATTTTCGACGTAACTGTGGCTAAAGTTAATACATTAAATGTTAACGGAAAACCAAAAAGACAAGGTCGCTTTGTTGGTAAAACAGCAAGCTGGAAAAAAGCAGTCATTACATTAACTGCTGACAGCAAAGAAATCGAAATCTTTGAAGGAATGTAATCCACAGAACATTCTCAGAACGATAAGGAGGGAAAACGATGGGTGTTAGAAGTTTTAAACCTACTTCACCTGGTGTTAGACATAAAACAGTCTTAACATTTGATGAAATTACTAAAAAAACAACCTGAAAAGTCTCTTGTACAATCACTCAAGAAACACTCAGGTCGAAATAATCATGGTCGTATCACAGTTCGTCACAGAGGCGGCGGTGGAAAGATCAAATACAGAATCATCGATTTTAAACGATTGAAAGATGGCATTCCTGCAAAGGTAACTGCAATCGAGTACGATCCGAACAGATCAGCAAACATCGCATTACTTTGTTATGCAGATGGTGAAAAAAGATACATCCTTGCACCGAACAAATTAAGTGTTGGTGATGAGATTTTCTCAGGCGCTGGATCAGATATTAAAGTCGGAAATGCGATGGAACTAAAAGACATGCCTACTGGTACTGTAATTCATAACATTGAATTAAAGCCTGGTAAAGGTGGTCAGCTAGTAAGAGCAGCTGGAATGTCAGCTCAACTTATGGCAAAAGAGGGGACACATGCTCACGTACGTTTACCTTCTGGTGAAGTTCGCTTAATTCGTAGCAACTGTCGTGCGACAATCGGACAAGTTGGGAACTTAGATCATGAGAACGTTACAATCGGTAAAGCTGGTCGTAAACGTCACATGGGTATTCGTCCAACGGTTCGTGGTTCTGTAATGAACCCTTGTGATCATCCACATGGTGGTGGTGAAGGTCGTTGTCCAATTGGTCGTCCATCTCCGATGACGCCATGGGGTAAGCCGGCACTTGGTTACAAAACGCGTAAAAAGAATAAGCATTCGGATAAATATATTATTCGTGGTAGAAAGAAGAAGTAATACGCTGTGTAAGCTGAGGACGTCAAGATACACGACCTCAGCAGCATAACGTTTTGCGAAAGGAGGATTACGCATGGGTCGTTCCCTAAAAAAAGGACCTTTTATTCACAAAGGACTTCTTAAGAAAATTGAAGAATTAAATCAATCTGGTGATAAAAAGTTGTTAAGTCTTGGTCTAGAGCTTCGACTATTTTCCCTCAAATGATTGGACATACAATTGCAGTACATGACGGTAAGAAACATGTACCGGTATATATTACAGAAGATATGATCGGACATAAGCTAGGTGAATTTGCTCCTACTCGTACTTACAGAGGACACGCTGGAGACAAGAAGAGTAAAAAGTAATTCATTAGCGATCATGATAAGGAGGTATTCACGTGGAAGCTAAAGCTGTAGCTAAATTTGTGCGCTGTTCGGCAAGAAAAGTTAAGCCTGTCGCTGACTTAGTGAGAGGTAAAGATGTTAACGAAGCGTTGGCAATCTTAAAATTCACACCGAGAAAAAGTGCTCGCATTCTTTATAAAGTAATGCAGTCAGCAGTTGCAAACGCTGAGAATAATTTTGACATGGACGCAGAAAACTTATTTGTTTCTGAAGTTTATGCAAACCAAGGACCTACTATGAAACGTTTTAAAGCGGGTTCAATGGGTAGAGCAAATCCTATTAAGCACAGAACATCGCACATTGGCGTTGTTGTGGCAGAGAAGAAATAAGGAGGGTTAACGAATGGGTCAAAAAGTAAGCCCGCACGGATTAAGAGTCGGTGTTATTAAAGACTGGGATTCGAAATGGTATGCTAACAAGAAAGATTTTGCAGACTACCTTAAAGAAGATTACGATATTCGTACTTTCGTTAAGAAGCAACTGTATACGTCTGGCATATCAAGAATTTACATTGATCGTGCTGCAAACAATAAATTAAAAATCAATATCTTTACTGCGAAGCCAGGAATGGTTGTAGGTAAAGGTGGCGAAAGCATTAAGAAACTTCGTCAAAGTCTTGAGCAAATGACTAAAAAGTCAATTCAATTAGATATTTCTGAAGTTCAAAATGTAGACACTGATTCACAATTAGTAGCTGAAAATATTGCATTCTCATTAGAGAGACGTGTATCTTTCAGAAGAGCTATGAAACAATCAATTGGTCGTTCTATGCGTTCTGGCGCTAAAGGGATCAAGGTTATGTGTTCAGGTCGTTTAGGTGGAGCTGAGATGGCACGTGTTGAAGGGTATTCTGAAGGTAATGTACCTTTATCTACACTTCGTATGGACATCGATTACGGATTCGCTGAAGCAAACACAACATACGGAAAAATTGGTGTTAAAGTTTGGATTAACAAAGGTGAGATTCTTCCAAATGTAACAAGCGAAAAAGGTTTGTTAAGAATGGAGCCTCGTAAGCAAAGAGATAACCGCGGACGTGGTGGCAAGAAGCCTGCTAGAAGAAACAACAGACCAAATCAAAAACCAAACAAACGATAATAAGAGTAAGAACAATTTGAAATAAGATTGAATTACGGAAGGAGGCCAAACACCATGTTAATGCCTAAAAGAGTTAAACGTCGTCGTGTACATCGCGGTAGAATGAAAGGTAAGGCTCTCCGTGGAAACACGGTTTCATATGGTGATTATGGATTGGTTGCACAAGAACCTGCGTGGATTACTTCAAATCAAATTGAAGCTGCACGTATCGCCATAAACAGAAAAATCAAAAGAGGTGGTAAGGTTTGGATTAAAATATTCCCTCATAAGCCTATCACTCAAAACCTGCTGAAACACGTATGGGTGCCGGTAAAGGTTCACCTGAATACTGGGTAGCAGTAGTTAAACCAGGTAGAGTAATGTTTGAACTTTCAGGAGTTGATGAAGATCTAGCACGTGATGCAATGCGCCTTGCTGCTATGAAGCTTCCAATTAAATGTAAGTTTGTACTACGCCAGGACAACATCGTTGAAAAGGATGGTGAAGCTTAAATGAAAGCTAATAAATGGCGCGATATGAAAAGCGAAGAACTAACGACTAAGTTAGGTGATCTTAAGAACGAACTATTCAACTTGCGTTTTCAATTGGCTACAGGCCAGCTTGAGAACCCACTTATGATTAAACATGTTAAAAAGGATATTGCTCGCGTTAGAACGGTAATTCGTGAACGCGAACTAAAGGCTTAGCCTTAGAAAAGGAGGTTTAAGTGATGGAACGAGGAAGACGTAAAGTACGTGTTGGACGCGTAGTTAGCGATAAAATGGATAAAACAATTGTTGTTGCTGTTGAATCATTCAAAATGCACAAATTATACTCAAAGCGTGTTAAGAGCACTATTAAGTTCAAAGCACATGATGAAGATAATGCTTGTGGCATTGGTGACACAGTAAGAATTATGGAAACAAGACCATTAAGCAAAGATAAAAGATGGAGATTGACTGAAATCATCGAGAAGGCTAAGTAAGCCTTTAAGAAGGAGGTTACTTGGATGATACAACAAGAATCACGTCTGAAAGTAGCTGATAACTCGGGTGCAAAGGAACTTCTATGCATTCGTGTCTTAGGCGGATCTAAAAGACGATATGGAAATATTGGCGATGTAATCGTCTGTTCGGTTAAAAATGCACGCCGGGCGGTGTTGTTAAAAAAGGTGAAGTAGTAAAAGCTGTTATCGTAAGATCAAAATTTGGTGTTAAGAGAACAGATGGTAGCTACTTGAAATTTGATGAAAACGCAGCTGTTATCATCAAAGAAGATATGACTCCGGTTGGTACGCGTATTTTCGGACCAGTTGCACGTGAACTTCGTGAGAAGAAATACATGAAGATTCTGTCGCTTGCTCCGGAAGTGCTGTAATCTAGGAGGTGTAGAACATGAACATTAAAAAAGGTGATACTGTAGTAGTTATCGCAGGTAAAGATAAAGGTAAAACAGGTAAAGTTGTTCAAGCAATGCCTAAGAAAGATCGTGTGATTGTTGAAGGTGTGAACATGGTGACAAAACACCAAAAAGCATCTCAAAAAGTTCAACAAGCAGGCATCGTTCACCAAGAAGCTGCGATCCATGTTTCTAACGTAATGTTATACGATGCGAAAGCAAAGTCTGGCACACGCGTTAAGACAGACGTTCAAAACGGTAAAAAAAGTCCGAGTTTCAGTAAAATCGGGCAATGTAATTGATTAATAAAAAGTCGAAAGGAGGTTCGCTCTGTGGCTAGACTTAAAGAGAAGTTTAACAGTGAAATAAAAAAATCTTTAATGGAAAAGTTCAACTACGACAGTGTTATGCAAATTCCTAAAGTGGAAAAAATTGTTGTAAACACGGGTCTTGGTGACTTAAAAGATAATACAAAAGCGATCCAAGGTGTTGTTAAAGAAATGGCAACTATTACGGGTCAAAAACCGATTACTACAAAAAGCGAAAAAATCCGTTGCGAACTTTAAAGTTCGTGAAGGAATGGTTGTAGGAACAAAAGTTACTTTACGTGGCGAAACAATGTATGAATTCTTAGATCGTTTGATCTCAATCGCATTACCACGTGTTCGTGACTTTAGAGGTGTAAACCCAAACGCATTTGATGGAAGAGGAAACTATACGCTTGGCGTAAAAGAACAATTAATTTTCCCTGAAATTGAGTACGATCAAGTTGAGAGTGTTCGTGGTTTTGATATCACTTTCGTAACGACTGCTGAATCTGACGAAGAAGCTCGCGAACTTTTGAAGTTGTTCGGGATGCCGTTCAGCAAACAATAAGGAGGGACCGAAGTGGCAAAAAAATCGCTTAAAGTAAAACAAAGTCGAAAGCAAAAGTACTCGACTCGTGAATACTCAAGATGTCGAATTTGTGGAAGACCACATTCAGTGCTTAGAAAATTTGGTATCTGCCGTATCTGTTTCAGAGAATTAGCCTATAAAGGTCAAATTCCTGGAGTCAGAAAAGCTAGTTGGTAATTCGAAAGGAGGTAATTGATCATGACAATGACTGATCCTATTGCAGATATGTTAACACGTATCCGTAATGCTAATATGGTTAGACATGCAAGCTGCGATATTCCAGCTTCAAATATGAAGAAGAACCTTGCTGAGATCTTAAAAACAGAAGGTTTCATCAAAGGATTCGATGTCATCGAAGACAGTAAGCAGGGCATGATTCGTGTTCAACTTAAATACACGAAAGACGAAGAAAGAGTAATTTCAGGACTAAAGCGTATCTCGAAGCCAGGTCTTCGCGTTTATGCAAACAGAAATGAAATTCCAAAGGTTCTTGGCGGCCTAGGTATTGCGATTCTTTCAACTTCTAAGGGAGTTATTACAGATAAAGAAGCTCGTAAAGCCGGTGTAGGTGGCGAAGTAATCTGTTACGTATGGTAATGACAATAGAAAACAGGAGGTGCCAGAATGTCACGTATTGGTAGATCACCAATTGACCTTCCTGAAGGCGTTACTGTAACAGTTGAAGCATCAAACTTAGTAACAGTAAAGGGTCCTTTGGGAACGCTCAGTGAAGAAATGAACAAAGACATGACAATCGCTATCGAAGATAAAGTTTTGACAGTAGCGCGACCGAGTGATAAAAAACATCACCGCGCACTTCATGGCCTTACACGTGCTTTAATTGCCAACATGGTAGTTGGAGTTACAAAAGGATATGAAAAGAAACTAAAAATCGTAGGTGTAGGTTATAGAGCAAGCAAAAAAGGTAAGACTTTAGACTTGCAACTTGGATTCTCACATCCAGTAGCGATGGAAGATCCAGAAGGTATTACAGTAGAAGTTCCTTCTAATACGGAAATCATCGTAAAAAGGAATCAACAAGCAACAAGTTGGTAACTATGCGGCGAAGATTCGTGCATGGAGAGAGCCTGAACCATATAAAGGTAAAGGTATCCGCTATGTAGACGAATATGTAAGACGTAAAGAAGGAAAAGCTGGTAAATAAGTAGGGAGTGACAAATATGATTACGAAAAAAAGTAAAAATGAAAACACGTAAAGCTCGTCAAAGACGAGTTCGTAAAAAAGTTTCCGGAACTCCTAACAAACCAAGATTAAACGTATTCAGAAGTTCAAAGAATATATATGCACAAGTGATCGACGATACTACTGGTACAACTTTAGCTGCTGCGTCATCTAAAGAAGTTGCAGATCAAGTTTCTAACACAGGAAACAAAGAAGCAGCTCGTTTAGTTGGCAAGCTAGTTGGCGAAAGAGCACAAGCTAAAGGTGTAGACACAGTAGTATTTGATCGTGCAGGTTATATCTATCATGGTAGAGTTAAGGAACTTGGCGACGGTGCCAGAGAATCCGGCTTGAAATTCTAATTAGGGAGGTAGCTTTTATGAAGGGTCAAAAGATTGACGCTAGCAAAATGGACCTCAAGGAGCAGGTTATTAACATTAACCGTGTTACGAAAGTTGTTAAAGGTGGACGTAACTTCAGATTCGCTGCTTTAGTAGTTGTTGGCGATGAGAATGGTCATGTTGGTATTGGTAAAGGTAAAGCGCAAGAAGTTCCTGAAGCGATTCGTAAAGCAATCGAAAACGCAAGCGTAACCTAATTGCTGTTCCTCGAGTTGGTACAACAGTACCGCATAAAATTGTTGGACGTTTCGGCGCGGGTAGAGTATTAATCATGCCTGCTGGCGAAGGTACAGGTGTTATCGCAGGTGGTGCTGTTCGTGCAGTATTAGAACTTGCGGGTGTTAAGGATGTTCGTGCGAAATCTCTCGGAAGTAATAACCCAAGAAACATGGCAAATGCAACTATTGAAGCATTAACTTCAATGAAAACAGTTGAACAAGTTGCTCGTGTTAGAGGTAAATCCGTAGAGGAAATATTAGGTTAGGGGGTATAACCTTGGCTACTACATTAAAAATTAAACTGGTAAAAAGCACAATTGGTGCTAAGCCAATGCATAGAAAAACGATTGAAGCATTGGGTCTTAAAAAGATCCGTCAAGTTGTTGAAAAACAAGACAATGCTGCAATGCGTGGTATGATTCATCAAGTTAGACATTTAGTAGAAGTAGAAGAAGTATAAATCGAGGAGGTGCGACCATGAAATTACATGAGTTAAGCCCATCAGCAGGTTCTACTAAAAAGCGTAAGCGTATTGGTAGAGGTACTGGTTCAGGAACTGGTACAACTGCAGGCCGAGGTATGCACGGTCAAAATTCGCGTTCAGGTGGAGGAGTTAGACCTGGATTCGAGGGTGGTCAAATGCCACTTTTCCGTAGAATACCGAAGCGAGGCTTCAGTAATCACATGTTCAAGAAAAATTGGACAACAATTAATGTTAAGGATTTAGAAGCATTCGATGCTGATACAATTATCACACCGGAATTGCTTTTAGAGTCTGGCGTAGTAAGTAAGTTAAATTACGGTCTTAAGATTCTTGGTGACGGTGAATTGACGAAAAGCTTTACAGTAAAAGCACACAAATTCACTCAGTCAGCAATTAAGAAGATTGAAGCTGCTGGAGGAAAGGCAGAGGTGATTTAATTTGCTCGCGACTTTAACGAATGCATGGAAAATTCCTGATTTAAGAAAACGTATCGGTTACACACTCATGATGATCGTCGTATTTAGATTAGGTGCAGCAATTCCTGTACCTGGAATAAATGGAGAACTTTTAGGAACGTTATTCAATGATGGCGGAGATGGCATCCTTAGCTTCTTCGACCTCATGTCTGGTGGATCTTTCAAGAACTTTACGATTTTCGCATTGGGTATATCACCATATATTACGGCATCAATCATTGTGAACCTTCTTCAAATAGCTATTCCTGCATTGGAGCAGCTTGCTAAAGAAGGGGAAGCTGGAAAAAAGAAACTCGTTCAAATGACACGTTATGGTACAGTTATTTTAGCGATTGTTCAATCCATTGGTATCACGTTAGGTTTATTCCGCAGAGCGTTTATTGACTTCAACTTTGTTTCAGCAACTATTGCGGTACTAACGTTGACAGCAGGGACAGCATTCTTAATGTACTTAGGCGAAAAATCACTGAAAACGGAATTGGTAACGGGATTTCTTTATTCATCTTCGCAGGTATTCTTTCGAGACTACCAAGCGGAACAATCTTAACTGTAAATCGTGTGATTTCAGGTGAGGTTAACGTTATTAGTTTAGTTATCTTTATAGTATTAGCAATTGCAGTTATTGCAGGAGTTATATACATTACGCAGGGAACGCGTAAAATCCCAGTTCAATACGCCAAGCGTGTTGTTGGGCGTAAGATGTACGGTGGACATAGCACACATATTCCGCTAAAAGTTAATCAAGCGGGTGTTATCCCTGTAATCTTCTCTATGTCACTACTGATGTTCCCACAAACAGTAGCGTCATTCTGGCCGAACTCAGACTTTTACGGTATGATTTCGAAGTACTTCTCACCAGCAGGTGTAGCTTGGAATGTACTTTATGCCATTCTCATTATGTTCTTCGCGTATTTCTATACGTCAGTTACTTTCAACCCAATTGAGGTTGCTGATAACATGAAGAAGAACGGTGGGTTATCCCTGTATAAGACCGGGTCGTCCAACAAGCGAATACTTAATGAGAACACTTACCGCCTTACATTGGCTGGTGGTATTTTCTTAGCGTTAGTAGCTGTGTTGCCAAATGCGATTCTTGCAATTCCAGCTCTAAGCGCATTACAAATGCGTTTTGGTGGAACAGCACTTCTTATAGCAGTGGGTGTATCAATTGAAACAATGAAGCAAATCGAAGCACAAATGGTAATGCGTAATTATCAAGGTTTCTTAAAATAAAAGCCGGGAGATGGTTGTAATGAGACTTATATTATTAGGACCGCCGGGTGCCGGTAAAGGTACTCAGGCTGCTGGAATTGCTGAAAAATACAGTATTCCACACATCTCTACGGGTGATATCTTCCGTAAAACATCAAAGAGGGTACGGAGCTCGGCAAGAAAGCTCAAGATTATATGAATCAGGCCTTCTTGTTCCGGACAGCTTAGTTGTAGATATTGTGGAAGATCGCCTTATGGAAGATGACGCAAAGTCAGGATTTCTACTAGACGGGTTCCCAAGAACTGTGAACCAAGCTGAAGCTTTAGATAAAGTATTATCTAAAATGAGCACGTCCCTTAATAAAGTTGTTAACATCAAAGTGGACTCAGGGATCTTAGTTGAGAGAGCTGTTGGCCGACGAATTTGTAGAGCATGTGCTGCTACATATCACATCAAATTTAATGCACCAAGTGTTGAAGGTGTTTGTGACAAGTGCGGTGGCGAACTTTATCAAAGAGATGATGACAACGAAGCAACAGTTTCAAAAAGAGTGAAAGTTTACCTTGATGAAACATCACCATTGATCGATTATTATGCTAAACGTGGCAAAATAGTTGAAATCGAAGGTGAGCAAGACATCGATAAGGTGTTTGCTGATATTGTAAAGGCTTTAGAGGTTTAGGGCATGATTGTCCTAAAATCAAAACGCGAGATTGAACTCATGCGCATAGCTGGGCAAATTGTCGCAGAGACCCACGATGTTCTTCGTGGGCTCGTAAAGCCCGGAATAACAACTCAGGAACTAGATGCAGTCGCTGAGAGTACAATACGGAAATTAGGTGGTGAACCAGCGTTTAAAGGTTACGGTGGTTTTCCGGCGAGTATATGTGCTTCTGTCAACGATGAAGTGGTTCATGGGATTCCAGGAAAAGACTTCTTAATGAAGGCGATATCATAAGCATAGACATAGGCTCTATTTACAAAGGTTACTACGGTGACTCTGCCAAAACTCACGCTGTGGGCAAGGTTAGTAATGAAGCCAGTCAACTTATTGAAGTCACAAAAGCAAGTTTCTATGAAGGTTTAAAGGTGTGTCGACTCGGATATCGATTATCAGATATCGGTCATACCATACAAACATTTGTTGAAAGTAAAGGATACAGCGTAGTTCGGGATCTAGTCGGTCATGGTATTGGTACTCAAATGCATGAAGATCCGCAGATACCTAATTACGGGCCTCCCAACAAGGGACCTAGACTTCAAGCAGGTATGGTTTTAGCTATCGAACCCATGGTTAATCAAGGTACTTATCATGTTGAGACACTACTCGATAACTGGACGGTTGTTACTGTCGACAGGAAGTTGTCAGCTCATTACGAACATACAGTCGTGATCACGGAAGATGAGCCGATGATCCTGACAAGCTTAACATAAATGAGGTGGTTTATATGGTAACCACAACAGATATTTTGATCGGTCAATTTGTTAAATCAAAAGCTGGTCGAGATAAGGATAGAATTTTCATTATTATTGAGATTGTTGACGAAGTTTATGTTAGAATAGTGGATGGAGATTTAAGACGGATCGAAAGTCCGAAACGTAAGAAAATCAAACATCTGGCTAAGATGAACCAAGTCAGTGACGATATTCAGCAAAAGCTGAACGATAATCGGAAAGTTACGAATCAAATGGTAAGGCGTGAAATTGAGAAGCTGGGAATGATTTAGTCCCAAAACAGGAGGGATTACAGTTAATGGCCAAAGCGATGCGATTGAAGTAAAAGGTACAGTAGTTGAAGCCCTACCGAATGCGATGTTCAGAGTTAAATTGGAAAACGATCATGAAGTTCTTGCTCATATTTCAGGTAAACTTCGAATGAACTTCATTCGGATCTTACCGGGTGACAAGGTAACCTTAGAATTGTCTCCATACGATCTAACTCGTGGACGCATTACGTGGCGAGGTAAGTGATAAGGAGGAAAACCGATGAAAGTTAGACCATCTGTTAAACCAATGTGCGAAAAGTGCAAGGTTATTAAAAGAAAAGGCAGAGTAATGATTATCTGCGAAAACCCAAAGCATAAGCAAAAGCAAGGGTAATACAAAAATCACCCAATGGATTGGTGCGGCTGTTGAGTGTGGGAGCTCCCCCACTTGATATCAAAACATTCGGATGAAGTATATATTGTTTGACAAGACGTTCAAATAGGAGGTGCTATTGAATGGCGCGTATAGCAGGTGTTGACTTGCCAAGAGATAAGCGAGTTATTATTGGCTTGACTTATATCTTCGGTATTGGTAGAACAACATCTTCTCAAATCCTAGAAAAATCTGGAATTAGCGAAGATACTCGAGTTAAGGATTTGACTGAAGAAGAAGTTAGTAAATTAAGAGCAACAATAGAAGAAGATCACAACGTAGAAGGTGACCTTCGTCGCGAGATTGCAATGAATATCAAGCGTTTGAAGGAAATCGGTTGTTACAGAGGAATTCGTCATAGAAAAGGACTTCCAGTTCGTGGACAAAAGACGAAAACTAACGCACGTACTCGTAAGGGTCCACGTCGTGTAGCAGCAAAGAAGAAGAAGTAGGAGGTTAGGTCATGGTAGCTAAGAAAGCTCGTTCGACGCGTAGAAGACGACGCGAACGTAAGAATATTGAACGCGGTCAAGCACATATCAAGTCGACTTTCAACAACACGTTGATTACATTGACTGACGTGCAAGGCAACGCAATTTCTTGGTCTAGTGCCGGAAGCCTAGGCTTCAGAGGATCAAGAAAATCGACTCCATTTGCTGCACAAATGGCTGCAGAAGCTGCTGCTAAAGCTGCAATGGAACATGGTTTAAAGACGGTAGAAGTATTTGTTAAAGGTCCAGGTTCTGGGCGTGAAGCCGCTATTCGTGCGCTTCAAGCAACAGGACTTGAAATCAGCATGATTACGGACGTAACTCCGATTCCACATAATGGCTGTAGACCACCAAAACGTAGAAGAGTTTAATTTTACTGGGAGGTGTAAAAATGGCTAGATATACAGGTCCATCCTGTCGATTATGCCGAAGAGAAGGTCAGAAACTTTACCTTAAAGGCGATCGATGCTATACAGATAAATGTGCCCTAACTAGACGCGCTCAAGTGCCTGGACATCACGGTGCAAGACGTACTAAGTTATCTAACTATGGTGTACAATTAAGAGAGAAACAAAAAGTTAAGCGTTATTACGGATTATTGGAAGGCCAATTCCGTGCAACATATGACCGTGCTGAAAAAATGCATGGTATTACAGGTGAGAACTTCCTTCAACTTCTTGAAATGCGTTTCGATAATATTATTTATCGTTTAGGTTTCGCAAGTTCAAGAAAAGAAGCACGTCAACTTGTAAACCTGGTCACTTTACGATCAATGGTCGTAAAGCAGATATTCCATCAATGGAACTTAAAGTTGGTGATGTTATTGCTGTTAAGGCAAATAGCAAGAATTCTGCTAAGTTTAAAGCAATGGTAGAGCGTTCAGCTACGACTCCTAACTGGTGTGAGTCTGACGTTGAAAAAATGGAAGGTAAGATTATTTCACTTCCAGTTCGTGGTGATATTGATCTTCCAATTGAAGAGCATCTTATCATCGAGCTTTACTCTAGATAGTCTAGGGGAACAAGGTAACGGTATTGTTTACCCTCATAGTTAACTATGAAGAGGGAGGGTTTGTAGAGTGATAGAAATTGAAAAACCGGTAATAGAGTGTTTAGACTTAAGTGAGGACAACACCTACGGCAAATTTGTAGTAGAACCTCTTGAAAGAGGATACGGTACAACACTGGGCAATAGCCTAAGAAGAATTCTATTATCTTCTTTACCTGGAACAGCTGTTAAATGGATTAAGATTGACAATGTTCTTCATGAGTTTTCGACAGTACCTGGTGTACGCGAAGATGTTGTTGAAATTATTCTTAACCTTAAGAGTCTTTCGGCAAAGATTCACTCAGACGATGATACAAAAATACTGCGTATTGATGCAGATGAAGCTGGCGTCATTACTGCTGGCGATATCAAAGCTGATGCAGACGTTGAAATTCTTAATACAGATATGT
>LQAI01000143.1_pt1 | contig 15246 bp, 17 predicted proteins | sample 1535821 | NCBI WGS metagenome assembly LQAI01 (sample SAMN04331586, study PRJNA305678) | bioreactor metagenome | isolation source: bioreactor_5 inoculated with Wadden Sea sediment 1st replicate of a... | place: Germany:Bremen | reverse complement strand
TTTGAATCGTTTTACAGGATAATGACGCTTGCCGGCAACCAGTTGAAAAAGCTTGGCAGCTATTGCGAAAAACAGCGACAGTTTTTTTGATGCGGCAATAACTACAGCACTGCAATGTTCCGGTTTTTAAAAAGCGAAAGTTAGCCAGTTGTTGTTAAACCCGAAAGTTGAGTCTATTAACAAGTAAACACCAGCTTCAGCCGTTTCACCCATAGCAACGAAGGAGCTGCGGGTGAAATCGGACTGAGTGGTATTGTTGGCAATCATCCGCGTTACCGTCCCGCTTTTCCTGCCGGGCATACAAACTCACACTTTCTACAAAATTTTATTGTAGGCTGTTTGCCATAGTTGTTTTTGGAACTTTGGGTAACATCCTTTTCCATTCTTATATTACAGAGCTCTCTATTATAAGTGCCATCCCTTCCAGGCAAGGATTCAGAAAATTCAATTGATTTGAAAATTGAAGCTTTCTCACCCATGGCATTTTCCGGGCAAACGCTTCTGCAGAGATTTTTACAATCGGCACAGGGATCAAATTCTATTGGCCCGGTTGAGTGTATCTCAGCATCTAAGAATAAAGCCCTGAGCCGAATTCTGGGACCATTTGACGGAGTTATAATCATATTATTCTTCCCAATACATCCAAACCCGGCAAGCACAGCTGCATCTTTAAGAAAAATTCCTCCTTTTTCAACGTAATAATGAAGTTTGCGGGTTTTTATCTTCAAATTATCTTCAATCTGTTGACTTGTCCGCTTTATGATATCAATCAGTATTCGGTTGCCAAGTGTACCTCTCCCATCCCACCAATCAAGCTTTGGATCATCTTCTGGATGTGAAAGGCCGATCACGAGTACGGTTCTTACAGAATCAGGCCAGGTGAATAATTTGTTGTCTTGAAGAGCCACGTCATCTATAATGAATTCGTTATCAGGAAGTTCCTCATCATCCTTAACAGGATTCATTGTGCCATAATCCACCATTTTATTATATATCATATGAGACGCCGATACTTTAAGCGCCTCCATTCTTGTGATACCGGCAAGCGTTGCCCCGTTTTCAATTGCAGTGCGAATTATCCAGTCTCTCATCTCCATGAATCCAATCCTCCCATCGCCCTTGTTTTGACCATATTCCCTGTTGGGCAAGAAAAGGTCTTCGAACAGCCTATTCCAAAGCCTATTCACTTAAATTTATTAAGCAGGCCTTTTTCATTAAGAAATTCCACCACCCGGGTCGTTTCCCCGGCCCCCATGGTGCCGCCCAATGAAACCGCAACAGAACAGGCCTCCAATATTTCCTCCACAGTTGCACCGACTGCCAGAGCGTGATCGGTCTGGAAGAGTACACAGGACCGACAGCCATGAACAAGGGCACCTGTTAAGGCCATGAGCCGTTTGATTTTCCCGGGCAGCGCCCCATCCTTATAGACCTCAATGGGCAATGCATCATATGCTTTTCCAACTTCGGGAAGGCATTTTCTGTAAAGATCCCACATGTCTCCGATCTGATCGTGAAGTTCCGACTGATGTGCCATTTTCCTCTCCTTTTATTTAGGGTTTGATTTTTAATTAAAATTACTATAAATAAATTGAATAGAAAAATGAAATAAATTGATTAAAACAATAAAAATCATAGATAGTAGTGAATCATGCATATTCCCATAGACCTTTTAAACACCTTTGTGGTGCTAACTGAAACAAGAAATTTCACACTGGCCGGCAAACGGATCCACAAATCCCAGTCCGCCGTCAGCATGCAGATCAAGCGCCTGACCGAAACCGTGGGAAAACCCCTGATCGAGATGGAGGGGAAAAAGGTTCGATTAAGCCCCATGGGAGAATTGGTGCTGGAACATGCCCAAAAAATTCTAAGCGTTCATGATGCTGCCATGACAGCCATCAACAAGTTGGAGCTGAAAGGAAGGGTGAGACTGGGTGCCCCGGAAGACTATTGCTCTCTTTTTGTCCCCCAGATCCTGGCGGGTTTTGCCTGGGATTACCCGGATATCCGGGTGGATGTGATCTGCCGACCCAGTGCCCAGCTCTATGGAGATCTGCTCCAGGGAAAACTCGACCTGGCCATCTGCACGGCACTGGATGTTGACGGGGAAAAATCTTTCAGGACCCTGTTGTCTGGGTGACTCATGACAAAACCGCAATGCTGGAAAAAGACTCCCTACCGCTGGCGGTTTACAGACATGACTGCTTGTACCGGAAATGGGCCATGGAAGCACTCGAAAAAATCAACCGACCCTTCCATGTGGCGTATATGAGCCCCAGCATCTCAGGCATTCTGGCTACGGTGCGGTCGGGTCTTGCCGTGGCACCGGTGGCGCTGAGTGTGGCAGGTGAGGATGTCCAAATAATCGGACCTGAAGACGGATTGCCGGTCCTGCCGATAGCCGATGTCTGCCTGTACGGGACCTGTGATTTAAAAAATCCATTGGTGGCGAATCTGGCAACCCATGTCCGTGAATCCTTTGATACAAGGAGAAAACGCTGTCTTGCCTCTGAAAATTCCAAATAAAATATCCCCTGCAAAAATTACCATTTGCCAGCAAGCATGCATGAATAATACAAGAGTCTATCTTTATGTTCAGCGACTTGTCTGTGCGGGGATATAACAGCCAAGTTTTTTCGAAAACCAAGCGCTTCCGAAAAGCCGCTATCCCCCCCGGGTCGGCGGCAGCGTTTTGTTCAACGAAGCCGCTATCGCGACAGAAAAAACAAAAATCAAGTATACTCCTTAAGTGCCCAATAGCGGGTATGTAAATATCATTTTAATATCAGGAGGAGTATACCATGAAACTCACATTCCACACCCCTGCCAGGAAAGTATAGGGAATTTCCAATATAGATATTTTGATATTAATTCAGAAGGGTAACTGTTTTGATCAGTGTGAATCAAATTCACTCGATGAATCGTATTTAGAATAGATTTTTCTAGCATATTCCATTATGATCAATCCTCAATGAAGAACTATCCCGTTTCTGATATGCAATTCGCCTCCAGACGGCTCTGACTAGTATAGTGCTTATGATGTTCTCCGGGCCTATAAAGATCAATATGGAATAGAACAAAACTTTGGATTTCGGAAAAATACACCTGTTGTCAATTGCGTTTTTCTAATTTGATGACCATGAATGGTTCAATTTCTCGTGACCCCTGACAGAAAATTTTGGACATACTGGATCAAAACAGATAGGGTTGAACCTCCGGCATGTCAGGTACAATGATAAAAAGATGTCCTGTCGGGGGTATCCGATAATCGAAACCCAGAACTTGTTTTGAGAGAAATCATATGATCAAATCCATGAATGCCGCGTGGTGGGTTCAGCGCTGGGCAGAGCTTCACCCTGAAAAACCGCCGTTATATTTGAAGAAACCGTCCTCAATTATAAAGATCTCTGCAAAGAGCGGACCGGACGAGCTGCTGGCTGCTGTCCATTGGTATTGAAAAAGGGGACAGAGTGGCAGCAATGCTGGACAACTGTCTGGAGTTCCTCGATTTATTTCTGGCATGCTCCAGGCTGGGTGCCATTTTTGTCCCTATTAATTTCCGTATTACCTCGCTGGAACTGGATTATTTCATCAAGAACTGCAGGCCCAGGCTCTTTGTTTATGGAGACGATTTCTCAGAGGTTGTCAATTCTCTCAGGATCGACAGCTATCTGCCCCCCATTTTGGTGTCTGTGGTAGGAAACAGCCAATATGTCAATCGTTATGATTTTTCTGAGGAGACGGTTAAATTTGAAGGCCAGCAGGTATATTTGACCCGGTCTCTTGCCCCGTCCGATCCTGAAGAACCCCAGGTCATCATGTATACTTCAGGAACGACGGGAAAACCCAAGGGCGCGGTTCTATCACACAGGAAAACGTTTTTTAACTGTTTAAATGCAGATATTTTTTTCGAGCTCCATTTCAGAGATATCATGTTGATTTTCCTGCCACTTTTTCATTCAGGCGGGTTGTTTATTCAAGCGGCTCCAACCTTTTACAAAGGCGCAACCCTTGTTCTTCATCGGAAATTCGATCCCGTGAAAATATACACAGATATTGAAAAATACCGTGTAACAAAATTTTTGGGAGTTCCGACCGTTTATCGGGAATTGCTGAAAGTTCCTCCTGAAAAAAGGTCTGATATCTCGTCACTCAGGGTTTGCGCCGGAGGTGGAGAAAAATTGACAGAGGATCTGGTCAAAAAATGTTTTGAGGCTGGACTGGCATTTCGTCAGATTATGGGACAGACAGAAACCTCCATTCTCCTATGGGCATCTGAGAAAGATCCATTGAAGAAGCCCGGAACAGTCGGGAGACCAGTGTTTCATGCAGAAGTCTCAATTCTGGATGAAAAAGGGAACTCAACAAAGCCAGGTGAAACAGGAGAAATTGTCGTACGCGGATCAATTATGATGAAGGAGTACTGGCAGGATCCAGTTAAAACGGATGAAACCATTAAAAACGGGTATCTGCATACCGGAGACCTTGCCCGGATGGATGAAGACGGCTTTTTTTACCTGGCCGGCCGGTCCGGGGACATGTACATATCAGGCGGTGAGAATGTGTATCCAGCGGAAGTGGAACAGGTGCTCAAGACACACCCGGATATTGAAGAGGTTGCGGTGGTCGGTGTTCCTGACGAAAAATGGGGTGAAACAGGACACGCATTTGTCACTAAAACCGCTTCATCTTCTTTAAGTGAAAGCGATGTGATCGCGATCTGCGATGGAAAACTTGCAAAATATAAATGGCCGAAAAGGATAAGTTTTTGCAGTGATTTTCCCCGCACCTCGTTAGGAAAAATTAAAAAGCCCGAACTGATCAAAAATTATGGAATTGAGAAATGAATCCAAAAAACTGTTAAAAGGGAAGAAAATCCTTATTGTTGATGACGAGGCGTATGTCCTGGATTCTTTGATCGAGTTGTTGGATATGTGTCTAATAGATACCGCATTGTCTTTTGAAGACGGGAAAAAACGGCTTGAAGATCATGACTATGACATTGCCAGACTGGATATAATGGGCGTAAAAGGGTTTGAACTGCTGAAAGTTACAAATGATCGCAGGATTCCGGCGATCATGCTGACGGCAAATGCTCTTTCGGAAGAGAACCTGAAAAATCCGCAAAGGATTGTGCCGCCTATTTCGCGCCCAGGGATAAAATGGCGGATATCGATTTATTTGTCGCAGATGTCTTTATGCATTGGAAAAGAAAAGAAAAAAAATACCTGTGAAAAATGGCTTCACCGACTCAGCGGATATTATGACAGCCGATTCCAAGGAACAAATTTGAGAGACCAGGAAAAAATTTCGGTGATTATTTTTATCAGGCTTGAGGTCATCACGGAAATCGGATACAAATGAAAAACAAGAACCTTGAATAAGGGCATATTCGGACATCAGGCTTGTACTTTTGGAAAATCAAGACTTTGGCCGGAATAGGTGGCTTTAAGCCAATCAAACAAGTTTAAGAATACTTTATGTGTGTAACTTAAAATGTGCAAGCTCATTCGAACCTGCTGTATTTGTTGTGCTTTTATCTAAAAGTTGGTGAGCTTGAATGCTTGTAACCGGCTGAATTTAAATAGATTCCAAAATTGATCTGCAATTTTTAGGTGTTTTTCATGAATGCCACGGAGATTTCAACTGGTAAATCCAAAATGAAGAATTGAGAAATTAGCGGATGAAGCATACAGCCAATAGATATTTTCCAAGATGGATAGCCTTTACTGTCACGTGTATCCTGTTTCTTTTTATTGTTTTTGGCGCTTGGTTTTTTCAGGTTCAGGAAAAACAACAACGTGAATCTGCTGAAGCGAACCTTTTGGCCATTGCTGATCTCAAGGCCGGCCAGATTGTTAACTGGCGGAATGAAAGGCTTTCTGATGCAAAAGTTCTTATGGGGCGAATTGATCTCATCGATTCCATAGAACGCTATTTTTCTTATCCAACTGAACAGGAAAAGGCTATAATACTTCGACGTCTGCAATCTGTCAAAGAATCTTATGGATACGAGGATATTCTTGTTGTCAAAATTGAAAAACAGATTGTTCTCAGCTTGGGTTCCGAAGTGGGGTTGTGTTCGGCATATGCTCAGGTTCTGGATGAGGCCGTTAAAAACGCAGCCCCATGTGGACTCCTTTACACGCCATCCATGATGGTTCTTTTCCCCATTTATCGGTTATTGTTCCTTTGTTGGAAAAAAAAGTTCCAGGAATCCGATAGGCGCCCTTGTACTGGTATGTGACGCTGCCCAGTTCCTTTACCCACTTATTCAATCCTGGCCGACACCAAGCACCACGGCAGAAACGCTTCTGGTCCGTCAAGATGGAAACGATGTGCTCTTTTTGAACGATTTGCGTCATCAGAAAGACTCTGCCTTGAAACTCAGAATCGATTTGTCTCGGGAAGATCTACCTGCGGCCAAAGCTGTAAAAGGGATCACTGGAATTGTTGAAGGCAAGGATTACCGTGGGGTGGAGGTCATTGCCGCCATTCTTTCGGTTCCGGATTCTCCATGGTTTATGGTTTCCAAAATGGATGCCTCTGAGGCTTTTGCCGAATGGCACTTTCGATCGATTATGATCCTGGTATTCATCCTGGGTATGGCGGTTCTCATAATAGCGGCGGGTCTTTTGATTTGGCAGCGAAGTCTCAAAACCTATTATAAAGAGCTGTATCAATCAGAGTTTGTTTTGAATAAAGCCCTGAATTTTTATCGAATAACCCTGCACTCTATTGGAGACGCAGTGATTACCACTGACGACAAAGGCTGTGTGGAATTGATGAACCCGGTAGCCGAAATGCTCACCGGTTGGAAGCAAGGGGAAGCAAAAGGACAATACTTGAACGAAGTGTTTCATATCATTGATGAAGAGACACGCCGTCCCGTTGACGATCCCGTAAAAAAAGTCTTCAAGGAAAAAAAGTGTAGATTTGACCAACCATACCCTTCTCATCAATAAAGATGGCCGTGAATTCCCAATTTTGGACAGCGGTGCACCCATTGTTATGGATGATGGGCAGATCGCTGGAGTTGTTCTGGTGTTTCAGGATGATTCCAAACGTAGAGAGTCTCAAAAGATCATTAAAGAAAACGAAAAAAAATACCGCTCCTTAATTGAGTATTCGTCAGACCATATATTTATGCTGAATCTTGAAGGAATCTATATAGCAAGCAATGATCGTATCGATGCGTTTGATATCCGGTCCGGTGAAAAATTTGCCGGCAAGTCGATAGGCGAAGTCTATGAACCTGAGGCGGCGTTTTTTATCGGAGCAAACTTGACGAAGTGATTACCAAAGAAACTCCTGTCGATTTTGAACATGAAATGAATACCCCCAGGGGCTTACGATATCATCATGACACACTGTACCCGATTTATCTTAATGAAAAGCTGTGGTCCATCGGCGGTATTTGCCGTGATATTACTAAACAGCGCCGGCTTGAAAAAGAACATTTAAAGCTCCAGCAGGAGTTGCATCAGTCTCAAAAGATGGAAGCGATCGGCACACTTGCCGGCGGAATTGCCCATGACTTTAACAATATTCTTTCTTCCATTCTCGGATTCAGCCAGCTGGCGCTTGATAAAGTTGAAAAAAACACAGAACTTGAAGACGATCTCCAGGAAGTCCTTTCCGCTGGAAACCGTGCCAGAGAGCTTGTCAAGCAGATCCTTAGTTTTGCCCGAAAGTCAGAAGAGGAGACCAGACCGCTGCAACCGGGTATCATCATAAAAGAGGTTACTAAATTTCTGCGGTCATCTATTCCCACGTCAATCGAAATCAGGCAGACGGTTAACAGTGACTCTTTCATCATGGGCAACCCGACCCAGATCCACCAGATACTGATGAATCTCTGCACCAATGCCGCACATGCCATGGAAGATCATGGCGGCGTACTTGAACTCAGCATTCAAGACATCTCCTTTGAATCCGGTTCCAGAAAAGAAATCATTGATTTGAAACCGGGAGATTATGTCCAGATCAAGGTGTCAGATACCGGGGCAGGCATTCCTGACGACCTTATCGACTTGATTTTCGATCCTTTTTTTACAACAAAAGGGATTGGCGAGGGGACCGGGATGGGGCTTTCCGTGGTTCACGGCATTGTTGAAACCTATGGCGGAAAAATTACGGTTGACAGCTATCCCGGCAAAGGGTCGACGTTCACAATATATCTGCCAATCACAAAAAAACGCCGATTGGATCGCACTGAAAGGGCCGAAAACCTGCCTTCAGGTTCAGAGAAGATCCTTTTTGTGGATGATGAGGCATCGCTTGCCAAAATGGTGAAGCTGATTCTGGAACAACAGGGATATTCTGTTGAAATAGAGACCAACAGTGTCAATGCGCTGAAATTGTTCCAGTCAAAACCAAAAGAATTTGATTTGATTATTACGGACATGACCATGCCGGGCATGACTGGAGATAAGCTGTCAATTGAGTTGATGAAAATACGACCGGATATCCCGGTCATTTTATGCACGGGCCACGGCAAGAAGATATCTGATAAAACCTTAGGTGAAATCGGTATCAAAGCGTTCGTATACAAACCGATTATGAAGGCTGATCTGGCGGAAATCGTTCGGAAAGTGCTGGATGATTCCAAAGTATAGGCAATTCTTTCTGCGGGTCTTCTAAACCGTATTTCAAAACAATGCCCCCCTCATTTTATGTTCCCCACGTTTTGTATCCCAGACGTCCACGACAAGCTGGCAGGTTTTGAGAAAGGTGACATATCATAGCACGACAGAGATTATCCCTATTCCCGGATGTGTCAAAGCGGTGGCATTTTCGGCATATCTGATAAAATCCGCTGCTGTCTTTGTGTCAGGTATGCGGTTGGATTCAGGGGAGACCATTTGTGTGGACTGGGCAGGATGGCCGCCATCCACGCAGCCTGATCCGGGCTCAGACCCGCGGCGGTGGTGTTGAAATAACGATGGGCTGCAGCCTGAGCCCCCAGAATGCCGGTGCCCCAGTCCACGGCATTCAGATACATTTCCAGGATACGGGATTTGTCCCATATCAGTTCCATGAGAATTGCATACCAGACCTCTCCCAGTTTACGTACCGGATTACGGGTAGCCGGCAGAAAAATGGATCGGGCCGCCTGCATGGTGATGGTACTGGCGCCTCTGAGAGATTTTCCTTTCAGTACATCATTAATGACAACCTTTATTTCCTGAAAATCCAGGCCATGGTGGGTGAGAAACCGCTGGTCTTCCCCGGCCATAACTGCCTGGTGCAGATAGAGGGAAATGTCTGACAGGTCCCGCCATTCATAGGTATGCGCCACATAGGGCGTATCAAACCAGTGGTGTCGAAGCCGTTCCCACATCATGTTGATGGTGAAAGGCAGCGCAATGTATTTCAGGGCCAGCACTTGAAAAAGAGACAGGACAATCAGAACCAGAAAACATTTTATCAGTGTTTTGGTCACCCATCCGGTGATGGACCGCCATAATGCTTTTTTTTCTTGGCTTTCATGATTTTACTTGAATCGTACCGGCAATCCCGACAGTTGTCAATCCGGTCCGGCCATGGTATAGGCACGGGCATAAAAGATCGATCTTGAAACGTGAACCCAAAGTGCGGCATAAATTATCATGACATACAATTTTGATCCGGAAAAATGGTATGATAATGAGTTCTACCTGCTTCAGTTAAAGCGCAGACAAGGAAAACTTGACCAGGAGGAGTACGAACAGGCCTTGACCGATCTGGACCGTCGCATGGACGAAATGTGGCAGCGCCTGGACGGGGCTTATCAGGTCAATCAGGAGAGATGACCGGTGTGAACGCCATGACACCGGGGTGAGACACGGATAATTCCGCTCAATGTGCCCTGGCAGTAAAACCCCATCATGCCGATATTTCCGGCCATCTGCAGGGTGTTTGACAAAAGTCCGGAACCGATCAGTATTTGTTTCAGTGGGATAACGCCAGACAACATACGGGCGTTGATCATGATACTGGTGCAGCAGATACAGGGCTTTGCCGGTGGCAGCGGCTGCCCGGCCGTCAACGGTGGTAGAAAAAGAATTGTCGATCCGTTCTTCATTCTCCAGATGGATTCATGAAATATTCTGTCTAACCAAAGCATGGGGATTGTAGATGCCCACCAAAGATTTCCGGGTGACAAGCCAGATTGTATCATCTGCACCGGGACTGATATTTACCACCGCATCACAATCACTAAAGGCTGTAATGACTTGTCACCGCAGCCTTTAGTGAAACACTTTGGTCGATGGTGAGTTTCCACCATGGATAATACCAGCTGCCTTGCTTCTGTGCTTTCACATGAATCAAATTCTGGCTTCCATCAACCATGACCAGACCATCCTGATTGTCAAGAAATGCATAAACTCCGCCCAAAAGACTTCCCGTCTCCACAGAAAGCTTTGCCAACTCTTCTCCGTCCCGGTGTCTGAGAAGACGGATCATCGGCGCTCTGTTCAGCATACTGGTGCTCAGGACAAACGGTTTGCCATCCGACCGGATTAGTACGGTGGGGCAGGCCGCCAAAAAAACTGCTGACCGCCGTCACATCATTTTCACCCGGCCCGGGAATCGGTGTCGTATCAGAAGATGCAATGTCCCCATGCATACTGGAAGTACCCGGCGAAATCCATGAGATCATCAATCCTTTTATTATTCAAACTTTTTGCAAGATACAGCTTTTTGTTGTAACGTTATTTTTGAGAAACTTTTTGCAGATACAATTTGAATTGTTGAATCTTGGGGCTGTTACCTCTGTGCAAGTATGATTGAAGTTTAATGAAAATAATCATGGCAGCATTACTGATCCGCACATGAACTTGTTGGGTGACGTCGACATAAGGTGATATGGCAATCATAGCAACACTTAAACAGCGTGTACGTGATCTCAAGGCGGAAACCTTTGCTCTTTACCTCGCTGCACGCGACCCGAGAACACCATGGTATGCAAAGTTTCTTGTTGCAGGTATCGTCGCCTATGCCTTCAGCCCCATTGATCTGATCCCTGACTTTGTGCCGGTTCTGGGCTATCTGGATGATCTCATTCTGATACCATTAGGCATTGCCTTGGCTATCAGGTTGGTCCCTCATCAAGTCCTAACGGAGTGCCGAGTGCGAGCACAGGAAGCTATCCGGAAAGGAAAACCCGTTAGCCTGGCTGCAGGTGCGGTAATTATCGCAATCTGGCTCATTTTGGCTGCGCTTTACATCGGATGGGTCTATGATGTATTTAAAATGAAATCGTGAGCATGCCCAACTGATTGTCTATTTGCCAGAGGATGAACTATAGTCGACACCTCGTTAAAATAGGGGTGGCCAGATCTTCCCTGGGATTAACACCAATTAATCCAAAAAGACAAGCGGTAAAATGACCACCCAAGAGAAACTGATCAAATGTAAACTGAGGATACTCGAACCTGCTGAATATCTCAAAAACGTATCCCAAGCCTTCAAAATAAAAGGAATATTCTGCCAGCACTTCTATGACATCAAAAAAGCCTATGATGAGCACGGGATTGAAGAGTTAAAAGAGAAAAGCGGTGCTTAAAGTGTGCCCGTAGCTCAGCTGGATAGAGCATTGGACTTCGAAGCCTAAAATTAAAATTTTCAAAATCTGCAATAAAAATAAATCGTTAAATTTCAAGAGGAATCATGTCGGAGCGTGCCCTGATTGAACTTTATCAAACGGTGGTACCCAAAAAAACGATATAATCAAATCATGATGAACTATCGAATTTTTAGAATCAATAGCATTGATTTAAGGACCTTAAATCCATTAAAATATCAAGTTTAAGGGATTGGGGGGGACGTCGATAAAACAGACAAATCCAAATTTTATCCTAATAAAGACTCCCAAGAACAAACAAGGGCTCTCTGTAATCTTTGGGCTGTTGTGATAAGAATATTGGTTTGCCCGGCTTCAATCTTTTGGACCGTCCTTATGTTTAACTGAGCAAGCTCAGCAAGTTTTCCTGCGTAATATTTCGTGCCATCCTTTCCCGGCGTAAGTTGCTACCGAAACATTTTAATTCTGTTTTAATTTTATTCTCGTCCATACGTCCCATTATGCCGTATAAAAAACATTGACAACACGGCATAATAGGGCGTAATGAATAAAGTACACTAGGCTATAAAAAAGGGAAATACTATAGCATGTACTATTATTGGCAGCATTGAGGTGTTTGAGAGTTCAGCAATTTCTTTTGGCCTTCACGGCTTCCCCCCCCAAGACAGAAAGCCTGGCAATCGCGACGTATATAAATTTGAAAGAGCCGGAGGGTAGATTTCGTCTCTGGTTAAATCCTGTAATTAATCATCCAAGGAGAGTAACAATGGAAAATAATAAAATAAAATTCCGTACAGTGTGTGCCTGGTGTGATTGCCTGATTTCTGAAAAAGAGTGCCTCAAAACAGAAAATCGTCTAGCCCTGTCGCAAAATGGCGTAATTATCAGTTACGATATATGTGTAAGGTGCCATAGAAAACTCGACAAGCCTTCTGGTTTAAAGCATAAGGAAGAGAACGATGTTTGATTTCTTAGATGATTTTTTTCAGATGGATCGAAATCGGTATTATCAGAGGCTTGAGCGAGGAACTGGCCAACGAAGAACTTGAGTGCCGCAGTCTTGAAGCCGAATGCGAAACAGACGAAGAAGAAAAATAATTCCACAACCCTTCAATCCCTTTCTATTCAAGCATTCTCTACCCCACAGTTCATAAATTCACCCAGGTATTAATGTGATCTCACTCACATAGAAAGACATTTTCCCGACTTTTAACCATCAGTAGTGATTCTTATTACTGTCTCTCCAGTCCCGTGTGAATAACCCCATGGCATCCATTGAAACCTTCAGTAGACGGTTTGGTCTGTCCCAGAATGAAGCGGAGATAGTCAAGAAGGCCTTTTGAATGGAACCTGGAGACACATTGTTCTACGTCATTAACGCATTCACAGCCGCAGCCAAGGCAGATTGGTTTGGCCACAGCGGACGTGTATAAATTCGAAAAAGCCGGTGGCCAGCTCCTTTCCATGGTCAAGTCATAGTTCTCGTTTATGTAGCCCTGTAATGATCAGAATTGCAGGGCTTTATTATTCACAACTCTCAATCTCACGGAGGAAAAATATGGTTTATGAAATCAGATGCAGTTGGTGCGGAATACTGATCGGCACCAAAGAAAAAGAAGAAAACGAATTCGCAGTGGCCATGAAGATAGAGGGGGTTCCTGTATCCCACTCGATATGCGCAAATTGCAAAAAAGCCGTGTCAAAAGAATATGGACTGAATCAAGGAGGGAAAAACAATGGATAGTATATACACCTGCCCATCATGTGGGAAATGTTATACACGCCGCCATACGCCGGAGTCATACATCGGAAACAATTGTTTTGAATGCTCTTTCTGGCTGGGGAAAACTGACTACCCGGATTACATTAAAGAACACCAGGTCATCATCAACGGTGAGCATTTTATGCTGGGCGAAACCGAAGGTCCTTTTCGGGGTTTCGGTGGCAGGAGGTTCAAAATTCAGTTCTTTGATGGCCGTATCATCGAGACCACCAACCTTTGGGGGCAGGGTCCTATCCCGGAGCTCTTCAGGCATATGCTGCCGGACAATGCTGTGTTCCTGCCTGTGGATGAAAAATCAGCGTTTGGAGGTGCCTATGTTTGATTTCGACTGGTTTGATGACCCCGTATATCCCTGGATGATTATTGGTCCGCTTTCAGAAGAATTGCCTGATGAAGAGCGGGAACGCCGTCAGCTTGAAGATGATATTGATCAGGATGATGACGAATAGTTGCAGTTAACGTATTGTAATCATGGTAATTAAAGTAGTTCTCATCCCGTAGCACCAGAACCCGGTGCCTACCCAGTATCACCCAAGGCCCAGTGCCAACCAGGCAGCATTTAGCCGGTATTGTTTATCGGTCAATCACCAACGCGCAGTGCTTATCAGTTAAATTGCTGTGCTCATCAAAGCAATACCCATAATTCAATGCCAATCCCATAGTCCCATTCCAGTATTCCGCTTTCTTGATGGGTCTTTTCTTGACCCTTGTCTTTTTGGAGGAGGTGCTTGGGGTGGGGCTATGGTTTATCCTATGCTCGTGGGCTGGATCAAAAGTTTATGGGTGAGGCTTTTATGGCCCGCCCGCTGAAAATCCGACGATAGACGACGTGGACGATAAATCATCAAAAACTATTTTGGCAATGGGGAGGGGACTGGCGGAATTGATGCTCGTCCCCTTACCCAAATACCCAGTGACACCTTTCTAAAGTAGTGTTTCTCATACCAGGGGATTATTATTCTCTCCAATGTTGTGGCTGATTCAGTACCTTGGAACATTTCACTTTTCCCTTGGCTTTACCAATAATCCCTGGAGAAAGTTCTATTACCATCCAGGCTCCAGCAAACTCTTCTGGAATGTAATATGGTGCTTCAAAACCCAGGCTTTTAGCATCATTGATAAATCCTGATCGTGGATAATAATCAATGTGTCCTAATACGAAAACGAGATCAATTCCTGCTTCTTTCAGTTGGCGCAATCCTTTTTCAATAAGACGACCACCGACCCCAGTTGATTGACAATCTGGTAATACTGCAAGTGGTGCTAAAATTTGAGCTTCAACATCTACCGGACAATCGGTGATAGTCACTTTTGTAAACAGGACATGTCCAATAAGTTTTTCGTTTTCTAAGGCAACAAAAGAGTGGATTGGCATTGCAGTTTCATCGTCAAATAAATCGTGTACGAGATTGACTATTCCTTGAGCTTTTTCTGCCCCTTCTGTTTTTCCGAATTCGGCTTTGTGAATATTTTCTATTTTTGCCTGTTCTTTTTTGTTTGATATTCTGATTTTCAATGTATTTTCCTTTGAATTTAATTGAACTGTATTCAAAACAACACTATTCTGACAAAATGAAATAAATTTCAACTTTGAATGAAAAGGCATTACGAATAAAAGGCAACACAGAAAAGGCGAGTGCTATAAGATTTCCGAACGGAAAATGTTACTGCACCCCTAAAAAAGCATGAAGGGCTATACTAAAATTTCACACCAGTACATTTCTGATCATCTTTTATCAGTAGCGCCCTGGTACAATATCCAAAAATTTAGAAAACAAAAAAACCTTTTATAAATGATATTATTAATATTGAAGTCTCATATCACCATGGATATATGGCTGTCAATTACCTGACTCAATAAACAGATGAGAAATCTTAATATGTGGATTTA
>LQAI01000142.1_pt1 | contig 15286 bp, 24 predicted proteins | sample 1535821 | NCBI WGS metagenome assembly LQAI01 (sample SAMN04331586, study PRJNA305678) | bioreactor metagenome | isolation source: bioreactor_5 inoculated with Wadden Sea sediment 1st replicate of a... | place: Germany:Bremen | reverse complement strand
CTGCATGACGGCGTGATCCAATCCATCTATGCCGTAGGGTTGACACTGGAACATGCCAACCTCCTCCTGGTAGAGGAGCCCGAACAGACTCGCAAACGGATCGACCAATCCATTGAAGACCTCAACAGCACCATCCGGGACCTGCGTGCGTTCATCATGGATCTGCGTCCCCGCCAGCTTTATGAAGAAGACCTGATGGACGGCCTCCAGAGGCTGATTAACGAATTCCGCGCCAATTCACTGGTGGAAGCCAAGCTCTCCGGCCCCAAGGATGGGCTGGATGACCTTCCCGACCCCCATGCCATCGCCCTGTTCCATATCTGCCAGGAAGGGCTGGCCAATATCGCCAAACACGCGCAGGCCAAAAAGGTTGATGTGACCGTCTGGACCACATCAGACCGGGTTTTGATGGAAATTCACGACGATGGTAAGGGCTTCGATACTCAAAAAGTGCAACTCACGCTGGGCCACGGCATTTCCAATATGCACACACGCGCCGGAATGTCGGCGGTGACCTGGAACTCACCAGCGAGCCCGACGAGGGACAACCGTCCTGGTCTGGATGCCCATGTCCGGGAACCAAAGAAGCAGGAAGAGGAATAAGCATGCCCGAACCACGCAATCTGGATAAGGCCGCCTTGCGGGGTGAACCTTCATGGGTCTGGCGGGATGGCCAGCGTCGCCGTCTCGAAATGATTCAGGAAGCCGCCGGTGACCGAATAGGCGGTCAATTACTGGTGGATGGCTGCGGCGTCGGCATGTACTTGCATCACCTCAGCCCGCAATTCTCCCCTGCCGTGGGTCTGGATATCGAATTTGAACGCCTGCAGGAAGCCCATACGCTGGTGCCCAACGTGGTCAACGGCGTGGGTGAATATTTGCCCTTCCAAACCAACACTTTCGACCTAATCCTCAGCCACGAAGTCCTGGAACACGTTCAGGACGACCAGCTCGCGATCAACGAAGCCGTACGCGTGCTCAAACCCGGCGGTCGCATGGTTCTGTTCTGCCCGAACCGCGGTTACCCCTTCGAGACTCACGGGATATACCGGCGGGGAAAATATCACTTTGGCAACAAACTCTTCGTCAACTACCTGCCGCGCCGCTGGCGGGACAAACTCGCACCCCATGTTGAAATCTACACCCGGCACGACCTGGACAAGCTCTTCAAGGGCCTGCCCGTGAAGTTCGTCACCCGCGCCACGGTCTTTGGTGCCTATGACAACATCATCGCCAAGCGGCCGAAGCTGGGCAAGTTCCTGCGATCTTTCCTGCAATGGTTGGAAAAGACCCCCTTCCAGCGCCTGGGGCTGTCGCACTTCTGGGTGGTTGAAAAGGTCTAACCACCTCCCCCTGACATCGTCCATTTTTATATTTCGCTAACATTCCTTTGACGTTGCTCAGACACGCGCATCTTATCCTTTTTAAATAAGAAAACACTTATTCATGGAGGATAAAGATGACAAACTTAATTCGACGTGACCCTGTTAGTGAAATGCTTTCCTGGAACCGCGCGATGAACCGTATGCTTGATCGGTTCTACGATGAAAATGGGGCGGTCTTCCCCGATCAATTCAACTTACGCGTCCCGCTGGATGTGATCGAGAATGATAATGAATTCGTCGTCAAAGCGGATGTGGCTGGGCTGGACCCGGACAAGATCGACATCACCTACACCAACAACAACCTGACCATCAAGGGTGAGGTGAGCGACGAAAGCGAAAAGACCGAAAAGCAAGGCCGCTACCACATTCGTGAGCGCCATTACGGCAGCTTCTCCCGCACGATCTCAATGCCTGGCACCGTGGATGTTGAACACATCGAAGCCGAGACCAGGAACGGCGTGCTCGAACTGCACCTGCCCAAGAAAGAAGAAGTCAAGCCAAAGCGCATCACTGTGAAAATAAACTCCGGTGATAAAGTGGTTGAAGGAAGCGCTAAAGACAAATAATTAGAGAACCTTAAACGAAAAAGGGTTGGCAGAATGAACTGCCAACCCTTTATTGTCTTTCAAAATAATTTAATCACCCTCAACAGGCACTAACCGGATCTCGTACACTTTGGGCCAGCGTTTCCCCGTGACGAACAGACGGTTGGCCTCCGAATCAAAGCAATCCCATTCAGGACATTGGTCTCTGGTGTCCGCTCTTCCTCGGGCAGCAGGCCGCTCATGTCAATCCAGCCCAGCACCTCTCCGGTATCCGGATCAATCCGGATAATGTCATCCGTCAGCCAGATATTCGCAAAGACCTCACCGCGGATATATTCCAGCTCGTTGATGTTCACAATTTCATAGCCCTGGTCGGTAACCGTCACCGTTCCGATGACCTCAAAAGTCTCCGGATCCAGAAAACTCAGCGTGGACGTCCCATCGCTCATAATCAGGCGGTCACCATCCTGGGTCAGCCCCAGCCCCTCGGTCAGATAGTCAAAGGTGCCCGTTTGGGTGAAATCATCCTTGTCATAGACAAAGCCCTGATGCTCCTGCCAGGTGAGCAGCACAAGGCTGTCCTCCCAATTGGTGAGCCCTTCTGCAAAATACTGCCCGGCAAATCTGCCTGCCTCAACACCTCACCGGTCGCTACATCCACCTGGCGCAGAGATGACTCCCCATACAAGCCGGCGCTCTCATAAAAAATCCCATCTTCATAGATTAGCCCCTGGGTAAAGGCTGCCGAATCGTGCGGGTAGGATTGGATGATCTCATAGGTCATCTGGGAGGTCATCTCCCTGGGGATTGCACCTTCATCCGCCCGGGATTCCACCCATTTCCAAAGGCTAAAATGGAGAGCCCAGCGATAACAATAACCGCAATGATCAGCGGCCATAAAGACTTATATTTTGGGCGGCCAGGTTCATTCGCAATAGGCACTTCGTCCTCCTGTGCTAAAGTGAACACATATCACATTTTAGATATTCACGAATAAAATCCAGGATCAAATCCAAAGGATTTGGGTCCTGTTCCGGAGAGATCAGCCGCATTCCGTGCGGATTGCCAAGATAATCCACCGCCCGGTAAAGGGAGCCGCTGGCCTCCAGGCAGGCATCTGCCGATTCGCTGTCGCCCTCAGCATAAAGACACCAGGCAGGCCGGCCAACCAGTTCATCTTCCAGGTTGGCAACCTCCTGAGCATAGGGGATATCCAAATAGCCACCAGGGGAAAGGGAAAAAGCACCCTGGCAGCCCCCAAGTTGGTCATTATAACTATGACATCCATAAGCCGCACCATCCGCGCCGATGCTCGCACCAATGGTCAGCACCTGGGAGTGGTCAATATCTTTCATCTGGATCACCTGAGCCATGGCTGCTTCCACATCCAATTTCCAGCCTTCCCGGTCAAAGGTCGTGCAGCCGCCCTCGCATCCCCGGAAGGTGAAGGTGAACACATTGAAGGAAAAGTTGTCTTCAAAAGTTGGGAACCAACTCGGATCCAGCCTGGGTTCATTCGCGCCGCCCGGTTCCACCTGAAGGTCACGGTTCTGCAGCCAGGCCGCAATGGCCCGCCAGTCGCTTTGGTCACCCGGCGCCCAGTGCATCAGCACAATCACCGGCGCATTGAGGGTAGCCGCGGGGTATAAAGTACCCACCAGGTCCACACTATCCCGGGCGGTGTAGGTCATTGGGATAGGATCGGCTGGCAAGGGGCTCTCGTCAGCGATTGAGATTGCATCGGTTGCTTCCGCTTGATCGGGCTCGACGGTTTCCATCAGGTCAATTGACTCCGTCTCCGCTGTATCAACGGGTGAAGGGTCGCCTGCTGGCAGCCACCGAGGATAAGCGCCAACAATACCAACGCGCCCAAATAATCTTATGATTACTCCGAGATAATAAACCCATGAACACACTCCTTTTATTAACCAGTACATCCACCATGCTAGACATTATACGCTAAGTGAAAACCCTATCAAAGTTGATTCATGACCGCCTTATTGCGCCCCAATTAGTCGCTTACTGGAACTTGCCTATCCGAAATGTTACAATAGCTTAGCGAGAAAGGTAATTTAATGTATAAAAATACTGGTACTTTATCATTCGCAGCAATTTGGACATTTACACATGATGGCGGAGGCCTTCGCAGAGGGCATCCAAAAAGCAGGCGGGGAGGCAACGCTCCATAACACCAATCACAGCCGCTATAACATTGAGGAATACCGTCAATTTGACGCTGTGGCGATCGGTTCTCCGGATTACTTCAGCTATATCGCAGGCACGCTGAAGACATTTCTCGATGATTGGTTCTGGCTAAATCCAGAGAGCCACAGGCCTCACCCACAAGCCCTACGCCCTGTTCCTCAGCTATGACCATGTCGGCCAGGCCAGGCAGGCGCTGGAGGTGCTCTTTAGCCGGCTTGGCACTCAGGTTGGCAGCATCGTTGAATGTGACGGAGAACCGGATGAGGCGACCCTGGCGGCCTGTCGCGACCTCGGCGCTAAACTCGTCCAAACGATAGGCTAATTGCCCGCGCCATCATCCACTTTCGAACCTATTCAATGACACCTTGAGAGGAAACCATGCAACCCGTGATTGATCGTTTTTACGCTATATCAAAATCGACACGCAATCCGCCCGTAAATCCGACACCTTTCCCAGCACCGAGAAGCAACTCAACCTGGCCAAAATCCTGGTCAAGGAACTGTTGGAAATGGGACTGGAAGACGCAGGTGTGGACGAATTTGGCTATGTGACCGCCACACTGCCTGCCAACATTGACCGGGAGGCCCCTGTGGTTGGCTTCCTGGCCCACATGGACACCAGCCCAGACCTGTCCGGCGAGAACGTCAATCCCCAATTCATCGAAAATTACGATGGCGGCATGGTAGTGTTGAATGCCGAAAACAGATCTGATGGACCGGAAGAATTCCGGACCTGAAGAAATACATCGGCAAGACCCTGATTACCACTGACGGGACAACCCTGCTGGGCGCGGATGATAAAGCCGGTGTGGCCGAGATCATGACCGCCATCCAAACCCTGCTGGACCACCCTGAAATCCAGCACGGCACGATTCGTATCGGTTTCACCCCCGATGAGGAAGTCGGCGCAGGTGTGGATCATTTCGATGTGGAGAAATTTGGGGCAGACTTCGCCTTTACGGTGGATGGCGGCGAGATCGGCGAAGCGGAATATGAGAACTTCAACGCAGCCGGCGCAGAGTTGGTCATCCACGGGCGAAATGTGCATCCTGGCGAAGCTAAGCATAAAATGCACAACGCCCTGCTGATCGGCATAGAGCTCAATGAGATGCTGCCCGTCTTTGAACGGCCGGAATTCACCGAGAAATATGAAGGTTTCTTTCATCTCTACGAATTCAACGGCACAGTGGAAGAAGCCACTATGGCCTATATCATCCGGGACCATGACGGCGAGAAATTTGAAGCAAGATAAAGCTGCTTCAATCCGCCGTGGACTTTATCAACCAGAAATATGGCGAAAAGGTCATTGATCTGGCACTTGAGGACCAGTATTACAATATGCGCGAGATGATTGAACCTCATCCTGAAATCATGGACATTGCCGTGCGAGCCGTGGAATCTCTGGAAATCGAACCGCTGATCAAACCCGTTCGCGGCGGCACGGATGGCAGCCGCCTGTCCTACATGGGCCTGCCAACGCCCAATCTGTTCACCGGAGGGCATTATTTCCACGGAAAATACGAGTTTATCCCGACTTTTGCCATGGAAAAAGCGGTTGAGATGCTGGTGGCAATCGCTCAATTGGTTGCGGATAAATAACAGGATTGTAATAGGTTTCCGATTGGAAAACTTAATTAAAGTGTCTATAATAAAATTATGACGAATCTAAAAGTCGTTCTTTTTATCGTGTTGGCATTCATCCTGGCTGGTTGCGCAGGGCAGCCCACCCAAACCGCTGAGTTGGTTGAAACAGACAGCCCAGTTAGCCTGGAAACCACTGCCCCCGAACTGGAAGCCACAGCGCTGGAAGAAGAAACAGCAGCCACTGGATGCCCAGGAGATGAGATCAACCCCCTTGGGGAATCCATCGCCGCAGATTACGATTTGTCAGCTATGACCAGGTGATGGCCTGGTTCTGCGATGGCGCTGAATTTGAAGACATCCTGGTTGCCCTGGAAACCCAGAATGTGACCGGTGAACCGGCGGGCGATATGCTTCAGATGCTCGCAGATGGCCTGACCTGGGATGACATCTGGCTGCTGGTCGGGCTGGACGACTAATTGGAAGGGACTTGAAAGGAGTACCCCATGAAAAAGACTCTGACTTCCCTATTGCTCGTTTTATTGATTGCGCTAATGACCGTTGGGTCCGTCTCTGCTCAGAAGAACAAAACCAACCTCAAAGGCGAGGTCATCTCATTTGACGGCAGCATCCTGATCGTCGAATCCAACAAGGGCGAGATGGTCGAGATCGTCATCCCCGAAGGCTTTGAGATACCGGAACTTGTACCAGGCGATTCCGTGCTGGTCAAAGCGGAGGCCGGCGAAGGGGGCGAATGGATCGCCGTGTCGGTTAAACTTCTGAGCCATCAAAACACTGAAGAAAACAGGAAACATACGAATACCGATTCACTAATGCCTATTGCGTCGATGGCAAGAAAGAAACAAACCATCCCCTGGCCGCCAAGATCGCCGAACGTTATGGCATTGACGAAGAAACCATGATGACCTATTACTGCCAGGGTTACAGCATCGGCGAGATCATGCTTGCCCTCAAGACCAGCCAAATGGAAGGTATCGAAGTCTCCTTTGAAGACATCCTGGCCGGCCTGGATGGCCCCGACGCCTGGGGTCAAATCTGGCAGGATATGGGGCTGATCGGCTGGGAGAAAAATGGCACGCCCCCTCCCGGACAACTGAAGAAAATGGAAGCTGACGAAGACGATTAGTTCCTCACTAGATAAGCAAAATTAAATCCCGCATCCTCAATGGTGCGGGATTTTTCCATTAATGACCTAAATCTGGGGAACCACACGGATATTGGCTATAATTAGGCTAACACCTCAAGATATGAAAGGCCATTGATGAACGCCAGAGAACGCATCCGCACTGCCCTTGCTCACCATAAGCCTGACCGCGTCCCACTTGATTTGGGTTCCAGCCCAACAACCGGGATGCACGTCTCCTCGGTCTATTTGCTCCGCCAGGCCCTGAAGCTGGACCCGCCCGGCACGCCGGTTAAGGTCACTGAGCCTTACCAGATGCTGGGGAGATCAAGCCGGACCTGATGGACGCACTGGGTGTGGATGTGGTTGGTCTGAGCAACCCCAACGCAATGTTCGGCTATCCCCTGGCGGATTGGAAGGCCTGGACTTTCTTCGATGGGACGCCTGTGCTGGTGCCGGGCGGTTTCAATACCCAACCCGAACCCAACGGGGACATCCTGATGTACCCCGAAGGCGACACATCCGCACCGCCCAGTGGGCGGATGCCATCCGGCGGCTTCTACTTTGACGCCATCGTCCGCCAACCGGAATTTGATGAAGATCATCTGGACCCGGCAGACAACTGCGAAGAATTCCAGCCGGTCTCCGAGGCTGACCTGGATTTTTATGAAAGGAAGCGGAACGTCTCTTCACCCATACTAACCGGGCTATCCTCGCCAATTTCGGCGGCACCGGCTTCGGCGACATTGCGCTGGTCCCCGCCGTACAGCTAAAAGATCCTCGCGGCATCCGCGACATGGAAGATTGGTATATGTCCACTGTTATGCGGCGGGATTACATCTGGGCTGTCTTTGAGAAGCAATGCGAGATTGGCCTGGAGAACCTGAAAAAGATCTATGAACGGGTCGGGGACAAAGTGTCCGTGGTCTACATTTCCGGTGCTGATTTCGGCGCCCAAAACGGCCCTTTCATCTCACCCAAGGCCTACCGTGATCTCTACCAACCCTTCCACAAGATCATCAATAATTGGGTGCACGCCAACACAGGCTGGAAGACCTTCATCCACTCCTGTGGTTCCGTTGTGAAGTTGATCCCGGATTTTCATCGAGTCCGGCTTTGATGTGCTCAATCCGGTGCAAACCTCAGCAGCCGGGATGGAACCTGAAGGGCTGGCTGAGCGCTTTGGTGACCAGGTGACCTTCTGGGGCGGCGGCGTGGATACCCAACAAGTTTTGCCTTTTGGAACGCCGGAAGAGGTTAGAGTGCAGGTGCAGGAGAGGATGCAGATCTTTGGCCGCGGTGGCGGGTTCGTTTTCAACCCAATCCATAACGTTCAGTCCAGCGTGCCGGTTGAGAACCTGGTAGCGTTGTATGAGGCCGTGGCGGAATATCGGGATTATCCATTGAAATAAAGAATGCCTCTTATTCACTCAAAAAGCCATCCCTAAGGGATGGCTTTTGTATTTGTAAATATTTAGAAGTCAAACTTACTTCTTAGTTACCCACTTATCCTCTTTCATGATGTATGAAAAGGCTTCTATGAATTCGGGTTTGTCCATGGAGAGGCGGTCAGGATGAGTCCCGTTGCCCAGCAGACCAAAGTAATAACCGATCTGCCACAGAGGCACCATATAGGGGATTGCGGAAATCAGATCAGGGATGCTCGCAGGTAACTCAACCAAATAATCCACTGCCGGGGCCTGTGTGCCCTTGGGGGCTAATAACACGGTCTTGGCACCAATGGTTCGGGCGGCGGCCATCATGCCAAACATCCGGTTTTGCAAGGCAGCTGTTGGCGCAATGCCGATCACACCGGCATCGGGCGTGAGGCCCTGCATGGGGCCGTGGATATAGTTTTCCATCTCATAACGCAGGGTGGGGATCCCGCTGGACTGATTGAACGCCATCGCTGCTTCACCTGCGTTCGCCCAGTTCGGGCCAAACCCAATGATCAACTGATAGCGGCGGTCACTAAGGAGGTCCACAACCTTTGGCGCCTCTGTCTCAAACGTGGCCATAAAACCCTTTACCTGCTCAGGTAACGCCAGGAGGGCGTTCTATATTCGTCCGGGTCATCCACAACCTTCAGTACGTCAGCTAGGGCCTGAGCAAGGAGCTGCAGCCGGTAGATAGCTGTTGCATAAGTCCGGGAGGCAGGCAGTTCAATCTTGGAGCCACCTGGGCCGATCAGCAACTGGTCGACTGCTTCAGCGAGGGCAGACCTTTGATATCCGTCACGCCAATGGTATAGGCACCCAATGCTTTGACCTGTTAACCACGCGGAGGTCACCCTCGGATTTCCCGGAGTGGGAAATAAAGAAACCGCGGAATTGGAATCACAGCCTTCATAGGGATATTCCTGAAAGACATTGGTCACATAGCAGCTGACTGGATCTTTGTCAGTTTTTCAAACAAAGACTCCACCGCAAGGGCAGCAAAGTAGGAAGATCCGCGCCCCAACATAATCAATTTATTGATCCCGCGCGCCTGAAAATCAGTCCCAATTTTCTGGATATCGGACTGCACCTCACCTTCAAGGCAATCATCTATTAATGCCGGAATCATCTGGAGCGAATCCCACACATGGTAGGGATGCTGGGTACGATAATGATCTTTGTTTTGTTCCATCTCAACCTCTTTCAAACAAATTTGGCTCTGTTATTTCAGATCAATTTGTTATTTCTCATATTTATTTACTCAAATGAGCATAATTTCCAAGGCCATCAAACGCGTCTCACATAACCGACACCACCAGTGGCAGCCAGTTACGAAAAAACGTATCTTGCTGGTTGTCAATCGTGAATATAAATTAAGCCCGAATAACCTCTGGTCCTAATTGTCGAATGGCGTCGGCTTCTTCAATTGGCAGACCGGTATCCGTGACAATCACTGATGTGCGTTGAATATCCGCTATGGATAGCAAACAAACTTTCCCAAATTTGGAAGAGTCCGCTGCTACGATCAGGTCCTTGCTCACGGCGACCATTTGGCGCTTGATCATCGCCAGGCCCGGGTCAACCGTCGTGAAGCCGCTGGTCCGTGAAACGCCGTCCACCCCTAATATCGTATGCTCTGGCTGGAAACGCTTGATCGTATCCAATGCTATTTCACCAAAGGGTCCTGATATTCACGGCGCAAAGTGCCACCGGTCAGATAAATGACCGCATCAGGTATTTCTGATAAAACCGGAAATAAAAACAGCGATGTCGTAACGATCTTCAAATTGCGTTTCTTGCGAAGTTCCAAGGCCACAAAATAGTTCGTCGAGCCGCCATCCATCATGACCGAATCGCCATCATTGATCAGGTCCGCAACAGCCTTGCCAATCCGATTTTTTCTTCTTTTTTGGTTTCAACTCGCAATTGCAGTAAATTCTTTTCTAAGACAAAATCTTCCGTGGAATCCTGCACCAAAATTGCGCCGCCATGCGTCCGGGAAATAAGTCCTCGGGTTTCAAGCTCTGCCAGGTCCAGCCGGATCATCCCGGCACTTTTTATCAAATTTTCTTGTTAGCTGATCCACAGAAACACTTTTTTTGCTCAAAAAGCATTTCCATGATCATGCGTAAGCGTTCTTCGCGAAATACTTTCTTCTTCATAGACTCACCTTAGGATCATCAATTAGACTCCAATTATATTATCATTTCAATCTAACCCGCAATAATTGATAATGTAAATTGTCATTTCGCGATTTAACGATAAGGCAATTTTAGCGACGGGCACACTTTTTCCTATAGCTAAAAGATTAATCAAGGCACCATGAACACGAGGTCCATGGTGCCTTTTTAAGTGAGCAGCTCTTAGAGAGCTTCCGCAGCAGATTCTTCTGAAACAACTTTGGGTTTGAGGGCAACCAGCACCAACGCACCAACCGCACCACCAACCAGGAGGGAGAGGATGAACAAAAGTGGTTTGTTGGAAAGGGCAATCACAAAGAGACCACCGTGGGGAGCCATAATATCAACACCCAATACCAAAGCCAACGCTGAGCCCACCGCTGAACCAATAATGGTCGCAGGGAGCACACGGGCGGGATCGCCAGCAGCATAAGGAATGGTGAACTCGGTAATGAATGTGGCAGCACCAATAAAGCAGCCTGCCAAACCACCGCGTTCGGTCTCCGTGAATTTGTTCTTGGCAATCAACATGGCCAAAGCAACAACTAATGGGGGAACCATACCGCCAACCATGACAGCAGCAACGGGGCCCCAGTTACCAGCAGCTTCAGCAACGCCAAGAGCGAAGAAGTAAGCAGCCTTGTTCACTGGGCCACCCATATCCAGCGCCATCATACCACCAAGTAATGCACCCAAGAGCAAAGCGCTACCAGTGCCGATGTTATTTAGGAAATTGCCCATGGCAGTATTCAACCAGGCCACCGGACCGCCGATGACATAGACCATCAACAAACCAACGATCGTGGTTGCAAACAAAGGAATGATGAGAACAGGCATCAAGGAGCGCAGCCAGCCAGGAACGCTGATCTTCTTGATAGCTTCAACGATATAGCCAGCCAACAAACCGGCGAGGATCCCACCGAGGAAGCCCGCACCGATCCGGTTCGCAACCATACCACCCACAAAACCGGGGGCGATACCAGGACGATCTGAAATGGAGTAGGCAATATAGCCAGCCAAAGCGCCGACCATCAGGCCAAAGGCATCTTGACCCAAAGTGAATAGTTGGGCAGCAAAGCCAGAACCTTCATACACATAGATGCCGCCGAACAGGAAACCCAGGGCAATCAAAATACCACCGGGAACAACGAAGGGGATCATGTACGACACACCGGTTAAGAGGTGCCGCTGCAGATCGGATAGGAACTTTTTCATTACAACTCTCCTTTTACAACGAAAATATAAATTGGATTTAGAGACCTAAGACGACTGCCAATTTCGCTTATGCAAATCCTCCTTTCTCCTTTGCACGCAAAAGAGACTCATCCGGTTTACCAATAAATTGACCGGGATCCATAATGATCACATTCTTATCTTTGAAGCGATCCTTCTCACGAACATTGATATTGGTCACAAAAAGAACCAAATCGGCTTCATCAATATCTTTTTGGTTGAGACGGTGCTCAAGACCCATCGAGCCTTGGATCTCGACCTTGATCTCATCGCCAGCTTTTTTGCACTCTTTTTGAGGCCTTCTGCTGCCATATAGGTATGTGCAATACCTGCACTACAGGCGCTCACTGCTACGATCTTCATAATAAAACTCTCCTTTTTTGGGTCTAATCCATTAGATACTGCTCACATTCGATAATTGCAGAAATGACGTCATCATAATTGGACGCCAGCATAAGGGCTTCCCGAAATTCTTCATGAACCAACAAACGAGCTAATTTGGCCAAAACAGCCATATAGGCATCCGGAGAAGTGCGGTCGGGAATGGCCAGGAGAAAAACTAGTTTGACATTGGCTTTGTCATTCTGAGAGACGTATTCAAAACCATCCATACACCTGCCGAAAGCGATCCCGGCCTCACGAACTCCAGGGCTCTTTCCATGGGGGATTGCGATATCAAAACCCATGTAGGTGGAGCCCATATCCTCCCGTTCATAAACGGACTGAATATAAAGGTCCTTATCCACTAGCAAACCAGCTTCGTCCAGCTTTTTGGCTAGGCAGGCAATCACATCGTCCTTGCTGTGAATACCCTGCAAATCAAGGTCAATGGCTGATGGTTGAATGACTTCGCTGATCCGCATTTCCTGAAGATCCATGCGATTACTCCTCTTCTTTTTCCATGAGCATGGGGCCAACACTTCAATTGCAAATTGACAGGCTTTGCCAACCGTATCCGTGCAGCCATTTGGTCCATGCCCGCCAGCTTCTTCAAAAGCAACTGCTTCGGCTTTCACACTTAGGTCATATGGCCTGCCATATTTCACTGTGTGAATATGGGCGCAGGTGATTCCACCGAATTCAGTGGTAAATTTTTCATAGAGCTGTTGAACAAGATCGAAATTCTGATACTTGCTTTCCCGATCACCGTCAAAATGTTCCCGACGGCGGTTATAGATGTTGCCGATCGCCAGGACCGCGCCGGTGAAGGCGGAGCAGGTGTTATTATTTTTAGACCGATCCCGCCGCAAAGCCCAGTGGCCGCTTTAAACACCTCGGGGTCAAATGTGCCCAGAAGTTCAGAGATGGCCGCATAGGAAGACTGACCGCAACCATGATAGACCGATTCATATTTAAACCGAGATCATAGGCTTCTTTGGCTTTCTTCCGCCAATCAATTTCTTTTCCAGCCTGCTGATAAGCAGCTTTGATAGCTTCCATGAGTTTCTTTTCCAAAGGGTCCTCTCCAAGACCGGTAGCAGTCTTGAGGGCTGCCTCCAAGCCGTGATCTTCGATATCATCGGTTAATTTAATCGAATTTGGGTCATCCTCAGTGCGAAAATGCAGTGCATAAGCAATCGCTCGAACCAAATACTTGGGGTCAACGCCGTTTTTCAGGCACAGCAATGAAGGCCCAATCAACCGGTCAGTTTTTTTGAGCTTCCGCAGCGGGTCAGCGGCCATCCGAGCCACCGTATCGGCAATGCTCGGGTTATTCGTCTGATCAATGACGCCCTCAACCCATTTAGCCATCGCTTCCGCTGTGAAACCATATTGTTTCTGGAGGGCGGTGCTGACCTCATTCAACGCGCCTTCAGCTTCAGCCCGTAATTTTGGATCCGCCAGGCAATCCACCAGCAATTTGTAGCCATCCTGATAGCCCTGGTAACCCAGAACGGCATGGCACATATTATAGGTGTACATCTTCCGTTGTTCTTCGGCCCGCATATCGGTCACCAAGCGGAAGGCAGCAATCTGAGGCGGTTCGGCCATGAAGGCACTCGCATCCACTGGGAACTCCGCATAACCATTGGTCCACACGACCAAAGGATCTTTTTCAACCTCAGCAACGGGGGCTGGCGGCGCCATCCGAATAATCAGTGATTCAACCACACCAATTTTCTCGTCAAAATAGGCTTGTTGTTCTGCATCAAGTCCCTGATACAACGCCGTGGAGAAAACCGGCCCGGCATGAACCAGATTGGTGCAAATGATAATATCCAGGGGTTCATTCGGCCGAACGCTGCGGCGGGCCAGGATCAGTTTTTGTAATTCTGCGGCAACGGCCTCAAAAACCTTGGGGAAAGTTGCAATGGCGATCACATCCACTTCATTGACCAGCTTCTGCAGGACATCCTTTTGCGAAACATGATAGGCCTTGAATTGACTCACAGGGATGCGCTGGATATTATCCGCGCCAAACGCGCGAACCACCGTATAGACACCCTTTTCATTGAGCAAGTCCACCAGGGGCTGAGCGGCATCAACAAAATTCAGCTCATATCCCGAGTCGGCAAAGATGTCACCGATGAAACCACGGCCAATTCTACCGGCACCCCAGATGAGGATTTGTTTTTCGTTATTATCACTCATGACATTTGGCTCTCAAATAATGCTGCTTCGGTGGCTTCGTTCCAGGTGTCATTCGCGCCCAAGAGCTTGGCGACATCTGGCAAAATTTCTCCAAGTTCGGTCAGTCCCGTGAGCGGGAGATCCGAAAATTGCGGGAAGATCACGATCTTGCCAGGGTAAATCGAATCCTTCATCGCCCGGATGCCATCCGGGATTACCATCAGCCCGCCAATGGCCGCAACTGAAAGGTTGGTATCCAATTGGCTAGCCAGGCACCGATCAACAACTGCTTTTTGGTCGTCAAGACCGGAGCCGCTGTGACCAATGAAGCGAATTTGGCGCTCACCAGCAATCAGCATGGGATCCACCGCCAAGCTCACGCCTCGTTTCATCCCGGCAAAAATGTTGATCATGCCGTCCTTGGCGACATATTGGCAAGCATCCCCAATGATAGCAGGAATGGTGACCATGACCTCAACGTCATCGACACTGCCTTCTTCCAAATCTTCGCCATTTCTTTGCGATAACCGGCATCATCTTCCACAGGGTTAAGCAAGACAAGTTCCTTGCCATATTTCTCGGCCAGCGGCCCGAAGAAGTTCCGGATGGATTCCAGGCGGACATCTGTCACCTCGGTCACAATGATCTTGCGGGGGCCAACCGGCGATTCAATCGCCCGCTGCACGTGCATCCGGCCCATAGGACCACCGCCGCCCAAAATCCAGGCGATTCCGCCTTCCAAGAATTCCACCCGGGCGGGATTCCGGTGATAAGCCTCACAGATGTTCAAGCCATCCGTACCAACATACTGATAGTTATCATAGTGGAGCCGGCCCAGGTCAATGGATACCTGCTCAACCATGCCGGTATTCAGATAAAAGCTGATTACGGCATTCTTCGCCAATTTCTCAGCCAGCGTTGTCAGTTCATTTGCGCCCTGATCGAGAAGCAGAAGATCATCAAAGCTCTCTTCCGCATCCTGAAGTTCAGCGTGGGGAGCAGGTCT
>LQAI01000141.1_pt1 | contig 15325 bp, 18 predicted proteins | sample 1535821 | NCBI WGS metagenome assembly LQAI01 (sample SAMN04331586, study PRJNA305678) | bioreactor metagenome | isolation source: bioreactor_5 inoculated with Wadden Sea sediment 1st replicate of a... | place: Germany:Bremen | reverse complement strand
CACGTGGATGGTATGTGTTGTTACGACATGGTGACGGGTTGACTGATTTTTGTGTAAAAAAAAGGCAGTCGCATGAATGCGACTGCCTCTTAATGATTGTGGAATTGTTATCTAGCGGTAATAGAGATTCCTACCACCGATAGTCAGGAATGCCTGATGCAGATTCTTGCGGATGTCCTTGGGCTCCAGACACCTTGAATGTGTCCGCGAGAAAGCGCTTTGAAGCAGTTGTGGTAATCCGGCGGTATCTCAATGCCTGTGGTTCCTTGATGCGCCGGGACCGGCAAACCGAGACGCGAGGAACGCACTGCATACTGATACGGAGAGCAGCCGAGGAAGGATGCTACCGGGCCAGCGTAGGAGTTGGTGTCGTACAGGACAATGTACAGGCCACCTTCTTCAATGTACTTGCGGACCGCCATGGTGCAGCGAGGCATCTGGATAAGGCCGTTGACGCCTTCCTGAATGCGGATACCAGCGGTTCCGTGGACGTATGCCAGAAACGGCTGGTGCTTGGTCTGGGCAAGTTCCAGGGCACGAATGAATTTTTCGCCTTCCGCAGCTCCTACCGAGCCGCCTCGGAAATTGGCAATCAACGTTGCGCAGGTCAGGCGTATACCGTCCAGCGCCGCATTGAAGGTCATGCAACTGCTCTGAAGTCCTGTTTTTTCCTTGGCTGCCTGAACGCGATCTTCGAAGTTAGGGAAGTCGGTGGGGTTGCCGGAGGCGATGTCCCTGTTGAATTCCCGAATTGATCCCTTGTCAAAGAGATTGTGGAGATACCATTGGTATTCCATGGGGAAGTTGTAACCACAGTGGGGGCAGACGCCTGCGAAATCGGTGAAAAGGTCACGTGCCAGATGTCGAGGCAGCCACGCTGTCAGCATTCGGACAAGTGATTTCCCGGTCAAGGTGAGCCTGCGGGCTGACGTAGTTGAGTCGGTCGGGATAATCTTCTGTTCCGGTTCCGACTGGGACAGCCGTAAGTTCGATTCTGCCTGACTCTTTCCGTTGGATTTGCCGCTGACTTTTTTGAGAACCTTGCTGAACACTGATTCGAACCGGCCTGTGACGACGTGGATTTCGTCAGTTGCCTCTTCGATGATTCGAGTGATTTTCTGCTTGAACGGTTTGATCAGGCCATACTGGACGGCCGAAGTAGTGGTTGAAACGATTCCGGTTCGAGTCGCGTTGAGTTTCTCAAGCAGCGAGCGATTGTCCTGATAGGCATGTTGTGCAAGCTTGCGGTATTTTTGAAACGACGCGCGATCAGACGTTCGCGTGCCTTTTCACTGAGTGACCGCGAACGATGATGTCGGCGTGTTTCCTGAAATGCCGCATGGCAAAGGCCCTGAACAGGCTCATGCCGCGAATGGACAGTGCGACTTCATCTGTGGCGCGAACGACCTGTTCACGCATCTGTTTGTAAAATCGAAATGATCCGGGCGGGCACCGAGAGATGGTTCTTGGATGATCTCGTCAATATAACCATTTCTGAGATTGTCCTGTGCCGTGATGCGCTGGGAGATAGCGCAGGATTCGATCAGTTCGACCGGGGCACGTTCCGATCCCTTGATACGTCCTTCAATAGCAGCAGCTCCTTCCGGAGAAATGACTGAATAATACCCATGAGAAAGCATGAGACGTTTGTCAGCCATGCCGATGGCTTCTGCGCCACCTGAACCGCCTTCGGAGAAGATGGCGACGATGGGAACGGGCAGTCCGGCCATTTCATAGATATTTTCAGCGATCTGCTGTGCTGCTCCGGGGAAATCCTCGACAGGGTAGGAGCCGGGAGTGTTGACGTAGGCATGGATGGGAATCTGCTCGCGTGCGGCGACTTCCATGTATTTCAAGGCCTTGCTGTTTCCCCATGGTTTGATGGAACCGCCGTTGCGAAATTCCTGACCATGACCTTTTTCCTGTCCAACGACCATGACCGGCTGGTTGATGATCTTCTTGCCTTTGCGTCGGGTAATATACGCGCGGGCGATCAGCATGCCGGGGTCGATGGAGTGTTCGTCTTTGCCGCCGATTTCCGTGTAATTGTCGTAGACATTTTCAAGGATGTCTTTGAGACAGATACGCTGCGGATGGCGAACAATGCGGACTTTGTCCATGGCTGTCAGCTGTGCGTCAATTGCGGCTTCCATTGTGGACAAGCGTTTATCGAGAGATTCAAGTGCACGAATTGCACGGTCTTCGGACCTGTTCTGGAATTTGACGGGAAGCTCTCCGATTTCCTTGGAAAAGGCATCCAGCTCAGGGCGTGATTTGTTTCCGAGAATCTCACGGGCGTAGTTGACCCGTTCCAGAAGCTCTGTAGTTTTTTGTCTATATTCATATCGTACCTGTTTTAAAATTCAAGCAGGTTTTCAGTTTTTTCGATGAGGAAGGGGAATGTTTGACTTCATGGGAGAGCCGCTGGAGTCAGCACCTTTCAACTTGAGGTCGTTCAGGAAGGCGAGTCCTCGTGATTTGGCCTCTGCGAGGTCCTTGCCCCAAATGATCGCCAGAGCGAGGTTGGGATCGTATTCCGTAGGATCTGGTATGGCCTGTCGAGAGGGACATGGGTGTGAAACGACAACCAGTCCTGCTTCGTCCAATTGAGTTCGTTGATTTTTCCGACCCAAGGGGTGAAACCGCTTTCGGTATCTTCAGCGATCAATCGGTACTCAATGCTGACGCCGTCAAAGGAAACATCTTTCTGAGTGTAACCGAGGTCTTCACCAAGACCGATGCGAATCTGTTCACGGACAAGATTGACATTGCTGTCACCATTGACGGAGGCAATGTCGGCGGAGACGCCGTTTTCAACCTGAATCCGTGTATTGACTTCCATGAGGAACGGTTCACCGTTCGGGGTTACGATCCATTCCCACGTGCCGACGTTGTCATATTTGATTTCACGGGCGATGGAGAGTGAATATTCGGTTATATCATTTAAGAGTTTTTGTGCATCAAAGGTATATGCGAGGTTTTCCGGCCAGAAACCGGGTGCGACCTCAATACGTTTTTGAAGGCCGGGACTCTGGACAGAACAGTTGCGGGTACCGAAATGAACCGGATTAATGCCGGTACGGTCAGATGCGATCTGGACTTCAAGGTGGTTGAAGTTGAAAACACGTTGCTCAATAAGGACGCCTTCGTCATTGAACGTACGCAGGGAGTAGTTGCGGATACGGCGGTAGGTCTGCCGGAATCGGGCCATGTCTTCGACTTCGTCGATTCCCATTCCGCCACCACCGGCAGAAGCCTTGACCAGAACAACCGGACGGGAAATGCCCATTTTAGTCTGGAATTCGAATAGGCTTTCAGCAATGGCTTCAGCCTCGAGCTCGTCATAGATGGCGCGGTCGGATCCGGGGACGGTGGGCACACCGAGCTTGCGGGCGAGGCGTTTGGTATTGATTTTGTCGCCGAGGTCGCGAATCACATCCCATGACGGTCCAATAAAAGTCATTGGGCGATCACGGTCAGTGACGCGTCGGGCAAATCGGTAGTTTTCAGAAAAGAAACCGTAACCGGGATGAATTGCGGTTGCGCCGGATTCATCAGCAACGGACAGGATATCGCCCGCATCCAAATAATTCTGGATACGGTAAAGTGAATCGTTGCCGCCGAGTCTGCGAGCCACGTCAACATGGCCGGAATACTCATCTTCTTTAGTGTACAAGGCGACAAATGGAAGGCCAAGATCAGCGCAGGCTTCCATGATTCTAACGGCGATTTCGCCTCTGTTTGCTATTAATACTTTATTTCCTTCGATACTCACGGAATCATTATCTCCTGAGATTGCGTTGTGAAGGTGCCTTAATTAGCTGTCTTTTCTTCTTCTTGCAAACTCTTTGCTTTGTGCCTTTTGTCAACAATCACGATGTGTTAATGTGAAACTGGTGTTTGAATTTATATTTATGGATTTTTTAATGAAAAATAGGTAGACAATCATTCTTCTTGTTTAGCCAAGTGTGAATTGGCAAAATTGGCAATATGTCAAAAAATGATCGAAGGGAGATTGGATATGGATTACGTAATTGTCGGAAATGGCGTTTCCGCCATCGGAGCCATCGAAGGAATTCGTCAACATGATAAAACAGGCAAAATTTTGATTGTCAGTGACGAAGAAGTGCCGACGTATGGTCGCCCTCTGATTTCCTATTATCTCTCGGATAAGATTAAATTTGAGACGCTGCCTTTCAGGCCGGAAGAGTTTTACAAGACTAATAATGTTGAAATGAAGCTCGGAGCCAGAGTTTTGTCCATTGATTCCGAAAAAAAGGAATTGCTTTTGGATAGCGGTGAGAAAGTCGTTTACGGCAAGTTGCTTCTTGCTACAGGTGGATCTCCCGTGAATCCGGGCATTCCCGGTATTGAGGGACCCGGGATTCATAATTTTACTACCGTGGCGCATGCCGAGGCTTTGCGTGAACTCGTTGACCGAGTGAAAAAGGTTGTCGTCATCGGAGCCGGATTGATCGCTTTGAAGGCCGCGGAAGGATTTGCCGAAAAGGGCGTGGATGTCACTATTGTTGTCCGTTCTCGCATTATGCGTACCTATTTTGATGAAGTGGCAGGCGAGATGATTGTCGATCATCTTGAAAAAAACGGCATCAATTTCATGCAGGGAACGGGCACCAAGGAAATTGTTCGTCATGGTGATGGGACAATCAAGGGCGTTGAAACCGATAAAGGGTTCATTGAAGCCGATGTCGTCATCGTGGCTGCCGGTGTCCGGCCGAATATGGGACTTGCGGCTCAGGCCGGTATCAAGACAGAGCAGGGAATTCGCGTTGATGACTACATGTCGACAAGCAACCCGGAGGTGTTTGCCGCTGGAGATGTGGCTGAAGCCAAGGATTTGCTTACCGGTGAATATACTGTTCGCCCCATTTGGCCCAATGCATATTCTCAGGGCAGATATGCCGGACTGAATATGGCCGGTGCGGACAAGCCGTATACGGGCGGGCTTTCCATGAACTCCATTACCTATTATGGACTTGCTACCATTTCCGTAGGTGAGACAAATCTTGCCGATGAGGAGGGTACGAGATTGATGTAACGCTCGACCGGGAAAACAGTGTTTATCGTAAGTTGATTTTCAAGGATGATGTGCTTGTCGGCTGTATTCTTATCGGTGAAATTGATGCTGCGGGTTTTTACACCAGTTTTATCAAGAATGGTTTCAAGCTGGACGCTGAGGCGAAAAAACGGCTTATGGAGGGTGATCCTTCCCCTGCATTGTGGCCTGACGAGTTTATCGAAGGGATGATGAATAATCCCTAAGCACTATGTGATATTAAAAGAAAAGGGGCCGCAGATGCGGCCCCTTTTTTTATTTGGTTTTGTGAGTGAATACGCCGTCCCACCCCTCGCCCGGGTGCTCTTCCTTGAGATGTTCGCAACGTTCTATGTATAAATCATAAAGCAAGGGTTCGACTTCAAGTGCTTTGAGTTGTTCGAACAGTTTTCGCGCTTCATCGAATTTCATTTCCAGATACAATGTGTGCGCCTTTTCATATTTGTCCAGTTCCTCTTTTCTTTGAGCTGCTGTTCAAGTGTGTAGGCGGTGTAATGGTAACGGTTTTTCTTGCCTTTGACGCGGACGCTGTCGAGAATTCGGAAATGGTATTTTCCCCGACAGGCGTCAACAATGGTTTGGCTGACGACGAGTTTCTGGCCGTAGAATTTTGTCAAACCTTCCAAGCGAGAAGCAAGGTTCACGTTGTCGCCGATCAATGTGTAGTCGAACAAATCGGCTGATCCCATGTTGCCGACTCGGACCGATCCGGAGTGGATCCCTGTTCCGACTGCAATGGTAAATCCGTATTTTTCAATAAAGAGTTCATTGAGTTCTTCCAGTTTGCCCTGCTGTGCAAGCGCTGCTTCCAGTGATTTTTCCTGATGGTTTTCTACATCAAGCGGGGCATTCCAAAATGCCATGACAGCATCACCGATGAATTTGTCCAATGTTCCCTGATGTTCCGTAATAATGCGCGTCATGGGGTCAGATAGTCATGGAGCAGGTTGGTCACCTGTGTCGGAGTCAGTTTTTCGGACAGAGAAGTAAAACTGCGAACATCGGAAAACTGGATGGTAATATCTTTTTCCTGCCCTTCAAGGGAAAGTGAATCCGGGTCATCCATGATTTGTGAAATGACCGACGGGGCCAGATAATGTGCGAATGCGCCGTGAATAAATTTCTTGGCATGTTCTTCTCGCCAGAACTTGATCACGGTAAGCAGGATGAATGTCAGCCCGAGGTTCAGGAAAGAATAGAGGGGTGAAATGTAGTATCTGTAATCAGTATATAAATATACTGATCCGAACCAGACAGCATATCCCATGCCGAGTAGTGGCAGGACCAGCCAGGCTGCTCTGGCCCACATGAGGAGCAGAGTAGTGATGAGACCGAGAAGAAGCATCGTGGCGAACTCCACGCCCTTGGCCCAGTCCGGTATGTTGAGAAACTGTTTGAGATAATGTTGTCCACAATGGTGGCGTGTGCTTCAACGCCCGGATAGCCGGGGTCCAGCGGAGTTGCGCGGATATCCTTGAGTCCGGCAGCAGAAGTGCCAATGAATGCAATTTTGCCGCGCAAGGCTCCTGGCTTCAGTTTTTTGTTCAAAATATCGGCAGCGCTGATGTACTCGAATGTTTTCATCGGGCCACGGTAGTTGATCAGCATTCTTCCCCGTTTATCCGTGGGAATGACTGTTTTGCCGAGGCGAACGGATTCTACCCCAATATTCGACATTTTTGAGTACCATTGATTTCATGCCTGTAGCCTGCATGAGGGCCGACAAGGCCAGACTGGGATAGAATTTTTCATTCCAGCTGAAAAGGAGGGGAACGCGGCGGTATACGCTGTCCTGATCTGGAGCGATAGTGATGAATCCGGTTTTGGGTGCAGCATGGCAAGATCAGGGAGTGGGCAAATTGCTTCCTCTGCCTTGAAAAGTACCTTGTGAGGGGAAGGGGCTCCTTTTGGAGCAAGCACTGCGACTTTTGCCGGTTTGACGAAACAGTCTCCTGTCTTCTCGACGAGTTCCGCTTCTCCTAGAAGGCTTTCCGTAATGAAGTCGAGTCCCAGTACAAAGGGGCCGGTTTTGATGTTGTGAGCGAGAAGTTTGTCATTGTCTGTAAGAGCTGGCGGCAATCCCTCGATTTTTATGTCGATCTTCATTTCTTTTTTCAATTGTCGCTGTAATACAGCTGGGGATGTTCTGTCCGGCTCGACAAATATGATATCAGTAGCAATTGAAGCTGCGCCGTAAGCCTGAATGTATTTCAGGAGCATGGCCACGCGATATCTGGGCCATGGCCATTGCCCGAGTTCAGCAAGGCTTTTTTCATCAATATCAATAACAACGGGGATGTTGGTGGCGTTTGAGCTGTGGTGTTTTTGGAGAAATTGATCATAGAGTTTGTAGTCAAGAAAACGGAGAAAAGCGGGGTGGGCAATAAAGAGAGCCGCCATGAGCATGGATGCCGCAAAGCCGGTCACAAAAAGTATCAATTGATCTTTTTGAAGTGTTTTTTCAGCCTGCCGAACATGAAGTGTCTCCTCGTTTTGATGGCATACTATATCTATAACTATGGTAATAAGGCTATATCGCTAACGAAAATATATTTTTTATTGCCAAATTTCTTTGATTATTTTATAGAGTACTAACGATTAATTATATTGTTTATTTTTTAACTTGGTTAACTTTGCTGTGTTTTTCTTGGAAGAACACCCTTTATATACATGCGGGAGTTGATTTTGAAAAGTCTGATTAATTTTTGGCAGTGAGTTTTGTGCTGATTGTTTTTGTTGTCTTTTCAGTGAGCGGGGCTTCCGCGCAGGACGACAGAAATCTTAATCTTGATGCTCTGTTGGAAAAATTTAGTTAAAAATCATGACAGGATTAAGGCTTCCGAGGCTCAACTGCAATCCGTCAAGCACCAATATGAAGGCGCGAAGGGCGGTTGGCTTCCGCGTGTGGATGCCACAGCTGAGGGCGGCAGGGAGAATTTGAGCAAGCCGGATCTGCTGAAACACAAAAAAATCGTAATGAAGAAACGCTTTCCGCGACACAGTTGCTTTACGATTTTGGTGGTGTTTCCGGTACGGTTGATTCGGCTGCCGGTCGAATCAAGGAATTTGATTCCATTCTTCTGCAAACAAAGCAGGAAATTGTATCTCTTGGCATAACTGCATATCTTCGCGTGATCCGTTCTCGTGAGCTGCTTAAATATGCACGCCGTTCGGAAGAAGCATTATGGAGCTTTCCGGCATGCAGGAAGTGCTTGTTGAACGCGGGGCCGGTTATTCATATGAAGAACTGCAGGTTAAGGGACAGCTTGCCGGTGCTCAGTCATATCGCGTCACTCAGGAGCGTGAGTTGCAGACGTCCATTAATAATTTCAAATCCGTTTTCGGTTTTGCGCCGACCATGGAAGAAGTTCGTCAGATGGCAACCGTTCCCGTTCCGCGTAAGTACCTGCCAGGTAATGTGGATGAAGCGGTAACCATTGCATATGAAAAGAACCCGCTGCTGCTCGAGACTAAATATTCTCTCGAAAGATTGCAGGGCGATTTGTCCTCCGGTGAATCCAAGTATTATCCTCGATTTGATGCAGTGCTTGAGCATGAGCGCAAGGAAAATGATCAGGGAACTCCCGGTGTCCGTACTGAACAGCGTGCGTCCCTTCAGATGACCTACAATCTCTTCTCGGGTTTTCAGGATAAAGAGAATATTCAGTCCGTCAAATCTGAAATGACCAGTGCAAAACGCACGTTACTTGATCGTCGTCGGACGGTTGAGGAGAGTGTGCGTAATGCGTGGCTTGAATTGACAACGCTTCGCCAGAACTCCGAGTTGTATGAAAATCAGGCAAATATCACTTGGGAATTTCTCGGTCTCGTCAAGAAAAAGAAGGCTACAGGTGAAGAAGTACGCCTGTTGGACATTCTCGTTGGCGAGCGTGATTACATCTCCGCAATCAGCGCAAAAGTGGCTACAGACATTGATATCATCATTGCCGGTTACACCCTGCTTTATCAAATGGGGTTGATTACCGAGGATATTACTGAAAGCTAGCCTGCGGGATACCGTTTCAGCATTTATCGTGAATTCAAGCACGTAGAGGGGAGATTATGAACGAGCTTCTTCGACGGCTGTTCCGCTCCAAACCTCTTGCCGTGGAAGTTATTATTGCTTCCTTCTTTGTTAACATCCTTTTCTTGCTTCTCCTATTTTTGTTATCCAATTTAAGTCGATACATCGGCTATGGATTTGACGGCACACTCTATACTCTTACTGCGGGATGATGATCGCCCTTATACTTGGTTTGGCATTTACGATGATCCGGACCAAGATGTGTTCCGTTATTAGCGCAGAACCGGACAGACAGTTGCAGACTGTGGTGTTAGATGCGCTTTCTCATTTAAAAACAGCCGCTCTTGAGCGTATTCCACAGGCCAAGATTCAGGAAGTCATGGCCGGTCCGCAGACCATTCAGGCTGCTTACGAAGCTTCTCGTATTGCGTCCGTACTCGACATGCCGTTTTTTTGTTGTTCATTCTTGCTGTAATGATGTTGAGTCCGACTCTTGCAGTCATTACTTTGCTTGCTGTCGGCTCGACGGTCCTTGCCGGCAAAATGAACATGAACGCATCCCGAAAGTCAGATAGTACATTTAGGGAAGAGGTTGTTCGTCATCGTGGCGGGGTGAACTCGGCTATTCATGGAGCAGAAACCGTACGAGCTTTTCATGGTGGCGGATTTCTTCGTTCCATGTGGGAGGAGCAGGTTGAGCGTGTCATGGTGCTTAAACAACGCATCGTTCATCAGAAAAGCTGGTCCCTTGCCGTTGTGCAGGGACTCAGTTCCCTGCTCAAGGTCGCGATTTATGCGGTGGGTGCAAAGCAGGTGGTCATGGGTGAACTGACCGTCGGGGCCTTGATCGGTGCGAGCATTCTTTCTGCAAAAGCCCTCCAGATTTCAACAAGTTTCATGCAGACTGTCCTCTTGATGGCAAAGGCGGACGACACCATGCACATGATAAATGAATTTATCAGTCTGCCACGTGAGTCGTCTGGTGGCACCGCGATGCGGCAGTTTTCCGGTCGTCTTGAGTTCAAAGATGTCGCCATTGCATTTCCCGGAGCGACGGGGCCGCTTTTCGAGTCGTTGTCGTATACGATCGAACCGGGAACCGTCGTTGGAATAGTTGGGGCCAATGGAGCTGGTAAAACAACGTTATCCAAGCTGGTCGTGGGGCTTTTGGAGCCCGGACGCGGACAGATATTTGCTGACGGTGTCGATTTACGGCAACTTGCGCCTGAATGGTGGCGCAGGCAGGTCATGTACCTTCCGCAGGAACCGACTTTTCTCAATGGCACTTATAAAGAAAATATCGTCATGCTGAATCCTGATATTGAGGATGCAGCTTTGAACGAAATTGTGCGTATGGCTGATTTGCGTCGATTCCTCGACAGTACTTCTACGGGAATGGATACACCTCTCAATGATGGTGGTCGGAGCCTTCCTCTTGGTATCAGAAAGCGTCTGGCTTTGGCGCGTGCATTGGTCGGGCAAGGGCGACTGGCTGTTTTTGACGAACCCACCGAAGGACTGGATGTCGAAGGATGTGAGGCAGTTTTTCAGATAATGAATGTGCTTGCAAGCGCGGCGTGACCTTGATTCTCGTTTCTCGTGATCCTAACGTGGTCAAGGGGTTTGGTGCTGTTATCGATTTAAATGTGAAGCCGGTTCCGAAAATCGGTCTTGTGCAAAAGAAAACCACGGGAGGGGCATCTGGTTCGCCCCTGAAATCGTAGGGATTCAACATGACTGAGCAAAAGAAAAAAACTGAAGTTGATAAGAACGACAAAAGTATTTTTTTATCTTTGTGCTGGCTTTTGCATCAGTTTTTTTCATCTGGGCGGCAGTCAGTCCTCTTGATATTGTCAGTGATGCCATAGGCGAAGTCATCCCAAGTTCCAGAGTGAAAAAAATTCAGCACCTTGAGGGCGGCATTGTTCGTGAAATCAAGGTGCGCGAAGGAGATCTGGTCAAGGTTGGGCAACCTCTTATAGAACTTGAGGCGACAGCTAGCGATTCTACGGTGGAAGAACTGACGTCCGTGTTTCATCTTTGGAGATGGAAGTTGCGCGACTTGAGGCTGAAGCTAAGTGGTTTGCTGATCCTGATAAAGTCAATCCGTTGACGATGATACCAAGTGGCAGACTGCGGGGAAATTTTATTTTAATCCTTATGGTGCTTCTTTCTCCGTACCTGAAAAATTGGCAGCCGACGCCCCAGACTTGGTGGAACAGGCCAGCCAACTGTATATGGCCAGACGGGAGCGACTTGTAAATGATATCAACTCACAGCGCGAGAAGATTAAGCAGCGTGAGCAGGATATTCAGGAAATTTCCGTCCGTATCAGGAACCAGCGTCAAAGTCTGAAATATGTCCGTGAACAAATTGGAATCAGTGAAGAGTTACTCAAGGACAAGCTGACATCCCGTTACAAGCATTTGGGCTTCTTGAAGGAAGAATCGAGTCTTCTCAGCAAGATCCAGGAAGATAAGGCTGCGTTGGAGCGGGCCAAATCGGCACTTGTTGCAGCCAAGGAACATCTCGATCAGATTTCCAACACATTTCATGAAGAAGTTCAGGAGTCTCTGCGACAATCTCAACGGGAGCTTCTCGAGTTTTCGCAACGTTTGCGTAAGATGTCAGACAGCCTTCAGCGTACAATTATTCGTTCTCCGGCGAATGGAATTGTCAAATCCATATACATCATGGGCGAAGGCGAAGTCGTTCAACCGGGGATGACCGTACTGGATATTGTTCCTGCGGGTGACAAACTTGTTGTCGAGGCTCACCTCGCTCTCGGTGATATTGGTTACGTACAGGTCGGTCAGCCTGCGACAGTGAAGCTGGCGACCGGAGATGCCCGCATGTTTGGCAATCTGGATGGTACGGTCAAGCAAATCAGTCCCGATGCGATCACCCATCCGGAAGAGGGGATGTATTACAAAGTCCTTGTCGAAACCGAGCATGATCGATTTGAAAAGGATGGACGTAACTATCAGCTTTATCCGGGAATGCGAGTACTGGTGGGAATCAAGACGGGAGAGCGGACGGTCATGGAGTACTTGCTTTATCCATATTTCGATACTCTGTATCACGGTCTGCACGAAAGATAATTCTGTTAACTTGATAAAAACAGTTGCAAGTAAAATAGCACACGGGCTATAGTTTCTTGAAAAATTGATTTATGTAATTAATTTAATCTAATTATTCAGGAGGCTTACCTATGGCTATAGTCATTGATCCCGATGAATGTATCGGTTGCGAATCTTGTGTGGAAATCTGTCCTGATGTTTTTGAAATGGACGATGACGGCGAAAAAGCCATTGTGATTGCGCCTGATTCAACAGCCGACTGTGTAGACGAGGCTATTGAAACCTGTCCCAATGAGGCTATTACCAAAGAATAAAAGGTTTACGTTTGAATAATAAAAGCGACCACACTGAGTGTGGTCGCTTTTATTTTTTTGAGGTTGTCGATTTCTTGTTTTTTGTTTCTAGGGCTACCAATTGATAAAACGGACGTTTAGCAGTCCTCCTACGACCAGATAGATGCCAAGAGCCACTGCGCTGAGTCCAATAGCGTAGGATACAACGATTCTTATTACGGGGGCATCTGCAATTGTTCGACTTTTTAGCGCCTCATTGGTTCGTAGTCGAGCTATCCATGCTGGGCGTCTTCTGCTGTTATTTCAAGGTCCGAGTCTCCGGCGAACATGGCACGGTCCATGGGGAAATTGTGCCGTCGCAGATGGGCGACCGTGAAGTGGATGACGAATACGTGCAGCATGGCGAGACAGGCTTCGATACGATGAACCCATAGGGCGACATTCAAACTCCATCCTTTGAAGTACCGTGTGGTTTCCAAAGGCGAGTAGAGCATGAGTCCTGTAATACCCATGACCATCATTCCCCAGAATACAGCCCAGTAGTCGAATTTTTCCCAATATACCCAGCGCTCGAAACGTGGAGCTTTGCCTCCGAACATCCAACGGAGATGGGCAAAGAATTGTTTCACGTCTCTTATACTCGGCCACAGGGCGTCTTCCGTTCCAACTTTTCTGACAAATACGACAAACAGTGCGTATATGAGATGACATAAGAAAAGCGCTATCATGAATAGTCCGACGATCTTATGCACCTCAAGGCAACCGTCGTAGCCGCCGAATGGTTGTGCAATGAGCTGTCCCCATTGTGTTTCAATATACATTCTGGCCGTCCCTGTGACAGCCTGAATCAGGAAGGAGAGCATCAGAAACGCATGGAATATTTTTGAACCGGGGTGAATCGTTTCAGTCTCATGCGTCACCTCCTTCCTTTTTGCGAGCAAACAGTTCGCGCAGCACCCAAAGTCCGGTATGCGGCAGGAAGAGGGCAAAGGTTCCTATGGCAATGCCGAGCATAATCCATACCGCCCAGTACAGCACGGGGAAGCTTTTTGCCGTTCCGGCCTTCAGTGGAGCTGGTTCATGTACTACATACATGGCGAATGAACCGCTCGCTCCCTGATGGCATTTGGCACAGACTGTGGCATGCCTGCGTATAGGGTTGAGAGGTGAGAAGTAATGGTTGATTCCGGCAATCGGTTCCAATCCATGACATTGGCGGCAAGCGATGTTTTTCGCGTTGCATGCCGATTGTTGTATGCCTCGACCTTGTGGCAACTTTCGCACCGTTGATGCCGATAGTTCTGCACCAAGGCATGTGCGTCTGCCTGATACGTCGCAGCTGGTGCGCGGCCACCGGTCGTCACAGTCTCGGCGGGCGCATTCCATTGCACAAAAGGACTGCCTCGACTGGGCAAGACTTCGTATTGTTCGTAATAGCCCGTGCTTGCTTCCCGAAGTTTGTATCGGTCGGCTCCGGCGACTTCTTCCTGCGCCGCGCATGGCAACGTCAGAACAAGGCCTGTCAGGAGCAGGGCAGTACAAATGACTCGTAACATGATCGCCTCCTACTTGTAGGCGTTCACAGATTCCACGGTCTTTCCCTGTGGGGCAGGCATCAAGGCGAGAGCCTCGAACTGCTTTTGCAGTTGTGCCAAGTCGGCATCCTTATGCTTGTGGCAATTCTGACAGGAATTCGGGATTTCCGGGTTTTTAAGCGTTCCAGACGGCAGTAACGTCTTGAAAACGTGACTGTGAATATCTTGCGATTCCGCACTTTTAGCGATGCGCGGCATATGACAACCAACACAGTTTGCAAATGAGTGAATGGAATGTGCCATGTTGGTATTCACCTGTTCATGACAGTTCAGGCAGGACTTGAACCGCTTCCCTTGGTCTGGAAGCGCGTGGCAGGCATGCCAAGCTGATGCACGGAATGGCAGGATGTACAGGTTACGCCTTCCCTGCGGTGTTCGGATTTGATCCAGTCGATATATTGCTGGTGGTGACCCTTGGAAAACTCGTTGGCGTACATATGTTTCTTGTCTCCTGCAGCGTATGAAGTAGAAACATAGTATGGTTCCAGCGCCTTGCCCGGGGTGTAACCGACAGGCCAGCTTGCGCCTTTGACCATGGTGGACTTGCCTCTGTTGTGACAGCTGCCGCAAACCTGAACCGATGTTCCGCGAGGCATTTTTCGCCGGATTGAGGATGGTTTCACGTTTTTCAAATAGCGCGGTCTTGGGCAGGGCCACATGCCATGATCCGGCTCCGTGACACGCTTCACAGCCAACGCCCGGTTCCGTGAAAGAGGATTTTGACATGTCTTCAAGGTCCAGCTTTGTGCCGGTGGTATGGCAGCCACCGCATTTGAGCAGCCATGGACGTTTTTTCCAGTCGTGTTCGTGATAGTTCACCCAGCGTCCTGTTTCGGTGTTGAACTGGATCGGGGAAATGTAGAGCACGCCTTCTTTTTCAATGATGTAGCGCTGTTTCCATTCGTTGCCGAGCGTGTATTTGATTTCATCCTTTTGCGGGAAATAGATTTCGTTGAGCGGCATTTTGAGTTTGCCCTTGGCTTCGAGTTTGGCAAAGTCCGCCTTGATGACCTTTTCGTTAATATCAACGATGAATGCGTCTGCATTCTTGGTTACGTCCTGAGCCATGCGGCTGTGGTTGGTGACCTTCCATGAATCATAATGTTCAAGATGACAGGTTTTACAGGTTTCCGATCCAACGAATTCCTTCGGTTGAGAAGTCATTTTGGCCAAGTCAACAACAGGCTCACTCGATGTGCAGCCGCTAAACAGCAAAGTCGCAAGAGCGACGCCGACCAGCATTCCGATTCCTCTTT
>LQAI01000140.1_pt1 | contig 15538 bp, 20 predicted proteins | sample 1535821 | NCBI WGS metagenome assembly LQAI01 (sample SAMN04331586, study PRJNA305678) | bioreactor metagenome | isolation source: bioreactor_5 inoculated with Wadden Sea sediment 1st replicate of a... | place: Germany:Bremen | reverse complement strand
TGCTCAGCACTAATTATCAATTGGAAGAGATTGAAGACCAATATGAAAACGTTGACACCTTACAGACTGACCTGAGCTTTGTCAAGGAAAACATCCGCAGCATGATTGATGATCTTCGCAATATTTGTGGCAACTTGCGCCCCCCAACGATCGACAGCCTGGGGCTGAACGCTGCAATCCAGTCATTCGCTTTGGATTGGTCAAAGAGGGCTGCGATCCACCTCGAACTAAACCTGGATAATGAAATCGGTCGTTTGCCAGAGATCATTGAGTTATCCATCTACCAGGATTGTGCAGGAAGTCTGAATAATATCTATAAACATTCAGATGCCACAGCAGCTATCATCACCCTGACCCGCAATTCACCCCGCTCATTAATGGTCTATATTGAAGACAACGGCAAAGGCATTGATAAAAATCTGATCCTTTCCAATTATTCCAAGGAAGGCCATTTTGGTTTAGTTGGAATTGAAGAAAGGGTATCTCTGCTTGGCGGGCGCTTGCGGATTCATAACAAACCGGAGGGCGGCCTCCTAATCCAGGCTGAGATCCCGCATCCTCGAATTTAAGCTATACTTTGTTGGTTGGTTCTCTTATTTCCAGTCAGGCCTTTACTTGTATACGCATCAAAAAAACATCAAAGACACCATACTTCGACCTTTGATCGCTGCAGTAATTGGATTATTGGCAGGCGGTTTATTTGTACTGTTGACGGGCAATTCCCCTTTGAAGGCATTTCAGGTCCTCCTAAAAGCAGGCTATGGTTGTAACAGCGGCGATAATTGCGCCATCCTAACAACGCTCCAATTCGCAACCCCGCTGATCTTTATGGGCCTGTCTGCAGCGGTCGCCTTTCGGGTCGGTATCTTTAGCATTGGTCAGATGGGGCAGATGTTGTTAGGGGCAGCTGCTGCTAATTGGATTGCCAGTCGGTTTACCTTGCCATTTGTCATCCATCCTCTGACAGCGCTCATTGCCGCCATTCTGTTTGGCATGGCCTATGCTATTCTCCCAGCAATCCTCAAGCTCCATTTCAATATCAACGAGATTCTTTCGACCATTCTTCTGAATTACATTGCCCTCTATTTGGTCGGTTTCATTCCTTCAGGTTTTGGCCAGTGGATTCCTGAAAGCGCTCGGATACCGTCCCTAACTCCAACCACCAAGCTAAACCTTGGATTCTATATCGCGCTTGCCATCGTCGCTTTATCGCTCATTTGGTTCTATCGCACCGCCTCAGGGTATGAGACCCGCATGTCAGGCGACAACATCACCTTCGCGAATTACGGCGGTATCAACTCCTATCGGGCCATATATGTAGGCATGATGGTCTCTGGTGCGCTGGCCGGTCTGGCAGGTGGGATAGAAATTCTGGGTGTTCATTACCGCTTCGTGGATAATTTCACCAGTTCCGATGTTTTTGACGGGGTAATGGTCGCCCTGCTGGGGTCAGCCCACCCCATTGGAATTTTGTTTTCCTCCATTGTTCTTGGGGGTGTCCGGTTGGCAGCCATGACGGGGCTTTCGATTCAATTGGGGGATTCCCCGTTCCATCGGCGGAATGATTGTCTCAACGATGGTCATTGTGATGGGCGCAGAGGGTGTCTATGCGAAAATAAAAGGAATTTTCAAAAGAATATTCACAAAACCCCATAAACCCCTTCCGAACAAAAAACCGAGTTGAGGATATCAACTCGGTTTTGAGTAAACTAATGGATTAACTATTTAGCCTGCGTTGTCATTCTTGGCGATAGCCACCATGCCCTCCAGGGCAATTGTGATCATATCCAACTCACCTTGCAGGTACTTCTCCTCACCCCAGACCGGTTTAATCTCATTATTCGTCCCATCAGAGACATATAGGGCACCAGTCCGCAGGCCACGGAATTGACCAACGATGAACAGTGTGTCGCTTTCCATTTCCACAGAAACTAATCCGGCCTTTTTCCACAAGCCTGGTTCATAGAGATCTCGCGGGTTGTAAATGCGTCACCAGCGGTGCCCACGCCAACGGTATACGGGATCTCGAGCTCATTTGCCGTCTTCACCAGGGTCTCCAGGACCTCGTAGGTGGGCACGGCGGGGAATTCGAGGGGTAGATAGGCGTTGGCAGTGCCCCCTCCCGTACAGTGCCGCTGGCGATGATGATATCACCAGGCCCCTGATCATCCTGGAAAACGCCGCAGGACCCCACGCGAACGAATGTGTCAGCACCCAAATTCGCCAGTTCTTCCATGCAAATCGCTACCGCAGGGCCGCCCATGCCGGTTCCACAGGAAGTCAACATCACACCTTTATAATAGCCAGTGTAAACCACGATCCCGCGATCATCAGCAACCTTCTCCATGCCATCAAATCGTTCCGCAATCCGTGCCGCCCGACGTTGAGAGCCTGGACAAAGGACATAGCGGGATACCTGTTCAGGTTGTGCCTTAATATGGAATTCCATCAATCTCTCCTTTTGATTTATTAAAGCAAGCCCCGGTTCTCACCGAGGCTCTCCATGTTCAAACAACGACTTACAGACTATTCAGCATCGACAGGTTCAGCTTCCGTGTGAGTTTGCATCTCTCGTGAGCTGAAGTACTTTCGTTTATTGATCAATGTAGCAAGTTTCGACCGTAGGGCAACCAGCACCAAAGCGACAATCGTCGCGATGAACGGCAGCACCTGAACCAGGCTTGGCGGGAGTTCAGTCACGTTCTGCAGCCGAATGGCTGCAGCATCTGCAAAGCCAAAGAAAAGCCCCGAGAAATAAACACCAATCGGATGGTTGAAGCCAAAGAGGGCCGCTGAAATACCTAACCAACCTCGGCCGTTACTCATATTTCGGGTGAAGAGAGTCAGATGCCCAACCGAAAGGAATGCACCACCGAGGGCAGCCAAAGCGCCACTGATCACCAGGGCAAAGATCTGCACCCGGTTCACATTAATCCCAACCGTTCGTGCCGCTTCAATATTCTCGCCAACAGCGCGGATATGACGGCCAAATTTCGTGTGGAACAGGACAAAATATCCTGCGACGCTGAGGATGACTGCGGCGTATACGATGATGTTATAACCACTCAGCAGTTCACCAAGGACTGGAATATTCTTAATGATCGGCAGTTCGATATCCGGCAGCTGCACGATGCTGGGATCGGACCAGGTGCCCACCTGACCGAACATCACACGCATCATAAAACGGTCAATTCCAGCAACATCAGGTTGATGGCAATCGCCAGGATAACCAGGTTCACTTTATATTTGATGTAGAGGAAGGCAAAGAAAGCGCCCAAAAGACCGCCCGACAGCATGGCCGCAACCAGCGCCAGGTAAGTACTCGCGACCGGCGGCATAGGCAGGTAAGGGTTATTCTGAATGTAATAGGCACTGATGATACCCAGGAACGCTCCCAGGAGCATCTTCCCTTCCAGTGCCAGGTTCAAAACGCCTGCCCGGTTACAAATTGCACCACCCAATGCCGCCAGAATGATGGGTGTTCCCAGGCGAATGGCACTAGAAAATAATGGTATGGTGAAGAAGTTGAGGAAATCCTGCATCATTCACCTCCTTCCTTGATGGCTTTTCTCTCTTTGAAATTAGCAATTTTGTTACGAACCCAATTGATGCCGCCGAGGAAGAAATTATCCGAAGCAACAAAGAGGATGATGAATGCGATGATCACACCGCCTAATTCTCTTGGCACTTTGAGTTGAATTTGCAGTCCCAGTTGAGCACCCAAGCGGACACCAGCAAACAAGATAGCAACAATCACTACGCCGATCGGATGAGTTTGACCGAGAATGGCCACACTAACGCCATCAAAACCAAGGCCTGTGGAATAACCGGTCATGATCCGGTGATTCACGCCCATTACCTCGATCGCACCTGCCAACCCGGCCAACGCACCGCTGATAATCATGCCGCGTAAGGCTGCTTTTTCATTCTTGATGCCGCCATATTTAGCAAATCGAGGGGCGTTACCTGACATCCGCTGTTCGTAACCAGTGGAGGTACGCCACAAGAGGAAGTAAATGACCACTGCCATGATAATGGCGATCACAAAACCCACTCCCCAACGCGAGCTGGGAAGGAACGAAGGCAGCCAGGCAGTTTCTTTAATAATAAAAGAATGGGCCGCTGAGCCGGCATCCGCCCGAAGTGGGAAGTTCACCACCCACTCCAGAAATAGGATCGCAATCTCATTCAGCATGATCGTCGAGATCAGCTCATTAACCCCAAGTTTCACCTTTAAAACACCTGGGATGTATCCATATAGGCCACCGATCACCGCCGCTGCCAGAATAATGACGATGGGATGAATGACATAAGGAAGGTCCAAGGTATGGCCCAGCCAGGCTGCTGTGACAGCACCCAGCATCATTTGGCCTTCTTGTCCGAGACTGAACACACCCGTTCTGAATGCTACCAGGGCGGAAAGCCCCGTCAGGATCAGCGGGGTGGACCGTTCAAGGGTGGTCACAAAGGTACAGCGCTGCAAACTTTCACAATTAAAACCAGAATTAAAGAGTACTTTGTACGCATCTAATGGTGATTTTCCGGTCGTCAGGACCAATAAGGCAGCCACAATCAAACCGGAGACAATAGCCAGTACAGGGACCAGCAGGGTATTGGTAAATTTCTTCTTTTTTTCTTTATCCATGTTGTCCCTCACCTTTATGATGCTTCCAGAGCTGAAACATGATTATTCTTGGCGTTCTCAATATCTTCCAGAGACCCGCCAGCCATCAACACCCCCAATTTCTCTTCCGTCACATCCTTGATATCAAATTCGCCATTGATCTTGCCGCGATAAATCACGTCAACGCGATCGCTCAGGGATATGATCTCATCCAGCTCAACAGAAACAAGCAGAATGGCAGCCCCCCTATCCTGGCCTCAATCAATGTCTTATGGACGAACTCAATGCTGCCGACATCCAGGCCGCGGGTAGGCTGATTAGCAATTATGAACTCAGGCTTATTAGAGAGTTCACGCCCAACAACAATCTTTTGCATATTGCCACCGGACAGTGTATCCACGCTTCCGCCTGGCTTCGCACCATGGACATCAAAATCACTGATGATCTCAGCTGCCAATTGAGAAATTTTCTTCCGTCTGAGAAGGCCGTATTTATTAAACCCTTATCTCTCTGCCGGCTCAATAAACATTTCATCCAAATCCGTCTTAAGGTTCAAGCCCATTCGAACCCGATCTTCAGGAATGTGTGCCATGCCGGTATGCCGCCTGGCATTGACCGAAGAATGGGTTACATCTTCGCCATTCAGTTTGATCATTCCCAATTCAACAGGTCGAATGCCTGAAATAGCCTCGACCAATTCAGTCTGCCCGTTCCCACTAACCCCGGCAACACCGAGGATTTCGCCGGAACGGACTTTCAAGATAGATCAGTCACAACTGGGTAACCATTATCAGAAGCAACAGTGATTCCATCCGCTTCCAAAACAAGATCACCTGGTGTAGCGGCTTCTTTCTTCACTCTGAAAAGGACTTCCCGTCCAACCATCATCCGGGCCATTTCAGGGATGTCTGTATTCGCAACTTCTTTAGTCCCAACATTCTTTCCATCCCTCATCACTGTCACCCGATCAGCAACTTCAACCACTTCAATCAGTTTATGAGTGATGAAGATAATAGTGTGGCCTTGCTCCTCTGATAGCTTTTTGACCACCACCATCAGGTCACGAACTTCCTGAGGGGTCAGGACTGCAGTTGGTTCATCCAAAACCAGGATCTTTGTATTACGTTGCAGAGTTTTGAGAATTTCCACCCTTTGCTGCATACCAACAGGCAATTCAGCCACTTTTGCTCGCGGATCAACTGGCAATCCAAATTTCTTTGATAGTGCTTCCACCTGCTCAATTTCATCACGCTGTTTGAGCCAACCAAACTTATTTGGTTCCATACCCAACATAATATTTTGGGCAACCGTGAACGATGGAACCAACTTAAAGTGTTGGTGAACCATACCAATGCCCAGCCGGATGGCATCATCCGGATGATTGATATGGGCCAGTTCCTCTTGAATGTAAATTTCCCCGGCATCGGGCTTGATCAAGCCATAGAGGATGTTCATCAATGTTGTTTTTCCAGCGCCATTTTCGCCCACCAGAGCGTGAATTTCGCCTTTTTTCACAGAAAAATGAACATCATTATTTGCCTGGACTTCAGTTGAGGGAAAATATTTGGAAATACCGATTAACTCTACTTCGTTAGCCATATTTCATCCTTGTAACAGCCCTGAAGTTGCCTCCAGGGCTGTTTTCTACCTAAACGACTGTCAATAAACTTATTTCAGGGGCGCGCAGGCGTCGGAGGTCAGTTCAGCATCGACCAGCGCATTACATACAATATAATCGCCAGCAAGGATCTGAGCGCGATAATCCGCAACTAAAGCCTGGACATCGTCCAACATGGCAACCATATCTTCAGGGCCTTCATCGGCGAAGGTTGTTGAACCCTCATCCCATGAGAGGCCAGCAGCGCCATCTGCCATACCAAGTTCCATGAAGCCACCAGCGAAGGTGCCATCAACAACCATTTCGATCGGCAGGAAGGTGGTGATATCCACACGTTTGATCATGGATACGATAACGCTACCGGGAGCAACGAAGTCCTGGTTGGAGTCAACACCTATAGAGAATTTGCCATATTCAGCGGAAGCGGCAATAACGCCCTCGCCGGAGCGGCCAGCAACCTGGAAGACAATGTCAGCGCCAGCATCATACTGAGCAGCGGCTGTTTCTTTACCCAGGGTTGGGTTGGAGAATTCAAACCAAGGTAGCTCACCATAACTTCACAGTCGGGCAAACTTCCAAACGCCTTGCTTGTAACCATAGAAGAACTGGTTCAAACCGGGAGCGTCGCCACCAACTACAGCACCAACTATCTTGGTCTGGGTCATGGAACCGGCGATCAAACCAACCAGGAAGCTGGATTCGTGAACGTTGATCTGGAATGCAATCAAATTGTCAGGCAGTTCAGATGCGAAAACCTCAGAAGGTGAAGCGAACTTTTGCTCCGGGAATTCGGCAGCAATGTTCAGCAACAGCTCAGCATCAAAAGCCAGGGGCAGAATGATGTCATAACCTTGTGCAATAGCAGCGCGGATAGCAGATTCATGCTCTGCAACACCCTGGGTTTCAATCACATCTGCCTGGACGGGGAGTTCTTCATTGGCTCGTTCAATACCGCGGGCGGATGAATCGATGAATGAGCGGTCGCCCAAGGGGTTCGGGGTAATCAATGCCGCGGTAAATTCGGCTTCTTCAATAACCTCTTCAGCAATAACCTCTTCAGTTGGTTGTGCACCACATGCGGTCAAAACCATGGTCAGAACAACAAGTAATGACACAGCATACAAAAAACGGCTTTTCATTCTATTCTCCTTATTCAAATGCACTACTATCAAGTAAGTAAACACAAACGGAACACCTTATTTATCCGGGCACCACCTCCTTCGTCTATTAATTTGCGATTAACGTGAGTTAGCAATATTCTATCATATTGTATGACAATTGTTTACAACTCAATCAACCTATTCTTCTTTCAATAATTGCAACAGCCTTTCACGATAGACCTTACTCCGGTCCGCCTTTTCCGGATGGACTTTTGAACCTTCTTCATAGAAATATTTCAAATCTCGGCCCATCTCCGCACCACGCTTGGTGTGCATATCAAGTGCATAATCAGGTATTTCAGGAGCCTGATTGGTTTGCCTAAGCCAGTTCAGCAATTCATCACTTGAGCGATCCTTTTCCTGTTCACAGAGGAATTTGACGGCATGGATCGCGAACAACGGTCGATCTGTATGCCCAACACTCAGCCGCTTATGCATCTCATAAAGGGCATTGATGAGAATAGGCGCATTTGGATTTCCCATCCCCACATCTTCTGCTGAGATCACTGCCAGGCGGGACCAAAGCTTTGCTTCTAGCTCAGGCTGGTCTGAATTAGTTCATATGCCAGACGTGCGGCATTTTCAGTATGCCCGCGCCGGATTTCTTTTTGCAATGCTGAAATAACCTCATCTGCGGGGAGGTCATGATACGTTTTTACTTTTTGCCAAGGATCAGGTGCGAGAACTACCTTCATTGCGATTCCTTTCTATTCGAACGCATTCTTCATAAGCTGATAGAACCGGTCTTGGTTCACTTTCAAAATGATTTCAACATTAGCTGGCTTTTTGGACATGCCCCACCAGTCGATGACGGTCATGCCACGGCTCAACTCACCCGTCCGCTCAACCTGGACATACCGCTCAGCAACTTCTTCAACAATCTCAGGTTCCATCAACACAGCCATCGCCAGCGGATCGGCCGCAAAACTCATTTCACGGTTGAGGACCTCCCGTAGGAATTTGATCGTATGTTGAGTGATATCTCGCAGGAACTTGCTGCGTTTATTGTCAAATTCAAAGAGCGCTGTGAAATCCTCAATAGGCATCCCATGAGAAATGGTCGCTTCCCAAGAGATCATTGTGAATTTTGGCCAGTTCGCAAAAACCACAGCTGCCGCATCAGGATCCGCGAACAAATTGAATTCTGCGGAATAATTCGGTGTGTTTCCCTGAGCGAAATGCGCGCCGCCCATGATGACCAGCTTCTTATAACGGGAAGGCAGTTCCGGATCCAGCCGGAGGGCTAATGCCAGGTTGGTCAGTGGACCAATGGCGATCAATTCCAACTCGCCTGGGTTCTCCTTGGCCAGATCAATCAAGGCCAACGCCGCAGGTTTCTCTTCCAGTTTTCGTTTCGATTCCGGGATATCCACGCCGCCAAGCCCGTCTTCACCGTGGACATAACTGGCATTTTGTCCCTCTGTAACCAGCCCTGAAGCTGCGCCGGCGTAGACTGGGACAGGTTCAGCATCCAATATATCTAATATTTTGAGGGCGTTTGCGGCGGTGTGTTCCACACCAACATTCCCAGAAACGGTTGTGATCGCTTCAATTTTGATATCCGGATGGCAATGCGCCATCATAATGGCTTGGGCATCATCAATGCCGGGATCACAATCAATGACAATTCGTCGCATTTTCTCTCCTAAAGTTTTTCCAGTTTGTTATTGAGCCTCAGGTAGTCAGCGTCCATCTGACGTGCAGCACCTGAATAGTCCATTGTTGTCCATTTTTTATCCTGCAGCAACCACTTGCCGTCAACCATGACATCCGTAACATGCATGCCGCTGATCGCATAAACAATAGCGGTGTATATATCCTGAGCACCTTTTGGCCCCCATCCGATATCCGTCAGGTCTAAAGCGATCAGATCGGCAAGTTTACCAGGGGTCAGGCTGCCAATTTTGTCTTCCCAGCCCAGGCTTTTGCCCCGCCCAGCGTCGCCATTTCCAGAATGGCCTTTGCCGGGATAACGCCTGGCTCAGATTCCCGATAGACCTGCAGTTTAGCGGCAATATCCATCTCTCTGAAAAGGTCATAGGAATTGGCATTGGCGACATTATCTGTCCCGATGGCAAGGTTGATACCTGCATCGCGCATCGCCTTAACCGCTGCAGCCGGGAAACCGCTTCGCATGGATGAGGAAGCGCAAATCACAGCCGTGAAGGGGCTTTCAGCCAAAGTAGCATAGTCACTTTCAGGCACGGTTATCGCGTGAGCTGCCAGGATCGGGAATTCCAGTATTCCCAATTGTTTCATCCTCTCCACCGCGGATATGCCAAATTTTGCCCGGCAATAATCTTCTTCTTCACTGCTGGTTGCAAAATGGATGTGCAGGCCTGTATCAAACCTGCGGGCTAGTTCCAGTTCCAATGCGATCACTTCTTCGCTGTTGTCCACAAAAAAGGCATGCGGGCCAACCCAACCCTTGATTCTTGGGTGGTCCGAGAAACTTTCAAGAAATTCCGTCACCGATCGGATTTCACGCTTTCGCGAGTCTTCATCCCCCAATTCCACAATCCCATAGGCCAGGGCTGCTCTTAAACCGCTCTGGTCCACAACGGGATAAATATCTCTCATATAAAAAATATTGATCTGCAAAACAGGTTGTCCCTGTGCGGATCATTTCAGCACAGCTTACTTCCACTGCAGCTGGAACCATCGATGAATCTGCCGCAGCCTCTAATCGCCGTAAGCAGTTAATAAAGCCGTCCATCGTAAACAGCGAGATGCCTTCAGCCAGTCCCCTGAATAAGGACATGGGTGTATGGGCATGGGCGTTTACAAGCCCTGGCATCACCAGGCGGTCGCTGAAGTCAATCACCTTATCGACCTCATCCTGTGGAACGTCTTCAGGTGCACCAACTGCGATAATCTCTGCCCCATCAAATAATAAATGACCAGGTGAAAAAATTCCCCTCTGGTCATCCATTGTCAGAACTGTACCTGCTTTAATCAGTGTTCTTGGCATATTTATTCTCATTTGTTAGCATAGTGTTCACTCGATGGCTTGCTCTATTTTAGCAGAACTATTGAAATCAACGCAATACTAAATTTTATTTCCATGAACCAAATGCAGATTCGCCAATAATATAATATTGCGCTCCACCACCAGACAAACGTAACCAAAAAACGTTATTCATAATAAGTTTGGAATAATTCTACGTTTACCTTTTGTTTGATTAGAGAACATCATATCGTAAGGTCCAATCTTCATTCTTACCCCAAAGTACGGTCAAATAAATTAATTGATTATTTGTTTTAAATAATTAAACCTTTCTATTTTCAAGCAGGCTGAATTATTATTATTTTTGGCATTTTCCTGAGATAACCGTAATATGGAAGCTCATCATATGGTTGAATTTCCTTTTCGTTATCCATCAAGTTTTTGTAGTATATTTATGTTTTTGACAAAGAGTATTTTTTAGATGCCTGATTTTACAGGTTTGATTACTGAATTTCTAAAGTTAAAGGAGTGAAATGAAACTTACGCTTAAAACTACAATCCAACATCCTGCAGGGCTTCATGCCAGACCTGCCTCCCTTTTCGTGCAGACAGCGAACAAATATCAATCTGAAATTTCAGTTCAGAATCTCACCGATAGCAGCCCAATTGTGAATGCTAAAAGTATTTTGAATATCTTAACCCTTGGTGTCATGCAAAATCATGAAATCGAAATTATTGCGGATGGCGATGATGCAGTAGAGGCCATTGAAGGATTTAAAGCCTTAATTAACGAGAATTTTGGCGAATAATTAGCAGCGTTATCGAGTTAAGACATCTTCTTTGGGAATGGAATGAACTTTCCATTTACTGAACTAAAGGGATTTCGTCCTACCGTTCGCATGAGCAATAAATGGCAAATAATAGTTTTGGATCATTACTTTGATAAATTAAAATCAAGTCAACAATAACCCAAATCAGATTATTTACCGTTACCAAACCAATTAGAATAATTGAGTATTGAAAATCTCAATGAATTATCAAAGATAATTCTCCAGATTTTCAATACTCTTCTTCTTAAAATCAAAAAACCCGGAAATTGCCAACTCCGGGTAAAAACCTATTTGCAAGTATTCGAAAATAATTTGTGTATATAAGGAAATTCAATCCTGACCGATTAATTTCTCTACTTGTCGTTCCTATGCATCCGACGAATGGCTTTTTTCTTGGCGATTCGTCGCTCTTCACTCTTAGAAGTGAAGAATCGTCGCCTTCGATGCTCGGAAAGTACCTTGGACCCGGTCACCTTTTTGCGAAATCGTCGCATTAATTGCGGAAAAGATTCATTATCTCGTTTTTCAACTTTGATCAAGATCGTTTCACCTCCTTGGTTTACCCGGAATTCCTCGTAATGATATTTCAGCCATCGGTCAGGATTGATTGATGTCCAAAAAAATTTACAAGCCAAAAATTACCATCACCGAATTTTGATCGGGCATATATCGTCCAGTATCATAAAATTACAATATCTGAACCCAAAGATTATACCCGCAGATTCTCCCATCAACAAATCGAAATAACGACAAGCTAATTTTGCCAATAAGCATGTACGTTCAATCCATGCCGCTCATTTAGCTCTGTCGCAATCTGTTGCAACTTTTCGGGTGAAACGCAGACCACTTCATTTTTCGCAGTAGGCCTTTCAGTAGAATAGATCTGCACAATCCGCGGATGCAAAGTGGCGAGCCTTTCCGCCCAGCGCTCAAAGGTTTCCCCATGGATGTTTGTTATTTCCCCGTTCACCAACACGCTCTGGACAATTAATATCGGCAGTCGCTGCAAACCGTTCACAATATCTTCAATCTTCAAACCACCTACAGGTCGATTAATTGCAGAAAAAGATTCCTGATCCCCGGCGTCCAGTTTCATAATTGGTGCATCGAAAAGGCGAAGCGCTGCCGCCACTTCTGGGTCATTCACCCGCGATGAATTGGACAAAATAGCCAATTTCGTTTCCGGGCGCAACTTATCCTTGATGGCTTTCACCCCACGGACAATCTCCGGGAAATCCGGATGAATGGTCGGCTCACCATTGCCAGAGATAGTCAGATAGTCAATGGATCGCGGCTTTTTCAATGCACCTCAACGGCAGCAAAAATTTCTGGGGGTTTGGGGAGAGTGGAGCGGATGGGATGAAGCACTAAATCCTTCGTCCCGCCATATTGGCAATAAATACAATCGAAAGAACAAACTTTTCGCTTTGATGGTAACAGATTAATCCCTAAGGACCTTCCCAACCTTCGTGAGAGGATCGGTCCATAAATAATTCCTGACTGCAATGCGATTCCTGACATCAACGATCCCGTTCTATTGGTGAGTTTGACCGTAATGGTTTTATTTTATCGCATTTTCTTAACCAATTCTGAATGAAATCAGGCTAATCTTAGGAAGTCTTCATTATTTAACACTAAGGTTATGTATAATTTATAAAGGAAGGATTAAGATGCCTTCAAAAGAAAACGTTATGAATGAAAAAACAATCCTTATTGTAGATGATAAATTCTCAGTCACCCGTCTGGTCTCAGATTATCTGAGCTCCAAGGGGTATAAAACCATTACTGCCTGGGATGGTAACCAGGCTCTGACGGAAGCTCGCATCAACCATCCGGATATTATTCTGCTGGATATTATGATGCCGCATATGGATGGCTTCGAATTCATCAAGACCTATCGCAAGGAAAGCAATACACCCATCATCCTGCTGACCGCCAAAATTGAAGAATCGGATAAGGTGGTCGGATTGGGCCTAGGCGCCGACGATTATGTCACCAAGCCCTTTGGTATGGCGGAATTGGCAGCCCGGGTCAATGCTGTCCTTCGTCGCTCCGATACCTCCCAGGTCCAGAATCTAACCCTTCAATTTGGAGATCTCAGTATTGACCCTGAAAAGTTCGAAGTACTGGTCAAGGATAAGGAAATCACCCTGACACCAACCGAATTCCAATTACTGAACACCCTCGCTCAAAACCCAGGTCGGGTTTTCACTCGGGAACAACTGCTCCGTGAGATACAGGGAGAAACTTACGATTCTCTTGAAAAGACGATAAATGTCCATATCCGCAATTTAAGGGTGAAGATTGAAGAAGACCCTGGAAAACCAAAATATATCCAAACCGTTTTTGGCGTTGGATACCGATTCGCTGATATTACCTAATAATTATGAGATCACCATCCATTCGTACCAAATTTATCATTGCCTTTATGTCCGTTGGCCTACTCGCTATTGCGCTGGTCGGCATTTTTACCTCCACTGTCTCCAACCAGGAATTTCAGGACTTAGTCATTGACCGCCAGAAAAGCGAATATACCGTCGCCGTGCTTGACTACTATGAAAACTTCGGCACCCTATTCGGCATCGAGAAAATTTTCCGGACCAACCCTGACAACGATGGAGCCCCTTTCGATAAAACCAATCAAAACGGCATCATTGTGGCTTTTCCCAATGGTGGCATTCTGGTAGGCGATCGCTCCCACCCTGCTGGCACTTTTTTAAACCAGACTGAAATCCAAAAAGCCACAACCATTCAATATGAGGATGAGACCATTGCCCTCATCGTGTCAATTAATCCAACTGTTCTCCCCAATCCGCAGGAGCAACGTTTCATTGAAACAACCAACAAGGCTATGCTGTATGCCAGTCTGGGAGCGGTCTCCCTGGCAGTCATTTTGGGCCTTATTTTCACCCGCACCCTCTTGCGCCCCCTTTCGAAACTTTCAACGGCAATCTCCAATATGGAGCAAGGCGAACTAAATCAAATTGTGGAATCAAATTCCAACGACGAACTCGGGCAAGTCATCCAGGGATTCAATCAGATGAGCGCCGCGCTCACCGCCGCCAACGCCCGTCGTGACCAAATGACAGCCGACATTGCTCATGAACTTCGCAGCCCATTGACTGTCATCAATGGTTACCTGGAAGCCATGCAGGACGGTTCACTGGAAATGACCAATGAACGCCTGGCCTTTGTTCAAGATGAAGTGAACCAGCTAAACCGCCTGGTAGATGATCTGCGGACTCTGGCCCTGGCAGATTCTGGGGAATTGAATATTCAGAAATCGGAAATCAATATCAAGAACGTTTTCGCCCATTTATCACAAGCCTATCAACTGTTGGCGAATTCAAAGAATATCAAATTATCCTTTGCGAATTACGGCTTCAACACACTCTATGCGGATGAAGGCCGGCTGAACCAGGTGCTCTCTAACCTGCTCAATAATGCTTTCCGTCATACAGACTCGGACGGCCAAATCTCGGTCAAGGCCTATAACCTATCAGATGGCAGCACAACTTTCGAGATTGAAGATACCGGTGAAGGCATCCCTGAAGAAGACCTCCTTATGTCTTCAACCGTTTCTATCGTGTGGACCCTTCCCGTCAAACCAAAGAAGGCGAATCCGGTTTGGGACTCAGCATTGTCAAAGCAATCGTTGAAGCGCATCGCGGACAGGCTGACGTACAGAGCGAAATGGGCAAAGGGACAACCTTTTCGGTCACCTTCCCCATGAACCTCTTTCCTAAAATACCTACATTATTCTGGTCTTTCCAAACGTATTGTTTGAATCGGATAGGGCAAAATAATACCATTCGTTTCAGCGGTTTTCTTGATGGCTGTAATCACTTTCGATTGCACGTCAAGAATATTCCCATCCTTTTGATCACACCAATAGTAGGCCTTCAGAATAAGTGCTGACTCCCCCAAATCACTCACATAAATCGAGGTGCAGGCGTAGGTTCAACACCCTCAGCATTCTTCACAGCATTTAGAAAAATATCAATCGCCCGATCACTATCTTCCTCATAGCCCAAACCGATTCTGACTGATTGGCGGCGTAATTTTGTATGCGTGTAATTGACAATTGGATTTTCAAAAACTTCCTGGTTTGGGATGATCACCAATTCACCGTCGTAGGTTTTCAAGACAGTATCCCGAATGTTGATCTCTGTGATAATCCCTGTGAAAGTCGAAATCTTCACAGCGTCACCAATCACAAATGGTTGCCGATAAAGCAATAACAAACCGCTGATAAATTTTTTAGCGATATCCTGCAGGGCAAATCCAATTGTAAAACCGGCCACCCCCAACCCGGCAATGAACCTGTCACATTGAAATTAACCTGATCCAATGCGACGA
>LQAI01000139.1_pt1 | contig 15547 bp, 24 predicted proteins | sample 1535821 | NCBI WGS metagenome assembly LQAI01 (sample SAMN04331586, study PRJNA305678) | bioreactor metagenome | isolation source: bioreactor_5 inoculated with Wadden Sea sediment 1st replicate of a... | place: Germany:Bremen | reverse complement strand
CTCTCACCGGGCACCTGGTGGAACTGGCAAGGCAGGGGCGGCTGCCGGCGCAGGTGATGATCAATACCCATCCCCAGCGGTGGGAGGACCGGGCGTGGCCCTGGGTGAAGGAGCTGGTGTGGCAGAATGTGAAGAATTGGGTTAAATGGGGTTTGGTAAAGCTGAAATCATGAAGTTTAGGAAATTGCTTACCTTGTATTTGATGGCCCTGCTTGTGATGGTAACTGTACCTTTAGGAAATGCGCTAAACGACATTTTTATATTTGAGCTGCGGCTGGATTACCTGGTTCATGTGCTGGTGTTTACGCCCGTGGTGGTGTTGTGGCGGCTGGGGTTTCCGGCATTCGGTGTGGAAGATTGCGGGGGTGGGGGTGTTGCTGGCTGTGGGGTTGGAAGGGGTGCAGTATGGGTTGCCTTATCGGAGCTGGAATATGAATGATGCGGTGGGGAACGCCGTTGGGTGGGTGTTGGGTGTTTGGTTTGGGTATTGGACGGTGGAGACGGTGGTGGGGTCAGTCTTGCGTTATTGTGCTTTTGAGAAAAGGGCCCTCAAAAGCACAATAACACAAGGCTGACCCCTTGATTGACGAAAGGGAAAAATGACGCGATTCAGGCTGATTGCCGTTGATTTTTTGTTGATGACCCTGGCGTTTTTGCTGGTGAATCAGGCCAAGCGGGGGGCGTTGGTGCTGCCCGAGGGGTATGGGGTGCTGCTGGGGCTGTTTTACCTGGCCTGGGGGGTGTCCGGGGTGGTGGGCAAGAAATTTGTGCCGGGGGCGTATACAGACTTTCGGGCCGGGGTCGGGACATTGGTGAAAAACTGCTGTGTATCTGGCGTTTACCATTGTGTTTGTGGTGGTAATGTTCGGGCTGCAACGGTATTCCGGGTCCAGGTGTTTGCGACGTGCGGGGCGCTGCTGGGGTTGGAGCTGGTGGTGTGGGGTGCGGCCGTGCGGTTCGGCAAGAGGGGTCAGCCGGTCCGGGACCGGGGGGAAGATGATCTGGACGAAGCCGTGCCCGCGGGCCGGTCCGGGTTTCGTTCAAGTTTGCCCTAGTGGATCTGGGGTTGTTTTTTGTGGCGTTTTTTGCCGTGAACTATCTGAAACGGGGGCATTTTGATCTGCTGCCGGTGTATGACCGGCTCATGGTGATGCAGGTGGTGCTGGGGGCGGGGGGCCGCCGTTGCCACGAGAAAATTTTATGTGACCCGGCAGCGGAACCTGTATTTTGCCCTGTGGCAGTGGCTCAAGGCCGGGATCCTGATGATGGCCGGCACAGGCGTGATGGTGTATGGGCTGCGGCTGTTTTATTATTCGCGGTTCCAGGGGTTTGGCACGGTGGTGGTGCTCATGGCGCTGGAGAACGTGGCTTTGGGTCTGTATTTCAGTGTGCGCAAGCAACGGAAGGCAGAACCCGATATCGAGTCGGCCGGTCAGGTGCGGCAGATGCTGGCCCAGGAGCGGTATGACCTGAACGTGGATATCGAGACGGTGCGGCAGCGGCTGCTGCGGCCGGCCATGTACAAGCTGGAGCGCAGTTTTCAGGGGGAAGAGCAGGGGGTTCTGGATTTTCTGAAAGCGCACATCGATCTTTCCGATATCCTGTATGTGGAAACCCAGGTGGAGCGCAGCAGTACGTCGTTTGATCTGCGGGACGACTACCTGATGCTGCGGCTGTTCATCGGGATGCGCAAGCTCAATGACTGCCGGCGGCTGAATGTGCATTTTCTGAAGCTGCACCAGATGCTGCTGCCGGGCGGGTTTTTTGTCGGGTATGCCCATACCATCAAAACCCATTTTGACTGGATTTTTGCGCGGTTTCCCCGGCCCATGGCCCAGGCCGTGTATGCCCTGGATTTTCTGTGGCACCGGGTGACGCCCAAGCTGCCCTGGATCCGGAAGGTGTATTTCGCGGTCACCAAAGGGAACAACCGGGCCATTTCCCGGGCCGAGGTGCTGGGACGGCTGTGCTTCTGCGGGTTTGACATCGTGGCCACCCAGGTGATTGACAAGCGGTTTTATTTTATAGCCAGAAAGGTCAAGACCCCGTCCCTGGATACCAGCCCCACCTATGGACCCCTGGTGGCGCTCAAACGGTCCGGGCTGGGGGCCGGGTGGTGCACACTTACAAGTTCCGTACCATGCATCCGTATTCGGAATATTTGCAGCAGTACATGTATGACCGGCACGGGCTGCAAAAGGGCGGCAAGATCGAAAACGATTTCCGCATGACCACCTGGGGAAAGGTGATGCGCAAGCTGTGGCTGGACGAACTGCCCATGCTGTACAACTGGGTCAAAGGCGATTTCGGCCTGGTGGGGGTGCGGCCCCTGAGCTTCCAGTACCTGAGCCTGTATGACAAGGATCTTCAGGAGCTGAGAAAGAAGGTGCGGCCCGGGCTGGTGCCGCCGTTCTACGCCGACCTGCCCGAAACATTCGAGGAGATCTGCGAGTCGGAACGGCGGTATATTAGGGCGTTTCTGGCCCATCCAGTGAGAACCCAGATCCGCTACTTCATCAAATCATTCATCAACATCGCCTTTAAAGGCGCCCGTTCAAATAGCGGGGAGCGGGGTCAGGCCTGCGTTATTGTAGTTATTGGGGTGTTGGGTATTGGGCGCTATTTGGGTTGCTAAAAATGTTTGTCAGAGGTATCATTGTGTCATGGATTTATAAAAAATGCCGGTGAGGTATCAAATGGTGACTGTTGATAAAAAACATGTTTCAACGTTGTTGCTTGTCGAAGCATATTCGGAAAAGCATATGACAGAACAAAAAGTCGCATTCTTTCAAAAAAAATATAATAGAAATTTTGATGAAATTTAAAAAAATGATGCACGCCAGTGAAGAAAATTATACCCATTTTGATGATTATATGGAGTGGAAAGCGTATAGGTGTTATTTGGACAGTCTAAACCTGCGGATCAAAGACCTTAAAAATGGAAGTATTCAGTTTACTTGATTCTTCTCCCATTGTTCTGTCATACAGCATTTTCGATTTCAAGTATTGGGAAACCGGTTCTTATGTCAAAATGCAAATCATGTTCATAGATAACAGCGTCTTGCATGTTCGCGAATATAATGATGAATTCGAACGAAACTATTCTTATCACTGGCAGGATTCTCAGGGGGCATTTTTGTTGCGATGGGATAACGCCCCTCATCATAAAAAATCTGGAAACATTCCCCCATCATATGCATAAAAACGATCATATTGAAGAAAGCAACGACATTGCACTCAAAGACGTTTTGAAATATATCACATCCTGTATTTGATTAAGTCCGGGATCCTGATGATGCCCGGCACCCGCTGACCCTAACTCATCTTTTGAGGAGAAATCATGACAGACCAGACACAGACACAGAAGAATTTTGCTCTCATCGGCGCGGCCGGATATGTGGCGCCCCGGCATATGCGTGCCATTGCTGATACGGGCAACCGCCTGGCAGCGGCCCTGGACCCCAACGATTCCGTGGGAGTGATTGACAGTTATTTTCCGGAGGCTGCGTTTTTCACGGAGTTTGAGCGGTTTGACCGGCATGCGGAAAAACTGCGGCGAAAGGGGGGGGAGGCGGCCATTGATTATGTGAGTATCTGTTCGCCCAATTATCTGCACGATGCCCACATGCGGTTTGCGCTGCGCATCGGGGCGGATGCCATCTGCGAAAAACCGCTGGTGCTTAACCCCTGGAACCTGGATGCACTGGCCGAGCTTCAGGCGGAAAACGGGGCACGGGTGTGGAACATCCTGCAGCTGAGGCTGCACCCCAGCATCATTGCGCTCAAGGAAAAAGTGGCGGCTGAGCTGGCCCAGAACCCGGACAAGATGTATGACATCGATCTGACCTATCTGACTTCCAGGGGTCGGTGGTATTTTGTGTCCTGGAAAGGGGCCCAGGAGAAATCCGGGGGCATCGCCACCAACATCGGGATCCATTTTTTCGATATGTTGATGTGGATTTTTGGGCCGGTCAAGACCAATATCGTGCACAAGTCCCAACCGGACACGGCCGCCGGATACTTTGACCTTGCCCATGCGCGTGTGCGCTGGTTTTTGAGTGTGAATGCAGATTATCTGCCCAAAGAAGCCACGGACAAAGGCATGCGCACTTATCGGTCCATCCAGGTGGACGGCGAGGAGATCGAATTCTCCGGCGGGTTTACGGACCTGCACACGTTGAGCTACCAGGAAGTTTTGGCAGGGCGGGGGTTCCCCTTGGAAGAGGCACGGCCGAGCCTGGAGATGGTTTATACGATCCGGAATGCGGAGGTGGTGGGACGGACTGGTGAATACCACCCGTTCCTCTAAAAAATCGGGGTCAGACTTTGCTTATGGTCATTATTGTACCAAGCAAAGACTGATCCCTTCGCTCCAGGAGAAAATGATGACCTTTATACATGAAACGGCAATTCTGGACGTGGGCGCGGTAATCGGCAAGGGGTGCCGGGTGTGGCACTGGGTGCACATCTGCGGCGGTGCCGTGATCGGGGAGAACTGTTCGTTTGGCCAGAACGTGTTTGTGGGAAACAAGGTGAAGATCGGCAGCAATGTCAAGATCCAGAACAATGTGTCTGTGTATGACAATGTGATGCTGGAGGATGATGTGTTCTGCGGGCCATCAATGGTGTTCACCAATGTGTACAATCCCCGGTCGGCCGTATCCCGGAAAGATGAATACCGCAACACGCGGGTGGGCAAGGGCGCGACCCTGGGGGCCAACTGCACCATTGTGTGCGGCAATGATATCGGTGAATACGCGTTTGTGGGAGCCGGGGCGGTGGTGAACCGGCCGGTGAAGCCTTATGCGTTAATGGTGGGGGTGCGGCCCGGCAGGTGGGTTGGATGAGCCGGTTCGGCGAGCAGCTGGATCTGCCGCTGACCGGCGGACGGTGAAGCCATCTGTCCCCATACCGGTGATCGGTATCTACTCAGGGGTTCTGAAATTATCTAACGTGTGGGGGCAGCTTCGGGGTCAGGCCTGCGTTATTGTAGTTATTGTATCATTTTTCACTACATTTGTGACGATAACTACAATAACGCAGGCCTGACCCCCTGACCCCCATCTGGTTCCGATTTGGGGGATATATGCAGTTTATTGATCTGGCGGCACAGCAGAAAAGGATTCGGGACGGGATTGAGCGGCGGATCAGCCGGGTACTCGATCATGGCAAATATATTATGGGGCCAGAGGTGTTTGAGCTGGAGGCGGTCCTGGCAGACTATGTGGGGTGCCCACTGTATCACCTGTGCCTCGGGCACGGATGCGCTGTTGATGGCGCTTATGTCCCTGGATATCCAGCCGGATGACGAGGTGATCACTGTGCCGTACACCTGGATCTCCACGGCGGAAGTGATTGCGCTGTTGCGGGCCAGACCCGTTTTTGTGGATGTTATGCCGGATACGTTCAACATGGACCCGGAGATGGTTGAGGCGGCTATTACCTCGAAAACCAGGGCTATCATGCCTGTGGGCATCTATGGCCAGTGCGCGGACATGACCCGGATCAACGCCATAGCTGACCGACACGGCATTCCGGTGATCGAGGACGCGGCTCAGTGTTTCGGGGCCACCCACCAGGGCCGGCGGTCGTGTAATTTGTCCCTGATCGGTTGCACCTCGTTCTTTCCCTCCAAACCGCTGGGATGCTATGGGGATGGCGGCGCCATTTTTACGTCGGACGAAGATCTTGCGGATCGGATGTGTCAGATCCGCATTCATGGCCAGAAGGTTAAACATCAACATCCCTTGGTTGGGATAAATGGCCGTCTGGATACGATCCAGGCCGCGATTCTGCTGGAAAAGTTTAACCTGTTTTCCGAAGAATGCGAGGCCCGGGAGCGGATAGGCCGGCGTTATGACACTCTGCTGGCGGATATCCCGGATATCACTACGCCTTTTATCGCACCCGGCAACACCTCGGTCTATGCCCAGTACACCATCCTGGCAAAAGACCGGGATGCCTTGTCCGACACCTTGAAGTCCCGGGATATCCCTTCGGTGGCCTATTACACAGCTCCGCTTCACCTTCAGGGCGCGTTTGCAAGCCTGGGTTACCAGCCAGGCGATTTCCCGATCTCCGAACATGTGGCAGCCCTTTGCTTGAGCCTGCCCATGTCTCCTTATCTCACCCAAACTGACCAGGAAAAGATATGTAGGTTTTAGGTATTAGGTCGCATCCAGTACCTAACACCCAACACCCAATACCCATGAACCCATTCTACATTGTGTGTATGTTGATTGCCTTGACTCCGCTGATGCGGGGATCGGTGCATGCCTGGCCCGAAACTGTGATCCAGATCATAGTGGTGCTGGGATTGATCGTGGTGGTGGTGAAGGGCCTGAAAAAGGAGATGCGCGGCAAAAAAGGCAGGTCCAGCGACAGCCGGGCTGCAAAGGAACCCAACAGTCGGGGCAGCCGTGAATCAGATGCGGTCAATGGGTTCCGGGACGGGCTGGCTCCGGGATGGTATCTCTGGTGGGTGATGGGGCCGGTGGCGGCCCTGGGGGTGTGGTCCACGATGATGTCGCCCCATCCGGCCCTGGCCATGCAGGGGCTGATTATGCTGGTCACCTGTCTGGGGTTTTTCTGGCTGGTGGTGGTGTCGGTACGTTCCCGAAAGGAGCAGCGGGCCCTGGTGTGGGTGGTGGTCGGCACAGCCGCAATTCTGGGAGTAATCGGGCTGCTTGAACGCTATGATGTCCTGACCTTTGCCTGGTGGGATTATTCCGGGGAGGTGGGAAAAAATCACGGTGCCGTGCGGCTGTCCGGTGTGTATGTCAATGCCAACCACATGGCCGGGTTTCTGGAGATGGCAATTCCGGTGATACTGGGCATGTTTTTGACCCGGTCGCGCTCCCCGGAGGCCCGCATCGGCATGATTGCCTTGGTGTTGTTTCTGATTGTATGCCAGGCATTGACCCTGTCCCGGGGCGGATGGACCGGCACGGCTGTGGCCATGGGTTTCATGGCGGTGGTGCTGTTGTTTAAGAAGGGTTTTGTGCACAACGCCTGGTGGGGACACTGCTTGGGGGCGTAGTGGTGACGGCGTTAATTGTTATGGCCAGTACACCCGTGGTACAGCGCATCACCACGTTGGCCCAGGGAGAGATCGATGACAGCCTCACAGGCCGGCTCACCTACTGGGCCGGAACCAAAGCCATGATTGCAGACAACCTGGCCGCCGGTACCGGACCCGGGACGTTTCAAGAGGCATTTCCACCGTATCAGGTATCAGGCTGGCAGTGCTGCCTCAATACGCCCACAACGATTATCTGCAGTTCGCCGCCGAAGCCGGTATCCTGGCGATCCCGGTGATGCTTTGGCTGCTCTACTGGTTTTTCCGCACCGGTTTTACCCGCCTCAAAAGCCGCAGCCGCCAGACCATGGGCATTACCCTGGGGGCTTTGGGCGCGATGGTGGCTCTGCTTATTCACAGTTATTCAGATGGTAACCTGCAGATTCCTGCCAATGCGCTTCTTTTCATCAGTATTGCCGGCGCCGGCCTCCGCAAAGTTTAACTAAATTCGGGGTCAGGCCTGCGTTATTGTAGTTATTGACACAAATGTAATGAAAAATGATACAATAACTACAATAACGCAGGCCTGACCCCCCCCAAGGATTCATATCAGAATTACTTAAAAAAATCGAGAAAATTTACAAAGAACTATTGACGAAAGCAATTCATGATTGTAGAACCTATTACTATGATTGATGTGCATTCCCATATCCTGCCTGATTTGGATGACGGGTCGCCGGATTTGACCCATGCGGCAGCAGTGATTGCCGATGCAGCCAGACAGGGTGTCCAGGCCATTTTTGCCACCCCGCACTGCTGTGACGGGGTGTACAACTGCCGCAGGGAAGATATCCTGGCAGAATGGCAGAATCTTTGTGAGGCCCTGGAAGAGGAGTCAATAGATATCCAGGTGCTGCCCGGCGCGGAAATCCGGGTGAACCACGATTTGGTGGAACGGTTTGATGCCGGGGATCTGCTGACTCTGGGGGATGCGGGCCACTATCTTTTGCTTGAACTGCCGCCCATGTTCATTGATCGTGCGGTGTTTGAAATGATGAATCGTCTTAAACAAAGAAACGTCATTCCCATTATTGCGCATGCGGAACGCAATCCCATGATTGCGGGCCGACCGGATCTGGCAGCGGAACTTCAGTTTCTGGGAGCTAAAATTCAGATCACGGCCGGCAGTCTGACCGGGGACTTTGGAAAACCGGTGTGTAAAACCGCCAGGCAACTGGTGGAAAAAAATCAGGTTTTCTGCCTGGGATCGGACATGCATCCGGGCAGACAGTATCGGATGAAAGCTGCTGAAAAAAAACTGACCAAATGGATCGGTCCGGAAAAAACCCAAATTATCATGAAGGAAAATCCGGGACAGATCCTTTCAGGATGTTATTCTCCGGCGGCTTTGTAAATAGATCGTATGGTTTGTTCAGAAAATTTCTTTGTTGACCCTGAAGATTCATAATCCTGTTTCGGCAGGCAGTGAGGGTTCATCTTCCGGGGCTTCAACAAGAACGGTCAAATTTAAAAAGGAGAAAAAGGATGAAACTGCTTTACAGACAAAAACATGTTTTGGTTCCGTTTTTTGCGGTTCTCATGGTGATCTGTCTGCTGGCTCCGGCCCAGGCTATGGCGGCGGATGATCAAGCCCAGATCGAGGCGGCCATCCGGACCGCTTATCAAAACGGCGATGATGCCGCCCTTGAAACAGCGGCTGGCGAGTTCAAGACATACCTGCTGTCTCAGCACATGACGGAACAGGAAGTGTGCAACTACCTGGACAACTGGTTTCGGACTCAGGTGGAGGGTATTTCAGATCGAGAGGTCACCAGGCTGATGGTAATGTTTTGTTCTCAGTATATAGAGGATCTTAACAATCCGCCTGCTCCGGAAATTCCGATTACCGATGATCAAAAAAATCCCAGCCCGGCCTGATCCCAAAGCAATCCGGGCAGCAGGGTTGATTTTCAGCACAGGAATCAAACACAGTTCCATAAAAAAATGGAGAATTTTGAAATGAGACACGTCAGTTTTCGGTTCATAGTGGCATCAGCAGCACTGACACTGCTCTGTATGGCATTTACTTTCAACACGGCTGCGGCCCAGGGCCGGTTTGAAGTCAAACCCCATGTTGAAGTTGACATGCAGCGGGACAGCAACTTCAACCATTCCGAGTCCAACGAAAAAACGGTTCATACTTATTCCGTCAAACCCGGCATTGACCTGGCATATGGGTCGGACAAAAGCGAAGTTTCTTTTGACTATTTTTTCCAGGTATTCAGATATGACGACCAGGACGAGAATACCCCCGGCCAGGTAGATGCAGACGAATATGATTACGTTGCACACAATGCCCGGTTCAAGGCGTATACCCAGTTCAGCCCCGGCTGCGCTTAGGGCTGGAGAATACGTTCTGGAAAACCCGGGATCAGGCCAACTCCGATGTGAACACCAACTCGGTGGAGCGGTACAAATATGCGCTGAACCGGCTTACCCCGGCTCTGTTGTATGAATTCGGAAACAAATTCGGCCTGGGTCTGAAATATACCAACCTGTATACTGATTATTCCGATGACGACCCCGGCGAAGGGGAAGATTCCACGGAACATCGGGGAACCATGACATGGTTCTACAATTTGAATACTCGGACCGCGTTTGACCTGGATCTCCAGTACTGGAACCGGGACTATGACAGAAATACCTCTGATTACGATTCCACCCAGGTGATGGTGAATGTGACCCATCATTTTAATCATCTTCAGCTCAAGGCCGGGGTGGGATATCACAATCGGGAATTTGTCAGAAACGTTCCGTCCGGAGATATCGACCAGGTGGTATGGAAGCTCAGCGGCATCTGGACCATGCCCAAAAGTTCCATGGAGCTGTCGATTGGTTCCAACCTGAATGACTCGGGAACCGGAAATAATTATTACAACTCTACCCGGGTGGATGCCAAGTTCACGCATCGGTTCACTCCGAGAATTCAGGGACATGTGTCCGGATATTTCCAGAATTCCGACTATGAGACCTATGATCGGGAAGATGACCGATGGAATGTGGCTTTGGGCGGAGATTACCGCATTCTTCCCAATTTTCTGGTGGGGCTGTCCGGCGGTATGGAAGAAAGAGATTCCAATGTCACGGGCAGAGATTATGATAATGAATATATCATGATCAAGGCCCGGTTTGACTATGACCTGGGGAGCCGCTAGGCAATCTGCCTGGATGGCCAACTTGTAAAACAAAAAAATAATGGTATGAGATTTATTTCATACCATTATTTTTTTGGGAATTTTTTAACATACACGGAACCCAATGCGACCATTGACAACACACATTTTATCGTTGCTGCTGGTGCTTTTAAGCACGGCATCCCTGTCCTTTGCCCAGACCGCTGATGTTACCGGATACCGGCTGGGGCCCGGAGATGTGGTGAAAATCTCCATTCTGGCCGGTGGGGAGGAACAAGTATCCAAGGGCATGGTGGTCGGGGACAACGGCGGGGTAACCGTTCCGTTTATCGGCAAAATCCAGGCAGCCGGCCTGACCCTGGGGGAACTGGAAAAACAGATTGTACTGCCGCTGGGCCAGGACTATTTTGTGAATCCCCAGGTCCACTTGCAGATCGAAGAGTACCACAGCCTGCAGTTTTTATTTCCGGAACCGTCAATAGCCCTGGGGTGTACTCTCTGGATTTCATTCCCACCCTTATGGATCTGATCGCCAAGGCCGGCGGGGTGACCGAAGAACGGGGCAACCTGGCTTATGTGCTCAGAGGCGTGAAAGACCCGGTGCAGATGCAGGCGGACACAGGGATGTCAGATGAAAAATTGTCCCAGACCATAGCCGACGCACGGACCAAGCCCATTACCGTGAACCTGCAGCGGCTGCTGGACGAAGGAGACATGACGGAAAACATCCGGCTTCAGACCGGAGATACCATTTATATTCCTCCCGGAACCAAGCTGGACCAGGCCACCACCAAAATCTATGTGCAGGGAAGGGTCAAGCGCCCCGGGGTTTTGATTATCAGCCCGGTATTACGGCCCTGGCAGCGTGTATCCTGGCCGGAGGGTTTGATGAATTTGCCGCGCCCAACCGGGCCAAGGTCATCCGGCATATCAACAACGAGCGCAACGTCATTACCATCAACCTGAAAAAAGTCCAGACCGGTGCTGAACCGGACCTGCCGCTTCAGCCCGGGGACCGCATCCATATCCCGGAATCCTGGTTGTAACACTGGCTGTAAAACAAGGAGACAACATGCAAGAACCTGCCGGTGAATCCCTGTTTCAGGAGAAAGAGATTCATCTGTCTGAATATCTGATGGTGCTGCTCAAGCGCCGGACCCTGATCATCCTGGTATTTGTTCTCACGGTGCTGGCCACGGGGTTTTACAGTTTCTCCGTGGAACCGGTGTATGAATCCACGTCCAAACTGATCATTGACAAGGAAACCTCCAACTCTCCGATCACCGGAGAGCGTACCGATTATGAAAGTTACCATTCCCAGACCATGACCTTTAACACCTCCATCAAGATGATCACATCCACCCCGGTGATCCGGGAAATGATTGACGTCCTGAACCTGGATGCGCAGGACAAGGATCTGGAAATCAGTTTTATCAAGAAATGGCTGTCCCAGCTCAAAACCAATATCAAGCTGCTGCTGGCCAAAGATGAAAACAGGATTCCCCTGTCGCCTGAAGAGCTGAAAAACCGGGAAATGCAGAAACTGATCGGAACCGTTAAGGAAAAAATAACGGTGGAGCAGGTCCGGGATACCCGGCTGCTCAATATCGCAGTCCGTGACAAAGATCCGGAACTGGCCGCAGCCATGGCCGACACCCTGGTGGAAATGTTTATGCAATTCAACCTGGGCAACAAAATGGAGGCCTCCCGTCAGACCCTGGAATGGCTCAACAACGAGCTGTATGATTTACGTACCAAACTGGAAGAAGATGAGCGCAAATTTTTTGAATACAAACAGGAAAACATGGTGTTTTCCATTGAAGGCAAACAGCAGCAGGCAGAACACAAAATTCAGGAATTCAACCAGCGGTACCTGGAAACAAGGAACCGCCGCATGGAACTGGATGCCAAAATCAATGCGCTGAACCAGAACATGGGCAATCTCAAGGAGGTGGCCAATGTCCGGTCGTTGATCAACAATCAGGTGATCGAAAATATCTATGGGAAGATCATTGACCTGGAGATCGAACTGAGCCGGCTGTCCAAAATCTACAAAGCCAAACATCCCCAGATCGTGCAGACCCAGAGCGAACTGCAGAAAAGCCGGAAAAGCCTGTCCCAGGAGATTGCCAAGGAGGTGGAAAACCTCAAATCAGAGCGGCGGGTCCTGCTGGCCCGGGAACAGGCCCTGGAGCAGAATATTGGCGAATTTGAGGCGGAAGCCTGGACACCTCGGCCAAGGAGCTCCAGTACACCATTCTTCAGCGCAACGTTAACACCAGCAAGAACCTGTATGATCTGATGGTGTCCCGGATCAAGGAATCCAATATTCTCCAGACCGCCAACACCTCCAATATAAGGAAGGTGGAGACGGCCCAGGTGCCCATCGGGCCGGTGTCTCCCAATAAAAGCGCAACCTGCTGCTGAGCGTGGTGCTGGGCCTGTTTCTGGGGTGCGGGCTGGCATTTTTCTTTGAGTACATGGACCAGACCGTGAGAACGGAGGAAGATATTCAGCAGCATTTTAACCTGCCGGTCCTGTCGGTGATTCCTAAAGCGGACAAATCTGTATCCTATGGAGCCAACTATTGATATTTCGCAAACGTAAAACCAAAAGCCGTAAAACAGACCGGTCCAAACTGCTGACGGAGTTTCCGTCCAACTCCCGGTATGCGGAAGCCTACCGGACCCTGAGAACCAACCTGTTTTTGCCGACATGGACAAGGAGATCAAGTCTGTGCTGGTGACCAGTTCTCTGGAAAAAGAGGGCAAGACTACCACGGCCATCAATCTGGCCTATACCGTGGCCCAGACCGACCGGCAGGTGCTGGTGGTGGACTGTGACCTGAGACGTCCCTATCTGAGTGCACTGGTGGCCGGGCATACCGACAAGATCACCGGAGTGACGGAGCTGGTGACCGAGGTGTTCGGGGTGCATCTGACCCAGGGGTCGCTGGATACCTATTCGGTGGCAGACCTGATCCTGTTGACCCGGCTTCAGAAACGCTCGGCCCAGCTGAACCTGAGCAATGATACCACCCAGGCGGTGCTTTCTTTTGATAAAGGGAAGCTCACCGATATCGAATGGATCAACCGGCCGGAATCCAAACGCCTGGCCAACACCCTGATCCGGGAAAACCTGCTCACGGAACAACAGGCCCGTCTGGCATTGAGCCACCAGAAAAAATCCACCCATTACCTGGGTAATATCCTGCATACCATGGGGCTGGTCTCTAAAAAGGACCTGACCCGGGCCATGTCTGTGCATACCATTGAGGCGGTCCGGGCCGTGAGTGCCATGGAAACCGGAACGTTTGAATTTCGCCGCCTTCCCGGGATGCCCGGGGGACAGGCGTTCAGACGGACGTGGATTTGGAAAAACTGTTAGATGAGTTCAATACCGGTGAAAACAGCCTCAAGTACTGCCAGTCATCCATTGACAACGCCGTTCTTCCAACGGATGTGGACAACCTGTTCCTGCTGCCCTCCGGCACGATCCCTCCCAATCCGGCAGAGCTGATGGGTTCCGGCCGAATGGCGTTTCTGATCGACAATCTCAAATCCCGGTTTGACTTTATCATTCTGGACACTCCGCCGGTCATGCCGGCCACAGATGCCCTGCTGATCGCGCCCAAAACCGACGGGACCGTGCTGGTGGTCAAGGCCGCCAACACAGACCGGAAAATCATCCATGATGTGATCGACCAGTTCAACACGGTGAATCAGCCGGTGCTCGGCCTGCTGCTCAATCAGGTGGACATGAGAAAAGAAGGGTATTACCGGTATTACCAGAAATACTATTCTTCTTATTATGGCAGCAAGTAAGCGGCGGATCTTATTAAGTTTTGTTCTTGTTCTGCTGGCTGCATTTCTGATTTACTGTGTTCTGATGCTCCGGCCCCGGTTTGTCTATCAACAGGGGTGCGGGCGCTGAAGACAAACGATGCCGCGTCCGCTGTGGTGCTGTTTGAGCGGGCCGAAGCAGCCATTCCCGGTTTTCTTAACCAATCGCTCCTCACAGCGGCGGACCGGTTCCATCTGTACACCGATTACGGCCAGGCCCTGTATGACGTTGCCATGAAGGGCTGGCAGGAAACGGCATCTCCAATGACGGATTTGACCGGTTTGTGAAGGCGCGGGAGGCCTTAAGAAAAGCCGCAGCCATCGAATCAAAGTATTATGTCACTGCATTCCGGCTCGCACGCACAGAGCATGCCCTGGAAACGCTCCATCCCTGGCGCTATCCCGACACGCCTAATCCCTATAATGCCCACCCCCTTTATCAGGCCGCCGCAGCACTTCGGCCGGCCGGTATCGCCGTTCACCAGGCCTGGGCCAGGTATCTGCACGGCAAAGGCCGGACAGAAGAGATTCCGGATCTGGTACGCCATCTTCTCGCGATTTACCCGCCTTTCTACCCCACGCTAAAAAATGAGCCCTATTTTATGCCCGGGCTGCTGACGGACGCGGCCGAAGGCTGAAGAACGCGGTGCAGACCGGGTCCGGCCACGGGATGCGCTGCGGTATCTGTCGCAGCTGTCCCGGGATCAGGATAACCCGGCCGGGGCCATAGACTTTTTCGAAGCCTATCTGGCCTATGATCCTGAGGAAAACACGGCAAATGATTTCATTCATATAGGCTCTCTGTACCTGACAGACGGGCGGTATGAGGACGTCTCCGGCCTGTTTATCCGGGCCCTGGCTGTGGCGGACGACCCGGACCCGGTGCTGTCCCGGATTTACCGGATCTTTAAATCACAGAACCAGGGCATCCGGTTTCTGTCGTTTGCAGATGACCTTGAGGCCGGCACCCTGAAGATCCCCACCCTGGATCTTACGCGGGCCCGGTGTTATGTGGACCTGGGACAGGATTTTCTGGCAAAACAGAAGCTGGAAACAATCATCTCCGACAACCCCACCGGCCCTGCCTGTTATCTCAGAGCCCAGATCGCAGCCAGGGAAAAAGACTGGAAAACCATGGAAACCTGCAGCCAGCAGGCCACCCAGCTGGAACCCTACACTGCTGCGTATCATTATTATTTTGCCAGAGCTCTGTATACCCGCAAAAATACGAAGATGCGGAATTCGCCCTGAACCGGGCCATCCGCCACGCCGCCCGGGAAAATGCCGGCTACTATCACCTGCGGGCCTGGTCTAAATGGCACCAGGAAAAATTCCTCTCCGCCGCCGAAGACTGGGACCGCGCCGCCGCCCTCAACCCGGACCACCCGGAATACCGGGACCGCGCCTCCCAGGCCCGCGAAAAATCCCAACTCGGGGTCAGGCCTGCGTTATTGTAGTTATTGCACCATTCTTTAATACTTTTGTGACAATAA
>LQAI01000138.1_pt1 | contig 15575 bp, 23 predicted proteins | sample 1535821 | NCBI WGS metagenome assembly LQAI01 (sample SAMN04331586, study PRJNA305678) | bioreactor metagenome | isolation source: bioreactor_5 inoculated with Wadden Sea sediment 1st replicate of a... | place: Germany:Bremen | reverse complement strand
CTTATCATCAATTAGAATGTAAGCTCTAACTATTGATTAATGAACGACAGATTGTAAAGTTTTATAATCAACAAATCAAATTTAAATTAATTGCATTATTTTTAAGCGATTGGAATTTTACAAGAAGGGAGATCTTGGGTATTTATGAAAGAACTTTGGGGACTTTTCTGGTTAGGATTTATCTTAATTCCTATTCTGTATTTAATTTCCAGAATATTTAATAAACCCTCTGATGATAGCCAGGAGAGATTTAGTAATGCACCTGGTAAAGCCTTTGCGGATTTCCTACTGCGGTCCTGGCGGGAATCCAAACAGGTTTTGGCAAATATTGTCTTTATCCTCTTAACGACCATATTTGTGGGGGTTATTATCCTCACTAATCAACTCGATCTGAAAGTGTCGATCCTGGTAGTAGCAACCATGCTTAGTGGCGGACTGGTTTCCTTTGGATATCTGATATCCCTTTATCGGATCTTTGTCATGACCAATCGAAAAATTACGATTTCATTATTCCGATTGGTCTGGGCAGCATCTCCATCCTGATCCTGATCTTTATGATAACCCTCACTTTGATTACAATGGTCAGCCAGAATCCGATAATATTTCAGGTCAATTACCTGTGGATCCCAGTGGGTCTTGCGCCTTTAGGCTGGATGCTGCGCGTGTTGATGGAGGGCATTGTCCCTGAGAAGACACCTCCCAAGAAGGCCATTTACGAACAGCTCTTAGCCAATCCAATGAAATATCCGGATACAGATCCTCTTTCTCCTTGGGCTATACAGATGTTTAATGAACGAAAACGCTTCGATGGCGGACGGTATATCCCTGAAAACAGCAGCATGTATTTTGAAGCGGCAAAACGTGTTCAAGAATTGGTTACCAATGGCTACCTCGGGGCTGGGGATTTCTCGGAAGGCTTCTTCTATGCCACCGAGCGGCTCCTGCTGGCCTATCTCAAAGGTCAACCCATCAAGATCACAATCCCAGGTGTATCATATGCTGGGCTGAACTCTTCAAGACCGCCAAGATGGTCTATCTCTACATCGCTCAGAAAAATAAGAACCTGACTATCCACCCTGACATTTATAAAGCGTTGAGATAAAGCATTAATTAACCTATACGAAAGAGCTCTGTCTTGAACGGGGCTCTTTTATTTTATATCAGTCAGCCTGGTTTGGCTGGATCAACCCTTTGAGTACAAGCTGGTACAAGCCCACCAACAGGAAGCCCATTGCCAGCAAGGATGCCCACCATGCCAGATTGCTCCCGGATGAACATTGTTCCCCGATTGAGATTTGATCCGATGAAAGTGTTGATCTGCCCTGCCATTTTGTCCTTGCCGGCCCAGCCGGAAGAATAGAATGAGGTCAGAGGTCGTTCACCATCCGTAGTGGTGAGCACGACTCGGTAACTGCATCCCTCATCATCACAGCTTTCTTCTACTTCGGCCCGATAAACATCCTGAAATTCATTGGTGGATAAAGAAATCAGCCCCAGGAATTTCACTTCAGTCGTGCATTTCGTCGTACCGGTCTCCGTTTTACTGCAGGTCAAGTCCGTGGTTTGACCGAAGATGAACATAAAGACAATCCCCATGACCATGAAGATCAAACCAAACAATATCGATTTCTTATCAAATTTCATCAGGCTGCTCGTTTCTACAATAAAATTCTATCGAGTGATTATATCAATAACAACACTCTAAAAGGCTGGCACCGGACTTTACTTCTGGCGTAAAATTACTTATCAACCCTATTCACAGGAGATGCCATGCCCCTGCGCGTTCATTTTTATCGTTTGACTTTTGGCGCTTACACTGACGAGTTCCGTTCTCTTCTGGACCCCAAGATCATTGTCACGGAAGGTCAGGAGATTCCCCAAAAAACCTGATTTTGATATCTGGTCTATCCCACTCCCAAACCGGAATGGATTGAAGCCAGTCCCAACCTCAAGGCGGTAATCATCCCCTGGGCTGGGCTGCCCGAAGAGACCCGAACCGTGATGCTCAACTACCCGAATGTCACAGTTCACAACCTGCACCATAACAACGTCAACACTGCTGAAATGGCGTTGACCTTGCTTTTGGCAGCAGCCAAACGCTTGATCCCTATGGACCAGGCCCTGCGCAGGAATGACTGGCGGCCACGATATGATGGACCTAAAGCCATCCTGCTGCGCGGAAAGCGAGCCCTGATTCTCGGCTTTGGTGAAGTCGGTCAAGCACTGGCTGGTCTCTGTTTGGGGTTAGGAATGAAAGTGATGGCAACCAAAAAACATCCGGAGGATTATCAAGGTCACCTGGATGTCGATATCTATCCCGACGAGCTGATGAATGAACTGCTTTCAACAACCGACGTCCTGCTGATTGCCCTCCCGCTCACAACCGAACGGAAGGTCTGATCGGAGAAGCAGAACTCAACCGCATGCCACGCGGCGGCCTTATGGTCAACACCGGGCGCGGCCCAGTAGTCGATCAATGGGCGCTTTATAACGCCCTGAAGTCCGGCCAACTGCGTGCCGCGGGCAGCGATGTTTGGTACCATTATCCCGAATCGCATGAAACCCGCGCCAACACCCCCACCCGCCGACGCACCTTTTGGTGAATTGGACAATATTGTCCTCAGTCCACACCGAGGCGGGATGGTGGAGGAAGTAGAACATCAGCGGATCGTGGCACTTGCGAAATTGTTGAATGCCGCCAACCGCGGCCAGCCCATTCCCAATAAGGTCGATCTGGCTTCGGGTTATTAACCTTATTTCGTAGTCCTCTAATGTTTGAAAGGTAAATCATAATGGCAAAATCAAGCCCCTATCAACAACCGATGACTCCCTGGCCCAGCCTGGATGCTCTGGGGAAAACGGCTGCTCTCCCCCACCTCGGTTTTTCTGTCTTCTATTTCGAAGCCGGCGACCTAAACCAACCCGCCATTGTGATGATTCACGGCCTGGGCGATGAAGCCGACACCTGGCGGCACCAAGTGGCACCCCTGGCGGAAGATCATCACGTCATCGTTATGGACCTGCCCGGTTTTGGCCGTTCGGATCATATCCGCCAAGCCTACACCCCCGAGTTGATGAAACAATCCATCCTCGAGTTAATGGATGTCCTCGGACTTGGAAAAGGCGATCCTGATGGGCAGTTCACTGGGCGGGATCCTCTCACAAGGTATCGCGGTTGAACATCTGGAACGACTCAACGGCTTAGTGCTGGTGGATGGTGCGCTCTACCAACCGGATCGGATGGAAGATCGCAGCCTGAAAATGATGCAGCTCCCCCTTGTGGGCGAAGCGATTTACACCGGGTTGCGCAAAGACCCCAAAGCTGCCTATGACTCCCTGCGGATTGTCTATCAAGACCTGGACAATCTGCCGGAAGCGGATCGGGAGTTCCTATTTACGCGGGTGAATAAACGTGTTTGGAGCAATGGCCAACGCAAAGCTTACTTCTCCACTCTGCGCCATCTGACGCCCTGGGTTCGTAAGGTCCAGGCCGACCTGCCAAAGCGATTGGCAAAACTTGACGTTCCAACACTGATCATCCGGGGTGAGCTGGACAGCCTCTTCTCGGCGAACAACGCTGCGGCCATCCAGGCACTCCAACCGGAAGTGGAAGTCATGGCTATCCCAGGGATGGGACACCTGCCCCAGCAGGAAGACCCAACAGTGTTCAATGCCAGCCTGAAAGAACTGGTTGAACCGAAAAGGCTTATAGCATCTATCCAGAGAGAAAACCAAAAAGAGCGGCTCACGCCGCTCTTTTTTTCTTGTTGAAACCTTGTCTTAGATTTGGTGGTTGAGCCAGACCTGGATGCTCATCTGTTCAATCTGGTCAAGCTGTTCTTCAATCCAATCGATGTGATCTTCTTCATCAGTCAGGATGGATTCGACCAGAATTTTGGTGCCGTTATCAGCCAGTTTAGTGGTCAACGCAACGGCCTCATTATAAAGCTTGACCGCTTCCAATTCAGCCTCATGGTCATTCTCAAGTTGTTTCTGAACCGTCGAGCCGATGTGCAGGGGCTCCAACTCAGAAAGGATTGGCATGCCTTCCAGGAAAAGGATCCGACCGATCAACTTTTCAGCATGTTTCATCTCAGTGATGGCGCGAGCTTCAATCACACCATGTAATTTACCATAACCCCAGTCATCGCACATTTCTGAATGGAGCATGTATTGATTGATGGATGTTAACTCTTCGGCCAGAGCTTTATTGAGGATGTCAATAACCTCTTGATGTCCCTTCATTGGTTTACTTCCTCCTAGTAATGGTAATTGAGCAAAGGAATTTGCCCTATATTTATTCTACTTGATGATTCCATCAAAATCAAAATATACGCAAGTATTCAATCATCATTCAAAATTTATGGCGCTTTGGAGAATCGCCTGAATAGCAGGGGTATTGGGCAGGAGTACGGAAGCACCATCCGAGGTGGTCCAGTTCGTCAACTGATTTGGCCCGATGGTGTAATGATGGATTTTATCTGTGGTAAATCCGACTCCCAGCCGGCTCAGGATCAACATGTCCCCTGGTGTGATATTGCTCTGAACATTCTCGCCATAGATATTCATCAAGGCCGGCAGCCTGAACAGTCCAATAGGGCTCACCACTTTTTTCATCACCGCCTGAACCACTTCCTGCGTGCGGCGCATTCGGTCAAAGTCGCTGGAGTTGTATCGCGCCCGGGCATACCACAACGCCCAGTCACTATACAGCTTGATTGTCCCCGGTCCCACTTCACACCAGCGATCCGCTTCCAACGAACCATCGCAGGCATCGGCCGTGATCAAATCCGTTTCGATATTGACCCCACCCAGAGCATCGATCACTTTCAGAAATCCGGCCATGTCGATCATGGCGTAATCAGTTGGATAGATACCGAAATTTGTTTGGAGGGTATCGGCCAGCAAAGGAAAACCGCCAATTTGCATCACAGTGTTGATCCGCTGTTCGTAATAACCGGGAATGGTCACCCACAGATCGCGCGGGAAGGAAACCAAACTAACCTGTCCGCTGATGGTATCCACTGCAGCGAGCATAATCACATCTGTCCGGAAACCGGATTGCGGCCGGTAGTCGGAGCCGAGGATCACAAACAGCTTGGTGGTCACCGGCACCTGCAGATCCACCACCCCACCATAAGGTGCGGGTTTCGGTCCAACCGTCTCAGCGATCGAAGCCGTTTGTTGATCGATCAACTGAAAGAATGGGATCTGCGAACGGAAGACCGTCGCTGCAGCCTGGATCATCAGGACGGCAACACTAAATATGATCACTGAAAAAAGTAGAAAGATAACCTGACCAAAAGTCCGGTTTTTGTTTTTACGCATCGTTTCATCTCCAAGCGCATAATGGTTAACTTGGCGCATTTTTATAAGCCGTAGTTATACCTTAAATCGCTATTTTGCTAGATGATACCTATACGAAACTCTAGTCAGTCGAATAAGTCCGTTCTTTTGACGAAGACAAACGTAAAGCTAAAAAATCATCACCAGTATTTTTTTCTCAAATGGATCAATCGACCATTCTTTGCAAAAAACATCCATCCGATGACTACCAAATTTATTGTGGATCAGCTTACCTTCACCCCATTTATGCGATCGAATCGACCCCCTCTTAGAATGAATATTAGGGCCCAGAAGGCAAGTTTTTTCTCACCTACCCAATCACCCACAATCAATATCCAGCTTCAATACGGAGCGTTTATTCTAGTTAATGTATATTGTCTGTATATCCATATGTATTATTCTTGTTTATTACCATTTACATTTTAATATACGCTCTCTTTACACACTTTCAGTATCCTCCCCTTTTTCACGCTTTCCCCATGTCCTCAGGGTACAAAGTAGCGATTTGTTGCACTGGAACAGGCTCAAGAACCAGATCGCCGGCCTTAAACCGCGCAACTCCACGCTCAAATAAATAGCGAGCCAGTTCACCCTGGGTGACGCCTATAGTCTTACTTTTTTCTAATACCGCCTGTACTACCTCGCGCGGCACACCATAATAGGAGCGAGGCTGCTGAGATTTCTTAGAGCGCTTGCGGCGTGCACTTGTTGTTTTCTGTTTCTCATCGGGATAAAGCGTGTACCCACCCGGCACAAAGGAGGGCGCAACCTCCTCCTCACCAGCACCCATCCGCGCCAGACCATTTCCAAGAAATAGCGTGCCAGCTCGCCCGGCGAGATACTGAGATCCGCAGCAATGGATTTTATGGAATCGTGCAGCTTTGTGGGGATACCGCGAAATGTAGCGATGTGAACTTTGGGCGTTTTTTCTGAAGGCGCTTTCTGTTCCTCACCCCCACCCTTTTGAGTCACCATCGTATTCACTTTGTTCTTTTATGTCCCTGGTTTTCGATCGTATTTTTAGCCACAAGAAATCCTCGCTCTTTGATCCATTCTTCATGCTACTGATAAAAATATTATAACCGAACTCCAATCCACTTTTTTGCCACGTGGCAAATCTGGCGATAAGCACAAAGTCTTTAGCATACCAATCCAACTCAAATCCGTCCGGTTCCGCTCTTTAGCTCAACATAAAAGCCAATGATAAATTTGCCACGTGGCAAATTTATCACATTAAGGATTCATCCAATAATATCATTTCATTGTTTCCGAAATATTCAAACAAAGGAATTGAAAACCAAGAAGACCAAACACTACTCTTTTGCCACGTGGCAAATTTCGCATGGTAAATTCCGAACAAAAGTAAATAAAAAAAGACCCGCCATTAGACGGGTCTCTATTTTTGCCACGTGGCAAATCTTATGCGCTTAGCGATTCTTATTACGAACATTGATCCGCTTGATCAGGTCTTCTAGAACCGAAACAACTTCCTTGATTTCTTCGGGGTTCATTGAGCCGACAATCTCGGTGGCGGCTTTATCCAGGAATTTTTGGATCGTTTGCCATTTCATTTTTCATCTTGTTCACGGAACGATTGAAGGAGCTCGCCAGCTTGACCACAGGCGGTTTGGGTGCGCGGGGTTTGCGCTTCGTGGTGGGTGCTTCATCCAGCCCATCCTCATCCAGCAGCCGTTGAAATTCTCGAACGCTGGGCGGGTCTTCCTGTTTTAGATAAAATTTGACCGCTTTTTTCTGTTCGTCAGCAGACATGGCCATCAGCTGGCGCAGGATTCCTTCGGGGATATCCGCCTGGTCCGCCAGGTACTGCAGTTCTATTGGCAGCTCTAGTAATTTACGGAAACGGTAATACTGATATTGGCTGATACCCAGCGTTTCCTCGATTAATTGAGCTGTTTCTGCCGTGGTCTTGACATCAAACATCTTCTTAAAATAGACATCTTCCGGCTCATCTGCCACGGGGAAAATATCAGCTTCTTCCAAAATAATCCGAGCAATCGCCCGGGCTTTGCCGATGGCTGTCAGGGGTTTATGGGTGATATTTTCAAGGATCTGTTTGCGTACGGTTGGGTCCGTATCAACCAAAGCCAAAACTTGGGGTTCATCTTCCTCGCCGGCCATGACAGATCGGATGACAGTGGCCCAGAAACGGCGTTCACCGGTCAGAATTAAAAATATCTGTTGGCCAGCTTCGTCTTTGATAAAGCTGCCGGTGATCGGTTTAATTTGGCCATCCTGATCCAATGAACGGCCCAGCTGCATCAGCTCATCCAATTCATTGCGTACCAGATTATCTTTGCGGGCCAGCTCCAGCCATTTATTAGCCGTCTCTCGCCAATCTAATTCACGATTAAAGAATGGCTCTCGCAGCTGCCGCGGAAGGACATGGCGGGCCTGATAGCGGTCTGGCCGGACGGCGGATATTTGAATGGAGTAAGTAGATTGGCGGTTAACCTGAATTTTTGAAGCGGCGCGATGAGTTTGTTTTGGTTGAGCCTGCGCTTCACTCTCCTCGCCGGTGTCGGTCCTAGTGAAAACGTTCGTTAAATCTACGCCTGAAAATGTCGGTCGCTTTGCCATGATTCACTTCTTTCTCTGTTGCTTCAATATCAGTTTTCAATCCGCTCAACGACAGACCGGACAACTTTTAGGAACTGCCGGTAGGGCTGTGATTGTGGTGTTGTAAAGGAAAAATATCTGAGCCGGACATGTTTGCATCTTCGACTTCGACGAGATCTTTGATGTAGGGAAGAACCAGATCGGGATAACCCTGGTTGATTTCTTCGATTGCTTCCATGTAACGCTTGCGGGCGATGCGGACCCGGGAAGGTACTACACCAATCACCTGAAGCTCTGGGTTGAAGTCCCGCCTGACTCGATTGATCGTGGCGAAAATTGAAGAAAGGCCGATGATCGAAAGGGGGTCCGGTTCAATCGGTACCAGCGTATACTGGCTCGCAATCAGTGACGCCACTGGGATAATGTTCAGGGAGGGGGATTATCAATGATGATGTGACTGTAGTAATCCTGGATGGCTCCAGGAACCTGGCCAGCTGCGTTTCGCTTTGTGGCAAATTATGCAGTAAAAATGGCAGTTCAATCATCTTCTCGTGATTGGTCTTGAAGATATGAACCTTATGCTCAGAGTCACGAGGGATCTTAGACTCGGTGATCAGGTTGTCATAATCACCGAACCCATCCAGCAGCGCCTCGGGGAAGGAGTTTTCGACCGTGATAATCGGCATATAGGATGAACTGTCGTGCGGACCGCCGCAGGCGATCATAGTTGCATTCAGCTGGTCATCAAGATCCAGCAGGAGGACCGGCTTGGGGTCCTTATGCTTTCGTTCCTCATTGATTGAGAGGCCAGCGGCGAGGTTCACGCTGACCGTGGTCTTTCCGACGCCCCCCTTATGGTTCAGCACCGAGATGATTGCCATGTTTTTTATTCTCCAATTTAATAGACTCAGGTTACCCCCATAATAGCATAATTATTTAATTTTCTCAAGTATTTTATGCTGATTTCGTCGAAATGACCCCATTTTTGTTCTGATTTAGACGTATTGACATAGTCTACGGGATATGTTAGATTCTTGATATGAGTGGTACCCTAACCTTCACTGACCTTAATAAGACTGCCGGTATCAACGACAACCCCTTCTTGCCGTATCCGGACCATCGCTTCTTTGTCCCTGTGATCCATGAACAAAATGAGGCGATCCGGATCATGAACAACTTCCTGGTAAGCAATGCAGAGAACGGGTTGATCGTTTTCACCGTCCCGACCGGTTGGGGCAAATCTACCATTTCGAAGCAGATCGTCAACAGCTTCACGCCCGGGTTTCAACGTGGCGCGGACCGAGGAGTTTATATGGACGGTAACCTGCTGCTCAATAACCGCCAATTCCTGATCGATCTCCTTGAGATCCTGGGGGTTGAGGGTCACAGGTCGAATGCACAACGTCTAGAAAATTTTTACAACTATGTAGACCATTTGTCAAGCGGTCTGCTGCTGCTGATCGATAACGAGCCTACGGACTTCGAATTGATCGGCCCAGCGCTATATGACTTCCTGGAATGGTCCAAAAACCATAATAACAAAATCCGGATCGGTCTCTTCGCCCGCGACCTGATCGAACCGGCAGAATATCTCGGTAAGCTGCAGGAGCACCTGGCGCACTACCAGCGCTTCACCGGGGCCACAGTGCCCGAACTCGTGCGCCTGTTAGTCGGCCGTTGCAAGATGGCCGGCATCCAGGATCCAATTCACGAACTCTTCAGTGAGTCAGCCTGGATTGAATTTGCAGAAAGGGGACAACCATCCATCCCGGCGGTGATGCGCCATGCGAACGCCGCTTTTGAGAAGTGGGTGTCCGACAAGAAAGAGAGCATGAGCCACGAGTTCAACTTCTAGACTCTTGCCACGTGGCAAATAATCTCGACATGCCTTTCCAGTGCGACCTCCCAGCAGCAGGGGAGGGGTAGATGAGCAGGACTATAGGAAAGGAACAGTAATGACGAGGGGTTAATCCGACAGAAGAGGTCGGTTTAAAGCGAAAAGCCCGCTGCAACGGGCTTCCCTGGATTTCCCTACGTTTACTAGTGGTTGTAGGAGATGGGTGTGTTATTAACTTCACACAATCAAATTGTACATTATGAAACCCCGGCTGTCAAGTATCAGGCCTTCTTTTGGGGAAGATTCTATGCAATTTCGCATAGTTATACTTTCCTAGTGACCAGATCGACATCAGCAGGGCCAGGAAGGGGGCATCCGTGACACTAACCCTCCTGGACTACGAAGTCTTCGATTCCCTCAAAACGAAACTGGCTGAAAAAGATCCGAAGCTCGCGGCATCCTTCCCGGAACGCGTGATAGGCTATGGATTCACCACGCAGGATGATTCCTTGCCGGTTTTCGTTCTCCTTTGCAGCCCCCATTTTCAAAATTCCCTGACAGAGTCGATCTCTACTGCTCTATCCGAGTCCCTCCTGATTGTTCAAGAAACTGCGATCAAAGTGATTATCAGTGACTCGGCTAACCAGCATGACTTGCAGCACAACCTCCAAATCAAAGAAAGCGTCGATTCCGCCCCTCAAGCTAAACCCGGAAAAATTGAAGATTGGGTGCAAATCTCGCTTGGGCAGACCCTTCGTCAGGCTGTCCTTCAGGAGCATCGCAAGATCATCCTGCCCGCCTATCTTTTGCGCTATACACCCTTCACTTCACCCAATCTGATCCTCCTGAGAGCCGCCCTCAGCCAGATCCATTTCTTGCATCAATCCGGCGCTCAAGCGAGGATGAATTCGACCAGCGCACTGTGACAGCCCGAATGAATGAAATCCAGCGCTGGAGCAGTTTCTCGCGCACATCCATATATCGCCTGCTGCACGAAGACCCGCGCAGCGACTGGCTGGTTCGGGTGGAGAACCGGGGAGCCTTTCAAAACAACCAGGGCCAGCAGATCTCGCTACCCAACCAATATCTACTGGAACCGCTCAAACTTACGCCCGGTGACGCTACCGACCTGGAAAGTTTCCTCCGCGAGCATCAAACGGAATGGCAGGATCTGGATGACTGCCTGCTTGCTCTCCTGCGCACAGACCGCCGCCAGGTGCTGGCCTATCCTTACCGCACACCGCAACCCGAAGACCGCACTGAACCCGCCTCGGTTCTAGAAATCCTGCAAAGTGTTTTTAATGGGTTTGAGCTCACGTCTTCTCGGTTGACCCTGATTGATAAACTGCGGGATCACCTGATGGGGGATGATTTCGTGGCCGCCCCCTGGTATCTGCTGCGGCGTTTATTACCCGTCTATGGTGCTTCAATCGTGGTGGCATGGCTGATGTGCCAACCGCTACTCTTCAAGCACAATGGCATTGAGCGGGACAATTTCTGGCTGCCGGGTGGAGCAGACTCATTGGTGGCCTGGACAAACGACAGGTCATTTGGCAAGTATTTCCCCAAGGCCAACGCCAAAGGGCGAGGGCGCCCCGCTTCGGGCAAGGGAACCACCGACACCGAGTGGCGCAAGAACAAACGGGAATTGCTGGCAGATTTCTTCCTGCGCACCCAGACCCGCCGCGATGGGGAAGGGATCACGCAATGGCAGATCCAGGTCTCGGAACTGCCGGTGCTGCCCGAAGATGCCCGCCTTATATCATCGGTCTATGCTCGGCTGGCCGAACTGATCCGCTGTGACAGATTGGATCAGCTCATAACGCTTCTGGAAAAGGTGGACCCGACCCAAAATCCCCAACAAAGCAAGACTGTTCTTGATCGAATCTACCGTTTACCCGAAGTTGATGAGACAACCGAGGTCCTAACTTGTCTAGTCAATAGTTTAATTTCCGATTTTGGAACACCGGTTCAGGCAGATATTTCCAAATTTGAAACACCGGTTGACCGAATAATTTCCCTTTTTGAAACACCGGAAAGTGAATTAATTTCCAAAAATGCAACGCCGGTGATGAATTTAATTTCCGATCTTGAAACCCATTTAAAGATTCTAGAAAGCATTAAAGATTCAATTAAAATCATTAAAAATTCCATTACTCCACCAGATTCCAACATCCCGCAAGAACGACCTGACCTTTTGGAGGGGGAGGATTGGCAATTGACAAGCATTCTTGAACCTGTATCAGCCCAATTTAAACAAGAAATCATGAATGACACCGGAAAGTCCAGGATATTCAAGGCTTGGATGGTGCATAGTGCGCTGAACAGCCGGGTGAATCAACCGCTCAACCTGGCTTTGAACAAGGCCATGCAGAGCGTCGCACCACCGGACACGGCCGCGATGCGTTTAGCTAATCTGACGCTGCCTGATTTAGTGCACTTGTTGGAGAACAGCGCCAGTCCAACCGGGGATTGGGGATTTCAGGTTGATGAAGTCAATCAACAGCGGGCGCGCGATCTGGAATTACTGCTGGTGGGTGAAGCGCCCAACATGCGAGCAGTGCTTATCCAGCGGCTTTTGGATTTGATCAGCTGAGTAGGCAGGAGACAATAAAAAACACAGGATTATGGCATGCACAATCCTGTGTTGTAAAAGTCAAATCTGGGCTGTTATTGATCGGATGAATAGGTTTCCTGAGTGATAATTTCATCAGCTGCCAGGGGAAGGTCAAAGCTGAAGAACTGGTCAAGGACCACTCTGAAGGAATTGACCGGTGTGATGGCGGGGTATAAATTCGTATAGTCCTCGCCCGGAAAGTAGTAGAGGTTCAGAATTTGATGGCGGTTTGCACCCTTCCAGCCATGATCACCCTGAATGATGATGATCGGTGGATTGTCAGAATTATCGATGATCTCCTGAGCGATTTGGGCAATTGCCTGGCTGATGAACGCCACCTGATTGGTATAGCCGTCCTGGCTATATTCATCATTAACAGCGCCCGCCATGTCTCCGGTGAAGTATCCCGGATCCTGCAGCAAGGTCCCATCCGTGCCGAAAACAAATGGCACATGGGGGATCAGAACGTGCGCGAAGGTGAAGGTCGGATTTGTATTGAAGGGGATCTCCGGAAGGGTATCCAGGATGTTGTACTGGGTCTCAATATGCAGGCTGTGAAATACACCGGCCTGGCCGTAATCTTCGGTTGACGGGGTGGGGAGGTACTTGAGATAATATCCCGGAAGGGATAAATCAGGGTGTTTTCATAAAGCATATTCTCGAAGGGGTCAGCGCTCTTAAGGGATTGGTGGATCGGATCTGGTAATAAAGATCCGCATCCGTCCATTCACTCCATCGGTAACCGGTGGAGAAGGCAACTGTTTGATAACCCATCGATTCGAAAATCTGGCGAACCTCATTATGGATGAGCAGGTCGCCGCCTTGCACGCTACCAGCCTCAATTCCGTTTGATTCCATATAAGATCCAATTAAGGCCATATTCAACCCTGTCGAGATGGAGGTGTAGGTTTCTCCGTAATTGCTCTCGCTCTCACTGGCATAATAAAATCCCATATCGGTCATCGTATCGACGAAATCCCAGACATCAATGCCATAGGTCTCATCAAGCGCGTCGGGCCTGGTGAACATATCGAGGATGATGTAATAGACATCCGGCTGATAGCTCAGGTTCGTCTCCCCGGAGGTGGCTTCAGACGGGTCGTCTTTTGATCGGTCTTGGGTCAGCGTTTCGCTTAGGTAAAAGCGTCCCATCTGGAAAAGGGGGAGGCTTACCAAAATGATGCCAAAGATATTAAGTAGTTTGGAAAGATCCGGTCCAATGTCTTTTCGGATGGCAATGATCAGCAAAATCAGCCAAATCAACCCAAACATGGCAACCACATAGGGGTGCTACCCAGGAATGGGTTCAGCCATGTTGAGGATTGGATTAGATTAAAAATATGCCCATAGGAAAAGAACAACAGCAAGGATCCCCCGGTCAACAACGCTGCCTTGCCGGCTTTCTTGTGAAAATCAAGTAAAGCAAGCCATATAGTAAACTGCCAAACAGCAGACTCACCAGCAATGGGCGGAGAATATTGGCGAACTGGGTTTCAAACTTGTTATAGGCAAAGAGCGTCAGAACAGGAAAAACCGCCAATAGGAATGGATAAAAGGGGAAAGTGTGTTTTTTCATATGGTTTCCTGAAGGATGTTGAGTTGAGAAGTATACCCTGACCGTTTGGAAATAAAAATCCCCGGCACATACCGGGGATTTTATCATAATTGGTTTTTGAGCGCTAACTGCGCAGACAGATGACCATAACGTGATCAATGATCATGTGGAAATCTTCCACCATTTCAATTGAATCGGAGGGGATCACCACAGCATGGTCCACGACTTTGGCCAGCTCGCCGCCGTGAAAGCCGGTCAGGCCGAGGGTGGTTGCGCCGATTTCGTTGGCCGTCTCAACCGCTCTGAGTACATTGGGGGAATTGCCACTGCCGCTGATGGCGATCAGGACATCTCCCGGTTTCATCAGTGTGATGAGGGGTTCGGCAAAGATCCGGTCATAGCCTTCGTCATTGGCATAGGCGGTCAGGCTGGGGACGTTATCGCCCAGGCCGATCACTTTGAGCCGCTTCTGTCCAGGCATGCGGGTATTCTTGCTGAAGTCTGCAGCCATATGAGCAGCCGTAGCCCAGCTGCCGCCGTTGCCGCAGGTGAATACGGTATTTCCGTTTTCGCGGGCTTTCTCAACTGCCGCCAGGATGGTTTCCAGGTCAGCGACTGGGAAGTTATCAATGACAGCTTTGAGGGTAAGTAAGTATTTTTCAATTGTTTGGGTATGCTTTGACATTTCTATTCCTGTTCAAGTTGTTTTTGATACTGATAATGACGATTAATTAAATCATCCTGGGTGGCGATTCCAGTGGTGCCTATCTGTTGGATCGTAATCGAGCCAACCAGGTTGCGATATAGGCGGCTTCACGGGGTGTGGCACCGGCACATAGAGCTAAACCTATCCCGGCCAACACGGAGTCACCTGCGCCGACGATATCAATGGGGCCTTCGATCTGGACGCCCGGATGATGGAAGGACTGACCTTTTGCGGTACCAGTGATTCCACCGGCACCCATTGTAACAAAGATTGGGCGATTGTTCTTCTCCCAGAGAATTTTGGTGCAGCGTTCGGCTGTTTGAGGGTCATCGCAGTCTGCATGGAGTCATTTTGGAGCGCATTGACTGCTTTGACAGCTTCAGAAATGTTCATTTTCAATGAAACCCCTCATAGTCGGCTGCGAAATGGCGGGAATCGATCATCACGGGTTTTCGGGGTGCAGAGCGGAGGCTTTGGTCAGCGCCTTGCGAACAGTGGGTGAGAGTGTGCCGTAACCATCCTTTTGGACTTGCTCAACCACCAAAATGCCATCGTAGACCTCAATCGCATTGAGGACGTTTCAGCCAGAGCCTGATTCAGCGATTCCGGGTTGGGAGAGCGGTTGATGAGGTCCATTCGGTTCAGCTCAATATTGGCATCATCCACTTCACGCATCATTGGCTTGGTGTAAGTGGGGGTGAAACGGTCAGGTGTTTCCAGGAAATATTCCAGGCTGACTTGGCCCGCCTTCAAGGCTTGCCGGAGGGTGAAGCCGTTGCCATCCTGCCCGGTATAGCCGATGGCGGCTGCCTGCGCGCCCAACGCGACCAGGTTATTGGTGACCACGCCGGCCGCACCAGGCTGCCGCGCCAATCTGTGGCCTGGAAGGCCTCTTTATGAGTCTCCAAATGAAAACTCAGAGAGAGATCGATCCAGT
>LQAI01000137.1_pt1 | contig 15726 bp, 19 predicted proteins | sample 1535821 | NCBI WGS metagenome assembly LQAI01 (sample SAMN04331586, study PRJNA305678) | bioreactor metagenome | isolation source: bioreactor_5 inoculated with Wadden Sea sediment 1st replicate of a... | place: Germany:Bremen | reverse complement strand
CAGTTTTTAAAGATTACTTTTAAGTCTTTGCAAGTCTTATAAAAGTTTTTTCAAGCACTTTCATAGGATTGTTCTAAGAAATGAAGTGTGGTAGAATGAAGAGAATTGATTTCAGAAATGATGTTTTTAAATATAAGGAGGATTTACTTTGAGGAAGTTTTTTAAAGGGGCAACCTTTTATATATTGATCTCTTATGATACTGGTACTGGTTCGGTTTTATAGCACAGAACAGCAGCCAGTGAGAAGATCAACATAACCCGTGTTTATCAAGAATTAAAAAGTAACAATGTTGGAGAATTTAGTATTACAGAAAAGACCATTGAAGGTACGTTAAAAGACGGAACGAAATTTGAATCTTATATTCCGCCTGCAATGGAAGAACCTTTTGGTTCATATATCAGTTTGTTGAGTCGTGATGCAAAACTTGACGTAGAAGGTGTAGCACCTGTTGGGCGTCCATGGTTTATGGATATACTCCCATCGGTGTTTATGATCTTAATATTTGTAGTATTCTGGTTTGTATTTATGCAAAACTCCCAAGGTGGCGGGAGCAAGGTAATGTCATTTGGTAAGAGTCGTGCTAAACTTCATAAAGAAGACGATGGTAACCAAATTACCTTTGCTGAAGTTGCAGGGTTAAAAGAAGAAAAAGAAGAAATGGAGGAAATCGTAGATTTCCTTAAAGCGCCAAAAGAAATATATTGATTTGGGTGCTAGAATACCAAAAGGGATTCTTTTAGTAGGTCCTCCGGGAACAGGTAAAACATACTTGGCTAAAGCAGTAGCTGGCGAAGCAGGTGTACCGTTCTTTAGTATTAGTGGTTCTGACTTCGTTGAAATGTTTGTCGGGGTTGGTGCATCACGTGTGCGTGACTTGTTTGAAAATGCAAAGAAAAACGCACCTTGTGTTGTCTTTATCGATGAGATTGATGCAGTTGGACGTAAGCGTGGCGCTGGACTTGGTGGCGGTCATGATGAGCGTGAGCAAACACTGAATCAGTTACTTGTTGAAATGGATGGCTTTAGCGACAATGAAGGTATTATCATGGTTGCTGCAACAAATAGACCTGATATCTTGGACCCTGCATTACTACGTCCGGGTCGTTTTGACAGAGAGATTACAGTTGGTTATCCTGATGTACGTGAACGTGAAGAAATTATTAAGGTTCATGCACGTAATAAGCCGATGTCCGATGATGTAGATTATAAAATATTGGCGAAAAGTACACCTGGATTTACACCTGCTGATATTGAAAATATTCTAAATGAATCAGCTCTATTAACAGCACGAAAAGATGAAAAGAAATTCGAATGGAAACAATAGAAGATGCTACGACAAAAGTGATTACAGGTATCGAAAAGAAATCTAAAATAGTAACGCCAAAAGAACGTAATTTGACTGCCTATCATGAGGCGGGTCATGCGATTTTAATGCACGTATTAGAAGAACATGCTCCTGTTAATCAGGTTACATTATACCGCGTGGTAAAGGTGCAGGCGGGTTTACGATGCCACTACCTGATGAGCAGATTATGTATAAGACTAAAAAACAAATGGAAGCAGATATTATGGTTTCCCTTGGTGGTCGAATAGCAGAAAAATTAGTATTAAACGATATATCAACTGGAGCGAGCTCGGACTTGAAGAGCGTTACTGCAACAGCACGTTCTATGGTCACTAAATATGCAATGAGTGAAAACTTGTCCTCTATGAGTTATGACACAGGCGGAGAAGTCTTCCTTGGTCGTGACATGACGTCGTCAAAAGATTATTCAGAACAAGTTGCAGCAGAAATTGATCGCGAAGTACGACGTATCGTTGATGATGCTTACGATAAATCGACAGAACTATTAGAAAAACACATGGATCAACTTCATGCTATTGCTAAGCACTGCTAGAGTTTGAAACAATTAAACGTGAAGAAATTGATCTTGTATTTGATGACGGTTTAGAAGCGCTACAAAAATTGAGAGCATCTCAAGAAGGTGAAACTTCTAGTAAAGGTGGATTAGATCTATCTAAAAAAGAGGATGAGCCAACTGAAGAAGAAAAAGTGACGTCTTTTGAAAAAGTGATATCTGATAAAACCGAAATAGAAGGCGAAAAATCAAACTGAAGCAGAAGAAACTTTGGTTGAAGATAAAGAAACACCTAAAGAAGAAGCGTAAACTTGAGAACTCCGTCAATGACGGAGTTCTATATTTTTGTAATACTTCAAATAAAATTGTATAATGAAGAAAAATATATAATGAGGTGAAACAATGTCTTTTAATTTAGAAGTAGGAATGACAGGAAGAGTAGACTTGGTAGTTGAAGATAAACATTCAGCAGCAAACTTTGGTTCTGGCAATGTGGATGTATTTGCAACACCAATGATGGTAGGATTGATGGAGAATGCAGCCCATGCTACGGTTGATAAACATCTTCCGGAGGGACATGCTACAGTAGGGATTCAATTAGAAATAAGACACTTAGCAGCAACCCCTATCGGAATGAATGTTTATGCCATAGCTGAATTAATTAAACAAGAAGGAAAAAAGTTGACCTTTAAAATTGAAGCCTTTGATGACGAAGAAAAAATTGGGTCAGGTACACATGAACGCTATATCATTCAATTAGATCCGTTTATTGAAGCAACTGAGAATAAGAAAAATAGAAACTTATAATAAATAGATGGTATCATCAAACTCTAGAGAGAATGATTGCCAATTTGGCATGGTAACAAGTATGTAAATATTCATTAATTATGAATTGTTTACTAAAAAAATATTTTGTCAAAGAATAGTGATATTGCAAAGGGTTCAAATGAAATACGAGTTGATGAAAGTTCAAGCACTTTGATAAATAATTATCAAACTATGGATTTTTGTATATTGATATGGTAATATGATGGTACATCATAAATTTGGAGATGTGCCAGATCTATACCGGAATGGCTCCACCATTCTATAAGTTGAGATTATACGGCATAGCATCGTCGAAAGACGTTTTAGCTATGCGTCTATATTTTTTGTATAAACTGAGATTCCTGTCCTTGAAATCGGACCCAAAGAATCGATATAATAAATTGTCAGAATAATAAGAAAGTAGATGGTGGATCCAATGCGTAAAGTTCATGTAGATAATATTCGAACTCAAGTTGCAGAAATGTGTATAGAAGCAAATTATGAATTACCTGAAGATGTACGAAGTGCTTTAAGTAGTGCTTTAAAAGTAGAAGCTTCGCCAACAGGGCAAGGTATACTTAAAGATATTCTTGAAAACGCTAGAATAGCAAAAGATGATCGTGTACCAATGTGCCAAGACACAGGTATGGCTGTTATCTTTATTGAAATAGGACAGGAAGTGTACTTTGAGGGTGGTGACTTAAACGAAGCTATTAACCAAGGGTACGTGAAGGATATGAAAAGGGATACTTAAGAAAATCAGTTGTTGAGGATCCTGTTAAACGTGTAAATACGGGTGATAACACTCCGGCCATAATACATATGCGTATGGTTCAAGGTGATAAAGTTAAAATAATGGTTGCGCCTAAGGGGTTTGGCAGTGAAAATATGTCGCAGACCCGTATGCTCAAACCATCCGATGGCATACAAGGTGTTGAAGATTTTGTTGTACAGGTTGTATCAGAAGCAGGGCCTAATCCATGTCCGCCTATTGTCGTAGGAGTTGGCGTTGGTGGAACCCTAGAAAAAGCAGCCTTGTTGGCAAAAGAAGCGCTTATGCGGAAAATAGGATCATCTAATCCTAAGGAACATTATGCGGGGCTAGAAGCCGTATTAAGAAAACGGATTTCTAATTTAGGTATTGGTCCCCAAGGTTTGGGTGGTAATACAACTGCATTAGCAGTACATGTAAATGATTATCCAACCCATATTGCTGGATTACCAGTAGTCGTAAATATTAATTGTCATGCGTCGCGTCATGTCGAAAGGGTTATATAGGAGGCAATATGAAAAAAACAATCCAGACACCTTTAACCTTAGAAAAAGTAAAAGAACTAAAAGCCGGAGATCAGATATTGATATCAGGTGTTATATATACAGGTCGAGACGCAGCTCATGGAAAAATGATAGAAGCTTTGAACAGGGGAGAAGAACTACCTTTTGAGATTCAAGATCAAATCATTTATTATGTCGGTCCTGCTCCTGCTAAGCCAGGTAAAGCCATTGGTTCTGCTGGACCAACAACATCTTATCGCATGGATGACTTAACTTTACCTCTACTTGAAAGAGGGCTTCGCGGTATGATCGGAAAAGGCATCAGAAGCCCCTAAAGTAATAGAGGGGATGAAAGAACATGGTGCAGTATACCTCGCTGCTATAGGCGGTGCTGGTGCACTCATTGCAAGTACCATTAAAAAGAGTCAAATCATAGCTTACGAAGATTTGGGACCTGAAGCCATTCGAAGATTGGAAGTCGAGGCATTTCCAGCAGTGGTAGTAATAGATTCTCAAGGTAATAATCTTTATGTATCAGAAAGAGAAAAGTATCAAGTTAAAAGAGTAAGTATTGATTAATAAGATACTAATAGAAAACGCTTTCTCAACTGTTTTATTGCTGGTTTAAGGTTCTACTTTTAACTTTAAACTAGCAACTTTGAACGTCAATAACGGCAAAGCCGTTTTGAATACACACTCCTTTAAAAGTGAATGGAATACTCTCTTATATGAGAGCGTTCAACCCCAAGTTCCTTTGTTTGGTTATACTTGATCGTTTGCCGTGGTAAAATGACCTTTTATCGCAACCGTAAATGACGCGCAGTATAATGAAGCATGCTTTGCATGCCTTATTGTATTGCGCCTTTTTAATGGGCATAAACTATTGCTCTTGTTTGTGTCTGTTAAAAAGGTTTTCGGGTATGAACTATTTAAGTAAAAAGAAATCATCAACTTAAATAGGAATGCCGGCTATATCCGAACCTTTCATTCGACTTAGACCTTAATGAAACACTTGTTTTCTTGACGAAGAATACGTTTGTAAGGGTATATTAAGATCAATGAATGATTATGACCATGAACATCAACGGTACTTAGATAGATATGTACCGTGTTAAACTGCTAAGGAGGGTCTATATGAAATTCGACATTATGTCGTGGATGATGAATCCTTTCATCCTGATGTTTGTAGCGGTATTCGCAGGAATGCTGTTCGGGAAAATTAAGTTTGGTAAGTTCAATTTTGGTGTTTCGGGGTACACTGTTTTCAGGACTATTAATGGGCTGGTGGGTACTTGGAATGGCAAAAGGTGTTGAAGAAGGCGGTGCCGGATTTAAAGCTGCTGGTAAATTAATTGGTTCGGGTGTTATTCCCAAAGATTTTTTCTACTTGTTTCTAATACTATTTGTTGCAGCAGTTGGCTTGCTAGCAGCTAAAGATATGGGGGCTGTACTGAAAAAATATGGTATGAAGTTTGTATTGTTAGGATTCTTAATTACGTTTTTAGGTGCATCGGCAACATACGGCATGACACTGTTTAGTCCAGATGCCAATCCTTATGAAGTATCTGGTGTTTATACGGGCGCCTTAACAAGTTCACCGGGTTTAGCTGCAGCAGTTGAAACAGCAACACAACATCAACAGATCAAGTGGCTAAATACAATAGTATGAACAATGAAGAAAAAGCTGCCTTTTACATTTACTTGATAAAACAGGCGGCTGACACCAGAAAATACACCAACCTTAAGTGAAGACCAAGAAAAACAATTTATTACGGATGCACAGGCAGGTATTGGTGTAGGTCATGCAATTGGCTATCCATTTGGTGTTATCATTGTAATTATTGCAGTTAACTTCTTCCCTAAAATATTTGGGATTAATGTAGAAGAAGAGCAAAAGAAATTTACTCAAGAAATGAACGAAGCACGTGCATCGACTGGCGGTAAGAAAATTGAAGAAGTTGGTTTTGATCTTATTGGTTTCTCGATCGCTTGTTTCTTCGGATATACCCTAGGGAAATTTAAATTTTACTTAGGACCCGTTTTAGGCGACTTTTCTTTAGGGTCAACGGGTGGTGTACTCATTGGGTCCTTGATTCTGGGTTACATTGGTCAAATAGGATTCGTTAAATTCAGAATGAACTCAAAAGTACTGGGTGTTGTAAGACAACTTGCTTTAGCCTTCTTCTTAGCCATTGTTGGTTTAAGATATGGATTTAAAGTATTTGATGCACTCTTTGGTACTGGATGGTATTTAGCCATCGTTTCATTGGTTGTTGGCGTCGTAGCAATGATGGTTGGTTTCTTAGTAGGGCGCTACGTCTTTAAAATTAACTGGATTATGCTATCGGGTGCTATATGTGGTGGTATGACATCGACACCAGGTTTGGGTGCGGCTATTGATGCTGCAAACAGTGATGATCCAGCTGCGGGGTATGGAGCAACGTATCCGTTTGCATTGTTGGGGATGGTTATCTTTACAATCATACTTCATAAACTACCAATGTAAAAAAGCAACTTGCAAGAAAAAAATCATCCCATTTATAAATGAAGGATTTCTGTACATTTTATAAAGATGGTGTTAAAATTAAAACAATGAATCGAATAATTAGAAGGTGATCATTTGGATACCAACGAAATTTTTGTAACAGGTTATGCTAAACTTCCGCAAGGAATTACAGCTACAGAACTTTATACAGTCATTGCAGTAGGCATGCTTGTAGATGCAAATACAGGTGTCATTATAGACATCGATTGCTCGCTTGTAACAAGTGTTGCACGTAACTTTGTAAAAAAACTTATGTGTAGTCGTAATTTAAACGATCTTGATACAATAGAAGCTATTTTTAATGACAAATATCATGGATCTGCACGCAAAGCGTTGATCTCAGCTTTTAGAACCTGTAATGAAAAATACTTACAGTATGTTAAAAATAAAGAAGAAGCATAATAATGGAACAACTTAGATGGTTTATGGGGAACCTATGAACTATGTAAGTTAGGTAACTAACTAAGCAGTAAAGGTAAGATGTAAAAAATGAATTTTTAGTTCGAAATGCAAGAGGTATTTAACTTGAGTTTCTATGGGGATAAAACGACCTTTTATCTCAACAAGTAGTTATTTAAGAGTTAGATTACATATCTTTTATTTAAAGGATAAGTGTCTAACTCTTTTTTTGCGTGAAAAACAAGAACAGCATAAAAGTAGGTATAAATACGTCGTTAAGTATTTATACTTAAAAGCGTATTTATACCTACTTTTGTATTGGGCGCGCCAAGCGACCGCAGCAATGTGAACTGTCATTGCTGGGTTGTTTAAAAGGTATAGCTCAAATTAATGAAAAACATTACATGGTTGTTCAACCCAATAACTTCACGTCAATTCGTATAGTGAAAATATGAATTTATTAAAAAGGAGATAATACAATGATTAACGATCGTATTCGTTGTGAACAATTACAAACAAAAGTAGTTGATGCTAAATCAGCTTCTATGCATATAAAAGACGGCATGACCGTAGCAACCAGTGGGTTTACACCATCAGGCTACCCAAAAGCAGTACCTTTAGCTCTTGCAGAGAGAGCGGAACAAGGTGACAAAGTAGAAATTACGGTAATAACAGGGGCTTCCGTTGGTGATGAACTTGACGGAGCACTTGCACGATCAGGGGTTATGGTGAGAAGATTCCCCTACCAAACAAATAAATCATCTCGAGATGCAATCAATGCTGGTGCGATTAAGTACCAAGATATGCATTTGAGCCATGTACCTCAATTTGTGGATTATGGCTTTTTCGGGAACATTGACGTAGCCATCGTAGAAGCCCTTGCTATTACAGAGAATGGCGGTATTATTCCAACGACTTCAGTAGGTGTATCACCTCAAGCTGTAAAAACGCAGATGTGGTAATCGTCGAAATTAACACAAGTCAACCTATGGCATTGGAAGGTGTTCATGATATCTATATGACAGAAAACCACCTTTAGAAAGCAATCCCTATTACACACCCTGGAGATCGTGTTGGGACGCCATATATTCCATGTGATCCTGATAAGATTGTAGCAATCGTAGAATGTGACATAAAAGACAATGTAAGACCTTTAGGTCCAATTGATGATGACTCAAAAGCCATATCGCAACATATTATTAAGTTCTTTGAAAAAGAAGTTGAAGCAGGTCGATTACCTGATAACTTATTGCCCCTTCAATCAGGTGTTGGTTCTGTAGCCAATGCAGTTATGACAGGCCTTGTAGATTCAAAGTTCACTGACTTAACATGTTATACAGAAGTTATTCAAGATTGTATGTTTGACCTCATAGATGCTGGTAAAGTAACAGTTGCATCAGGAACGTCATTTACACCATCTTCTGAAGGATTAGTGCGACTCATTGATAATATGGACCACTATGCAAAGTACTGTATATTGAGACCTATGGAAATTTCTAATCATCCAGAAACTGCAAGGCGTCTTGGCGTTATTGCTATGAATACAGCCATTGAAGTGGATATGTATGGACACATCAACTCAACTAATATTATGGGGTCAAGAATGATGAATGGCCTCGGAGGCTCAGGTGATTTTACACGAAATGCCTACCTTTCGATTTTTACAACAGTATCAACTGCAAAAAATGGAGACATTTCTTCCATCGTTCCAATGGTATCTCACGTCGATCATACCGAACATGACGTCGAAGTGATAGTTACGGAACAAGGACTTGCAGATTTAAGAGGTTTAAATCCAGGAGAAAGAGCACGTGCCATTATCGAAAACTGTGCTCATCCAGATTATAAAGCCATGTTACTTGATTATCTAGAAAGAGCAGAAAAGGGCAAATATAAGCACCAGCCACATCTTATGGATGAGGCTCTAAGCTGGCACGATCGATTCTTGAAGACGGGGTCTATGAAAAAGAACGATTAAGCAGAATAAAACAGCGTCCACTGTTTTATATAGAAAACGGATGGATATGAATAAAAAAGATGGGCATCAAAAAGGTTCTAACAAGAACATTAAAATAGAGAGAAAAATGCAAGGAGATATGCAGCAATCTTGCGAGAATGTATACAAGCATATTTCCTTGCAAAAGTGAGCATTTAAAAATTTTTTATGATATGCTTACTTATGGATAAAGAGTGGTAGGAAGAATGCTTAGAGCAGACCTACAGGTGAACCAAAGGAGGAAACCAAATGTTTGACAAAGGAAAGTTGGCAGATGTGAAGGCAGCTGTGGACAAATTTGAATGAAAAACAAGTGAAGCCTTAAAAAAGAGACCAGAGAGACAAGAGACGTTCTACACAGGATCAGGAGACGAGATCGATAGATATATGGACCAAACGATGTAGAAAATATGGACTACATGAATGATCTAGGTTTACCGGGGCAATTCCCGTACACACGTGGTGTGCAACCAACAATGTACCGTGGCCGTTTATGGACCATGCGTATGTATGCTGGATTCGCAACAGCAGAAGAATCAAACAAGCGTTATAAATACCTAGTAGAACAAGGGTCAATGGGTTTATCTGTAGCAATGGATTTACCGACACAAATCGGATATGACTCTGATCATCCTTTAGCAGAAGGAGAAGTTGGAAAAGTTGGGGTAGCAATTGACTCCCTAGCAGATATGGAAATTTTATTTGACGGACTTCCATTAGATAAAGTAAGTACATCGATGACAATAAATGCACCAGCAGCGGTTTTACTAGCAATGTATATTGCAGTAGCTGAGAAGCAAGGTGTATCTGCAGATAAATTAAGAGGTACAATTCAAAACGATATATTAAAAGAATACATTGCACGTGGAACATATATTTTCCCTACAGAACCATCTATGCGTTTAATTACAAATATATTTGAGTACTGTTCAAAAGAAGTACCATTATGGAACACAATTTCTATTTCTGGATACCATATTCGTGAAGCAGGCTCAACAGCTGCTCAAGAAATTGGATTCACACTAGCAGATGGTATTGCTTATGTACAAGCAGCAATTGATGCAGGCTTAGACGTAGACAGTTTTGCACCACGTTTATCATTCTTCTTCAACGCACACAACGATTTATTAGAAGAAGTTGCAAAATACCGTGCAGCTAGAAGATTATGGGCACGTATAATGAAAGACCGTTTTGGAGCTAAAAATCCAAAGTCTATGGCGCTTAAATTCCATACACAAACAGGTGGTTCTACATTAACGGCGCAACAACCAGAAAACAACATTGTACGTGTAGCAATCCAAACACTTGCAGCAGTTATGGGTGGAACACAAAGTTTACACACAAACTCTAAAGATGAAGCATTAGCACTTCCTACAGAAGATTCTGTACGTGTTGCATTAAGAACACAACAAATTGTTGCACATGAGTCTGGTGTTACAAATACAGTAGATCCTTTAGCAGGTTCTTATTATATAGAAGCAAAAACAACTGAGTTAGAAGAAAAAGCTATGGAATACATTACGAAAATTGACGAATTGGGCGGTGCTCCTAAAGCAATCGACAATGGTTACATCCAATCAGAGATCATGGATGCAGCTTACCAATATCAGAAAGATGTTGAGACTAACGAACGTATTGTTGTTGGTATGAACAAATTCCAAATCGAAGAAAAAGCACCTGAAGGTTTATTACGTGTTGACCCAAGTGTTGGTGTTAAGCAAAAAGCGAGTCTGAAAGAGGTTCGAGAAAGACGTAATAACGAAGCTGTAACAGAAAAATTAGCAGCACTACGCGCAGGTTGCGAAGGCACAGACAACGTAATGCCACTTATCTTAGATGCTGTACGTGAGTACGCAACACTTGGTGAAATTTGTGGAGTTATGAGAGAAGTCTTTGGAGAGTACCAACAAAGTATTAATTTATAAATCAAGAGAACTTAGTTCGAGTTGATATATTGAATTATTCTGAATATTGATATGATTTAGAGGAGGAAAAGAAATGGATCGCCCAATTAGAGTTTTAGTAGCTAAACCGGGTCTTGATGGCCACGATCGAGGAGCAAAAAGTTATTGCTCGTGCATTAAGAGATGCTGGTATGGAAGTTATTTATACAGGTTTAAGACAAACACCAGAACAAAATTGTAAGCGCAGCTATACAAGAAGATGTAGACTGTATTGCAATGAGTATATTATCAGGAGCACACAACACACTACTACCTAAAGTTGTTGACATGCTTAAAGCAGAAGACGCTGAAGATATCCTAGTTATCGGTGGTGGCGTTATTCCAGACGAGGATATTCCAACACTTAAAGCAAGTGGTATCCAAGAAGTATTTACACCTGGAACACCAACAACAGTAACCATTGATTACATTCAAAAGAATGTACGTAAGTAATAGCTAATTATCGATAAAGCATCGATTGCTGAGAAAACCATAAATTCGCGGAGCAAACAGTTTTTCGGATCGCAGTGTACATAGGTACATAAGAGTCGGAAAAGTGTGCAGTAAAGCTGTAATACCTATGGTTTACAGCTACCGAAATGTTGCTCGCGTTAGCGAGAGTTAAACACAAAGAAGTTAGGGGAATTGTCAGCAATCGAATAGGACGGTGTGTAATATGAATCTAGCAGAAAGGCTTCTGAAAAAAGATAAGCGCGCAGCTGCAAGATTAATCACAATGGTCGAAAACAAAGACCCTGAAGCATATAAAATAATAAAAAGACCTTTATCATAAAAGTGGTAATGCCTACGTTGTAGGCATTACAGGTCCACCTGGTGCTGGTAAAAGTACCTTAACGGACAAACTTGTAAAGGTATTACGTAAAGAAGGCAAAACCGTGGCTATCATTGCTGTCGACCCAACGAGTCCATTTACAGGTGGCTCCATCCTAGGTGACCGTGTTCGAATGGGAGATTTAAGCACCGATAAAGGTGTCTTTATCAGGAGCATGGGTGCTAGAGGGCATTTGGGCGGGATCTCAGAAGCTACAGGTGCAGCTGTCAAAATATTAGATATATACGGATATGACTATATCTTTATAGAACGTTGGTGTTGGCAATCTGAATAGAGATTGTAGAAAATTGTGATACAACACTCATGGTTATGGTTCCGGGTTTAGGTGATGATATTCAAGCCATCAAAGCTGGAGTCATGGAAATCGGCGATGTCTTTGCAGTTAATAAAGCAGACCGAGATGGTGCTAAGCGAACTGCAAGAGAAATTGACATGATGTTAGATTTTAATACTTCTGACTGGCGACCTCCAGTAGAAATGGTTATAGCCATTGACAACAAAGGCGTCGAAGAGCTCATGGATGCAGTTAAAAAGCACCGTGCTTATATGGCAGAAACAGATCAGTTTATAGAACGAAGGAAAAGAAATTCCCATAACGAAATTATAGAGCTCGTAAAAATGCGTGTCTTGCATTTGATTCTAGATGAAACCTTTAAAGAAAATCATGTAGAGCATTTGACAGAAGCAGTTGCATCGAGAAAGCTTGACCCTTATTCGGCAAGTGAAGAGATTTTTTCATAAACTAAAAACTTATAGGCAGTTGACCCTTGCAACTGACCTTTCAATTAAACCTTTAATTTAGGAGGATTTACAAATGAAAGCTTTAAAAAGTAGACCATATCGGAATCGCAGTAAAGAATTTAGATGAAACGTTGAAGTTCTACACTGACGTATTAGGTCTAGAATTACATGGTACTGAAGTTGTAGAAGAACAAAGTGTAAAAGTTGCATTTTTACCAGTTGGAGATACAGAAATAGAATTACTAGAGTCAACTTCACCAGATGGACCTATGCAAAGTTCATTGAAAGAATGGTGAAGGTATGCAACATATAGCATTTAAAGTAGATAACATTGAAGAAGCCATTGCACATATGCAGGAAAAGGTCTTCGCATGATAGACGAACAACCAAGATACGGAGCTGGTGGCGCAAAAATTGCTTTTGTACACCCTAAGAGCTCAAACCGCGTGTTAGTTGAACTAAGCGAAAGATAAGATTATTCATACAATTAAGTCTGAATAGGCGTTTAACCTGCTATAGTTGACCATCATTCAGAAATGGATAATGAACTGAATACGAGTTGTTATTTGATTTCTAGGATAGACTTAACAATCATAAGCTTACACAAAATTTGCTTACGAATGTTAAGTAGTATCATTGTAAAACTGTTGATGTCAGCTATACACATTTCTGTGACAATGATAATATAGATATGTCAGAATTGAATGTTTATGCACTTATGCATGAATATTTACACTTAGCGGGATTATATAAATTTTATATATACTATAATGATTTCAGGAGGGTTCTATACAGGCAAGACAGAGCTGTAGGAATACTTTTGAATGACAACACTGTTAGGAGGGAAAGCTGTGGCGTTCGATAAGTTGGAAGATTTAAGACAACGAAAAAAAGAAAAATCGAGCTAGGCGGCGGTGTCAAACGCATCGAGAAACAACATGAAAGAGGAAAATTAACAGCGCGTGAGCGTATTAATTTACTCTTCGACGAAGGAACTTTCGTTGAAATGGATGCATTTGTAAAGCACCGTTGTGTTAACTTTGGTATGGAGAAGGTAGATTCTCCAGCAGAAGGCGTAGTAACAGGTTATGGACAAGTAGATGGCCGTGTGGTTTATGCATTTGCACAAGACTTTACGGTTGTTGGGGGATCTTTAGGGGAAATGCACGCTAACAAGATTTGCAAAGTCTTAGACAATGCAATGAAAGTTGGAGCACCGGTTGTCGGTTTAAATGACTCTGGTGGTGCACGTATTCAAGAAGCTGTTGATGCTTTATCTGGATACGGAAAGATCTTTTACAAAAACACATTAGCATCAGGTGTTGTACCACAAATTACAGCAATCATGGGGCCTTGTGCCGGTGGTGCTGTATATTCACCAGCTTTAAATGATTTTATCTTCATGGTTGATAAAACATCACAAATGTTTATCACAGGTCCACAAGTTATCAAAACTGTTACGGGTGAAGAAGTGTCGGCAGAAGCTTTAGGTGGTGCAATGACACACAATAGCATCAGTGGTGTTGCTCAATTTATGAGCAGTAACGACGAAGCTTGTATCGCAGAAATTCGTAGACTGTTAAGTTTCTTACCATCAAATAATCTTGAAAAAGCACCTGCTTTTGAATGTGATGATGATATTAACCGTATTATGGCAGAACTTGACACATACATTCCAGATAACCCGAACAAGCCTTACGACATGCATGATATCATCAAACACTTGTTGATAATGGCGACTTCATGGAATACTTACCACATTATGCAAAGAACATATTAACTGGTTTTGCACGTATTAACGGTCAAAGTGTTGGTATCGTTGCTAATCAACCAAAGTTCTTAGCAGGTTGTTTAGATACAAATGCATCAGATAAGGCAGCACGTTTTGTACGTACATGTGACGCTTATAATATTCCATTGTTAAACATTGTTGATGTACCTGGTTTCTTACCTGGAACAGCTCAAGAATATGGTGGAATCATCCGTCACGGTGCAAAAATGTTGTATGCATACAGTGAAGCAACTGTACCAAAAGTAACGCTTATTGTTCGTAAAGCATATGGTGGATCTTACTTAGCAATGTGCTGTAAGGAACTTGGTGCAGACATTGTACTTGCATGGCCATCAGCTGAGATCGCAGTAATGGGACCTCAAGGTGCTGCAAATATTATCTTTAGAAAAGACATATCGGGTGCAGATGATCCTGTAGCTATGCGTCAGAAGAAAATCGATGAATACACAGCTGAGTTCGCAACACCATACAAAGCTGCAGAACGTGGATTTGTAGATGACGTTATTGAGCCAAGTGCAACACGTCCACGTCTTGTTGACGCATTTAACATGCTTCAATCAAAACGAGAAAACAGACCTGGCAAAAAGCATGGGAACATTCCTCTATAATAGAAAAGAAGAGGTGTAAGAGTGGATTATTTAAACATATTACAAGACGCTTCCTTACTTGCAGACGCTTCCATGGCAGACAAACTTATTGCTTGTCTCATTGTAACAGTACTTGGAATGGGTATTACCTTTGCGGCACTCCTAATTCTTTGGGTATCAATTAGCACCATGTCTCACTTGCTAAACCCTAAAAAGAAAGAAGCAGCTGTAGAAGTAAAGAAAGTAGAACCTGTTCAAGCTCCTAGCGAACCTGCAGTAGAAGAAGAAGCAAACTCTGAAGAACTGATAGCTGTTATTGCTGCTGCGGTAGCTGCCAGCTTAAATACATCAATTCATAACATTGTTGTTCGCAATGTCGTTCGTGTATCAGATGGATCACCGGCATGGAACAGTGCAGGACGACAAGAACAGATGAACACACGTTTTCAGTAAAGCAGATGACTGGAAGAATAGAAGATTGGAAGACTGGTGAATTTTGAATCAAATGAAAATAAAAGAATAGAAGACTAGAACATGGTTTAAATTATTTGACTTTGCTAGTCCTCAATTCATCTAGTCCTCAAGTCTTCTTAATTGAGATTATAATAATCGAAATGCAAAATGGAGGCAAATTAAATCATGAAAAAGTTTAACATAACAGTAAATGGTACAACATATGAGGTGGATGTTGAAGAAATTGGTGGCATTCCATCAGCACCAGTTGCTCCAAGAGCAGCAGCACCACGTGCAGCAGCGCCTGCGCCAGCAGCACCAGCACCTAAAGCAGCGCCAGCGGCTCCAAAAGCAGCGGCGGCACCTGCACCAGCTGGTAGTAGTTCAGTTACTGCACCAATGCCTGGAACCATTCTTGACATTAAAGTTAACGAAGGTGATACAGTTGCAGACGGTGAAGTACTATGTATTTTAG
>LQAI01000136.1_pt1 | contig 15740 bp, 31 predicted proteins | sample 1535821 | NCBI WGS metagenome assembly LQAI01 (sample SAMN04331586, study PRJNA305678) | bioreactor metagenome | isolation source: bioreactor_5 inoculated with Wadden Sea sediment 1st replicate of a... | place: Germany:Bremen | reverse complement strand
CAGTGCCCTCACCAGGTCACTCTCAGAGTGATCCCAGCTCAGCCTGAAGCTCACAACCTGACCTCTGGCATGCACACCTGCATCCGTGCGGCCTGCGCCGGAAATGCTTTTTTCGCTCCAGCCTAATTGGCGAAGGGCCTCTTCCAGTTCAAATTGAACCGTCCGGGCTTTCTTCTGCCGTTGGAAACCAGCAAATTCAGTGCCGTTGTATGAAAGAATACCTTTGTAAAGTACAGGGTCCATCCGGGGTTCCGGGAGGACTACTCTTCGATCAGTTCGATCAACGCCATTTCAGCGCCATCACTGCGGCGGGGGCCCAGTTTCAAAATGCGGGTGTAACCACCACTCCGGTTGGCGTATCGAGGGGCAATGTCATTGAATAATTTCTGAACAACATCACGGCTGCCAGTACCGAGTTTGGCAACAGCCAAACGGCGGGCATTCATGATCTTGGTTTCATCCACATCCTGGTTATTGCGGGCCAGGGTGATCAATTTTTCAGCATCTGCCTGAATAGATTTTGCTTTAGGCAGTGTAGTCTTGATCCGTTCATTTTCCAGAAGTTGCCGGATCATCGTACGGCGCATCGCTGTGCGATGGCCGGTAGAGCGATTCAGCCGGTAACCTTTTATCTTATGTCGCATTGTATTAACTCTCCGTTATTTCTTCTTCCTCGTCCAGGAAGCCCTTTTCAGCCATCTTTTCCTTCAACTCGGTCAGACTCTTCTCACCAAAGTTGCGGATCGAAAGGATTGCTTCTTCACCTTTATCCAGCAGCTCCAGGACATCACCCACAGTAGTGATCCCAGTGCGCTTGAGGGAATTGAAGACCCGGACAGTTAGGTCAAGGTTCTCAATCGGCATTTCAGCAGCCTCGCTGTTGATCGTTCCTACCGGTTCAGCTTGCTCAATCGGGACCGAGAGCATTTCTTCGCTGATCCCAGCGATGAAGCGCAGGTGATCGATTAGGATCTTGGAGGAATCGCTCATGGACTGTTCGGGGGAAATAGTCCCATCGGTCCAGATTTCCAAAATCAATCGGTCATAATCCGTGCTCTGACCAACACGAGCTAAGCCAACAGTCCAATTGACTTTCATGACAGGAGTGAAGATCGCATCCACCGGTAATTCACCAATTGGAAGGCGGTCACTGCGTTCGCTGGCGGGGGAATACCCACGGCCACGTTCTACAGTCATGTCAATTTCTAGGCTGGCTTTCTTGCTATCCACGGTAAACAGGTACAGGTCAGGGTTCACGATTTCAACTTCGGGCGGACAAATGATGTCAGCCGCAGTTACGGTACCCTCACCACTGACTTCCAGATGAATGTGCGCCACATCCACATCAAAGAGGATCATGCGCAGCTGCTTCAACTGGAGAATCACCTGGATTACATCTTCCCGGACACCTTCAATATCGCTGAACTCGTGCAGCACATCCGTAACATGAATGGATGTGATTGCAGCGCCTTCCAGCGAGGAAAGCAGGACACGGCGTAAGGCGTTACCAACTGTAGTGCCAAATCCGCGCTCCAGCGGGCTGATTGCAAATTTTCCATAATTTCGAGCTTCTGCAACCCGTTCGACTTTCGGTTTTACCATACTCATAGTTCCAGTCACGTCATACCCCTTACCAGTGCATCCTTTTGCACTACCATTGAACAGGTTTATCGTGAGTAGTACTCAACGATCAGCTGTTCGTTCAGATTACCATCAATTTCAGCACGTTCGGGCAAACGTAAAACCCGGCCAGACAGGTTGTTTACATCCTGTTCAACCCAGGCGGGAGGTGTTCGTGTTTCGTCACTCGCCTTGAGGGTCTTGAAGTACTCGTTCTGCTTGGATTGTGTCCGTACAGTGATGGTATCGCCGGCCTTAAGGATGGTAGAGGCAATATCGTTGCGGCGACCATTCAACAAGAAATGACCATGATTCACCAATTGGCGAGCCTGGCTGCGGCTATCCGCAAAACCCAGCCGGTAGACAACATTGTCCAGGCGGGATTCAAGGATCTGAAGCAGGTTCAAACCTGTCAGACCTGTGCGTTTTTGAGCATCACCAAAATAGCGACGGAATTGGCGTTCGTAAACGCCGTAAATGCGCTTGGTTTTCTGCTTGGCACGGAGCTGCAAAGAATAATCGGATTGCCGATTACCACCCGTCGTCCGCCGTAACGTCCGTGTTCTCCTGGGGGATAAGCACGTTTTTCCATCGCGCATTTAGGGGTGAAGCATCGTTCACCCTTTAAGAATATTTCTCACCTTCACGCCGGCAGAGTTTACACGCCGGACCAGTATATCTTGCCATTGAATTCCTCTCTTATCCTACTTAGACGCGGCGTCGCTTGGGCGGTCGGCAGCCATTATGCGGAACTGGCGTAATGTCCGAAATAGACTTAACCGTGATGCCCATACCTTGCACGGCGCGGATCGCAGACTCACGACCTGGACCAGGGCCTTTCACAATAATATCAACTTCCTGGATCCCAAAGGATTGTGCAGTCTTCATCACTTGTTCAGTTGCCAAACGAGCAGCAAAGGGTGTGCTTTTCCGGGAGCCTTTGAAACCGGCTGATCCGGCGCTACCCCAACAAACCGTGTTACCCTGATGATCAGTAACAGTCACGATGGTATTGTTGAATGTAGCATAAACATGCACCTGAGCTGATGACATCTGGCGCTTGACTTTGCGCGAGCTTGTAGTTCGCCGCGATCGTGTTGCTTTAGTTGCCATTGTACCTCACTAACTCATATCCTCACCCAACCGAAATGCTGTCTTGCCGCGGGGCAGAAAGGAAGGAGAACCCCAGACGGACATCTCGAACGGATGACTTTTTCCGATTATTTCTTACCAACACCCCGGCGGCGACCGCGACCGGCAACCGTCTTCTTGGGACCCTTACGAGTCCGGGCGTTTGTTTTTGTGCGCTGCCCATGAACCGGCAGACCACGGCGATGACGCAGGCCGCGATATGTGCCAATTTCAATCAAGCGTTTGATGTTCATTTGCACCTGGCGGCGCAAATCGCCTTCTACCGAAAAGTTACCGGAAATGTATTCGCGCATCTTAGAAACATCAGCATCTGTCAAGTCCTTCACGCGAAGATCCGGATCCACACCGGTGGCTTCAATAATTTCATTTGCCCGTGTTGGGCCAATCCCGTAAATATACCTCAGACCAATCTCTACACGTTTATCACGTGGGAGGTCAACGCCTTCAATACGTGCCATAGTATAAAATCCTTATCCTTGTCGCTGTTTATGCTTCGGGTTTTCACAAATCACATACAAACGACCCTGTCGTTTTACAATCTTACATTTAGCGCAGCGTTTCTTGATCGATGCTGATACTTTCACTTTCAAACTCCTTAATCATTTTGCTACGATTTTCAGCAAAGTAATGATTATACTTGCTGAGCTTTTTTTCGTCTAGTCCAAATTTTCTATAACGCTGTCAGGACCTGGGGCCCATCAGCGGTAATAGCTACCGTATTTTCATAATGTGCCGTCAGTGAGCCATCGGCCGAAGCCACTGTCCACTCATCGTCTTTGACGATTGTTTCCGGCGTACCGACCAACACCATCGGCTCCAGGGCAATGGTCATCCCCTCCCGCAGTTTCATCCCGCGGCCAGGTCGACCATAATTCGGCACCTGGGGACCTTCGTGCATCTTGCGGCCCACACCATGACCGGTGTAAGTCTTGGTGATGAAGAACCCTTGTTCTTCAACATAGGTCTGCACCGCATAGCCAATGTCACCAATTGTGTTGCCGGGGACCATATTCGAAATGGCGATCTCCAAAGCTTTATTGGTCACTTCCATCAAATGTTTAGTGGACTTACTGACCTGTCCAACAGCGATGGTCCGTGCCATATCGCCAACGAAACCTTCATAAATGGTGCCGCAATCAATGCTGACGATATCGCCTTCATTGAGCACCCGTTTACCTGGGATGCCATGCACCAATTCGTCATTAACGCTGGTGCAAATGCTCGTTGGGTATGGATAAGGCCCTGGGTAATTCTTGAAGGGTGAAATCACACCGTATTTCTTTTGAACGGCCTCAAAAGCTTCGTTCAATTCACCCGTGGTCACACCAGGTTTCACCAAATCAATCGCAGCCGCCAAAGCTTCCGCATTGATCCGACCTGCCTCGCGCATGATCTTGACCTCGTATGGGGTCTTGATATTGATCGAACGTTCCCAGGAAATCACTTTATGCTTCCTTTACTGATTTCATAATTGCATCGAAAACATCATCGATGGGCTGGGTGCCGTCAATTTCCGCAAGCAGTCCTTTATCTCGGTAATAGTTTATTAAAGGTGCAGTTTGTTCGTTATAGACTTCGATCCGATGGCGCACTGTTGCCGGGCGATCATCCTCGCGCTGGTAAAGCTGCGAGCCATCGATATCGTCAATCCACTTCACTACCGGTGGATTGTATTTCTCGTGATAGACACGTCCTGAGGGGCTCATCCAACGCCCGCTCAGTCGTTCAACCAGGACATCGTCTGGAACCTTGATAAAAGGTACGACAGTGACGTCACTGTTCGATTTTCCTAATAGGTTTTCGAGTGCTTCCGCCTGGGCAGGTGTCCGGGGGAAACCATCCAAAACCGCGCCCTTTTCACAATCCGGTCGGGCAAACCGTTCTTCAACCATTGCCACCGTTACATCATCGGGGACAAGCTCCCCTTTGTTCATATATTGCTGTGCCAGTTGGCCCAACGGGGTTACCTGCTTAAGGTTCTCCCGAAAGAGATCCCCGGTGGAAACATGCACGAGGTTGAGCGCCTCAGCAAGTTTTTTGGCCTGGGTGCCCTTTCCGGCTCCCGGAGGCCCCAAGCATCACAATATACATCGGTGTCATCAATTGCCTCTATTGCCTTATCAGCTAATCAGACGGTCATCGTACCCGTGCATCTTCAGGTCGGTTTCAATGATCTGGAAGGTGTCACGAACAACACCCACGACGATCAGAAGACCAGAGGAAGAAACGAGGAAGATATTCGTTGAAGAAAGATCCGAAGGCAGGAAAAGCCCGAGGATGTAAGGCAGAGCAGCAACCACACCCAGGAACAAAGCACCTGGGAAGGTGATCCGGCGCTGAACCTTGCTCAGATAACGTTGGGTCGCAGCACCCCGGGCAACGCCAGGGATCTGGGCGCCTTGCTTCTTGAGGTTATCACCGTAATTCTGCTGGGTAAAAAGAACATCGGTATAGAAGAAGGTGAAACCAACAACCATCAGGAAGAACAAGATCGGGTAAACTGCGCCTTCACCACTGAGAGTGTTGTTAATCCAGGCTGCGAAATTCTTCAACCACTCGGCATTGGCATTATTGAAGAAGCTGGCCAAAATGGTCGGGAAGGTCAAAATGGATTGTGCGAAGATGATCGGGATCATGCCGGCCATGTTCACCATCAAGGGCACACTGCTCTTGACAGGCATGGACATTCGGCTGCCCACTCGGCGGCCAGGGAACATAACCGGAACGTACCGGCGGCCCTGCTGCACATGGACAACAGCGAAGATGGTCACAATCAGCAGTGCAATCACGATGAAGATCAGCCACCAATAGGTGCTGTTGCTGAGCAGTGCGACCATATGATCCGGGATCTTTGCGACAATACCGGAGAAAATGATTAGAGAAAGGCCCTGTCCCCGAATACCATATTCGGAGATCAATTCACCCAACCAGACACCGAACATTGTCCCTGCCATCATGGAAAGGATCGTTGCCAGTGTGGGGATCAGGCTTGCCCCTGTAAACCCAAAGCCTGCCATCACCGACGTCCCAAGCATTGCGGAGAAAATGTTGATCTGACCAATTGCTGATAAAGCAGCCATAGGAACAGTCAGAATGATAGTCCAGCGCTCCATCCAGGCCCGACCTCACGGGGATCGTCCTGCATTTTGCGTTCAAGAGCAGGAATGATCGGAACGAGGAGCTGAAGGATAATCTGGGCAGTAATGTAGGGATAAACACCCATTGCCAGGATTGAGAAGGTGGAAACTGAACCACCGGAGAGCATATCCAGCATGTTAATCAAACCGCCGGCTGCCCCACCTGTTTGGGTCAGTTGTGCCACCAGGTTTTTATCAATACCAGGAACAGGGATATTGGACGCCAGACGATAGATCACCAGCAATAACAGGGTGATCAACAACTTCCGACGAATGTCTTGCGATTTCCAAAGGTAGCGCCATGCGGACCGTTTCATTTGTCAGGCTCCTTTATCTTTTCAAGGACAGTCATTAATCCTGGATCAACTCAACACTTCCGCCAGCGCTTTCAATCTTTTCCTTAGCGCTCTTGGAAATCTTGTTGGCTTTCACCTTCAGAGCAACAGAGACATCACCCCGACCGAGGATCTTCACAGGAAGACCCAGTTTCTTAACCAGGCCCTTCTCGACCATCAGTTCAGGTGTAACTTCTGTACCTGCGGCTAAATCTGCCAAAGCTTCCAGGTTGACTTCTTCATATTCCACACGATTGCGGACAGTAAAACCTTCACCACGCATAAAGGGCAGCTTCCGGAAGAACGGAAGATTACCACCCTGGTGGTAAAGAGCCACGCCACCGCTTGAACGAGATTTTTGGCCCTTCATACCGCGGCCTGCAGTTTTGCCCTGACCCGCACCGGGGCCACGGCCAACGCGCTTTCGGTTCTTGGTTGCGCCTTTGTTTGGCTTTAGATCATGTAATTCCATAATGACACCTTATGCTTCATCCACAGTAACCAGATGGATAACTGCATTCACCATGCCGCGCACAGCTTCGTTATCAACCCGGGTGACTGTCTGATTGATCCTTCTCAGGCCCAATGCCTTCAACGTATCTTTCTGTCGTTGAGGATAGCCAATGGGACTGCGGACTAATGTAATTGTTAATTGAGCTTGTTTTTTCTTAGCCATTGGATTCGCGCTCCCAATATGGTTTCACCTGGTCAAGGGGTTTTCCGCGATAGGCTGCCTGATCCTTGACCGATTTCAACTGGTCAAGCGCATCAAAGGTCGCCCGAACAACATTCAAAATGTTGTTACTGCCCAATGACTTGGTGAGAATATCGTGGACGCCAACTGCTTCCAACACGGCACGAACGCCACCACCAGCGATAACGCCGGTACCGGCAGCGGCCGGACGGAGCAGAACCTTGGCGCCGCTTTGTTTCCCAAGAACTTCATGGGAATCGTGGTGCCGTTGAGGTTCACCTTGTGCATATCCTTGCGAGCACGTTCACTGGCTTTCCGAATAGCATCCGGAACAGCGTTGGCTTTACCAATACCCAAGCCAACACGCCCGTTATTGTCGCCAATCACCATGGTCACTCGAAAGGAAAAGCGGCGACCACCCTTCACAACTTTTGCAACACGCGCAATATCAATTACGCGCTCATCAAATTGGTTCTCGACTTGGTAGTCTGTCATAATCGCCTCTTTCCTAGAAATCCAGCCCGCCTTCACGGGCAGCATCAGCCAACGCTTTCACTCGACCGATGTACTTGTATCCGCCACGGTCAAAGACCACACTGTCGATTCCAGCATTCTTAGCACGTTCAGCAATCGCCTCGCCAACCTTCTTGGCCTGTTCCAAATTGCTCAAACCCTTCATTGAGGTAACCAATTCGGCATCGATGCTTGAAGCTGAAGCCAAGGTGTGTCCCTGGTAATCATCAATAATCTGAACGTAGATCTGATTCGAACTACGAAAAACGTTCATGCGCGGCCGTTCGGGCGTGCCAAAAATCTTTTTTCTCACCCGCAGGTGTCGGCGTAAACGTGCCTGGTTGCGTGATTTTTTAGCCATATTTTTTCACCTTCACACTTATACTGTCTTGCCGGCCTTACCCGGTTTACGGCGCACATATTCGCCCTGATAGCGAATACCTTTGCCCTTGTAAGGCTCTGGGGGTCGCAGTTTGCGAATATTTGCTGCAACTTGCCCGACAACCTGTTTGTCATAACCAATCACTTTGATTTGGCGAGCTTTCGTATCCACATCAAAGTCAATACCCACTGGGGGTTCAACAACCACCGGATGTGAAAAGCCCACATTGACAATCAAATTCTTGCCATCCAACTCAGCGCGGTAACCCACGCCTTCGATTTCAAGGATCCGTTCATATCCTTTGCTAACGCCGGTCACCATATTGTTGATCAAAGCCCGGGTTGTACCATGCAAGGGCACGGAGGGTGGGCTCATCGGATGGGCGATCAATGAAGATCACGCCATCTTCTATTTTGATGGTGATATCAGGTGAAAAGGTCCAATCCAATTCACCTTGGGCCTTTAACATGGACGTAGGAGCCTTTAATCTTGACTTCAACACCCGCTGGCACATCAATCGGTAAACGTCCTACTCGAGACACGTCTTTTACCTCCTATAGCGCCAGGCGCTACCAAACTTTACATAAAATCTCGCCACCGACGCCCATCTTGCGGGCGCGTTGGCCAGTCATAACACCCTTGGGGGTGGACACAATGGCCACACCAATACCCGAAAGCACCCACGGGATGTCTGTTTTCTGTGAATACACCCGGCGACCGGGACGACTGACACGCTCCAGGCCCGTTATCAACGGGCGGCGGTTCCGCCGTTCACCGATATATTTCAACCGAATGCGCAAAATCTTTTGATATGGCTTACTGCCTTCAACCACTTCGTAGCTATCTACATAGCCTTCTTCAGTCAAAATCCGGGCTATTTCAGCCTTGATCTTGGAGCTGGGCATGCTTGCAACTGTACCATTGCTGATAGCAACATTGCGGATTCGAGTCAGCATGTCGCCAATTGGATCTGAAATACTCATCGATAATACCTCCGCCGATCTACCACGACGACTTGGTTACGCCAGGAATTTTTCCCTGCAGCGCTAATTCCCGAAAACAAATACGGCACAAACCAAACTTGCGGATATAACCACGTGGGCGCCCACAGCGTCGGCAACGGTTAACGACCTGAGTGGGATATTTCCGCCGTTGTTCGCGATACTTCATACATTTACTAGCCATACTATCCTTTCCTGAACGGCATCTTGAATTTGCTCAGCAGCGCACGTGCCTGATCATCATTTTCTGCTGTGGTCACAATTGTGATCTCCATACCCCGGATCGAATCGACTTCGTCGTAATTGATCTCAGGAAGATCAGTTGTTCATCCAAACCCAGTGTGTAGTTCCCACGGCCGTCAAATGAGTCAGCCGAGATACCGCGGAAGTCGCGGACACGGGGTAGGGCCACGTTGATCAGACGATCAAGAAATGCCCACATCTTGTCACCGCGCAAGGTGACTTTTGTGCCAATTGCACGCCCTTCACGTAATTTGAAGTTCGCAATTGATTTCTTCGCCTTCGTAACGATCGGTTTCTGGCCGGTGATGGTGGTCAAGTCCTTGACCGCCTCGTCCAGTGCCTTGGGATTATCCAATGCTTCGCCAACGCCGATATTCACCACAACCTTCTGGATCTTCGGAATCTGCATCACATTTTCGAGGGATAATTCCTTGAAAAGGGCAGGTGCGATCTCTTCTGTAAATTGCTCTCGTAGTCTATTCATACTTACTCCCAATCGCGCCTTATTTGTCGATCGCACTACCGCTGCGTTTTGCGACACGCACCGGCTTGCCATCTTTTCGCTTGATTGAGACCCGAGTGGGCTTGTTGTCCTTCGGATCTACAATCTGCACGTTTGAAATACTAATCGGCGCTTCAAACTCAATCTTGCCAGCTGGGATGGTCTTCCCGCGGGACTGGGTCTGAGCCTGGTGCTTGATGCGAATATTGACGCCTTGCACCACGACACGGTCTTCAGTAGGCAGCACACGGATCACTTCACCAACAGTGCCCTTGCCTTTGCCACTGATCACCATAACCCGATCACCTTTTTTAATTTTGGTTTTCATATCTTTACTCCTATCTCACCGACTACAGTACTTCTGGGGCCAGTGAAACAATCTTCATGAAGCCTTTTTCACGAAGCTCACGGGCAACAGGACCAAAGATACGTGAACCACGGGGGTTGACACCATCGTTATCCAAAATCACAGCGGCGTTGTCATCAAAGCGGATGCAGGAGCCATCTGATCGGCGCCATTCTTTGGCTGCCCGAACGATAACGGCCTTGACAATCTCGCTCTTTTTCACGGTCGCCTGCGGGGTCGCAGATTTGACTGTGCCCACAACGATGTCACCAACATAGCCATAGAGCCGTCTTGAACCACCATAGATATGGATCACCAGGAGTTCGCGAGCGCCGGTGTTATCGGCAACTTTTAATCGTGTTTCTTGTTGGATCATGACTCAGACTCCCAATTCTTCCACTGCGTCATCTTCAGACCGTTCTTCAACGCTGATCACTTCTTCAACAACCCAATGCTTTGTGCGAGAAATCGGCTTGCTTTCTACGATCCTGACTTTATCGCCAGGGTTCACACCAATTTCGTCATGTGCTTTGTAGGTCTTTGCAGAGCGAACAACCTTGCGATAAAGCGGGTGGCGAAAAACGCGAACCACTTCCACAACAGCGGTCTTGCTCATCTTATTGCTGATGACAGTCCCTACCAAACGACGTCGATCATTCATGCTTCACTCTCCTCAGCCATTTGTTTTTCTTTCAAAATGGTCTCCAGCCGGGCAATATCCCGACGGACATTCCGGACCTGGCTGGTATCAGTCAACTGACCGGTAATGGTTTGGAACCGCATGTTCATCAACGCATGCCGGGTCTCAGTGATTGCCTTTTCAATTTCGGCGACACTCATTTTACGAATATCTAATGCCTTCATGGTTACGCCTCTCCTGGGACATCACGTGAAACGATTTTGGTTTTCACGGACATCTTATATTTCGCGCGAAGGAGCGCCCGTTTTGCTGTTTCGGGATCAGTCCCGCCGACCTCAAACATGATGCGGCCAGGCTTGACCACGGCTACCCAGTATTCCACTGGGCCTTTACCTTTACCCATGCGGGTTTCAGCAGCGCGCTTTGTGTAGGGCTTGTCCGGGAAAATCCGGATCCAGACCTTACCACGCCTTTTCATTTCGTGCACGATGGCACGCCGGGCGGCCTCGATCTGTCGAGCACTGACCCAACCCGGTTCCAAAGATTGCAAGCCAAATTCGCCAAAGGACACATCGGAGCCACGATAGGCTTTGCCCCGCATGCGGCCACGCATTTGCTTGCGATACTTAACTCGTTTTGGCATTAACATAATGACTACCTCACTAACAGCCGGTCGCCTTGCCGGCGTCGTTGTTATTCGCTGACGTAAACGCCTTCAGTGGAGGCTGATTCTTCTTCCACCTGGGGCATGATCTCGCCTTTATAAATCCAAACCTTGACACCGATCTGACCATAGGTGGTCAATGCTTCGGTCTTGGCATAATCAATATCGGCACGCAAGGTCTGCAACGGCACCCGTCCTTCACGCAGCCAAACGCTGCGGACATTTCAGCGCCACCCAAACGACCAGACACCATCACCTTGACACCTTCGGCGCCCTGTCGCATGCCTTGTTGAATAGCACGCTGCATGGCACGGCGATAGCTGATCCGGCGGGTCAACTGACCGGCAACGTTCTCAGCAACCAAATAGGCATCCAGGTCAGGGGATTTGATCTCCTTGACCTCGAGGTCAATCTTCTCGCCAGTCAAAGCTTCGAGGCTGCTGCGCACTTTTTTAACGTTCTCACCGCTGCGGCCAATCAAAATACCTGGTTTGGCAGTGTGCACATAGACCTTGATCTTCCCAGGGAAGCGTTCAATTTCAATCTGCGAGATACCGGCCCGGTCATTTGATTTCCGGATCAGATCACGGACAGCGAGGTCCTCATGCAATTGATCCTGATAATCCATACCTTCGGCGTACCAACGGCCCAACCAAGGTTTGTTAATTTTCAGTCGAAATCCTGTAGGATGAATTTTACGACCCATATTTGCTCCTGGTTCCTTTCAATAATCTTTCTACAGATGCCCCGTTAATCCATCTCACGAAGGACGACGGTAACGTGGGACTTACGCCGCAACAGCGGTTTGAACCGGCCGCGGGCACCAAAACGGCGCCATTTACGGGTCGGGGCCTCATCAGCGAAGATCTGATGAACATACAGGTCTTCACGGGAAACACCAAAGTTCTCTTCTGCGTTGGCAATTGCCGATTTGATCAGTTTCTGAACGGGCAGAGCCGCCTTGTTCGGTGTGAACTGCAAAATGGTCACCGCTTCCAGGGCAGGCTTACCGCGAACCAGATCAACACAAGACGTGCCTTTGGGCAGACGTATCAAGATTGCTCAATTTCGCTCGAATATCAGTAGCCATTGTTATAACCTCTCTCTCTCGATCCTATTAATCCCGACCGGAGACAACGTGGCCGCGGAAGAACCGAGTGGGCGCAAATTCACCCAGTCGATGGCCTACCATATTCTCAGTAATATAAATCGGCACATGGCGGCGTCCATCATGAACGGCAATGGTGTGTCCTACCATCTGGGGGAAGATAACACTTGCCCGACTCCAGGTGCGGATCACTTTCTTCTCACCCTTGTCATTCATGTTTTCAATCTTTTTCAATAATTTCGGGTCAATATAGGGACCCTTTTTCAGCGATCGCGACATGATTTCGTCCTCTTTCTCGCTATAAAATCCGATTACTTACGACGTCGCTTCGCTTGGGAGCGATGGCGAACGATGTATTTATCAGTACGTTTGTTATGGCGGGTCTTCTTGCCCAGAGTGGGTTTACCCCAGGGGCTCTTCGGACCAGGCATACCAATCGGTGACCGACCTTCACCACCTCCATGCGGATGGTCTCGGGGGTCATCGCAGACCACGAACCGCAGGCCGCCAGCCCATATTCCGTTCCGGCCAGCCTTACCCAACTTAATGTTGGAGTGTTCCACATTGCCAACCTGACCAATGGAAGCACGGCACTCTTGCAGGACCAGGCGAACCTCACCCGAGGGGAGGCGCACATGGGCGTACTTGCCTTCTTTAGCCAGCAATTGGGCGGAAGTTCCAGCTGAGCGAACCATCTGGCCGCCGTTGCCGGGGTGCAGTTCCACATTGTGGATCGTGGTACCTACGGGAATGCTCGCCATCGGGAGGCTGTTGCCAGGGCGAATTTCAGCTTCAGTGCCGGAAAGCACTTTGTCGCCGACCATCAAACCAACTGGGGCCACAATGTAGGCCTTCACGCCGTCAGCATAGTGTAACAATGCCAGACGGCAGTTCGGTTGGGGTCATATTCAATCGCCGCAACAGTGGCAGGAACATCAACTTTATCGCGTTTGAAGTCCACAATACGGATATACCGCTTGTGTCCGCCGCCTCGATGGCGAACGGTGACTCGGCCGTACATATTGCGGCCAGAGCTCTTCTTCAAGGGAATGATCAACGACTTTTCTGGTGTCGTTTTTGTGATCTCTTCAAACGTATAACTCGTTTTATGACGAGTACCGGGTGTCTTTGGTTTATATACTTTTACAGCCATTACTCCACCCCTTCAAATATCGGGATGCGCTCGCCTTCAGTCAGGGTCACGATCGCCTTTTTATAAGCGCTTGAGCGGGTTCGCATTCGGCGGCTTTGCAGGCTTCGTGATTGCTTAGCGGGCACGTTCATTACGTTTACGTTTTGCACTTTCACATCAAAATCGTTTCGATCGCTTCTTTGATCTCAGTTTTTGAGGCTTTGGCATCCACCTCAAATACATACTGATTCAGCATCGAAGACTGATAGTTCGATTTCTCAGTGATGATCGGGCGGCGGATGATGTCAAATACAGTTTTCTTCATGATTTCATTCCTACCTATCCGAGATAACTCGCGATGACATCCAAAGCAGCAACCGGCATCACAACTTTTTGTGACCCAGGAGGTCACGAATGTTGAGATAGCTGGCGTTCAGGTCTTGGCATCGCCAATATTGGCGCAAGCCCGCTTCACATCAGCATATTCCGGGGCGTTTTCCGGGATCAGCACCAAAACGTTGCCTTCACCAGCCAGAGAACGCAGTGCTTCTGCCATGTTCCGAGTCTTAGCTTCATCCAGCTTAAATTCATCCACCAGGACGATTTGGCCTTCAGAGGCTTTTACCGATAAGGCAGACCGTAGGGCCGCCCTGCGCATCTTTTTAGGCATTGCCTTGTCATAAGAACGCGGCTTGGGGGTGAAGATCTTACCACCACCGACCCATTGCGCAGCTCGAATAGAGCCTTGCCGGGCACGACCGGTTCCTTTTTGGCGCCAGGGTTTGCGGCCACCACCGGATACCTCACTGCGACCTTTGGTCGAGTGGGTGCCCAGGCGGCTGTTGGCCATCTGCCTGACATAAGCCTGATGCATTAGATCAACTTTTACGGGGGCTTCGAAAATCGCTGCAGGCAATTCTGCCTTGCTGACTTTCTTACCCTTCATGTTGAAGACATCAACTTCCATGATTACTCAACTCCCATTAGTGGCTATCGCCCAACCGGGCGTCTATTGTTTCCGGGCAGCTTTGATCACAACCATGCCGCCTTTTGGGCCGGGCACGGAGCCATCAACTGCAATAAGATTGCGTTCCGGGTCAACTAAAACAACACGCACATTTGCGGATGTTACGCGATCGTTCCCCATCCGTCCGGGGCCGCGTTTCCCCTTGAACACACGACCAGGGGTCGTGCCTGCTGCCAGGGAACCAGGACGACGCTGGCGGTCAGATTGACCGTGGGTCTTGGGGCCACCATTGAAATGGTAGCGCTTCACCACACCGGCGAAACCACGACCTTTGCTGGTCCCGATCACATCAACCAGTTCACCCGCTTCGAAGACATCAGCTTTAAGCGTATCGCCTTCGGAAACGTCCGGTTTACTTATTCTGAATTCACGTAAAACTTTTAATGGTGGCAAATCATTGCGTTCGAGGTGCCCCTTCTGACCCCCGGTCAGACGTTTGGGTTTAACCTCGGCGAACCCGAGTTGGACAGCGGAATAACCATCATTCTCAACCGTCTTCACCTGGGTGACATAGCAAGGCCCAGCTTCGATAAGTGTAACGGGGATCGAAAGTCCGTCATCATCGAAAATCTGGGTCATACCAACTTTTCGTCCAATAAGCCCTTTTAACATAATTTCTATTCTCCTGTAACATTCGATTTCGTCAAGACTGTCAGCCTGGGCACGGCTGCATCATCTCCGAACGTAGCACAGTCAACTTCTCTTGCGCGGCCTCTTTTTAGGCCTACACACAGACAAGTTCTTATGCCACCTTAAAAGTCCGGCTTTTAAGCCGAAACCTGATGATTCTACCATCACATGCAAATTTGCCAAGACTCAATTTTGATTGATTCCTGGCAGAAGGAGGTTCTCCGTAGGGTAGAGATGATTCTCTTCCGGGATCAACCCACCATCTGCCAGCAACCAGGTCAGATGCTAAATCTTGATTTCAATATCAACGCCAGCAGGCAGATTCAGACGCATGAGCATGTCAATGGTCTTTGAGTCGGGATCCATCACATCAATCAGACGATTGTGTGTACGCATCTCGAAATGCTCCTGCGAGTCTTTATCAATGAACGGTGAACGAGTCACTGTGAAGCGTTCGATTTTGGTCGGTAACGGGACCGGTCCAACAACCTGAGCGCCGCTGCGTTCAGCCGTTTCCACAATCCGCTTGGCGGATTGGTCGATCACTCGGTGATCATAAGCCTTCAGACGAATACGAATCTTTTGTTTAGCCATGTTTTCTTCCTAAATAATTA
>LQAI01000135.1_pt1 | contig 16112 bp, 21 predicted proteins | sample 1535821 | NCBI WGS metagenome assembly LQAI01 (sample SAMN04331586, study PRJNA305678) | bioreactor metagenome | isolation source: bioreactor_5 inoculated with Wadden Sea sediment 1st replicate of a... | place: Germany:Bremen | reverse complement strand
CTGACTCAAATCCATGTCCGAAGCGCGTACGGACAGATAACTGAAACACGTGGCAAGAATGGTTTTACTGCGATGGAAGCGAGATTGGGAACTGCAAGGAACGAATACAGGACCTCGGCGCGACTCTTTCGAACCGATTGAATTAAGCGGTACAAAAATCCAAGAATGTCAACCTGCCCCTTCTTCTTCAAATCCACAACAGTGACGGCTGGGTCCAGTTCATTCAAGAGGCAGCCTTTTTTCCTAAACAAACCGACATGCACGCTCTTTCCCTGACGAGCCAACCCGTTTGCAAGCTGGACAACCTGACGTTCAGCTCCACCAGACTCGAGAGACGGAATCAGAAAATAGACAGATAACGGTTCGGAATTGCATTCTAAAATAGGTGCCACCGCATGATTATTGATATTGCGCTCAATAACCATCTTTTCACCGGTTTTACGAACAACGAGCAACGCCTCCCCGTCTGCATACATGCTATTATTCTGGGAAAGAACCAACACCCCACCATCGGCCAAACTTCTGGCAAGGTTGGTCACGCTCTTGCGAATCTGTCGGGCAGTAAAGTAACTTCGATTAAGAATATTGGCGCACTTAATCAAATGCACCTTTTCATCAAGAACATCGGTTTGCATATTGAACCGAACGATAGAGCGCAGTCCGTGCAATCGTTCCAAAGCCGGGTTTGCAGTCTCTATCACCGAATACCCGTCAATCTTTCCAGGCTGGCTTGAAGAGACATTGCAATACAAGAACAGAAACTTGACTCCAAGCAGCGCAGCGTCAGCATTTCTATAAACAGCTCCAAACAGATTCTTTTTTTCATAAAAACGACTGAATCGATCTGTTAAGATCACGGAATCAAATACACTTGCCCCTAAAAGTCCCAAAGAAGAACTGCCGTCGGAAACACCTATTTCCAACACCTTCGGGGCATCAACCCCTCGGGCCAATGCCTGTAAAGCATTGTCTGCCAGCGTAGTGCGAGCCCGAGCCGTAGTCTTATACGTATCTCCCACGTTGATATTGGACATTCCAAGCGAAAAAAGACGTTCGCGCTCCTCTGGATCGATTTGAACCAGTGCATCTTTCAAAATGGCGGGGGACACGCGCAACCTCAAAAAACGAAAAGCGAAACTTCGAGCCCACGGATGCTTGAGAATCCAGTCAAGCACCCATACACGGTCCACACACAAACCACTTTCCATTAAGATATGCTTGAGTCGAGAACGATTCATCAACGATTCTCCTCAAGCCACGCTTGAAACATCAGTACATCCCAAAGTTGGTGACACCACATGACCTCACCGCCCAAAAACTTGTCGAGCATCCGGCCAACCTCATCCGCATCCAGATAACCATCCCGACGAATGACTTCCCTATCAAGCAACCCAAGGCACCATTCCCGCAATTCCCCCTTCAGCCATTTCGCGACAGGTACGCCGAATCCCATCTTGGGCCGATCCACTATTTCCTGTGGTACGTAGCGATAAAGCAATTCCTTTAAGATCACCTTCCAGCCCCGCCCCCGGACTTTCATTTCCGTAGGCAGGGACGCAGCAAACTCAACCACTCGGTGATCAAGAATGGGAACCCGCAACTCCAAGGCATGCGCCATGCTCGCCCGATCTGTCTTCACCAGAATATCATCTGGCAAATAGGCCACGGCATCAAGGAACGTCATTTTTTTATAGCGATCGTCAAAACAGAAGTCATAGCCTCTGGTCATAGGGCTGACGGGCTCCTGTCCCCTCAACACAAAATCACTGGGTTGCTTGTGATGAGACAGAAAGTGTAAATAAAAATCATCAAAATTCTGAATACCAAGCATATCCAATCGCCATTGAATCTTATAGCCAAGAGCCCCCAGACTTCCATACCACTTTGCAGGGATACGCCCAAGCAGCCTCCGTATCCTTTTACGCATCCACAAGGGAATTTTCGCCACACTATCCCAACGATTCATCCAGTTGTAACGGGAATAACCGGAAAAGAGTTCGTCACCACCATCACCTGTAAGGGCCACGGTTACATGGCCCCGCGTCAATTGAGAACGCAGTAAGTCGGTATCTGCGAAGAATCGGAAAAGGGTTCATCCCAATACCGGGGGAATATGGGGGGATGACATTAAGCATATCCTGTGGCGTCATGTACAATTCAGTATGATCCGTTCCCAGATAATCGGCTACGGCTTTGGCGTGAGGAGCTTCGTTGAACTCATCTTCATGAAACCCGATGGAAAACGTCTTCACCCTGTTGCCGCTCACTTTCTGCATAAGCGCCACGACCATGGATGAATCAACACCACCTGACAGCAATCCCCCCAACGGCACGTCAGATAACAACCGAATCCCAACAGAATCAGTCAAAATGGCATCCAGCTCGTCTACCCCATCCTCAAAAGTCCCTTGGTATGGATTGATACTGCCGTGATTCCACGCTTCCAACGCCGACCAATACTGTTCAACAACAGGCTCGGAATCGCCCATGCACAACGTCAGAATACGCCCTGGCTCAAGCTTTCTCGCCTGCGAGTAAACCGTCCACGGTGCAGGGATATAATTATGTCGAAAATAAAGAGTCAAAGCGTCGCGATCAATGTCCCCATCAAAACCGGGAAAAAGACGTAGCGCTTTCAACTCCGAACCAAATACGAAATGCTTGCCGCACCACCCGTAATAAAGTGGTTTGATCCCCATACGATCTCGAATAAGGTGCAGCCTTCTCTTCGCCTTATCCCATAAAGCTATGGAGAACATACCCACCAACTTGTGAACCGCTTTTTTCACTCCCCATTGATTCACAGCAGCGAGAATCGTTTCAGTATCTGAATGGGACCGAAACGGATAGCCGACCAACTCCTCTCGCAACCGAAGATGATTATATATCTCACCGTTGAAAACAATCACAAAACGGCCACAGGCCGATTCCATGGGTTGACGCCCTAAAGGAGAAAGATCCAGAATTGACAGGCGACGATGTCCCAGTCCGACCCCCACATCAGCATCCACCCATTGACCGGAGTCATCCGGTCCCCGGTGTTCAAGGGTGTCGGTCATTCGTTCAAGAATGCGCTCACCTTCCTCTTCATGGAAGGCCATGTAACCACAAATACCGCACATGATTTAGGTGTTCTTCTTTTTGAAGATAAATTCGTTGCACGCGATGCCGCCACCGCTCGTCTTGAGCCATTGCAACTCAAACCCCCGTTCACGATGGAATTCAAAAATCTCTTCAGGTTTGGCGACTTCAAAAGGATATCCGCCCACCCAATCCTTGACGTCGTTCCAAATATCCATACCGCGATGCTGTCTTCTATTTGACAAGTATTTAAAGACATTGCGCAAACTGACAAGTTGAATCAACAACGAACGCCCCTCATAAAACAAAACGTCATGGCACACATAATGGTACGAAACCAATTCGGCGATTTCACATACGTTTTTTAACCGCTCTCCACAACTTGGAATAGCCTCCCTGATCATTGTAGATAGCGATATAAAGTGTACCATTGTCAGCAACTCGATCTGCGGCATTTTCAATGGCATGCCACATCTCTCCCGTGTGATGCAGAACCCCCCTAAGTATACACAACATCAAATGTGCCTAATTTATCCATCATGCCGTCATCCAGAACCGACCCCTCAAAGATATCCCAGTCTTCATCTCCAGCATAAAACCGGGCTTTCAGGTCTTTGGTGCACGCAACAGAATCAGGATCGAAATCAAATGACATGACTTTGGCTCCAAGCTCCTTGGCACAAAGAGAGAACAACCCACTCCCGCAACCTATGTCGAGAAACGCTTTGCCTTCCAATCCTTCTGGAAAACTTTCCCGAAAAAACTTTTTGGCAGCCTCTATGCGCTCCGGAGTGAGCTTCTTCAAAAAATCCGCCCAGTTTTTGCCAAAGGCAAAGCGTTCATCCAACGGTACGTCATGATGTTCTGCATCAGCCATTTCCACTCCTCGCACTTTATCCAGACACTGCTCCCACAAATACATTACGTGGTCTGTGCCTAAAGTCTCTTTTAGTCGAGCCGCTTTGGCCCCCATTCGTTGTCTCAATTCTGAATCATCCATAATAAGCGCCATGGACTCAACCATGGCTGCGATGTCCCGATTAGGCACCAACACCCCATCCTCACCGTGAGAAACAATATTCCTCGGACCACTAGGGCAATCAGTGGAAATACATGCAAGTCCAGAGGCCATGGCCTCACATAAAGCATTTGGAAAACCTTCAAAAGTGGACCCGAGGACAAAACAATCCGCCTGAGCCAACAAGCCGCCAATATTGGAAACCTGCCCAAGAAAATGCACGCGCCCTTCAAGTCCGAGACTCTCGGCCAGAAGGTGCAACTCTTCGGCCATAGGACCATCGCCTGCAATAACGAGATTCCAACCTGGGATATTATCGACAGCCTGTGAAAACGCCTCCAGAATAAGAGGATAATTCTTTTCCACATCCAACCGCCCAACCGCGATCAATGCAGGCTTCGGCACAGTTATCGACTCTCCAGAATCCGCAGGTACTGAGACCGGGTTAGGAACAACATGAACATTCAGATTCCAGCTATCAAAAAAACCTGCGGCTTCCGGCGTCTGTACCACAAGAGAATCAGCTTGGGGATAAACGACTCTGCGCAATGCACTCCATATCTTGCCAATATCTTCGTGCGCAGGGTCCGTACGTTCGGAAATAACCACAGGTATTCCTGTCCCCATCGCAGCCAGCGTGGCTACGACATTGACAGTATCTCCAAAGCTCACCATCACATCAGGCCGAAAGGTCCTCAATGCTTTGCGCACAGCCCTTACGCGGTTTACATTATGCTTCAATGCAGCCCACAAACCGGACGATTCTCCCAACACGCCAAGCTGCTTCACCGCCACAGCCGCATCCAGAGTATAAAAAGACTCTGCGTGAGCATCTTCAAAACTCAACATCTGGACATCATGTCCTGCTGCAGCCCAATAATTGGCCATAATAGCCAATACACGAGCCGCCCCGCCTCCGGAAAGGGTGGATGTAACAAGAATAATACGCATAGAATCAAACTACTCTTCAAAAGGCATCCGTTGAGGCCCCCCGATCCTTGTTGAGACGAAGTAAATCCTTCAGATAATCGGTATATACGGGCCAACGGACATTCCAGAAAGTTTCCCCCCGACACTGCCCACAACTTGCGTACTGATTCTTATCACGCGCCAGTTTTTGCCGTACCTCAATCATTTTGGGGCCGGACAAAATATCGTCCAATGTGTCAACATCATTAATATTTAAAATGTGCAAATCTTCTTTCACATCGTTACAACAAGGGAAAAGATCTCCATCACAATTAAAGTACACACCATTAAAGGGAGCGTGACACACACCAGGTGTAGGTTTGCCTGTCGGTTTAAGAGTAAAATTTTTCCGCTTGAGTTTTATAATGATATCATGCGGAGATATGTTATATCGCTTGGCAAATTCAATGTATGGCGCGTCGTCGTGCTCGTCCTCATCCACCAGAAATTGCAGGTAAGTTCGGCAATCTCCGGCAGACAATATGCCCAAATTATGCAAGACCTTGTCATAATCTCCGCCCACTCGATAATCAGCATAGGCGTCTTTATCCAAAGTATCTATGGCGCAAATCACGTTAAAGTGTTTCCACTTCGACATTTGACGCACACGATTTTCACTGAAATTCAAATTGGTGGAAGTCCAGGCCGGAAGGGGAGCCGTTGCAGCAAGGACATCATTCAGTTGCGGATACAGCATGGGTTCACCCCACATGCCAAGCACGTACCCTTGAGCCACAGGGCGTGTCAGGGAAATAATTCGGTCCAACACCTCACGAGGCATAAACCGATTTTTCCGCTTGGTCTTGCCCGTTCCGGTCGGACACAACGGGCAGGTCAGATTACAAACCGAACACAACTCCAAAGTCACCATGCTTTTGCGTGAATGAGGAATCTTTCCTGTATTACGAAGGATGCTCCAAACAATACGTGCATCGTTCATCGCGAATCGAGATTTGGAAATGAGACTCATTTATCAATACTCCTCAGTAAAAAAATCAGCAATTGTGTCCACTGCTGCTTCCCGCATGGTAAACGAAACACACTCGTTGCTGCTTTCCTGAATCATCTGAATAGGAAATGAAAAACTGTTGGAAATGATGGCAGCCAGGAATAATTCCAACTTTTCCTGACTCACAGGCTTCATTTTCCGGGCTTGGTCCACTGCTTCAGGCATTTTTTCAAAATCCGAACAACGCACAAAACCATCGCCAATATCCTGTACGAATGAACGTCCAAAATAAAAGGGCACTTTACCCAGCAACATAGCCTCAAGACCGACCGTTCCCGCAATTGTGGCCGTCAGCTCCGCTGATTCAGTCATGGCAAAAGAAGACTCGAAAGGATGAATCAATTCCACCTTAGGCATTCTTTCAAGGGCGTCATAGACCTCTGGAGGCCGCCGTCCCATCATCAAGGAGTGTTCCTTTACAGCCAACGTCCAGGAAGCCGGAATGGATTTAGCCAACGCCTCGATCATGGCTACCTGATTAGTGACCATGGGAGTATAGGCCATGGTTGACGCTTCTGGATCGTAATGCAACGGATAATAAGCAAATGGACTGTCTTTGACATCTTCCCATCCTTTCCAGCGGCTTCTTTCAAACTCGTGACGCATTCTCCAACGGCGTAAAAATACGCTTTCAAATCCTGCCATGGATACGGCACTTGAATACCTTTGGGTTCATATCCGGGCATCAAAGCCTGCAAAAGAAGATAGAATATTCGCTTGCCAGAAAATTTGCCATGCAATTTGCGAGTGGAAAAGGCCTTGTATCCCGGCGGCTGAGGAGTCTTTCTGAAATTTTCAATGTACTCTCGAGCCTCTCCAATCCACATTTCAGCCTTGGACGGTTCTTTGAGAAAGGATTTATATACCGTATGAATATGAGGGATAACGTCCTGCATACTTGGTGAGAGACTATAGTACCCACCACACGGGAAATAACTATGCGCCGGAATGGAATACCAAGACTATTGGCGACATGGACCATACCCGCCAAGTACGTACGATCAACCCATGGGCAAAAAACGACATCCGGCTTTTCTCTTTCGAAATACTCATAAAAAAAGGCAAGCATCCCTGACAGGTAGCCTCGTTTAGCCTCATTTGATCGACACGCCTCATGAAGTGGTGACCATGGAATGCGCCCACCTTGCAGATAACCGTCACCCATATATTTTCCGGCGATTTGACACTGATTGATGCGAGTATGCCCAAGTCGCTCTTCAAAGACAGGCAACAGGTCGGCGTCTCCCTCCACGGGCCATCTGGATTCTTCCGCATTAAGATCAGGGACATCTCGACTAACGTTCACACCATCTGGCAGTGCTGCAAAAATCGTCTGTGGCATTAGGGGTCGTTCCCTGTAGCACACAAAACTTTGCATCCGGGTCCTTTTTACGGATTGCATCCGCAAGAAGGGCAGCATTAGAACTGAAGTCTATATCGATAAAAAGACAATATTTCACATGTGCTCCGATTTCTTAACTAGACCACTTTGCACTTCTGGAATCCGAGAAGCGTCCCAACCTCCCCCCACTTCTCAAAAAGCAATTTGCGAGCTTTGGTGTAACTGACAGCATGCCTCGTCAGACTCTGCTCTTCCACGATGTTCACATCATCTCCCACCGGGACAGAACTAATAAAACCGGCGCGCATGGCCATTCGCCGCTCACTCTCATTCGTACGGAAATTAGCCAAATACTCTTCCATCTCAACCTGGAAATTCGGATCGTATAAATGAGCACGATGAACTCCCGGCAAAAAATTGAAAAAGACATTTCCGAGCACAATTACAGGCCGCTCCAAAAGGTAGGCTTCCCAACCGGCAGTCCCGGTAACAACGATAGTAACACCGCTTTTGATCAGGCCGAACGGACTGACTGCGGGGTGGACCATCTCCACATTATGCAGCTTGTTAAGTTCTTCATAGAACGCAATCGAACGCAGACCGAGCATGGACGGGTGTTCCTTGACATAAAGCTTGTATCCGGACGGAATTCGTTTTGCGAGCTGGGTTACAAACCCGGCATGATGGTCATAATCGCTACCGTAATACATGTCAGTTACTTCCGGACTGTAATGAAGCGGCAGAAAAAAAAAATTTACAATCAAGATTAGGTGACTTCTCAAGCAAATTTCCGAATTCTAACCGGGCCATCCGAATCGCCTTCTGCGGCCAATGAAGTACGCTTGAAAGAGGAGAAACCAGTCTTCCACAAATACGATCATATTCATATTCCGTATACAAACGGTGGCTTTCAACAAGTGACTTCGGGCCATTCACCAAAGCATTTCTGACTGTCTTGAAGGTAGAACGCGCACGATAATAAGCAAAACCGGGCTTCTTGGGCTTATTTCTGAATTCATCAAATTTGATATCGGCCTCGGCAAGAGTCTGGGCATCAAATTCCGACTCCCTCCCCTCCATCAGGGTATTAAACGCCGCCTCCATTCCGAGCACCTGCCCGGTTGGACTTACAGCCATCTGCCTTTTGTTTGTAAAACGATCCACATAATAAGCCATACTTGGCACGCCCACTCGATCAAAAAGCCGCAGCAAGGGCTTCACAAACATACATCCCATAGCCAAGCATACAAAGTTTGGGAGCACACTCGTCAACAATCTTTTCCACCAACATCAATTGAACGAACTGCAATTCACGGGAGGTACGAAAATCACTGACACAGGCAAATTGACGATCATGAAAAACCATCATGCTGTTGTTCCCAATTCCAAGCTTGCGTTCAATAATTTCCTGTCGATCAATCAACTCTTCAATCGAAAGGGAACGGACCTCGTCTATATTATCAAAATAAAATTGCGGCATGGAATAGAATCTGCCCAGATGGTCCTGTTCCTCCGGAGTCAAGGCGATCCTGTCCTCCACATATTGATACATAACCACACAAGCTATAGGGGCATTGAACACTTCCCTCGCCGCTCTAACCGATTCGATACCTACGGCCTCATTAAGAACCGTTACGATACAATCATTCATTTTATTATTGTTCACGAATCATCCCTTCCTTAAAAACAAGAATGCTGTCGGCAATCTCTTTCACGGCAGCCTGATGCGAAACAGCCAGAATTGCCATGTCCGATTTCATAGCCTTGATACTGCGCATAATCGCCTGTTCGGTATCATTATCCAACCCAGTGGTTGCCTCGTCGAGAATGAGAAGTCTTGGCTTAGAAACAATCGCTCGAGCAATCATCAACCGCTGCCGTTGCCCGCCGGACAGCATACGTCCATGCTCTCCCACAGTGGTATTCAACCCCGATTCCATACGATCCACAAAATCACGCGCTCCAGCCTTATCCAAGGCATCAAAAATTTCATCGTCAGAATAATCGCGCCCCAATGCTATATTATTTCGCACCGTGTCATGGAAAAGAAAAACCTCTTGAGGGACATATCCGATCTGTCTACGCCAATGCTCCACATGAATTTCAGCAAGAGGAACGCCGTCCACACGAACATCACCTCTCTCGGGTTGCACCAGACTAGCCACCATGTCAGCCACGGTAGTCTTTCCCGACCCGGACGGGCCGTAAAGCGCAGTCAGAGAACAGTAAGGGATTCGCAAGGAGCACTCTCGCAAAATGGCTTTATTCCCATAGCTAAAGTCGACTTTTCCAAAGTCACGGCATTGCTGAATGTCACTTCCCGCTCACCTTGCAACTGTTCCCGATTCTCTTCGATCTGCCGGAGCTTACGCATAAGAGACACCAATACGCCTTCCTGGCCCTGATAAATTTGCCAATACTGCTGAGCACCGGAAAGTCGACTGACTATACGATGGAAAAAAAACGCCATCCCGAGCAACAACGCCGCATCCATCTTGAAATGTCGAGTCACGACATACAGTCCCAAGCACAAAAGAATCGTCAGCACAGGTTCCTGCACAGAGGTCAAAAACCCCACACCAAAAACATATTGCTTGTCAGCCTTCTTGCACTTATCCGCCTGAACGCGAACGTACTGCATGAACTCACGCCCAACACCCATAACCTTGAGAGGCTTAGTGCCGAGCAAGGCATCTGTAAACACGGAAGTCATGGTATTCAGTGCTTCTATCCGTTTTTCTCCTGCCAACTTGACCAAACGATGGTGCCTTTGAATACGAAACCAAACAGTACGCCAACCCCAAGCCCAAGAAATAGCACCTTCCAAGAAAGAAATGCCCCTGCGACAAGATAGGAAAACACTTGCAGAACACAAGAAAGGAACTGGGCAAAGCAACGGATAGCCATGCCGGCTTGAGAGGACTCTGTAGACAAGGCCAAAGTCAATTTACCCGTCTCCTGAGAGACATAAAACGGCCACTGTGCTTTGAGCAATCCTTCCACAAGCCCCACACGCAGGACTTCAACCACTTCAGCCACCACATACCCAGTACGCTGGTATGCAAGGAGTGAAAGCAACGCCTTAATCACAATAGCACTGCAAATAACCGTAAGCAAAGCCGGGACAGAGGGAGTTATGCCCACGCTCATGAACAATTCATTGATTTTGGCTATAACCGGATTGGCATCTGAGCCAGCCCCAAAAAGAGTGGAAAGAAGCGGAACTATACTGAGCGCCCCCACAGACTCGACAAGTCCAGCCACACAAAAAAGCCCGACCATAGACCATGTCTGACGGGGATATCGCTCAAGAAAAAAAGACCATGCAGAGCCTTTTGCTACCAGCGTCATACATTTCCTTCCAAGCGTAAAACATGTCACACATGTTAAGCATACAAATCCCTGAATCGTCCGGTTACACGAAAATCCATCGGCAAAACTGCCGGGTTCAGTGGCACACCTCCATGACAGGATACATACGCTACACTGAGAAGAAGCCTTGTTCCCATCTCGATGTCACGCAGGGGCACAGGACTCGAAGTGCCGGAAACCACACTGTCGCGCAAACTGCTGAACGCACCCATAGTAGCGCTCATTTTACAACGAGCGGCAAAACTTCTTGTCTGGAGAAATTCACATCACTTTCCGTCTCTTTAGTCCGCAGTAACGTCTCATCCCCATTTCTCAAAATTTCCACTAGCCCCTCTGTTCCACCAAGGCGCACATTCATGCCACCACTCTGGGAGATGGTGCCGTTCAGCCCCGAATCGAAACGAACATAGGCATGACGAACAATGGGATCTTCATCCAATGTGTCCCCCTGGAAATTCGTCTTATCGTAAAGGCAATCGCCCCACACCAGTTCGGGCATGGCTTCTCCGGCAAACATTAACATGATATCAATTGAGTGAGGGTGATACCAAAGAAGCAGACTGCGTCTGAAATCCACAGTCACTTCTTGCAGCTCGCCAACATCGCCCCCCAAAATCATCCCCTGTGCCTCTTTAAAAGCAGGATGAAAACGACGATACACACCATAACTGGCAACAACGCCGTATTTATCCATGGCTTCCATGGCGTCCTGACACTCGCCCAATGTCTGCGCAACGGGCTTTTCTATATGAATCCCCTTGACTCCGTTGGCGGCCGCAAACTTGATTATCTCGACTCTCTGAGGGGTTCTTGTTGCAATAGCGAGAATATCCGGTCGCTCCTTACGAATCATCTCCCTATAATCAGTATAATGTGCGCCGACTCCGTATAGCGCAGCCGTGGACTCAGCCGACTCAGCCACAACATCACAAACACAAGCCAAATCGATACCATCGACAGCCACCATGCTCTCTGCATGACTCAAGGGGAGCCAACACGGGGTAAATGTTGCCTTAACCCTGTCTGATGAGTGAGCACCCATACGGCCACAGCCAACCAGCCCTGCTTTTAATACCACCCTATTCACTCCAGTCCAGAACAGCAGTCAACATACCTGGTTTTCGATTTGCCATATCAATATAAACAGATTCCAATTCCCGCCACGAAACAACAGCACTAACCAGATGATGCGGATTCAGTTCACCAGCTTGAATCCGGTCCATAAGGTATGCCATGTTACGACTCCACGTATGCCGAATGTCCTGCGCCGGGACATCCACTTTGGGCGTACGCCCGCAAGTGCAAATCGTAAGCTGCTTGTCAAAAAAAATATCTTGAATCGAGAGGATTAAATGGTGGTATTGGATCTTCCCGACCAGGAAACCCCAACATGCAGACACAACCGCCTGGACGCACTGTCTCCAAAGCAAGCCTGTAGTCATCCCAAGTACTGGAAGTCAGCACGACCAAATCAATTCCACTTCCACCGGCCATACCAGCCGAAGCATCAATGACAGCCTCAACATCCTTCCCTATAACTCGATCCACCCCCATGCTCACGGCTACATCCCGAACCTCGGCATGCCCACTAACCGCAAGCACACTGGCCCCCATAAGCCGGGATACCGCAACCGAGGCTAGCCCCAATGTGCCAAGTCCAATGACAGCCAAGTTTTCGCCGGGCTTGTATCTTCCTTTGAGCAAAGCGCTGTATCCGAGATGATAAAGGTACGCCGTGGACATCATGGCAGGGTCACATCCATCAGGTGTCGTAATCAACGCAGACTGGTCGCATACAAATTCACTACGATGAGACTGATGACTGTATACTCGGTCACCCACGTTCAAGCCCACGACTCCCACTCCGACATCCACCACTTCGGCCACATTGCAGTAGCCAAGTAAACGCGGGTAAACCTTCATGGGGCGCAGAGGAGGAGCCCCCTTGTATGCAGCCATCTCGGTTCCGGGGGAAACGGCACTAAACAAGGTTCTGGCTCGAACCATTCCCTCGCCCAGTTCGGGTAACGACTCTTCTTTCAGGACTAAATCCCGCTCCCCGAGAAGCTGATAAAAACAGCGCTGTCCGGCATTTCCATTCTCTATCTCCCCACCGATTCAAGTAAACTGATTTCATCCAAAAGGGTTGGCATACCGACACCGAGTTCCTGCTCGATTTTATCCACACCAAGCCTCATATCCCGCAAACGTGGCGCATCCCCTAACAAGGCACCCTCGACCTCAGTTGTACACCCCGAATCCAGCCCTAAATGAGCGGCAATAGCATAACCGAAATCAGCCTTGCTCATTCCGTCCCTGCTACCAAGGTTAAAGACCCCCACAGATTCGAGTTGAACAAGTTTCGCGATATACTCCGCAACATTTTTTGAAATGAAAGCGGACTGAAATAAAAATGTCAGAAAAATAACTTGATCTGCTTCCCCCCCTAAAACTCTCCACAAAAAATCGCTGAGACTCGTACGCCCGGGAGTCAAGGAAGGACCAAACATATTGGTTCTCACCACAAGAGAATTTGATCGCAGTAAAGCACTCTGTTCTCCTGCAAGCTTGGTTTCACCATAAACGTTGACAGGTGCTGTTCTTTCTTCCACGTGAGGCCCCTCCACATCGGGATAAACCTGATCAGAAGAAACAAGCACCAGCCGAGAATCGTCAGACATGAGTTCAGTCAAATGCCGAACCATCCCCAGATTGAAAACCTTTGCCATAGCAGGATTGCGTTGACACAAATCGACATCAGTGAGAGCCGCGGCATGAACCACAACATCAGGATTCACACTTGCCAATACGGCCTTCACCTGCCCATAGTCCCTCAAATCCGCAATAACATCCCGTTCCCTCTCGGGCCAATGTTGTCACTTCTCCCAGTGGAGCCAACGCTTTGACAAGATACGGCCCCAGAAGACCTGTTGCGCCAGTGACAAGTATCCGCACACCAGCCTCCTAAACATCCCATCCTTGACGACGAAGAATCTTCCGCAACTCTTCAATAGTCAGCCACCAGTCATTCGAGTCGGAGCTATACTGAAACCTTCGGGACAGGCTCAGCACCCTGAACATCACCCTGGTAGTTGAAAACACCGGTGTCCGGCAAAATGATGTAACCTTTGTCAGAAAGGACCACATTCCGCGAATCTTCCGCAGGCACCATACACTCATGCAGCTTTTCGCCAGGACGAATTCCCACCACTTCAACCTTGCAGTCAGGCGCAATTGCCCTTGCGAGATCCGTAATACGCATGCTGGGGATACGGGGCACGAAAATTTCACCACCAGCCGCACCCTTAACAGCCTCAAGAACCATCGCTATGCCTTCTTCCAAAGTGATCCAAAAGCGAGTCATCCGCTCGTCAGTAATCGGCAAAACACCTGTTTCTCGCTGCTTGATGAAAACGGCACAACACTTCCCCGACTTCCAAGCACATTTCCATAACGCACAACTGAGTACCTAGGACCTCGCGCAATGCATTTGCCGCCACAAAAAGCTTATCAGAAGCCAGCTTGGTGGCACCGTAAAGATTGGCAGGAGCAACAGCTTTGTCCGTTGACAGTGCAACAACACTTTCAACCCCCAGATCAGCCGTCACATTAATGATATTCTGCGCCCCATAGATATTGGTCTTGATAGCCTCGGTAGGATTGTACTCAGAGGCAGGCACATGCTTCATAGCCGCCGCATGAATGACGATGTCCACCCCACGACAGGCGCGGTAAAGCCGTTCCTTGTCTCGCACGTCCCCGATAAAATATCGCATAGGGGTGTACTTAGACTGAGGAAACACTTGAGCCATCTCATATTGCTTGAGTTCGTCCCGACTGAACACAATAAGGCGATCTGGAGCATGGTTCTCCAATACGGTTTTGACAAACTGCTTACCGAAAGACCCCGTTCCGCCCGTAACCAAAATGGACTTCCCCTTCAAAAATCGCTCATACTACACAACCTTCCAATGCGGCCTGCGCAAAAAAACGTCAGTTTTTCGTTCAAATTCTTCTGATGAAATATTCCATTACCCGGACCTTGCGATCAATCTTTTTTTCCACGATATCCCGCAACTCATCCAAACGACCTTTATCAATATTTCCGATAACCAAAACGTCAATAAGCCCAGAATCCTTGCCCTGTGCATAGTCGTCCAGAATATACACCGCATCAACCTCACCAAGGCTGGCAACGACCTCTTCAACAAGCTGGTCGATACCGAGACTTTTACGAACAATGGAACTGATTTCCGGGAAAAAGGGGTGCTTCTTATTGGCTTTAAAATATACCATGCGACCATTCTGTTCCCGATTAAGATATCCAGCCTCACTCAAGCTATCCAACTCACCCTTCAGTGCATTTGGAGACAGCTTAAACTCGCCTGATAACTCTCTTATATAACAGGAAACATCTGGATTCAAAAAAAGCTTAAGCAACAACTTAATGCGCGTCTTAGACGTAAATAATTCAGTTAACATGTCGATTACGTACAAAAAAACTGAACGAACGTCAACACACATACAGCACGACAATGTTGCAGAATAAGAGAACTCAATTCCCCATACTCAGACAAGGTCTGATACAATATAGCCAAACGGTCCATGGAGAATCCTGCGAACTGAATGACCGCATAAAATACAATCCGAGTTCGGCATGGTTGACTATTTCCACTCCTGAAAAACATACTTAACGCCAAGGAGTTCAAGCGACTCTGTATCTATCTCCAAATGCTCAATGGTGCATTCTGGCTCTCTATCGTGTAATCATAACGCTGCTTGCGTATATTTCTATCAATGAGAGTGTCGGCTCTGCCTGAAAATACTTCCCGTAATACCGGGAACAACACCTGACGGACACCTCCCATCCCGAAACCATCAACGACAGTCATGAAACCATCAAACAAATAAACACCAAATGAGGGCACACGCTTCCGCGATGCCCACACAGCTCCTCGCTCAGCACTGAACAACTGACAATGGTTCATGTTCCCATTAAAGTTGTCGAGAAGAACCGGATTCGTCAATTTGGTAACCTCTCGCCCCATAGCTTTACGCATTTCATCACGGTGCTTTTTTGAATAAATATTGAAGTAACCATCCGCAGTATAAAACCCGTTGTAGAGCGGAACGATCGGCGGCAAGGCCAGAGAAACAACTCGATAGGAACTTTTCGGGAGTCCAATATATTCATCTATATCCTGATAGAGAGACCGGGAATAAAACTCCCTGATTGTCATCCCGTACTTGACATTATACCCGGATTTATAGCAAAAACGCCAAATGAAGAACAGCGACCCCTATCAAAAAAAGCTTTGCAG
>LQAI01000133.1_pt1 | contig 16344 bp, 23 predicted proteins | sample 1535821 | NCBI WGS metagenome assembly LQAI01 (sample SAMN04331586, study PRJNA305678) | bioreactor metagenome | isolation source: bioreactor_5 inoculated with Wadden Sea sediment 1st replicate of a... | place: Germany:Bremen | reverse complement strand
CTTTGGGCCAAGAAAGAGTTTTTACTGTAATTCTGCCCTACCGAGAAAATTGGTTGGCGATGGCCACTTATGGCGTGAGCATCTTGAACGAATATGGATATATCATGAAAGAATACTATTTCCCGGATGAAATCATTGAAGCCCATTCTGACGGAGGCGGAAATATCAATGCCAATGAATTGGAGTATATCTTGTATACCATCACCCAACCAATGGATCCATAAGGTCTAGACTCTTTTTAGGGGACTGATTACTTAGTGAATAGGAATAAATCAAAAAGGCCGGTGTATACCGGCTTGATAGTTATTTACTGTTTAATTACGGCAGTTTATTATCATAACTCTGCAGGGCTTTCATGTAATTGGCCCGTTCAAATGCACCGAGGCTCTTGAGGTTCTTGGCGTTCAGTACACCGCGCAGCTTTTCCGTTGAGTCGTACTCATAGGCGGTCATCCAGTTCTGGAATTCATTCAGCATCTCAGCGCCACGGCCTACACCATTGGCCACAAATTCAGAGGCCACTTCGACGACTGTTGCACCAGCCATGACCGCTTTGACCATATCCAAACCGGTATGGACGCCGGTGGTCAGGGCCAGGTCCGCTTTGACCTGCCCGGAGAGCAGGGCCATCCAGCGCAGGGGGAGCAGTAATTCCGCTGAGGTGGAGAGGTGCAGGCTGGGGTCAACTTGCAGTTTCTCAATATCCAGGTCAGGCTGGATGAAGCGGTTGAAAAGCACAATCCCATCCGCGCCGGTTTCGACCAGGCGGGCAACGAGGTTCGGCAGCGCCGTGAAGAAGGGACTCAGTTTGACGGCAACCGGAATCTTGACCTTTGATTTGACCTCTTTGACCAAATCAATATAGTTCTGTTCAAAGTCTGCCGCTGTCATCTTGGGGTTGGTGGGGATGTAATAGGTGTTCAACTCAAGCGCGTCCGCACCGGCCTGCTCAATATCGGCGGCGTATTCCACCCAGCCGCTGTTGGAGACGCCGTTCAGGCTGCCGATCACCGGAATCGAGACAGCTTCTTTGTTTTTGCGGATCTGTTCGAGGTAGTTATCGGGGCTGACGTTATAGCGATCTAATTCAGGGAAATAATCCAGGGCCTCAGCAAATTGTTCTGTGCCGCGTTCCATGAAATAATCAAAGGCCAGACTGTCATGCACGAGTTGTTCTTCAAACAGGGAATACATCACAACGGCGCTGATCCCGCTTCTTCCATCTGTTTGACACGCGAGGTCCTTTTAGATAGTGAAGAAGCGGATGCCAGCAGGGGGTTCTTCAGCTCCAGGCCGAGATACTTGGTTTTGAGATTGATCATTGGTCCTCCAATGAAAAATGATGTTGTGGGTAAGCTACAAATAAAATAAGTGGTGATGGACATTTGTCCATCACCACTTATTATACTTGTCGGGACTGCAGAAACCAAATTAGGCTTCGGTTTCCTCGTCGTCGCCGTAATGCATCTTGGCCATCTGTGAGTAGAGGTCCCACCGGCTGGAAGCGTCGTGCTTGGCTTTCTTCATCAGCATCTCAGCGCGTTCCTCGTTGCTTTGCAGCAGCATCCGGTAGCGAGTCTCGTTGTAGGCATATTCTTCCACCGGGATCGTCGGGTCTTTGGAGTCGATCGAGAGCGGGTTAGCGCCCTGAGCGGCCATTTCAGGATTGTAGCGATAGAGCGGCCACACACCGGATTTGACAGCGAGATCCTGCTGTTTCAGACCGTATTTCATGGTGATGCCATGAGCGATACAGTGGGAGTAGGCGATGATCAGGGAAGGTCCATGGTAGGCTTCGGCTTCACGGAAGGCCTGGAGGGTCTGCCGGTCGCTGGCGCCCATCGCCACCCGAGCCACGTAAACATAACCATAGGACATGGCAATCATGCCGAGGTCCTTCTTGGGGAGGTCCTTACCATTGGCGGCGAACTTCGCCACGGCTGCCCGAGGGGTCGCCTTGGAGGACTGACCACCGGTGTTGGAGTAACTTCGTGTCGAGGACGAGGACATTGATATCCCGGCCGGAAGCCAGAACGTGATCCAGGCCACCGTAACCGATGTCATACGCCCAGCCGTCACCACCGAGGATCCAGACACTCTTGCGGACCAGGTAGTCGGCGACGGATAGCAGGTTGCGGGCTTCGGGGGTGTCGATCTTCTCAAGTTTCTTCTTGAGTTCCACCACCCGGGCACGTTGTTCTGCCAGGTCAGCTTCGGTCTTCTGGCTGGCGTTCACCAGGTTATCGGCCAGTTCTTTGCCGATCTTGTCGGAGAGTTTGACGACCAGTTCCTGGGCCATTTCGACGAATTTGTCGATGGTCAGGCGCATACCGAGGCCGAATTCAGCATTATCCTCGAAGAGGGAGTTCGACCAGGCGGGGCCGCGTCCGTCAGCGTTGAAGGTGTAAGGCGTGGTGGGCAGGTTGCCGCCATAAATGGAGGAACAACCGGTCGCATTAGCGATTACCATGCGGTCACCGAAGAGCTGAGTGGCCAGGCGGATATAGGGGGTTCACCACAGCCAGCGCAGGCGCCGGAGAACTCGAAGAGCGGTTCAAGCTGCTGAGAGTTCTTGACGTGTGGGGTTCGAGGTCTTGCGATCCGGGTAAGGAATATCGTTGAAGAAGGCCCAGTTTTCGGCTTCCTGCTCCCGAATTGGGGGCTGGGGCATCATATTGATGGCCTTGTGCTCTGGGTTCTCACGGTCCTTGGCGGGGCAGTTCTCAACGCACATACCACAGCCGGTGCAGTCTTCAGGAGCGATCTGGACGGTGAATGACCAGCCATCACGGAACTCACGGAATTTAGCATTGGTGTGTTTGAAGGTTTCCGGTGCATTCTCCAGATAGGAGTCTTCGTAAACCTTGGTGCGAATGGTGGCATGAGGGCAGACGAAGGCACATTTGCCGCACTGGATACAGAGGTCGGGGTCCCAAACGGGGATCTCGAGGGCCACATTGCGTTTTTCCCATTGGGTTGTGCCGCTGGGAAGGTGCCGTCCACAGGCATTTCGCTCACGAGACATTGTCGCCATCGCGGTCGATGATCTTGCCGAGACATTTCGGACATATTCAGGAGCCTCAGCAGGAACTGCTGGGTGCATCGCGATGTCGCTGGTGACTTTGTCTGGCACGGTGATCAGATTCAGATGCGAAAGGCGTTGTCAACAGCATCGTAGTTCTGCTTTACAACGGCTTCACCACGCTTGCTGTAGGTCTTCTTGATGGATTTCTTGATTTCCGAAATCGCCTCATCTTTGGGCAGGATGCCGCTGATGGCGAAGAAACAAGTCTGCATGATGGTGTTGATACGCTGACCCATGTTGGTCTTGCGGGCAACCTCGTAAGCATCAATCGCATAGAATTTGAGGTTCTTCTTGATCAGGGTTTCCTGAACCTTCTTGGGCAGGTGATCCCAGATCTCATCCGGACCGTAAATGCTGTTCAGCAGGAAAATGCCTCCGGGTCGGGAGAATTTCAGCATGTCGTATTTTTCGAGGAAGCTGAATTGATGGCAGGCCAGGAAATTGGCTTCGTTTTCAGCGATCTGATAAGGGGCACGGATCGGGTTGGGGCCGAAGCGGAGGTGGGAAACGGGTCACTGCGCCGGATTTCTTCGAGTCATACTGGAAGTAGCCCTGAGCGAAGTTGTCGGTATCACCACCGATGATCTTGATGGAGTTCTTGTTTGCGCCCACGGTGCCATCAGCGCCAAGGCCGAAGAACATCGCCTGGACGACATCGTCGCCGAGGATTTCAAAGGAGGGATCCCACTCGATGCTGGTATTGCTCACATCATCATGGATACCGATGGTGAAATGGGTCTTGGGTTTGGCTTTGGCCATTTCATCGTAGACACCTTGACCATTGCGGGGGTAAATTCCTTGGAGGAAAGACCATAGCGGCCGCCGATGATCTTGGGGGTATTTTCGAAGGGGCAATGCCGGTTTCCATAGCTTCTTTGACCGCATTGACGATATCGAGATAGAGCGGTTCGCCGCCGGCACCGGGTCTTGGTGCGGTCGAGGGCAGCGATGACCTTGACAGTGGCGGGCAGGGCTTCCATCAGGTGTTTGACGGAGAAGGGGCGGTAGAGTCGAACGGATATAACGCCGACTTTCTCACCCTTCTTCACGAGGGCTTTGGCGGTTTCTTCGGTGGTTTCAGCGCCGGAGCCCATCAGGATGATCACACGATCGGCATCGGGGGCACCGACATAGTCAAAGAGGTGGTAGCTGCGGCCAACCTGCTTTGCAAATCGGTCCATCGCATCCTGGACGATCTCGGGGTTTTCTCATAGAATGGGTTGACCGTCTCACGACCCTGGAAGAAGACATCGGGTTCTGAGCGGTGCCGCGGATCACTGGATGATCGGGGAGAGGGCGCGGGAACGATGGGGCAGCGACGGTGTCGTCGTCAATCAGAGCACGCAGGTCAGCTTCGTCCAGCCGTTCGATCTTGCTGATCTCATGGGAGCTGCGGAAGCCATCAAAGAAGTGCAGGAAAGGCACCCGGCTGCGAAGTGTCGAGGCCTGGGCGATCAGGGCCATATCCTGGGCCTCCTGCACAGAGTTGCTGGCGAGGAAGGCGAAGCCTGTGGCCCGGGCGGCGGTCACATCGGAGTGGTCGCCAAAAATTGAAAGGGCCTGAGCGGCAAGTGAACGAGCGCTCACATTAAAGACTGTGGAGGTCAGTTCGCCGGCAATTTTGTACATGTTGGGGATCATCAGGAGCAACCCCTGAGAAGCCGTAAAGGTGGTTGTGAGGCCGCCAGCCTGCAATGCGCCATGCACTGCACCAGCTGCGCCACCCTCTGCTTGCATTTCTGTGACGTCAGGCACGGTTCCCCAGATGTTGGGGATGCCTTGCGCAGACCAGGCATCGGCATATTCGCCCATCGGTGAGGATGGGGTGATTGGGTAAATTGCGATGATCTCATTCAACCGGTAAGCGACCCAGGCTGTTGCCTCGTTTGCATCAGTCATTACCATTTGACGCGTCATGAATAATACTCCTTCTGCTAGGATAATCTATTAAACGTTCTTGGAACGGGATTTTGCCAGGGGACAGGATTTAGCATCTTTCTGGTTTTATCCAATCATTAAGTATAACCCGATTCCCAGGCACAATGACGTTATTTCTTTCATATTTGCCTATGTAACCTGTCACGATTCATTTTTAGGGGATGTAAGAAAAGAAATACCGCTCACTTTACTGGTAAAAGGAATTTCTCGGCGAGTAACAGCGCGGCGAGGGATTTACTGTCGGTAAATTTACCTTCCCGGGCCATTTGATAGGCTCCTGGATGGAAAAGGAGACCACATTCAGGAATTCGTCCGCATCAGGCGCCAGGGGAGCTTCATAGAGCCCCTCAGCAGGAAAACAGTCATGTATTCATTGGCATAGCCGGCAGCCAGATAAAAACCGCCCAGGGCCTGCATTTTGTCCGCCGCCAGCCCGATCTCTTCCCGGACTTCCCTCTCAGCACATTCCAGGGGCGTTTCACCTGCTTCCATCACCCCGGCGGGCAGTTCCAATAGGTCGCATTCGGACCCAATCCGGTATTGTGAGACAAAATAAATCCTGCCCTGCCCGTCTACGGGGACAATGGCAATAGAATCCGAATGCTCGACAAGGTCGTAGTCGCGTTCTTTGCCGTTCGGCAGCTTGGCGTGGACTTTGGCCACGTCGAAGGCGTGTCCCTGATATTGTTTTTCTTTATTGAGAATGGTGAATGTCATTTTGAGTGCCTTACCTAAAAGTGTTGAATTAAAAGAAGATACTGCGCCGTTGATTCCATTCTGGCGCAGTATCAATGATTAGCAATTTATGTTGCCCGAAGTTTAGGGGATATCCAACACCTGACCGGCATGGAGGGTGTAGGGCGCCTCAAGTTCGTTGGCGGCAATGATCGCTTCCGGTGAGACGTCACCGTAGTAGCAGGCGATTGAATAGATCGTTTCGCCGGAGCTGACGGTATAGGTGTCCGGATGGGGATTGCGAACGCGGCCTTCACCGGTCCAGGTGCCGATTGCGGGATCTGGAGCGTGGTGCCGGGGCTGACCAGTTCATCCGCTGTGAGCCCGTTGAGGCTGATTAGATCAGCGGGGTCCAGGTTGAAGCGCCGGGCGATGCAGTAGGGGAATTCACCCTCTTGCAGCACATAGGTCGCCGGCCGGGTGACGGTCGGGATCACAATATTGGAGGTCGGTTCAGGCGTGCTGGTGGCTGTGGCGCTGGGCGAGATCAATGTACTTGTTGCGGGTAATTTTGCCACACTTGTCTGGGTCATACTCTCAGGAGAATCGGTTTGCAGACTGATCGGCGTCGTCATAGCCTGGCTAGCTTCGGTCTCTGGTGCTTGGGAGGCTGGTAACTGACAGCCTGATAGCACTAAGGTGAGTAAGACAACACAAACAATGACCAGATTAAATCTTTTTGTCATTGAGTCATCTCCTTCATTTTTCTACTTTGATTTGATAATAATTATCTGAATAGGATGTTATTAAGATAGTAGCATAATCCCCTTTAAGCGTCAAGTTAGGGGAAATTCATAAATATCAAATTTATATGAAGGCGAAGTTTGGATGATCTTTATCAAAAATAGATAGATCGGGTATACGCATTGACATAAAATGGGCTGCAAAAATTCTTTTCGCCGTTAATAACTTTTTTATTAATCCGGGATATGATAAAGTCTGGAAAGGATTATCAAATTATGAATAATATCAAGAATTCCAAACTTTGGATTATTTTGGTGGCGGTCAGCCTGACCTTGATGTCATGTGCTTTACCAACCACCATTTCACAGTTGATTGGTTCTTCTCCGATAGCTACAACTGAGCCTGCGATTGAGGCGACTGAAATCGAGACTACTGCCACAGAAAGCACCGATGCCGTAACAGATTTCTCCACAGCCACATATTTGATCCCGGACGAGGTCTTGCAGCAGGATGCTCTGATCAGCCTTTATGATAGCGTCAACCCTGGGATTGTTTCAATCCAGGTGGTGACTGCTGATGGTGCGGCCTTGGGTTCAGGCTTCGTGGTGGATAAGTCCGGTCATATCGTGACGAATTATCACGTGGTTGAAGACGCCACAAGTGTGGAAGTGGATTTTGTGAGTGGTCTCAAGGTCTATGCTAACGTGATTGGCGTAGATCTGGATTCCGACCTGGCAGTTCTCCAGGTAGATGCCCCCGAGGAAGAACTTTACCCATTGACGATTGGGGATTCCAGTCAGGTGAAAGTTGGGCAAACCGTCGTTGCGATTGGGAATCCCTATGGACTCAGTGGCACCATGACGGTTGGGATTGTCTCGGCGCTAGGACGCACCCTCGATTCAATCCGGCAGACGACCGAAGGCAGCTATTTTCTGCGGCTGATTTGATCAAACCGATGCCACGATTAACCCCGGCAACTCCGGTGGCCCTTGCTGAACCTCAATGGTGAGGTGATTGGGATCAATCGGGCCATTCAGGTTGCGGGAACAACATTTAGTGGCGATAGTGTCAACACAGGATCGGATTTGCAATTTCGTCCAATATCCTCAGCCTGGTTCTGCCAACATTGATTCAAGGTGAAACTTACGTTTATCCATATCTGGGCGTTTCAGCCTATCCTTCATTGACTTTAACAGAAGCTGATTATCTGGCTTATCGGAAGCGACCGGGGCTTATGTTCTGGAAGTTGTTCCGGGTGGACCGGCCGATCAGGCGGGCTTGCAGGCTGGTAACCAGCTCACGCAGGTCCAGGGCCTTTATGGCGGTGGTGATTTGATCGTCGCCGTGGATGGCCAGGACATTGTCCAATTCAGTCAATTGCTAAACTATATGATGCTCAATAAACATCCTGGTGATGAGATTGTGCTGACGGTTTTACGCGGCGATCAAATCATTGATCTGACCGTGACTCTCGGCGAGCGACAGTAATCAATATCCGAATGAAGTCTATCCACTGCCGCAGACAATTAATCTGCGGCAGTGTTGGATTAAAGTTCATTGGGTAGGTTTGGCCTTTTGAATTAGAGCCCGTAATCGGATAAAATTAGGATATCTCCAATGGATGGAGACATTTTTCACCGGTAAAACTCACAATTTAAAATGGAGGCGGTCATGTTTCCGAGAAAGACCTGCAATCGCTACTGGCGTATTCCACCGAAGGCGGACAGGTTCTAAGTTTGTATTTAAACACCGACCCGGGGAAAGGAGTACTGAGGCAACTCAGCTGGCCCTGCGGCACTTACTTGAGTCGAGTGGCCTGCCGGACGATGTCCAGGCGATTGAACAATATGTGAACCTTAACTATGATTGGGCTTCAAAGGGGCTGGTGATTTTCTCGCAGCAGGGTGAACAAACCTTGTTTGAGGTCTTCAAGTTAAATTTACCCATCCATGATCAGGTCGCGATGGGGACAAGACCCTTATTACGTCCCTTGGTCAGGTTGATGGACACTTTCTCAGGTTGGGGAATCGCTTTGGTGGATAGCCAAAAAGTGCGGTTGTTCTCATTCGATATGGGTGAAGTGGAGGAGGAAAGGGTCGTTCTTGGGGAAGATATCAAACAGGTCAAACACGGTGGGGGGACGGCTGTGGCCGGGCGGATGGGCGGCACAGGGGCAGGGTCAAGCGTGGATAATGTGATTGACCGGAATGTCAAGGAAGCGGCTGAAGTTGCCGCTGGTTTCTTCTCCCGCAGGCACATCCGCCGAGTCATGATTTGCGGCACAGAAGAGAATATCGCCCGCTTCAAACAGGCCTTGCCAAAAGCCTGGCAGTCTCTGGTTGTGGTGGATCTCCCGATGCAGATGTCATCCAGTGAATTTGAGATTGTAGAAACGGTGTTGAAGGAAGCAGAAGCTGTTCAGGAAGGGCTTGCGGCTCGTTTGGTTGACCAGGCCATCGCTCTGGCGGCCATGGGTGGCCCATGGTGCTGTTGGCCTGATTGACACTCTGAATGCCAACCATGAGGGGCGGATAAAGACCCTTTTGGTGATAGAGGGTTATGAGCAGGCGGGTTACCGTTGTTTGGGTTGCGGTTATTTGACGGTACAGGACTTGGATCAATGTCCTTTCTGCGGTGGCACGTTTGAGATGATTCGTAGAGCTGTTGAAATGGCCGTTCAGGAGTCGCTCATCAAAAATGCGGAAGTTAAAGTGCTTATAGAAAACAAGGCGCTGACAGAAGTTGGGCACATTGCAGCGATTTTGAGGTATTAAAGCGCCACATTTCACCTCTGATTTGAACCAGGGAGGCCCCACTTGTGGGCCTCCTTTTGGGTTAATGCCGGTCGGTTGAATCTGATATATCACAAATTATGCCAATATATGATTTTTTATAGGTAATAGATTCAATCTGTTAATCAATTATTAACTTTATAACCAGGATTAATGTAGCTGTTCTTAACATTGCTCATATATAATCGTGAAAATCTTAACCACTGAGAGGTATGAGTTGATCGCAGAGTTCAGCTACTTGATTATTATCGTCATCCTTTGGGTGCTTTACATGTTTATGTATAAGCGCCAATTCGTGGTTGGGAAGGTAAGGTCAACCTAATTTCAAGGTAGACGAGGACTTAGTAAAGACAAAGCCACCCCAACCAAATGGGATGGCTTTTTCCTTAAACCGATGATAAGGAAAAGCTGAGTGTTGAACAGGAGGTGCCCTGATCTGGAACTTGTTTATAAGCATTATTGTGGCTTAGAAGTTGAAATCTTTAGAAATCTAGTAATTTAAACAGAGGAGAAGAACAATGAAGTTTAAGAGTTTATTTGTATTGGTGGTTATCTTTGTTTTGGCTTTGGGTGCATGTGCCCCAGCACCGGTTGAAGAGACCGCTGCCCCCGAAGCCGAAGCAACCGAAGCATCAGTTGACGGAGCTGCTTTACCTGCAGCTTGTGTAGAAGATGCCTTTGGCTGTGCCGTGATCCCCGCTGGTGAAACAATCAAGATTGGTATGGGCGCCCCATTGTTGGGAGACTATTCCATGTTTGGTATTGATATCAGCCAGGGTGTAGCGCTTAACCTCGCTGAAGATGATGGTTTTGAAGGCTGGTCTTATGAACTTATCGCTGAGGATACAAATTCTGGTTCTGGTGAAGGTGGTGCGGCTGTTGCCAACAAGATGGTTACGGATCCCACCGTTGTAGCTATTGCAGGACATATCTTTACTGACTCAAGCGCCGCTGCAATGCCGATTTATGAAAAAGCTGGTCTTCCGATGATGTCACCTTCGGCGACCAATCCTTTGTTGACCCAAAAAGGTTCTCAAGTTTTTAACCGTTTGGCCTTTACGGATGCAGCTCAAGGTGCCTTTGCAGCAGATCTTTTATTCAATTCCCTCGGTTTTACAAAGATCGCAGTCATGCACGATGGCAGTGGCTATGGACAGGGCTTGGCCGATGAAGTCAAGGCTGATTTTGAAAGTTTTGGCGGTGAGGTTGTAGCTTATGAAGCGATCACACCAGGTGAGGCTGACTATGTTGCGCCGCTATCAGCAGTGGCCGCAGCTGAGCCACAGGCTGTATACTTTGGCGGGTACGCTGCTGAAGCCATTGTTATGATAAACCAATGGGCCCAGGCTGGTCTTGAAGGTGTTCAGTTCTTCGGTTGCGATGGTACTTACGGTGTTGAATTCACCGAGAAGACCGGCGCAAATGGCGAAGGCGCGATTGCAGTCTCGCTGGTGCCACCTAATTCCGATGAAAAGGTTGCCTTTGATGCATTGTACGCAGAGAATTTCCCGACAATGGCTGGTGAATTAAGCGCCTTTACATGGGCCGCATGGGATACGGGTGGAGTCTTGGTGCAAGCGATCGAATCGGTTGCATTTGTTGAGAACGGTACACTTTACGTCCCACGAGGTGCATTAATTCAAGCTGTCCGTGGTCTTGAGTATTCTGGCCTGACAGGTTTAGTCAAATGTGACGAAGTGGGTGAATGTAACGCTTCTGGCCCAGCTTTCTACCAGGTTGTGGATGGCGTCTGGGTTCCCTTGGACCTAGCCGGCGAATAATCGCTCTCTCCTATGATGGATGGGGAAGTTAATGACTTCCCCATCCTTTCTCTCACTGCTATTGGAATTTTCGCATTATGATCAATAAATTACGAAACTTAAAACTTACACCAGCTCTAATCCTACGCCTTTTGGTAGGATTAGTGGTGTTGATTTACCTGGGATGGCGAATTTACCAAACCGCATTCGGCGAAGGGGTCTATGGACCAGACACGTGGATGCGGTTTTGATTACCGGACTGGTTGTGGGGGCATGTATGCATTGATCGCGATTGGCTACACTTTGGTCTATGGGATCCTTTTTATGATTAACTTCGCCCACGGCGAGGTGATGATGTTGGGGACCTTTGCAGGATATTTTGTGCTGGAGGCTTTCTCGGCCATTCCAGCCCCGTCAGCCGCAGACCCAAGCTTAAGTTTCTTAAATGCCTATCCGGTTATTGCGCTGCTGTTGACATTTATCGCTGGTGCGGGCACATCCGCACTGGTGGGTTTCCTGCTTGAAAAGATTGCCTATCGGCCATTGCGTGGTGCGCCTCGCCTGGTCCCGTTGATCAGCGCCATCGGTGCCTCCATCTTTCTTCAAAATGCTGCCCAGCTATTATTTGGGCCTCAACGCCGCCAATATGCTAACCCGATATTCTCTGGCGCGGGACGGGTTGGATGATCCCTGTTGGAGGAAAAGAGGTCATGCTCACATATACTGGCGTGTTCTCTTTTGTGCTTTCAATCCTTTTGATGGTGGGTTTGTTCATTCTGGTTAAGAAGACCAAGTTGGGCAAATCCATGCGCGCCGTAGCTGAAAACAAACAGGCTGCCGCCTTAATGGGAATTGATGTCGATTCTGTCATCAGCAAGACCTTTATTATCAGTGGTATTTTAGCTGGGTCGGCTGGCGTGATGTGGGGCATACATAACGGCTTATTTAACCACTACGTAGGGTTCCTCCCTGGCATCAAGGCCTTTACCGCTGCAGTCCTGGGCGGGATTGGCAATATCCCTGGTGCAATGATGGGTGGAATGCTGCTTGGGCTTGTTGGAGTCCATGGGACCTGCCTTGCTGGGCCTGGATTTCCAGTTGAAAGATGTGATCGCATTCACTATCCTCATTTTGGTGTTGATCTTCAAGCCATCCGGGTTGCTGGGTGAGGCATTATCGGAGGAGAAAGTCTAATGAAAACTGCATTGAAAAAGGACTGAGCTCCGGTGTTATTTTTGGGATAGTGTTTTTATTCTTATTGTTGATTGGTTTTATCAATGTCGGTTCAGCAATGATTGGCGACATTCTTGGGAATACAAAAACCTCAGCAATCAAGATTCTTTATCGGTGAACAATTTACTGGTTGTGTTAGTCTTTTTGGGCTTATTCACCGGCTTCACTGCCCACAGAGGGCAGGATGAATCAAATGGTGGGTTTCCCTCCTGGGTGGCCTCACGGCCGGCCTGGTCAGCGGCATTTTAGCCTGGCTGGCGATCTGGCTGACGGGAACCCTTTCCGTTCAAGAGGTGGACCTCCAGAACTACCTACCGAATATGGACCCGGATGATTTAAATTACCTGCGGTTCTATAGTACGCCGTTGGCTGCTGCGAACACTTATCTGCTTTATTTCACGCTGTTCAGCCTGGCTGGTTCGGCTGTAAGTTGGTTATTGTCGTTCAAAGGCTGGTTCGCCAAGTGTGTGGAGGGCTGTAAACAAGGTGTGTCCTCCTGGAAGAAATCCAGTAATATCAAAGGTCTCTTTAACAATCCTTGGGTGATGCTGGTGCTATTCCTGGTCACGGCTATCGTGCTTTATTATTTGCCGTTAGCCTGGGGTTCCTATTGGAATTACATCATGGGCACCGTGGCGATCTATGTCCTCCTGGGTCTGGGGCTGAATATCATTGTTGGGTATTCCGGCCAGTTGGTGTTGGGTTATGTGGCCTTTTTTGCCGTTGGCGCCTACACCTTTGCCCTGCTGACATCTCCTGAGCCGCACGGCATTGGATTGAGCTTGTGGTTGGCAACCGGTGCTTCGATAGTTGCCTCCACGTTGACGGGTCTCCTGTTGGGGCTGCCGATCTTGAATCTGCGGGGAGATTACCTCGCCATTGTGACCCTTGGCTTTGGTGAGATCATCCGAATTCTGATTAGGAGTGATCTACTCACGAATATTACTAATGGCCCTAAAGGCGTGACCAATGTAGGCCAGCCGATCTGGCGTGGTGAGGCTTTCTCCGATGTGAACTATATGCACCTTTTGATGCTGTTGGCATTGATCGCGCTGTTCATTGCCAAACGCTTGAAGGATTCACGTACCGGGCGTGCTTGGGTGGCGATCCGTGAAGATGAGACGGTGGCCCAGGCCACTGGGGTCAATACCTACCGCTCCAAGATCCTGGCTTTGCTGCTGGGTGCGGCTTTCGCTGGTCTGGCGGGTGCCATGTTTGCTTCCCGCAACCAATTCACTGGCCCTGAAGATTTCACGATGATGGTGTCGATCAATGTGTTGTGTATTGTGATCGTTGGCGGCATGGGCAGCCTTCCCGGGATTGTCTTGGGTGCCTTTGTGCTCAAGGGTCTGCCGGAACTATTGCGCGAACTTGAAGACTATCGTTTGTTGGTCTTTGGCGCTTTATTAGTCGTTATGATGATCGTCCGCCCAGAAGGGCTTTGGCCTGCGGGTCGGGTGAAATTTAAGAAGCCATCCTCGGCACAAATTCAAGAAGCCGCAACGGAGGTGGAACAATGACCGCGCCGTAATTGAAGCAAAAATGTTACCAAACGGTTTGGCGGCTTGACGGCTGTTGATAATGTCGATTTGGTCGTCCTGGAACAGTCCATTTCCAGCATCATTGGCCCGAACGGCGCAGGGAAGACCACATTGTTCAACTGCGTCTCCGGCTTTTATGTGCCTGAGGAAGGCGAGATGTTGTTTTTTGGGCAGCCGATCAATGGCTTGCCCACGCACAAGGTCTGCCAGCTTGGGATATCCCGGACTTACCAGAATATCCGCTTGTTCGGTGAAATGACTGCTCTAGAGAATATTTTGGTGGGTGAACACGTCCGTCTAAAAACGAATTGGCTGGAGGCGATTGTTCATGGCCCGCGTATAGACACGAAGAAAAAGAATCGGTGGCACGGGCTTATGAGCTCCTGGAATATGTGGGCCTTTCAGGCCTGGAAAATACACCTGCCCGTAACCTGCCATACGGCGCCCAGCGTCGCTTGGAGATCGCCCGGGCCCTGGCCAGCCAGCCGGCGCTCCTCTTGTTGGATGAGCCGACCGCAGGTATGAACCCGCAGGAAACCGACGAGATGGTGGCCTTCATCCGAGACCTCCGCGATACCCGCAAGATCACGATCCTGTTGATTGAGCACGATATGCGGGTGATTATGGATATCTCCGACCAGATCACCGTTCTTGATTACGGTCTCAAGATCGCTGAGGGCCAGCCCGCAGAGATCCAATCCAACCAACGGGTGATTGAAGCCTACCTGGGGCCCGGCGCGGCAGCACTTTCAGAAAAATTCAAACAGAAGAAGGCCCAGCATGCTTAAAGTCAATGAACTCAATGTGTCGTATGGCGCGATCCATGCTTTGAAAGGCATCTCGTTTGACCTGAATGAAGGTGAGATCGTCGCCCTGATTGGGGCGAATGGCGCCGGAAAGAGCACCACGCTGAATACCATTTCCGGGATCATGAAACCCGATTCCGGCACGGTGATCTTTGAAGAGGAAGAAATTTCCCAGATTTCACCGGCGCATATTGTGGAAAAAGGGATTGTACAGGTGCCTGAAGGGCGCAAGATCTTTGCCCGGATGAGTGTTTTGGAAAATCTGGAGTTGGGAGCTTATACCATCAAGGATAAGGACGTCATCAGTGCTCATATGGATGAGGTTTTTAATATCTTCCCCCGTCTGGAAGAACGCCAACGCCAGATGGGCGGGACTCTTTCCGGTGGTGAACAGCAGATGCTGGCCATTGGACGGGCGCTGATGGCGAATCCGCGCTTGTTACTGCTGGATGAGCCCTCGATGGGCCTCGCGCCGATTTGGTGGAGCAGATTTTGAGATCATCCAAAGATCAACGATGAGGGTGTGACCATCCTGCTGGTGGAACAGAACGCCCAGATGGCACTCTCGATTGCTGATCGGGCTATGTGCTGGAAACCGGCACTGTGGCCCTCTCCGGTGATGCGGATGACCTGATGGAAAATCCGGAAGTGCAGGCTGCCTATTTAGGCGGTTAGCACCTACGTTGTCTACGAGAAGAGACGCTGCTAGAAAACAGCGTCTCTTTTTGTATTAACAATCTTTTTTTATGTCAGATGTTTTGCCTCTTGCGATAGATAACTTATCCAGAGGTCACCGGATGGCGCAGGATGGTCAGCAGCTTTTCCGGTGCGCAGCGGGTGGGGTCTTTGAGGTAGATTTCGTGGTGCTTCAGGTGGGGTACCAGCCTTGGCTTTCAATGAAAGCGTGGAGGCGGTCAATAGTGGGCTTTTCGTTTGCATAAGGCCCGTGGTGCATCACCTGGGCGCTCTGGCCTTCCACCAGTACACCGAGGCGGACCTGAGGCAACAGCGGGGGATTGTGCTTCTTGATGACTTTTTCGCGTGCGGCTGCCACGATCTCGGCGGTTACGGCAACGGGCTGCATGATCAGCATCGTCCAATACCAGTTGCTCTTGTCGCTGTAGGTGAATTCACTCCTGTCCTCCACCCACCAGAGCCCTTCCAGCGGCATCACGCCGAAATCCAGGTCGTGATCATCCCGCATCAGAAACCGGATGGCATAGGCCAGCTTGTAAAGCGTGCTCACGGATTCGGAGTAGATCGGCGCGGTATTGGGGTCGCCTTGCCCGTCGATCATCAGGTAGTTCAGAGATGGCACATCCACCAGGGTGGGAGAATCCGGGGCTTTATAGAGGGATTTGAATTCCTTCTTAAAATCAATTTTCGCCATTTTATTTTTCCTTTCTGGTCTGCAGAAGGGTTATCACCCAGTCCAGTTCGCTTTGAATTCGGTGCAGGCTGTGAGCGAACAGAATCTCAACATTTTCCGGCAGATGCCCTTTGCCGCTTCGCTCCCATTGCTGGTTCACCCGCATGAGGCCGTCTTCCAGGCTCTGTTGATATTTGGCCAGCGCATCCGTCACCTGCTTTGGTGGCAAAATGGACATGAACGCCAGGGCGAGGTCGAACTCACCGCTGTTGGGGGTGGGGTTTGCCAGTCTCTGAAGCAGTTCGGTGCGTAAAAGCGCCATCCGGTTTGTGTCAGTGCATAGAGTTTCCGAACGGGTCCTTTTGAGGATTCGCCCAGGGTGGAAAGGATCCAGTCTCGAT
>LQAI01000132.1_pt1 | contig 16608 bp, 28 predicted proteins | sample 1535821 | NCBI WGS metagenome assembly LQAI01 (sample SAMN04331586, study PRJNA305678) | bioreactor metagenome | isolation source: bioreactor_5 inoculated with Wadden Sea sediment 1st replicate of a... | place: Germany:Bremen | reverse complement strand
CCACTTCCTTGATGGTGTCAGTCACCGGAATAACCGGGATGACACCCTGCGCACCTGCATTCAATGCGTCGATAAGACCGTTGATGATACGGCGGAAACAACGGGCGGCCGAATCATGAACCAGCACACCGTCACACTTGGACGGCAGTTCGCGCAGTCCGTTGAAACGGAATCCTGACGCCGTTCACCGCCTTCGCAGACAGCCCATTTCACACCGAGATCTTCGCTCCTGAAAAACTGGCGGACCTGTTTGGCCATGGCCTTGGCATCCTCGGGCGGAAACACGAACACGAGGCCTTTCACCCCGCTCACGCGCGAAAAAGTCCGGGCGGAATGCCAGAAAAGCGGCACGCCACGGTACTTGAGATACTGCTTTCGCACGCCCCCTGAGGCCTCGGCCAGACGGGTGCCTGAACCAGCGGCAAGGATTATGCCCCATGTGTTTTTCAGCGGTCGATCCATTCAAATCCTCAAGATGCGCCCCGGACCGAAGCCCGAGGCGCGCAATATATTCAAGTTTGGAGCCGGTCGATAAGCCGGGTCTTGTTCCCTCGCAAGCGAGGGCGACTGTCATTCATCTAGGACGACTGTTACCAGCCGCCTCAAGCAACCTACCCGGTGACACGATCGGGCCGATCTTGGCGCCACCCTATTTGGTCTTGCTCCGGACGGAGTTCACCTGGCCTGCCGTGTCACCACGACAGCCGGTGGGCTCTTACCCCACCCTTTCACCCTTACCGCCGGGACGAATCCGGAGGCGGTCTACTCTCTGTTGCACGTGACGGGGATCGCTCCCCCTGGGAGTTACCCAGCGTCCTGCCCTGCGGAGCCCGGACTTTCCTCTCCGATCAAAAGATCGCAGCGACAGTCTGTCCGACTCCAAACCTGTTCGTATGCCGCTAGCGGCACGATTGCTTTGTTGCTCCTGCACTCAATTCAAGCGCAGCAAAAACACTCTTAGTCCTCGACTTCAGCGGGCTTCCAGTGGATGAGCCGCTGGCAGTTGGGGCAGCTCAGAATCTGCTGGCCCTTCTGCAGGTCGTTGTAATCCTGCGGCGGAATCATGATGTGGCAACCATGGCAGATGCCGTCGGTCACCGGCACGATGACCGGATTTTCCATGCGCTCGCGGATGAACTCGTAACGGCCCAGGATCGGCGGCGGAACGACCTTGCAGGCCTTCTTGCGCTTGCGGCCGAGAGAATCAAGCTTCTTCTGGGCCTTCTGCATACGCACCTCAAGGGTCTCCTTGAGCGCATCATACTGTTCCTTGACTCCACTCATATCCTCTTTTGAGAGTTGCAGTGGCTTCGTCCTGACGGACCAGTTCTTCCTTGACGGCGGTCTGCTCATCCTCACGCATGCGGTTGAGTTTCTCAAGGCTGTCCATCTCGCGCATCATGGCGTGATATTCCTTGGTGTTGCCGACCAGCATGAGCTTGTTCTTGCTCTTCTTGATCTTGCCCGCATCCTCTTCAATCTCAATGTTCAGCTTTTTTCTGCTGTTCCTTGAGAAGTTCCATGCGTTCGTCGATCTGAACCTTGCGCTCGTCGAAGCTGCTCATCTGCGCTTCAAGATCGGCCAGCTCAAGCGGAGCCTTTTCGATCTCGTCCTTCAGGATGAGAATCTCGTCATCCACCTGCTGGAGGATGATCAACTGCTCAATCTGTTTTCGTACATCTGCACACCTCTTTATCTATTTGAAATAAATCAGTTACCTGTTTACGACGTGGAACCTGAACGGGTCCTCGCCCTTGAAGAATTTCACCTCGGCACCATCCAGTGCCCCGGCAAGTTCATCGGCAAAAAGCCGCATCATTTCCTCTTCCAGTGAAAAATGCCCCACATCCGCCACGCAGACATCCGCTTCCACGGCGGGGTGGTATTTCATGTCGCCCGTAATGAACACGTCGGCACCGGCGCGGGCGGCATGGCCCACAGCGTCGTCCCGACCACCGCAATAGGCGACTTTCAACCGTTCAGGTCTGGACCGGACACGGTAAACGCGTCGCGATCAATGAGTCCGCCAAGCTTGTCGGCGAAGTCATTCCACGGCATCGGCTCCGGCAGCACGCCCACCTCGCCAAAACCGACTTCATCACGAGGCCCGGTCAACTGACGAGTGTAGAAGACCGGCTTGCGCCCCATGGAAAATTCTATTCCTCCGGCAATCTCGCCCCACGCGCTTTCATCACACACGAGCCGAATCTCTCCGGTATTACTCTGAGACACCGAATGCATGCCGTCATTGTTGGCCCATATATCGGCGGTCTCACGTGAAATTGGCTCCTCGGAATAAAAGGAAACCTCAATGGGGGTAACCCCATGCTCCACTTCAAGAAGCTTCCGATTTTCGAGCTTCAAGCTGTCTCCCAACCAGAAGGCAGGGCCGTTCGGACGGGTATCCAGAGACGTGTGAGCCGCATACAGCCACGCACCGCTCTTCACCACCTGCCTCACCACGTCAAGAAACGAGGACTCACGGCCAAGCCCCTTGGGCTTCATGTACAGCGGGTGATGCGTAATGACCACCCCAGCCCCCATTCGAGACACCGGGCAAGCATGTCAGGGGTCGGCTCAAGGCAGACCGCCACATGCGAAACATCGCTCACCGAGCCTGCGATCTGCACCCCGGAGTTGTCCCACGAGCTTTGATTCTGCTCAGGGGCCAAATTGCGAAAAATCGCCAGAATATCCATAATTTTCATATAGTTACACCCCTTTTCCGGATAAAGAATGCTCCCGTAGGGTTTCCCCCTCGGGAGCATTATTTTCCTCTTCAATAACCCGGCCTGCGGCCTGTGTGGGAAACTTCAGGATATATGCGGTAATCTGTATTCCAGTCTTCAATGATCGCAATCATTACTCCCTGTCAGGGGGAAGATGGTGGGCCAGCCAGGATTCGAACCTGGGACCGACCGGTTATGAGCCGGTGGCTCTGCCAACTGAGCTACTGGCCCGTAGTCCATGAGCGGGCTAACGTATCCGAGACAGACAGCTTATGTCAAGAGCATCTTGAAACACATTATAATACTGCCCGCAGGACGCATATCTTCTTGTCAAAGACTGCATACGCCTCTACAGATAAATGACTACCCTGACTCCTTGCAATAGAATTTCAGGAATACAATGTTCTCGATACGCCTTGCAAAACTGCCGTTTTCCGGCCTGTCAGCCATTCTCTGTCTGCTCTTTCTCCTGTGCAGTCAGTCGGCGCTTGCCTTGCAGCCTCCCATGATCATTCACTATGTAGATTTCTGGCCTTTTCACCAAAGAAGCACAGACGGCCAAATGACCGGTTTTTTCCATGAAATCGTTACCGAGGCCTTTGACAGAATGGGGATCAAGGCCACGTGGCATGCCTATCCATGGAGCAGGTGTCAGGAACAGGTAAAAAATGGCGAAGCAGATGCCATGCTCACCGTCCCCACGGCGGAACGTCTGGTGTATTCCCAAACGCATCCAACTCCCTTCTACCAGAAGAAACTCACCATTTTCACATACGCCGACCATCCCCAAAGAAAAAAATCGAACAAATAAAAACGATTGATGACATTTTGAAGCTGAACCTCTCTGTCATCACCTACATAGGGAACGGATGGAACGACCGACACATTCGCATTCACGGCATCAAAACATATGAAACACCGAACCTGCCAAACGTCTGGCCCATGCTCGCGCACAAACGCGGCGACATCGTCATCGAATGGCCCGGAGCGGCGTGGCCGGCCATCCACAAAGCTGAGACGGACCAAAGTATCGTCCAGACCGCCGCAACGCTGCAAGCCCTGCCGTTTCACCTCATGATACGAAAGACCTCACCATACGCACAGCTTCTCCCCGAATTCGATCGCACCATCCGCACAATGCAAAAGGACGGAACCATCGACCGCATCGTCAAAGAATACTTTGACCAGCCAGCACCACCAAAATAGAGACGGGAATTCCACACCACAACAAAAAACAGGCCGGACGTTGCGCGTCCGGCCTATTTTTTTGATATGCCGTGTCTCCCGGCCAATTCGCTAAGCGTCACCGAGGTCTCCTGTCACCGCCTGGATGACATCACCCTTGGCATTATAGGTTCCGGTCGCTTCGACCTTGACGAGCTGGCGTGCCATCTCGGGATTTTCCATAACCTGTCGCTGAAGCCGAACCTTGCGAATACTCTTCATCTGTTCCGCAACGTTTGAGCTTTGTAATTCAAATCCACCAACTTCCATGATTCGTACCTCCTTCCATGGAGCATTAAAGATGTTTCTTACCGCTCTTATCGGACGATATGAGAAAATCTTTAGGGAACCGTTGATAGCCCGTGGTTTGCGCTCGCCGACAAGGCGAACTCCTATTAATCTTTCCACTTCCACCACTTGAGTTTTTCCGGCTCGTGACCGGTATTTGAAGCGTAATACACAGCGCATCGAAAAACATAGAGCACGCAGCGATCCACATGAGAACCGACATGTTCCATGAGTCGCGCATACATGGCTTCCGGGTCCTCTCCGGCCAGTTCCGGCACGGATTCATACCCAAGGCGCAGCAGGTCTTGCGCAAGGCTCGGCCCGACTCCGGGGATTTCCCGGAGCCGCGCAATTGCCTGCTTATTATCGGATTTCACGTTCAACCTATTTGGTTTCGCGTGCATAGACCTCGTCAAGAATCTCCTTGCCGCCGGCATCAAGAACCTGTCCGGCCAGCTTCATGCCGATATCCCAGGCGTCATCCACATGCCCTTCGGCCTCCAGACGAATGGGACGGGAGCCGTCCACATCTGCCACGAAACCGGTCAGATGGACACGGTCGCCATCAAGCACGGACCATGCCGCGATGGGAACCTGACAGCCGCCGTCCAGTCCGGTCAGGAAACCGCGCTCGGCAAGCACCTGATACTTCGTGGGCTGATGATCGAGGAAACGGAGCATCTCCCGGACCTCGGCGTTGCTCTTGTCATACTCGATTCCCAGTGCGCCCTGTGCAACGGCGGGAAGAAATTCCGGAGGCCGAGAATCTCCATCTTCGGAGCGGACAGATCAAGGCGGTTGAGACCGGCCGTGGCGACAACGATGGCGTCATATTCGCCGTCCATGAGCTTGCGTACACGGGTATCGAGGTTGCCGCGCAGCCATGTGATCTTGAGGTCCGGGCGAAGTGCTGCCAGCTGGGATTGGCGACGAAGGCTGGATGTGCCGACGACAGCCCCTTCGGGCAGTCCCTTGAGTCCGTCGTATTTCACGGACAGCAGGGAATCGGTAGGAGCCTCGCGCTCGGGAATGATGCCGACCTCAAGTCCCTCCGGGAGTTCGGTGGGCACATCCTTCATGGAATGGACCGCGAGCTGGGCACGGCCATCAAGGAGCGCTTCTTCGATTTCCTTGACAAAAAGCCCTTTCCCGCCAACCTTGGCAAGAGGAACATCGAGAATCTTGTCGCCCTTGGTCTTGATCTTGAGCAGCTCCACGACCAGGCCGGGGTGTTCGCTTTCAAGGCAGTCCTTGATGTGATTGGCCTGCCAAAGAGCCAGGGCGCTGCCGCGTGTGGCAATGACGAGTTTTTTCATGAGAAAACCTTTCGCTGATATGTAAATTTAGGAACCGCAACTGGAGCAATCGCCACCGGAACAACCGGCACAGCCGGAAGAGGCGGTGGAAGGAGAGGACTGAATGCCGCCGCCGTCATCGCCGCCGGTATCAGGCCGGAAACCGCCAACTTTGGCGCGAACCGCACTCATGAGCTTGCCGGTTTTTCCGATGCGCATTTGGGGCAGGCCGGACATTCGTCCCGGTCAAAAACGAGTTCCTCGAATTCGTGGCCGCAGTCATTACACTTGTATTCGAATATGGGCATGATGTGCTCCGATCCTTGATTATTTATACCGGATACGCCCCGGCAGACGGTCTCCATATCTGAAAAGGCATGGACTGGCAACGATTGCACCGCCGGGGAAAATGTAAGAATTGTTGCCAGATTGTCCAGACACTGTATTATAAAAGACTCATTCTGACGGATATTTTATGCTTACGAACTATCAAAGAAAATATCATTTAAAAAAAGCCTGATACAATCGAGCTTTATATATGGGAAGCATGCAAATAAAATCCAGACAGGCCCAAACAGGTGGATGCACAGGACTGGACAACCCGGATGAACCCCTCCGGTGTGTCTTTTCCACTGTCCAGGAAATGAAAGTCGGAACCGGCACAACGGCCCGCAAACAACAGACGAAATACCTTTGGTACGTGGAACAGCAGGATGTGGATGAATTCGGGGTACGAAAAATCAACCCTCAATTCGTCCCCACGGGCGAAGAAAAAATCATCGACTCGGAAACATTGCTGGCCGACTACACCCCTGAAGTCGAAATCCACAATGCGCGCGTGGAGCCTGCCATACAGGGGCTGACCAGAACCGTAGCCAAAGGCGACAGGCATCGTCAAAACTGCGAACCGCTTTCCGCAGAAATGGAATACACCAAAGCCCTCGACGTGGATGAAACCAATGTCCGCGCCATGTTCGGCCTCGGGCTGGTCTATCTTGAACGACAGGATCTGGAAAAATCCCGCCGAGTATTCAATCAGTTGGTGGAACTGAACGCGGCCTTTGACCTCGACCACAAGCATCTGTTCAACGAATTCGGCATCGCCCTGCGCAAGAACGAACTCTACGACGAGGCAGTGCAATACTACAGCCGTGCCGTGGAACTCACCGATGAAGATGAAAATCTCTATTTCAATCTCTCACGAGCCTTTTATGAAAAGGACGACTGGGAACACTGCTTCGAATTCGCTGACCGGGCACTGAACATTGACGCCTATCACGAACACGCCCTTGCCATGTGCAAACACATCGCAACCATGGCGGACAGTGAGCCATTGCGCAATCGCCACCAAAAACCTCCCATCCCGCGAGAAGTAGCCGAGAAGGTCAACGACCTCCTCGGAGAAGATAACGACATGGACATGTCAGTGGAAATCGGCCCCGGCGATTTCGGCGATTCCACCTCCAACTGAACAGGGATACAGCGTGAGCAAACGACTCGAAATAACACTTTTCGGCACCTGTTACCGTATGTGCGTACTCAAGCTCAGCCAAGCCGCGGTCCGGGCGGGAATGAAGATTTACGGCGCAGGAGATTGGAAGGCCAAGACAAGCTCCATCGCTCTCGCCCCCAACGGCAAAGCGCTCTGCAAGGAAATCAGCCACACCATCGGGCACACCATAGCCATCGTCCATCAAGGCGAAGGCATTGCCCTGCAGGGAGCAAAATTCGGCATGGAAATCTTTCATGGCGGCAATTTCACCCCTGTGGAGTTCGTGGAGGCGGACAACAAGACCCTGCTACCGGATACATTTCTCGCAGACTGCAAAAAAAAACGACATGCTCGGCGTATCCTGGGCAAAACGCGACGGAGCCATGTTCTTTCGCTGGAATGACGTAGACCGGATCGACGAAAAGGACATCTGCCTCACCTATGATCGGCTCGGCCCGATACTGGGCAGGAAGCGTGCCCTCGACATCGTCGTTGACGTCACCTTTCGCGGCAAATCGGGGCAGAAGAAAAAAGATGAAGCCAACACCGAATACACACCCATAAACATGTTTTCCATGTCAAGAAATAGCATTGAAATCCAAAGGCTATGATCAAGGAAAAACAACGCCCCACACTGGACGATGCGGACGACCTGCCTGACATCGATATTCCCCGCCCCAAGGAAGGTTTCATCAAATGCGCGTTCTCTTCGGCAGCGACCATCAAGGTCGGCACCGGGGCCACCACCCGCCAACACAAGACACATCTACTATGGTTTGTACGGCAGATTGAAGAAAACCGTCTTGAGATCAGCAAAATAAACGATCACCACGTCCCGACGGGCGACCCGGAAATCATAGGCCTCGCACGGCTGGTGGAAAACTACACACCGGAACTGGAATACTATGAAACACACGTCCTGCCTGCGATGGAAAAGCTGGAGGACACTCTTGATCAGGGCGATGAGTTCCGCGAAAAAAAACAATTCTACAGCGCCGAACAGGAATATGGAGTGGCACTGGGCATGGACGAAGGAAACGTCCGCGCCCTGTTCGGCCTCGGGCTCGTGTTCATCGAACGGGGCGAAAAGGACCGGACCCGGGATTTGCTGGCACAGTTGGGTGGATATCAAATCCCTGTTCGACGGCAGAAACCAGCACCTGTTCAACGAATTCGGCATCGCCCTTCGCAAGGCAGGCATGTTCGACGAGGCGACAACCTACTATCGCCGCGCCCTGGACTTCGTAGAGACGGACGAACACCTCTACTACAATCTGGGACGCGCCTGCTACGAAAATGGCGACTGGCATGGCTGCATGGAAGCCCTTGCCGAATCCAGCCGACTTGCACCGAAACTCGACGTAACCAGACAGCTGGTCAGCACCATCGTCAAACTCTCGGAAAACGATGAAAAGCGCCAAGAACTCGAAAAGCCCCAGATCCCGGAAGAGATCATTGCAAACGCACGCAAGCTGCTGACAAAGAAACCCGCCAGCGTCCACGAAGGCCTTCCGCTTCAGCCTCCCGAAACACGGGCCGAGTCCGGGCGGGTCGCGTGAAATCATCTCGCAGGACGACATCGAGATGGAAGACAGCTGAATTTTGTCAACATCGGAAAACCGACACAGCCTGCCATCTCAAGACAGGCAAGATAGAAGTACTGTCCACCGTGATGGACGGCGGTCCGTCATAAGCCGATTCGGACTCGCCTCACCGATCTCACACACATCAAGCCCTGCACAAGCAGGGGCCTTCTTCGTGATCGTTATCTGGCAGCGGTCAACAACACGAAGGCGTCAGCCGGATCAGGCCAGTCGTCATGGATGATGACATCCTAAGCCGATATCTGTCAGCATCGCCACCAATTCGTCATTGTCCATGCCTTGGTGGTGCTCACATACGTTCCGGTATCGGCCTTGTTTTCAGCCCGCACACGAAACGCCTGCCGTGCCACACCTTCCGCCTCGTACCAGCGACTCTCCGTCCGGCAGACATACGGCGCATCCGAGAACAAACCGCTTGCAGCTTCCATCTCCGCATCAGGGGCTTCACCGATACTGCGGACCGTTTCAAACCGCTGGACTTCAAGTACCAGCTGTCCGCCCGAGACAAGGTTGTCGTACGCTTTTTTCAGAATCAGCAGAGCCTCGGCAGGCGGGAATACATTGATCTCGCCATACAACATTATCGCCAGATTATGGAGTCCCTTGAAATCGGCAATAACAACATCGCCCAGGATAAAACGATACCACCTGTCATCAGCGTATTTTCGTGCGGCATACTCAATGGAAGCCGGACTGAAGTCGATCCCGAGATAGTCATGCTCGTCACCGGCCAACAGCTTGGCATACAAGCCGGGACCACAGCCTATATCCAGAATCGAAGCAGTCTCACCGCATAAATAACGCGAATGAATCCACTCGGCCTGAGCCTTGACCGCCTGCATTTTGCGGCTGGCAAGATGATGTTCCTGGGAGAGGTGTTCCCTGAGCATCCGTGCGCTGAACGCAGGATCGTTCCAAGGTATTTTATACTGCCCGTCCCAGAGAGAGGACAGGGCACAAGAAGAGTCTATATCGTATATTCTATTATTCATTGCATGCTCCTAAATCGGGTTTTCTTCAGTGTTCCGTATGAACACGAACCAATTCAATTATGGATTATTTAGAAGCTCATAATGAGGGAGAAGTATATCAACTTAAAACTGTTTGCAACCTCTTCAGCAATACGAAGAACCGTCCGATAAGCCCTGTACAGGCAACACCACGGAGGGTCGAGCCATGTACATAGAATTCGATTCCGCCCTCAAGGGCGGTTCCGCCTTTGAAATGCACCTCAAGGAAGTGGCTGCATTCGAACAGGCACAAAAAACATTGAACGGCGATGCGGTCCACTTTTCCGAAGAAGCCATTCAGGCCTTCAGGGAAGCGGCCATCGAACCGATAAAAAACGGCACCTTCTCCCTTGAACAGATAGAGAAGCGCATCGGTACCGTACGCGCCGAAATCGCGCAGGTATGGAATTCGGCACTGCCAAAGGACGAGAAATACCGCCAGATCAACGCCAAGGAAAACGAGATAGCCCTGCTTCAAGCCGGACAGTTCACCTTTGCCAAGGCGGGAATGACCAGATCCGTCTAGACCGGCCATCCCCTCCCGACATTCTACTTTTTACGTCCCCAGACGGCATACACAGGATCGCTCTCTGCCAGTTCCGGATAGTAGCGGTCCTCATCATCGGGCAGGCGCGGCCAGCCCCGTTCACTGAGGGTATGCAGATCGTTGAATTTGTCCGACCGGACAAAGAACTGGCTGACAAGTCCCATGCGCTCGAACTCATGCAGTTCGGGCCAGATACGGATAACCTTCGGCTCAAACCAACGGGTCGAGAAGGTCAGCGCAAACACGCCGCCCGGTCGCAGCACACGGGCTGCCTCCTCGAAAATCTCAAATGGATGGGTCAGGTATTCCACTGAGACGTGCAGATGATCGCATCGAAACTTTCATCATCAAACGGAAGCGTGGGCTCCTCGTTGAGATTATGGAGAACAGTATCAGTCAGGGCTGGATTGGCGTCCAGCTCGGTCTGGTTGAGTCCCAGTCCCGTGACGGAATCGAACGTCAGTTCGCTCGGCAGATGGGATATATGGGACGACATGAGGTCAAGGACATCCATCCCATTTTCCAACACACCGGAATAAATATTCCGCACGTTCTGCTGCGCCTGTCTGTCCAGATGGGCAATGAGACGCGCATTTTCATAAAAATCGGCATCCCCGGTCTCGTCTTCACGCACGAACGGGTCCGCGCCAAGATAATCCGTGGGGGTTTCCGGGAGTCTGGCCTGCATGCCGGGACCGCTGAAGAAACGGTCAGCCCAGCGGACGGTCTGTCCGGTATCCTCGGACTGGGGATGAATATCCACCACCCGCGCCCGGATGGTGACATCACGTCCGGCCATGGGGTGATTGAGATCCGCCTTGAAACCCGCCTTGTCCGCCTCGACCACCCGAAAAGGGGCGTCCGAGTCGGGTCGGGTGCCGGGGACATCCTCGATAAGATGCATGGGATAGTACCGCCCGATACGCGGCCTGATAGCGCGGCCATGAATAAAGGGAGCCTTGAACCGGACAAGCGGCATGTCGAGGACCTTGCCATCACTCGACTCGGGTGCTTCGGACGGATCCAGGGCAATCTCGATGGCGTCACCGACGCCAAGTCCGCGCATATGGCTTTGACCCAAGGGGCAAGGCATCGCCAAGGAATTTAACACGGGACGCGAGGTACCGTTCCACATGGCTGACGTGGGAGCTTTTCCAGAAAAATTCAAAGTATATAGTCGCCAGGAATCCTGTGCGAGATGCGTCATAACAATCTCCTTGTATATATATCCGCGCAAATGACGACAGCCGTCAGAATGAGGCGGGTCTGTTCAAATATATCTCAAAGTGAAAAAGGCAAACCTGACAGAGCAATCACGCGGATTGCAACGAGAGAATTCAATTCCGTTACAGGAAAAGGCTATGCGCGGCAGAATGCCATGAAGTGGTGCAGGACGGATGCAGAATCGGGCGTTTCCCGCACATCATCATACACGGCCTCAACATCGAGCCCCTGTTTGACAAGCAGATCCTCCTGCATACGCACATAGTAGCGGGAAGCACCAGCGTCGAATTCGGGATGAAACTGCACACCCCAGGCCTTTTCACCAATACGAAAGGCCTGATGAGCCTCGTGCTCGCTGGACGCAAGCAGAACACCGTCCGGCGGCAGCACGAGCGCACTCTGCGAATGGGTCACATGAGCAGAGAAAGTCTGCGGCAGCAGCGAAAAAGAGGATCACCCTTTGCGGCACTGTTCAGCGTGACGTCAACAGAACCGATCTCCGGTCCGTCGGGATGAAATCCGGCCTTGCCGCCAAAGGCCTCGGCCATCAACTGATGTCCGAAACAGATGCCGAGAACGGGAAGCCTGCCAAGAATACCGCGCAACCATGCAGCGGTATCAAGCATCCACTGAGCCTGTTCCGTCACCATGTCATGGGACCCCGTAAGCACACAGCCTGCAAAGGAATCCGGTTCCGGCAGGGAATCGCCAGCGCGAACGTCGCAGATGGTCCACTCATGCGGGCCGAGGCCCATGGCACGAGCGGTCCAGTCCGTAAAATCGTCATTGAGCACAGCGTAATCGCTGAAGGTCGAGCCGGTGCGGATGATGAGGAACGGTTTCATATGCTGGTCACGAAAGCGCAGGCAGTCTGAAGAGTTGATTCATGCTGCCAAGCTTGCCCAGAAGCGTGGATATGTCAACAATCCAATTTCCCACTCCCCTTTCGCATTGACCTGACGGCCCTGCGCTTTATTATTTACTGGCAGTGCATCCCGCCTTGAAGTGCAGGCATGCTTTGCGCTATCTTTCAGGGAAAGGAAACGGAGCAGACATGCACATGAAAAAGATTTCAGGAAAACTGAACCGCCGCGAATTCGTGAAGGCGGGGTCCATGACCGCGCTGGGGCTGGCCCTCGGCGGTTGCGCCAAGAATCCGGTGACCGGCCAGAGCCAGTTCATGCTCATCAATGAGGCCGACGAAATCAAACTGGACAAGCAGGCATCCCCGCAGCAGTTGTCCAACGACTACGGCCCGACACAGGACACGGGACTCAACAAGTACGTTTCCGGGGTGGGCCACAGCCTTGCCGCCACCACGCACCGGCCTAACATGCCATACTCGTTCCGGGTAGTGAATGCCAACTACATCAATGCCTATGCCTTTCCCGGCGGCACCATCGCCTGCACCCGCGGCATCATGCTCGAAGTGGACAACGAGGCGGAACTTGCCGCCCTGCTCGGCCATGAACTCGGACACGTCAACGCACGGCACACCGCTTCACGCATGAGTTCTCAGGCGGTCATCGGCACACTGGCCGGTGTGGGCGGTGCCGTGATCGGTTCCAAATACGGCAGCGGCTGGGGAGCTCTGGCCGGAGGCGTCGCAGGTTTCGGCGTCGGAGCCCTGCTCGCTTCCTACAGCCGGGATGACGAACGGCAGGCCGACAGCCTCGGCATGCAATACATGACCAGCGCCCAGTACAATCCAGACGGCATGATCGGCCTGATGGACATGCTCAACGAACAGCACACCAGGGAACCCAGCGCGCTGGAAGTCATGTTCGCCACCCACCCCATGAGCAGCGAACGCCTCGCCACGGCCCGCAAGACAGCCAACACCAAATACCTCGGGCAAAGGAATATTCCATCTACCGCGAACGCTACATGGACAACACCGCGTCACTGCGCAAGATCGCTCCGGCCGTCAAGGAATTGCAGACAGCGGAAAAGCTCATGGCCAAGAAAAAATACGGTGAAGCCGAAGAGCATATCCAGACCGCTCTCAAGACCGCGCCGGAGGATTACGCAGGGCTGATGCTCATGTCCAAATGCCAGATCGCACAGAACAAGCTCGACAAGGGGCAGACCTATGCGGGCCGCGCGAGAGAGGCATATCCGAGTGAAGCACAGGCCATGCAGCTCAACGGCCTGCTTCTGGTGAAGAATGAAAGATACGCCGCGGCGTTCGACAATTTCTTGGATTACGATCAGGCACTGCCGGGGAATCCGTACACCGCCTTTTTCAGGGGCTACAGTCTGGAAGGCATGGGCCGCACACGCGATGCGGCACAGCTGTACATCCAGTTCCTCAGACAGGTAAATCAGGGCGAACAGGCGCAGTACGCCTACAATCGTCTGGTCGAATGGGGATATATCAGAGGCGAGGCAGGTCCGGCGACCGACCCGTTTGCCGGTCTGGCCTAGGACCGCATCAAGCAGTCAGGGGGAAATTACGGTTGAGAAACCGTGACGGTCAGCGAATTGCCACTGCGGGAAAACTGCGGGGTCAACCGCCCTTTCGGCGGAGTCCGGAAATGGATCACGAAACGGAGCCGGTCGGGATGTTCGCCTATGACCACATGCTTGACCATGCCTGACATGGCGCGAAGCACGTTCTGTTTTCCCGGTTTCCATTTTTCGCGAAGGTCGATGACCAGACGGCGCGGGCCGGTCAGGTTCATGTAGGAGGTATCTCCCACCGGACGGTCACAGGCCAGAACAAGCGTGAATCCGGCATCCGTAGAATCAAGCGACATGTTCCGAATCGTACCGACACCGCCTTTTGCAACCGGTGCCGGTTTCGGCTTTGCGACAGGCTTTGGCGCGGCTTCTTCCTCCACCTTGGGAGCGGATTTCTTTTCCGGCTGTTCGGCAGGAAATTCCATGTCGGCTTCGGAAACATTCTCTTCCACCACCTCCACAACATCGGCGTCAAGGCTCTCTGATTCGGCCTCGGCAGCAGAAGCCGCCGGGTCTGAAGTCAGCTCATCGTCCATGGGAGGCCGGACCGGAGGAAGCACCGTGGGATCCACAGCCATGCGCACTTCATTTACAGGAGCGTCCTTTGAAACGGCAGTGCCCGTGTGCAGCGTCCAATTCAGCACCACGACCACCACGGCCATGGCGACAACGGACATATTCATTCTGAATGATACGGGCATGAAACTCTCCTCAGCGGTTCAGTCTGAGGGATATACGTGAAAGCGAAATGAAAGGCAAAGTGACCACAAACCAACACGGCTGACTCAGGTTTCCCATGGCTCGGAAAACCGGCGTTCAACCAACCGCACTATAGTGATTCGTAGAATTCGGCGAGGTAACCGGCCACCCGTCTGTCTGACCAGTGATCTTCCATGAAACGGCGTCCCTGCTTACCGCAGGCTTCACAGTACTCACGGTCGTTGTGAAATGTACGCAAGCTTTTTTCGAGTTCGGCCTGATCTCTGGCAATGATCCACGGCAGTTCCTCGGTTCCGGCAAAACGCGCCACCTGCTCCCGGTTCCACTCGTTGAGACCGGCAATGACCGCCACGCCCAGCGACAGCCCCTCAAGGCTGCTGACGCCGTAATATCCCTGCATGTGGTCAAACAGCACATGGCAACGACGTTTGCGCATCAAACAGTGGTCATTGGGGACATCGTCGATCATGTCCACCTTGAGGCGTACTTTCTTCTTGTACAGGCTCTTGACGACAGCCAGAAAATCATCGGTGTTTTTGAGATCCTTGCGCGTGGGGGAATGACAGACCAAAAGCTGTCCGGGATCGTCAAACCGACCGCCCAACGGCATGAACAGCGGATCATTGACCGGAACGAGATTCGGCTGCCAGCGGGCTTCGGGCAGGAGATGCATCAGATCAGGGGTGCTTACCAGCAGGTTGGTACGGTCAAGTTTCCGGTATTTTTCACGGAACGATTCCGGATTGGAACGAAAATCGTGATGCCCGTGATGATGGTGGACAATGCATTTCCCCTTCATGAAATCGGCAGGGATGTGCTCACCAAACGGCTGATGCTCGTCACAGGTCATGTGAAAATGAAAGACATCCGCCTCACGCATGAGGATGGCTATCTCCTCCATCCGTCCGGCCCCAGATCGGGCACGTGCAGATCCTTTTCCCACGAGTGGGTATACCGGGTCTCCAGCGTGACAAGCCGAGCCGAGTGCGAAGTATGACGATTCAAGGCCTTGCAGAACTGAATGGCCGTTCCGGCAGGGTCGTTAATGGCAAACATCAGGACATTCATGACTATTCGATCTCTCCGTAAACGATATCCACATTTTCCAGATAGGCGCGAATCTCTGCCGTCAGGGCACGGACTTCGTCGAACCGGGCTTCCCGTCCGGCACTCTCTACCGCCGCACCAAGTTCGGTCAGTCGCGCAAAGCCATAGGAAGCTCCCGTCCCTTTGAGCCTGTGACCGAACTTGCTGACGGTAGCGCCGTCGCCTGTCTGGATGGCATACTCCATTTTCCCGAGTTCTTCCCGCTGGATCTCGAAATAGCGCGGCATGATCGACTTGAGATCGGCATCCACTATTACCTGAAACTTTTTCACATCCAGCCTCCCCATCCACAAATTCACTACTGCTTCCGAACCGAGTCCTTTTCCACCGAATGGAGTTCCTTGCTCCGGTCCGGAGTCAGGTCCACGGCGTCATACGTCTCGGAGTCGGGCAACTGTACCGTAAATTCACGAATAAAGTCGAGTCGGGCAGAAGCGGGAGATATTTCGCAGTCCAGTACATGACCACCGCCCTTGTGATCCGAGGTCAGGAAATGCCAATGGAAACCGGGCACGCCGACCCCCTTGACGAACGAAGGAGAATAGATGCCGACCAATGTACCCTGTCCGGAAAAGTTCACCACGACCTGCTCTTTGACCAGTTCCGCCAACGGTGCGTAAGGCGGTTTCTGTTTCGGAATGGCGCGGGCCTTGACGTTCCTGAAATCCGCGTCAATGCGGATGGCGCAGAAAATATTGCGTGACGGAACGGCTTTCAGGACGGCGGTGTTCAATTCTTCCAGAGATGAAATTCCATCCAGCTTGAGGGTTGCGTCCGGCTCGAAAAAACAGACTGCGGCAAAAGGAATGCGGGAGGAATCCGCCGGGATTGCCGCCTTGCCACCCGCCGTGATGTGGTAGGCCTGTCCGTCGAGGACGACCAGTTCCCGTCCAGCCCGTGAGGG
>LQAI01000131.1_pt1 | contig 16633 bp, 20 predicted proteins | sample 1535821 | NCBI WGS metagenome assembly LQAI01 (sample SAMN04331586, study PRJNA305678) | bioreactor metagenome | isolation source: bioreactor_5 inoculated with Wadden Sea sediment 1st replicate of a... | place: Germany:Bremen | reverse complement strand
CAAGGACTCTTTTTTTACAAAGTTTCGCCGAAGGCGAGTCGGGATTCTTAAGGCCCTCGGCCTTAAGCCGCCGGAGGCAAAATCACCCGAAATCACGCCGAAGGCGTCTCCCTATCCCGCCTTTATTTTCTCAATCGCCACCCGTTTGAATACACGTAAAAGGCACCGTTCCGAATTCTACCGACGAGCGTAATATTGTATCGCTCGGCATAATTGACGGCACAGCTTGTCGCAGCGGAAAATCCACACAAAATGGGAATATTGGCGTTGGACGCCTTGGTAGTCAGCTCCAGTCCAAGCCGGGAGGAAAGCATGGCAATGGCAGTCTGCCCAAGGGTTCCTTCAAGCAACGCCCGGCCCACGGCCTTGTCAAAAGCGTTATGCCGCCCGACATCCTCCCCAAAGGCGATCAATTCACCGTCAGCCGAAAAGAGAGCCGCCGCATGGGTGGAACCGGTATTCTTGAACAGGTTCTGCCGCCGCTCAAAAGTCTCCTTGAACTCGAATATACGTTCCGGGTCTAGATGCATGGGACACGGTGACGGATACAACCGCCGAACAGAACTTGGCGCAGTGAGAGTCACATCCACTTTCGCGGTTCCGTGATAACTGAACGAGATATTTTTTATATCTTCCGGTTCACGAATCATGGAACAGGAAAACAGATAACCAGCCACAAGATTCAGATCATCTCCTGGAGTACGGGACAGTATCGCATGATGCTGCCCATTGATCTGAAGCCGCATGTCCGACTCAACCGCAATCTTGTCCTCCACAAAGGAAAGCTTGCCGCCGGAATACTTCTGCAACGTCACAGAACACGCCAGTTGAACCGGAGCGCCCTGAGTAGACCGCTCCCTCGGTTCCGAACCGGATGGACGTTCCAATGCCCGCAGATAGGCTGCCTGCATGATTATTACTCCACGGCCTCGTCGAGGCTGTTCCAGATTGTCGGAGAAATGGGAGTCAGGTTGTTCTTGTGTGCAAAGATATCAAGATGAATAAGCCCTATCTGAATTGCGTCCAGATGAGGAAGCGGCTCACATTCCCTCATATCGACATTCAGACAGTACTTGCCGCATTTGTGACAAGCCTCGATGCGCTCATACTTCACATCGTCAAGGTAAAACACTTCCCGCGTCTCACTGTCGTCATTGCCGCAGGCCGCACAGGCGTTGCGCTTGAAACGCCAGTCGTGTCCGCACAGGGAGCAATGCAGAAATTTCTTGCCGCCGCCACCGACAAGCTGGTCGAGATCGGTCACTTCACGAGGGGACAGATGGGAAATGGAAGGAGTGGAACCGCAGACGGGACAGTAGCCGTGATCCCACGCCAAATCTGTAAGGGACTTGCCCAGACTGTCCACCATAGCACAAAAGACAGGGGCAAAAACGGTCTCTGAAATATACAGCAATGTCGTTGATTGATCGATTCCAAGCTGTACGGAGGTATTCTCAAAGTGTTTCCAATTGCCATCAATCCGCGCCCGGGCAAGTCCCGAAATATTTTCAGTATCGTCCAAATGGTCATGCAGGGCTTTGCATGCCTTTTCATCCAATTGAAGCACATCCGCCAAAATCGGCAAAAGGACATTTGCCGACTGTTTCATCTCCGCAATCCACGGCGAAAAGTCTGCATCCACAAGGATGGGAACCCCGGCTGCGATCCGGGCCAAATCCAAGTCGGGGACAGTGAACTTTGCGGCAGCCAAGTCATCACGCAGCTTTGCTTTTTCAAGAAAGAGAGGGCCGAACCTGTCTGCAATTTCATTATATGCCGGGACACGTTTCCTGATAGCCTTGAGGGTCGATTCAACCGTTTTCCGTGCAGAAGCCGATTTCATTGTGTGCTCCGTTCTTTCCAAGGTTGGCCGGGACACCCCAAAGACTGAGGTGAGGGTGTCCCGGCTTTCTTATGGAGAGGTGTTGATGATTACGCCTTCATTGCCTTGAAGGGTCTTGCCAGGGTGGCAAGAAACTGCTTCTTCGACATGGGACCGATGTTGGCCTGTGCCACCGAGAACTCATGATAGTTCTCGGGTTCGTCTATGAGCAGATAGATGACATTCACGCGTCCGGGTCGGCAAGTCTCGCCTTGGGCCAATCCTTCTTGACCTCGGCAAGCCGCTTCTCCGCGAGCTTCAGCATGTCCGCACGATCGCCGAAGTTCATGGCCCCGGTGGGACAGACCTTGACGCAGGCGGGAAGCATGCCGTTGTGAATCCTGTCGTTGCACATGGTGCATTTTGACAGAAGGCCGGTCTTCGCATCTCTTCTGGGGATGTCATAAGGACAGGAGTCACGAACGTCCTTGAACTCGCTTTCGGTGAAAGCCTTGGTCTTGTCCGTGAAGAGAACGGCTCCGGTTTTCTCATCCTTGAGAATGGCACCTTCATGGTAGATATCGCCGGTATCCTTGCAGGGCGGCATATCACAGTGACGGCACTGGTCCGGGAAAAAGTTCCACCGGACCTTACCGTCTTCAAGATGCTCATTGAATCGGACGAGCTTATAGTTGTTTGCATTCAAATCCTGCGGATTCTGATGGCTGCCCCATTTGTACTGGGTGGTCTTGTTGGCCGGCAGCTCATGCCACTCCTTGCAGGCGATCTGGCAACCGCGACAGGCGGTGCATCGGGATGTATCAATCAAAACGTCTTAGGCATGACGGTCTCCTTTTCGCTAGGTTGCAAGCTCGGTCAGCTTGTCGGCCTTACGAATGTTCACGCAACAGGCTTTGAATTCGGGAATAGTCGTATTCGGGTCACCAACCGAAGGCGTCAGCCTGTTGGTGGAATCGCCGGTTCCCGGAGTCGTCCAGCCGAAGCAGAACGGCATGCCGATTTCGTGAATGATTCGACCGTGGACCCTGAGAGGACGCATGCGCACCGTGACCATGGCAATGGCCTCGACCCGACCACGAACGCTCTCCACAATCACGCCGTCACCGTTTTTGATGCCCTTTTCCTGCGCCAATTCCGGACTCATTTCCACATAGAGCATCGGCTCGGCTTCAAGCAGGTTGGGGATATTTCTGGTTTCACCGCCGCCACACCAGTGTTCCGTCAGACTGTAAGTCGTGAGCACGACGGGATACTTGGGATCAGCGGGTTTGGACAGTTTGTCCATGTTGCTGTCAACGAACTTGTAGACCGGGCTGTTGAGTTGCTTGGAGAACATGTTGTTCTTCACAGGCGTCTCGACCGGTTCGTAATGTTCGGAGAACGGACCATCCGCACGACCGGGACCGTAAAGCTGTCCGAATCCATGCTTGTGCATGATAAACGGATACTTGCCCTTGCCCGTCGCCATGGGCGGCCATCCACCATCCGGGATATCGCCGACCCACTTGCCGTCCTTCCATTCGATGACGGCCTTCTTCGGGTTGTACGGCTTGCCGTTGAGATCAACGGACGCACGGTTGTACAGGATGCGGCGGTTGACCGGCCAGCACCATGCCCACTTGGGATACAGACCGATATTCTTCTGCATCGCGGTCTGGGACGTGCTGCGGCGCTTGGCCTTGTTGCCTTCCTCTTCCGTGTAGCTACCGGCATAGAGCCAGTTCAGGCAGGCAGTGGAACCATCGTCACCCAGAGCGGTGAAAGACGGAACCTGCTGGCCCTTCTTGTACGTCTTGCCCTTGATGACGGTATCACGCGTAAAGTGACCGTTGATCCGGGCACACAGCTCTTCAGGATCATACCTGTCCGGATAGTTGAGCTTGGTCAGTGCTTCAGGCAGCTTGCCGCCTTCCTTGGCGTACAGCTTCTGGATACGCTTCATGAAACCGACAAACATGTCACCGAACGGCTTGGCCTCGTAGGCAGGCTTGACGGCCTGATAATGCCAAAGCAGCCAGCGGCCCGAGTTGGTGACGGAACCTTCCTTCTCCAGCCTGTGGGCTGAAGGCAGCAGGAAGACCTCGGTCTTGATCTTCTTCGGATCAACGCCGGGACGTTTCCAGTTATCAGTAGTTTCCGAATGGTGCAGCTCCGAAGTAACGAGCCACTCCAGATTGTCCAGTGCCTTTCTGACCTTGTTGGAGTTCGGCACACTGTTCATCGGGTTCAGGCCGATGATGATACCGCCTCGAATCTCGTTTCTATACATGCGGTCAAAGAGATAGAGGTAGGAGTAATCCTCACCCTTCTCGATCTTCGGCAGGTACTCATAACAGAAGCCGTTCTTCTTGCTGGCGTTGTCGCCGTACCAGGCCTTGAGCAGGCTGGCAAAGTACTTGGGCTTGTGCTGCCACCAGTTGGCCGACTGCGGATCACCGCTCTTGGGCGTATTGGCCTTGATGTATTCGTCATAGGTCTGCCAGCCGTTATGCGGCATGGCCATGTAACCGGGGAATGATGTGATACAACAGGGTGTGGTCAGTGGACCCCTGAACATTGGGTTCACCGCGCAGGGCGTTGATACCGCCGCCCGCAACACCGATGTTGCCCAGCAGCAGCTGAATGATACCGGCGGAACGAATGTTCTGCACGCCGACCGTATGCTGGGTCCAACCCAGAGCATACATGACGGTTCCGGCCTTGTCCTTTTTACCGGTGGCCGCGAAGTTCTTGTAGACCTTCAGCAGATCTGCGGCGGACACGCCGGTTGTGGAGGAAACCGTATCAATGTTGTAGCGCGAGTAGTGCTTCTTGAGCAGCTGGAACACGCAACTGGGATTCTTGAGGCTCTTGTCCCGCTTGGGAACGCCGTTGGAATCCAGTTCAAAGCCCCACTTGCTCTTGTCATAGGTGCGGGACTTTTCATCATAACCGGTGAACAGGCCGTCCTTGAAACCGAAATCCTTGCCCACGATGAGCGAGGCATTGGTATACTCGGCGACATATTCATGGAAGTGCAGATTATTCTCAAGGATGTACTTGATCATGCCCCCGAGGAAGGCGATATCCGTACCGGATCGCAAGGGAACATGGAAATCCGATCTGGCGGAAGTACGCGAGAACTTCGGGTCCACATGCATGACAGTGGCACCCTTGTCCTTGGCCTCCAGCACCCACTTGAATGAGATCGGATGGTGTTCGGCAGCATTACTGCCCATTATAAGGATTGAATCGGCATTCTTGATGTCGATCCAATGGTTGGTCATCGCACCGCGTCCGAACGACTCTCCCAGAGCCGCAACAGTTGCGCTGTGTCAGATACGTGCCTGGTGGTCCATGTGGACAACACCCAGGCTGCGCATTGCCTGATGAGCAAGCGCACATTCTTCGTTGCCTGCATGGGAGGTGCCCAGCAGGAACATGGACTCAAGTCGGTTGACCGTATCGCCCTTCTTGTTCTTGAGGATAATATCCTTGTCGCGAGTGTCCTTGATGCGCCGTGCGATACGGTCGAGCATCCAGTCCCAGCTCTTCTCTTCCCACTTGTCGCTGTACGGAGCGCGATACAAGGGTTTCTGCAGCCTGTGATGACTGGTGGTCATGCTGAACATGGCCGCACCCTTTGCACACAGCGCGCCTTCGTTAATGGGATAATCCGGGTCACCCTCAGTGTTGACGAGCTTGCCGTTCTTGACATGCCCGATGACATGACAACTCACGGAACAGAACGGACAGACTGTCACAACCTCTTTCGCACCGGAGATCTTGATCTCTTCGGCATAGGCCTTGATCGGAGTCAGACTCACTCCGAGCTGCCCGAGGGTGAGACACGCCGCTCCAGAACCTGCGAGCTTCATAAAGCTTCGGCGGTCAAATTTCATACCTGTGGCCTCCTTAATCTGTGCCGTGCTGCTCAATGCTCGGCGGTGTTATTTCTCCAACGAAATGTTCGAGCACCACCAAGCTAGCATAAAATACAATTATTTCAATATGTTATATTTAACACATTAAAAGACGCACGAAAGAGATCACTCGTACTTTTCCAAAGAAAAAGGTAAGAATTCCCGGCTCTTGGATAGAGCAAAGGTTTCGACTTCCTGATACCACTGGTCAAAGCTTTTTGCGATGCCGCTTCCAAAGGGAGTCAGATGGTATCCGGCACGTCGACATTCAGCCCGCTCAATGAGCTTTTCACCAATCAGTTCCTCGGTGGTCTTTATCTTGCCCCATGCTCCCCGATACGACATGCCAAGCGTCTCGGCAGCCGCCTTGAGAGACCCGCAGCGTTCCACCTGCCTCAGAAGCTGAAGCCTTCCAAGTCCGAACAGCACACCCTCCTTGGTCTCAAACCAGAGGTGCATTCTCATGATCGGAGACATTGGCGTGACGGACTCGACAGCAGGCATGTTGTTTTCCTTGAACATGAGCCACCTCCCGAGAGGTTGAGAATGAAAACGCGCTCGAACATGTCGCTACGCATTTCCCTTCAATAAATTCATTATGTCCAACTGGACATAAAAGCTCTATGAAATGCCCATGCGAATGCACACCTGCACCGACTTGATGGAGTTTTGACACTAAATACACAATATGCACTTGAATTACGGGAGATTAACAAAGGAAATGTTGACCGCAAAGAAAAGCACCATGAAAGGCTTGAAATCAACTAAGCACGAAAAAAACAACAACCTAGGATACAGTCGGCATCATAACAAAGAAAATGAAAATACCAGTGTCAAATCGTGGTACAGTCCTTAAAAAAGCGTATCATTATATATGTTTCATCCAAAAAAGGACGAGATTCAGCAAGGTCCATCTCCTGATTAAAACAACTCCCGCGACAGAATTATCTCTTGCCTAAGCGTGGACTGCGCAGTGCTAGAAAACAGGATAAATGGCCGATTCGGTCGCATCATCCCGTTTGGAGGTGCCCAATGCACCGGGTTCCGGCTTGTATGAACCACTTTCCATCAATTGATGAAGAATGGGTGTCAGCGTATCGGCATATTCTCGGTTGGCTGTTGCGTTGGGGTGACCATCAAAAGGCGACAGACGATACAGATAGGTTCCGGCAGCATCACACAGATCAAGGTCAACCGGACCGGCGCCCAGTTGAACCCTGCGGTATGGAGAAAATTACGATACCCGGTATTGGCAACAAGGTACTGGACATGAAACACGGCACCATGCTTTTTGCAGAGGTTGCTCATCATCAGGAGCAGATGTTCAGTGGTCATGCGACGAGCGTCACCACGCCCGCGGCTTTTGAAAAGCATCGGTTCAAACCACGCTCGGCAAGCTTGATAAGAGGACTGGAATCGGACAGCGGCAGGTATTTGTATGCCTCCAGCGGAAAACGCTTGAGCGTGCGTTTACCGTTTCTACGCACGACTGACAGGCAGGAAGGAGACATGGCCCCCTCTTCCGAAAGAATTCGCAGATAATGATGATCGGAAACGGACCGTGCTTCCAGCCCCGGAGAAAACCCCAGAACGACAATCTTTGGCTTGTCACGCTCAAGAGTGCGTTCCATGCTCAGAAGCACCTGATACAATGAATAACCGGACACGCCGTAGTTGAGCACAGTCTGTTCAGGAAAGGCCGACTGTACAAGCCACGGATACGTCGCCTTATCATCAAGTCCCCACCCAAACGTATTGGAGCAGCCATAAATACTGATGACAGATTTGCCGCCGTCATTGTTTTCAGCCGTGATGCGCCGCCCCGAAACGTCGGTACTGACAGTGTAATCAAGACGCAATTTCTTGCGCGGAATGGCAAATGAATTCGTCATTCGAACATCGGGAATCAATGACCAGCCGAGCTCAGGATCAGGCTTATGACCGGAAAATTCCTTTTCGACCAATGGAGCCATGACCTTGTCCTTTTTCCGACGTCCCCGAAAACTGACGGCAGCCAAACGAAGTATGCAATCACTCCACAAAACGAAAATCAGTACGGCTATTGCCCAACCCTCACCCAAATACCAACCGACAGCACCGACGATTCCAAAGAAAATCAGTACGAACAGTCCAAGAGTTACAGGCGAATATTTCTCTATCTTCGTATATTCACGACGGGGGTGTTTGATATTCATGCTCATGGAAACGGGTGATACCATTGTTTTTTACAAGAGCCACTTTTGTTGGCACTTCCCACACTATGCCCCCTCGGCATTCATTATCATTCAGGCAGCCAAGGTCCGGCAAAAGGGAATCCTGAACTATATGGGAACAAAAATGGCCCCGGGAGATTTCCCCCGAGGCCCAATTGAATGTTTCAGCGATACGGCTAGAATCGCTCATAATCATCGCTACCTACACCGTGGCGTCCGGCAGGAAGCGCAGAGGGCGCATCATTCCTTCCGACGACTGTTGCCGTGCAGGAAAGAATGCCGCCGTTGTCATGGCCGATATCGAAAAAGGCGACTGTTTCGCTGAGATGCGCCGCCTGTGAATTGAGCTGCTGTGAAGTCGAGGACATTTCCTCCGAAGCAGCGGCCGTCTGCTGGATAACCTGATCCAGTTGATGAATGGCCCGGTTAACCGTCTCGGCTCCGGCGTTCTGTTCATCGCTTGCCGCTGCGATCTCCTGAATCAGTTCGGATGTATGCCTGATATCGGGGACCATCTTGCCCAGCATGTCACCGGCTTCTTCGGCCACAGCACACTGGATGCCGACAGGTCACTGATCTCGGCAGCCGCGGTTCCAGAACGCTCAGCCAGTTTCCGGACCTCGGCAGCAACCACGGCAAACCCCTTGCCGTGTTCACCGGCACGGGGCAGCCTCGATAGCCGCATTCAGGGCCAACAGGTTTGTCTGACGGGCAATCTCCTCGATCACGGAGATTTGTCAGCGATTCCCGCATGGCCTCGACAGTCTTGCCGACGGCCTCTCCGCCCTTTTCCGCTTCTTCGGCAGACTGGCGGGATATGCGTTCAGTCTCACGCGCATTCTCGGCATTCTGACTGATATTGGAAACCATCTGTTCCATGGAAGCCGAGACCTCTTCGATACTCGCAGCCTGCTCTGTCGCCCCCTGCGCCAGCACCTGTGCCGTGGAGGAAAGTTCCTGAGCTCCACCGCTTACGGATGCAACCGTCGAACGAACTTCGCTCACAACCGCCAAAAGCTGCTGGCCCATGTTTCTGAGTGATTGCATCAGCTTTCCGATCTCGTCATCCTGTTTTCGCTCTTCCACAATATGCGTCAGATTGCCCTGTTCAATCCAACTCAATCCCGTATCTACTTTCACGAGCGGTTTGAAGATAACCGCCTTGACCATAAAAGCGACCATCAGGGCGGACAGAAGCAGGGCGACACTCGCCGTAATGATGTTAAAAATCAGATTTTCAGTGGAATCAGCACGTATTATTTCAGTTTTTTGATACGTCCAGACTTTCCAACCAAGGGAATCAATAACGTACACGCTGCCTTCGTATTCCTCACCATTCATTTCAAAGCGGACTCGATCTCCGGAACCGCTGTCCTTGAACTGCGCAAGAGACGGGACCACTTCCCAAAGGCTTTTGCCAATCTGCTCACGATCCACGCTCGCCATGATGTAACCATCGGGACGTGAAAGGAAGATATTCTTGAAGTTGAGTGTTGTCTGCGTAATCTCCGTAATCGTCGTCAACGGCAGGTTGAGGCAGAGAACACCTTCAGTCTGACCGGCAACAGAGATCGGCACGGCCACGGCCATGACCGTCTGCCCGATGGACGAGACATACGGCGTGGTCACAATCCGCTTTTCTCCGCCGAAGATGCGTTTGAACCATTCACGTCCAGCGGCCTTGGCGTTGAAGTTCTTCACCCGGCCCTTGGCACCGATGGAATAGGTGGAACCATCCTGCAGCCCGTAATAGGTGTCCTTGACGCCAGCCTGTTTCGAAAGCTGGCCGAGCAGGTTCACACGGTAGGCGAGTTGCTCCTGTTCATCCGAGGCTGACCCGCCGTCATACAATTTGGATATCAGTCCAGTTCACTGAAATAGGTATTTGTTTTTTCTTTGACGGCCTTGCCGACGGCCTGTGAAACCGTATCCAGTTCCTTCATGTGACTGTTGTAGGAAGAACTACTGAAGCTCCTATAGGAAAACACGGTCATAACCAAAACAATGATCGCGAAAAAAAGGAACACGCTCAGAACGATTTTGTTTTTTGCGCTTATAGTCATACTTCTCCTCATGCAGCTGAATTAAAAGACCAATTCAACACCAACAACAAAAGTACTATTCACCATCCCAAAGATTTTCCGGCGTATAAGGCGAGCCGTCCATCATCCAGTGCGCCCCGTCGAGGAAGCGGTATCCCGCATCCATGGCATTGATGGCGGTCATGTCCTCCTCGTCCAACGCCAAATCGGCGGCAGCAAGATTCTGCTGCAGCCGACCAGGGTTCACGGACTTGGGAATCACGGAAGTGCCCCGTGCCACGGCCCAGCCGAGCAATACGGAAGCGGGAGTCGTGCCATGCTTTTCCGCAATGGAAAGGATTTGCGGATGATCCAGCAGGCTCGGCTCATCGGCCTTGATCTGATGCGCTGGACGGTGCTTGGAACCAAGCGGAGCAAAACCAGTGACGATCATCCCATTGGCAGCGCAAAACGCACGCATTTTGTTCTGCTGAAAATACGGATGCATCTCCACCTGACTCACTGCGGGCCGGATAGTGCAACTTTCCTGTATCGCCAAAATCTTTTTGGTGCTGAAGTTGGATGTGCCGATGTTGCGAACAAGGCCTTCGTCCACGCATTCTTCCAAGGCTTCCCATGTTTCAAGCATGTGCTCCGTGGTCCATGGAACAAGATCAGCCGAGGATTGCGGATAAGTAACACCGGACCTGATCTGCACAGGCCAGTGCACGAGATAAAGATCCAGATATTCAAGTCCCAAGGCTTTGAGGGAACCTTTCAAAGCGGGTCGAACGTCCTCGGGCATCTGGGAGTTGTTCCAAAGCTTGGACGTAATCCACAGCTCGTTGCGGGGAACGTCCGTAGTGGCGAGGGCCTCACCGATTTCAGCTTCATTGCCGTAGACATGTGCACAGTCGATATGGCGATATCCGATACGCAACGCTTCGGTAACGGCTTGGGCCACTTGTCCCTTGGCCGCCTGCCATGTTCCGAGGCCGAGCGCGGGCATCCTGTCACCAGTTGGCAAAGTCAGGTACTTCATTATTTCCCCTACGGAAACGGCCCCGCCAGAAACTGACGGGGCGGATATGGTTGTTATTGACTGTAGTTACAATCCTGCGCCCAGCACGCTGGGAAGCCATGTGCTGAGGAACGGGCAGTAGATAACGATGAGGATGCATAACGTAAGGACCAACAGGTATGGCAAAACCGCGAGTGAAATCTTTTCCACTGACAGATTCGCAATACGTGAGGCCACAAAGAGGTTCACACCCAAAGGCGGAGTCAGCATGGCGACCTCGTTGGTGATAACCATGATGACACCGAAGTGAATGGGATCGATACCGAGGCTGGTCACCATGGGCAGAAGCACCGGGGCCAGAATGATCATTGTGGAGAGAGTCTCCATGAACATGCCCAGGAAGTACAGGATACCCACGATCATCAGAAGGACGATTTCAGGATCTTGGACACACCGAAAACCATATTGGCGAGTCGCAGCGGGGCCTGCTCATAGGTCAGGATTTTACCGAAGAGCGTGGATGCGCCGACGATAAAGAGGACCGTACCGCAAAGCATGGCACCTTCCAGCAGGGATATCTTGATATGTTCCCACTTCAAAGCCTTGTTGATCACGATGCCCACAAACAGTGCCCAGACAATGGCGATAACGGAAGCCTCTACAGGCGTTGCCATTCCGGAATAAATGGAGCCAGAATGATGAAGGGCGTTGCAAGGGCGAACCCACCTTTGGAAAGGCTTTTCATGAAGACTTTCATATCAAAGGGAGGCTGTTCCACATCCGGCTTGACCCCTTCGAGCTTCGCCTTGAGCATAGCATGGAGGTCATGCATATGGCGACCATCAGACCGGGCATGATGCCTGCGGTGAACATGGCCGTAACAGACACGTTGGCCAGAATGGCGAAGATGATCATGGGGTTACTCGGCGGCAGCAGAATACCGATGGTACCACCGGACGAAGCCGACGCCGCAGCGTAGGATGGAGTATAGCCGTTACGCACCATGGACGGAATCATCAATGTACCGATTGCGGCAACGGTTCCCGGACCGGAGCCGGAAATGGCGGCAAAGAAAGTACACGCCAGAATAGTGGTGATGCCGAGTCCACCGGGCAGACGCCCGACGAGTTGTTTCACGACGTCAATGATCTGTTTGGTGATGTTGCCGTGCTCCATCAGAGTTCCGGCGATGACGAAACAGGGAATTGCGAGGAGCGGAAACAGGTTCACACCGTCGAACAGGGAGTTGTGAATGATGGACAGCGGAAGATAGCCGCAAGTCGTAATGGCTATGACCGCTGAAATAATCAGGGACATGAAGATGGGCATGCCGATGAAGAAACAGCCAACCAGGGACACGATGGTAATGGTAAGAGTGGACATTACGCATCACCTCCACCGATTTTGGCAAGGCTCATCAGCTCACCATTCTTGATAAGCTCCCAGTATTTCATTACCAGCCGCACATTCATCATCACAAAACAGACAGGCAGCATGGCTTCAACATAGCCTTTGACAATACCCAGTGTCGGAGAGACTTCGGGAAATTCAAACGCGCTCTGCAAGGCAATGCTTGATTGATAAGCGATAAAGAAGTTTGCGGCGATCCAGAGCAGATCCGTGAACATGATCACGGCGACTCTGACTTTTGGAGGGAAAATCAGGAACTGGGCAGTAATTCGCACATGCTGACTATGTTTCACGGCCAGCACACCACCCATGTAAACAGACCAGATGAAGCTGTAGCGGGACAACTCCTCGGTCCAGGCCAGGGACGAACTCAGAACAAAGCGCATGAAGACCTGTAGCGTGAGGGCGAACACCATGGTTGCCATCAGGGCCATACAGGCGCCTTCTTCAAAATTTGCAAAGAATTTTTTTATGATAGGCATACTTTGATTATTGCGGGTAGGAGGTTATAGGCGGGCCGAAGCCCGCCCTTTTAATACAGATTTAGTTCTGTCCCATGATCTTCAGGCATTATCGATCTTGGCCTTCCCGCCGATGGCATCATAGTACTGAGGCCACAGAGCGCGTGCCTTGTTCATCCATTCGGCTTCGTCGGTAAGCTCATCCATCTCCATGCCGTGCTTGAGGCAATTGCTCAGAGCAACCTGATTCTGCTTGGCAACCCATTCCCACTCATACTTGCAGGCCTCGGTGGCAGCCTTCTGCACGAGAGCCTGAGTGTTTTCAGGCAGACGCTGGAACCACTTCTCGGAAACGAGCAGCGGACCGACCCAAAGCATGTAATGCAGGTCGGTGATGTACTTCTGCACTTCCCAGAACTTCTGGTCCTGGTTAATGGAGTGGGGATTTTCCTGACCGTCTGCGACACCCTGCTGCAGGGCATTGAAGGTTTCGGACCAAGCCAGAGGATGCGGTTCCACACCCCAGGAACGGAAAGAATCAAGCTGGATGCGAACTTTAGGCACACGAATCTTGAGGCCTTCCAAATCTGCCAGCTTGGTGATGCTGTGCTTGGAGTTGGTCAGAACACGGTAACCACCGATGAGCCAACCCAAAGGACGGGTTTTACTCTCGGCTGCAACCGAATCGCCGAGTCCCTGAACGAATTCTTCATTGCTCAGGAGTGTGTAGGCATTTTCAATTTTCGGGAAAAGATAAGGCAGGATAGCAATAGTAGCAGACGGAGCAAAAGGCGTCAGGTTACCGGCTGCCAGAACAGACACATGAATTTCAGAACCGCGAAGCTGTTTTACGTTCGCCTGCTCGGAACCCATGGAGCCACCCAAAAAGAGATTGACCCGAACTTTGCCATCGGAGTCCTTCTCCACAATTTCCTTGAATTTTTCCAATGCAACCGCATGGAGACTTCCGGAAGGGTTGGCTGTTGCCGCCATTATCATGGTTCTCTGATAATCTTCAGCAAAGGCGGACGTAGAACATATCATTAGAGCTGCGGCCATAAGCAGGATCAATGTCTTTTTCATTTTGCACTCCAGTTTCACGGTCTAAGAAATATGATTTCGGCAATCGGATTTCGCTATTAAATCCAATGACAGTCACGAAACGGTTTTGCGTTTCAATGGCGCTTTTTTTCTCCCTTCGCCCTTTGACGACACCTCGAAATTACGCCCAATCTGACTGTGATTCTTTTGCCAAATCTTTTCATCGTTAAAAATATTCACAACCACGGCCCGACGCACTGCGGCTGTTGAAAGGTCCAGTCTTTTGTCATTTCCCGGCTTTATTTCGGCTCCAAAGGCTCCATTGCCATTTACCGGGAAGAAAGCACTGTTTCGCTGGAATAAACGCATGTGCTTTTTCTACTTTGTGCAAACGGTGTGCCTTGCATGTGAAAAAAATCACTGAAACACTCTGGCTGCAAAATAAATTCAATTATTTCAACAACAATAAAAACAAAAACAGGCAGAGAAGCAAAAATCATCACTATGATGAGAAAATGCAATTGATAACAATAACTGACTACGCCTAATTGCCACACATATTTCTGTGAAAACTTTCACAGCGGCGTGGCAATCCGACAACATCCGGCGAACGAGTTGCCTAAACACTTGTATTTAAAAGAAAAGATAACAATGTTGCACAACGGCAACAGTTGCACATGTGCAACGTCCCTCTGATAAACCCCACCCATCAATTACTCAACCAAAAAAAAGAGGAGCCGAAGCTCCTCTCTTTTCTTGTCGTGCTATATCAGGCGATTACAAGCCGAGAACCTTTTTTTGCATTTTTAAACATGATTTGCTCCATAACCTCTTCGCTCAGACCAAATCCCTTGTACATGGCGATAGCATCGCGGAAATCCGCACCGGGGTGAGCACTGGCAAAAAGGAGTTTGTCACCAATCAAGTCGGCAGCGGCCTTTACGTAAGACTCACCGCCGGGATGACGTTCATACTCGGACAACTCCATGTACACGTTTTCATTGCGCTCCGTGACCATGATGGCTTCTTCGACCCACGGGTAACCGCCGTGGCTGATGATGATCTTCAACTCCGGAAAATCACGGGCAACGTAATCAATGTAGCGAGGAGCCGCGTGTTCCATCACCGCTCCGGGAACCAGCGTGCCGGGACCGGTGGATACCACAACGGGAATACCCAGTTCACAGCACTTGCTGTAGACGGGATAATACTTGGCATCATTGACAAAAATCTTTGCCAAATATGGATCAATGGCTGCACCGTGCATTCCCTCTTCTGTGATCTGGCGGGTCAATTCATAAATGCCGTCCATACCCTTGTGCGGGTCAACGCCCATGAAGCCGAGAAAAATGTCGGGGAAGTCTTTGACAAAGGAAATAACGCCTTCGTTGTTTGCCGCGGCATCATACGTCATGGAGCAGTCACGACCGGTTATAACGGCTTTGACAACATCATGCTCCTTTATCATTTCAACGACTTCAGGAACCTCCTGAGCTACCAGGTGAGTCAAATCTATCTTGGCAAACATGCCCTTGAACATAGTGCTGTTGGTAAAACCGTCAATGGTGGCCTGCGTGTTGGGGCGGAAACGAAAATCAATGATCTGCACGGTATATTCTCCTTGGATTTATGTGTGCATGAGATTGTGCCTTAAATAGCAAGCCGAATGCCACTTCGCACCACCGGACAAGAGTTTTCGCCAACGGAATTCAAAGATTACAGCACCGACAGACAGACCTTTACCGGGCCATTACATAAACCATGGCTCTCTGCGGTTTATTTTAAAAAAAACTATCCTCAAATACGCTTTCCGTTTTTCCCACCCATTGATTTTGTTGCAACAAATCACGTTGTGGCAGCAGCGCAACAAAACGCACAAACACCTCAAATAACTAGCTTTAGAAGGCTAATGTTGCACCCAAACAACACATGTGCTTTTTTGCGCAAGCCTTATTCGACAGCCCGCTTTTTCCATTTTCTCGTTTAAAATCAACATGTTACATGTTTGGCACGGTAGGTGCTTTAGGGGAATCACGCTATATACAAAGGCTCCACCACGATTAAACAGTTTAAAATTCAAAGAATTAAGACAAAGTTCATTTATCCATCAGGAGAATTAACATGACAAATTATGATTGCTGTCTTTCCCCACAGGAAGAACGTATCGCGAACAGCATTGATACCCGAGAGGGACGTGAACGCGTATACGAGATGCTTGACTCCTTCCACATGACCACCCCGTTCATCGACATCGAGCGTGCCCGCTACTTCACCGAATCCATGAAGCAGACCGAAGGCCAGCCGCTGGTTCTGCGTTGGGCCAAGGCTCTGAAGAATTGTGCCGAAAAGATGTCCGTGTACATCACTCCCAAGTCTCTCATCGCCGGTCGCTCCGGCAAGCTGGGACGCTACGGCATCCTGTACCCGGAAATCGACGGTGACTTCTACTCCATCCTCAAGGATCTGACAAGCGCGAAAAGAGCCCTTCAAGATCACCCGGAAGAAGTGACATCGTCGTCACCGAGATCGCTCCTTACTGGGAAGGCAAGACCTACCACGAGCACCTGAACGGTGCCATGCCCGACGACCTGCGCGGCGTAACCTACGACGATGACCATGGCCTGAAGTCCAAGTTCGTTGTCTCCGAGACCTCCTCCTACCGTTCCGCTCTCCAGTGGGTGCATGACTACGACAAGGTCCTCAAGCGCGGCTTCAACGACA